>ENA-ORLY01002511-ORLY01002511.1-human-gut-metagenome-genome-assembly--contig:-NODE-2511-length-17193-cov-3.833548_pt1 | contig 17193 bp, 15 predicted proteins | sample MGYA00243071_ERZ508832 | MGnify/ENA primary metagenome ERZ508832 (study PRJEB26277, sample SAMN04329777) | human gut metagenome | biome: human-associated habitat | host: Homo sapiens | place: USA... | reverse complement strand
GGTGTAGCGCAGTTGGTAGCGCGCGTGGTTTGGGACCATGAGGTCGCAGGTTCGATCCCTGTCACCTCGACCATATTAAAAAACTACTCTTTTTGAGTAGTTTTTTTTTCACATATAAAAAAGCCCCCATATAAAACCGAGAGCTTTAAGATATCTCAACACAAAATAGTGCAGAGATAGGAGTGTTACGCCAAAGAAGAAATTAATTTTTCATTAGGTCGTCCATTAATAAAATACTTATCCAATGCAACCTTTACTTCCTCAGACAAAGTAGAAGAAGATAAAGTTTGGATAGCATAAGAGACGCCCTTTTTAGAGATTAATCTCTTCAAAGATGCTTCAAAGTCCATTATGTTTCCTCCTTTTCATTGTTGAAATATCATAATAACATATATATGCTAAAAAGTCAAATTTTATGACTAAAACACTAAAAAAAGAACTAGATTTATCGCAAACGAAGAAATCTAGCTCATAAATAATAATAATATAAATATATGAATTTAAAGAGATTGTAGCAAAAACAAGGAAATAAGTCAACAAAAAAAGCAAAAAAATTAAAAATTATAAATTATAAGAATCCAAATTTTTAAAAGCAGGATCATATAAATTTTTCCCTGTATAATCAAACCTAGAACCATGACAAGGACAATCCCAAGTTTTATCAACATTATTCCATGAAAGTAGACAACCTAGATGCGAACAAATAGGCTTAACAGCGAAAACTTTACCGCAAAGGATTTTTGTAAATTCCAACTTTTTGGTTATTAATATCAATAATACCTCCAGAATCGTTGGGAATATTATTAAAATCAATATTTGAATCTTTAAGCTTTTTAATAGTTAGAGAATTAACAGATTCATTAATCATATTTTTAATTTCTGTTCTATTTTTTATAGGATTAACACGTGTAGAATCAAAAACATAAGCATATTTATTATTTTTTTCTAAAATCATATCACAAATAATATTTGCACCAACATTAGAAGAAGTCATTCCCCATTTGTTAAAACCAGTACCAACAAAGAAATTATCCATTGTATTAGAAAAATAGCCAATATACGGAATTTTATCTAAAGTAATACAATCACGTGTATCCCATCTAAAAAGAACTTCACAATTTGGATATAATTGTTTAGCATAATTTTCCAAAGTACCATAACTTTGCTCATAATTAACAGAAGAGCCAGTTTTATGATCACAACCACCAATTAAAAGAATTTCTTTACCATTATAATAAGCTGTTCTAAAAGAAAAAGTTGGCTTTGAAGAAGATATATACATACCATTAAATAAAGTCTTTTTAGTATCAATCCCTATAACATAAGAAGTAGATTGATACATTTTTAAAAAGTACATTCCAGGAAAATTAATAAAAGGATAATGAGAAGCCAATATAACATATTTTGATTTTATAGTACCAGTAGTAGTTGAAGAGTAAAAAGTATTACCAACATTTTTAATATCATATACTGTTGTATTAGTATATATATGACCATTATTTTTAATAATTGAATTAGACAAACCATTAGTGTATTTTATAGGATTAAATTGAGCTTGGTTTTTAAATTGAATTGCGCCTGCAACATCAAAAGGTAAACCAGTTTTTGTTACAAAATTTGCAGGAAACCCTAAATTATTAACACAATTAACTTCTTCTTTTATTTTAGATATTTCTGATTGATTAACAGTATAAACAAAACTTGATTGATTCTTAAAATCACAATTTATATTTTCGTTATCAATAATATTTTTTATATTTGTAATAGCTTCTTCATTAGCAAATAGATAATCTTTGGCAAATTGTTCACCATAAGTATTTGTTAAATAAGTATAAATAAGACCATGTTGAGAAGTAATTTTTGCTGTTGTATGTCCAGTTGTTTTTGTTGCGATTTCATTTTTATCAATTATTGTTACATCAAGACCAAATTTGGCCAAATAATAACCACAAGTAAGACCAAAAATACCAGCTCCTATTATACATACATCTGTATTTATATCAGAACTTAGAGAATTAAAAATATTTTTATTTTTGTTTTCATATAACCATAAAGACTTCATAGAATACCACCTTTTTATGAATTTTGAAACAATTAGAATGTTTCAAAAATATTATTTACTAAAAAATCTAATAAATACTAAAAAAAGTGGAAAAATAAAAAATAAAGTGATATACTAAAAAAAATTAACAAAGGAGGATATTATGGAAAAAGATTTGTTTATGAAAAAAGAAAATGGATGGAAGACAATAGATACAAGAAAAAAAGAAGCCATCTTTAATTTTTCAAAAGATTATATGAGATTTTTAAATAAGGCAAAAACTGAGAGAGAATTTATAGCAGAAGCCACAAAAATGGCAAAAGATAATGGATATAAAGATATAGCAGAATTTAAAGAATTAAAACCTGGAGATAAAATATACTTCGTAAATAGAGAAAAAAGTATGTATTTAGCAATAATAGGAACAGAAAACATAGAAAAAGGACTTCATATAATAGGTTCACATGTTGATTCACCAAGACTAGATTTAAAACCAAACCCACTTTATGAAGATTCAGAGTTAGCTTACTTTAAGACTCATTATTATGGAGGAATAAAAAAATACCAATGGACAACAATTCCACTTAGTATACATGGAGTAATAGTTAAGCCAAATGGCGAAAAAGTCATAGTAAACATAGGGGAAGATGAAGAAGATCCAATATTTACAATAACAGATTTATTACCACATTTGGCTCAAGAACAAATGGAAAAAAAGCTAAAAAACGGAATAGATGGAGAAGATTTAAATCTTTTAATAGGAAGTATTCCATATGACGATGAGGAATGTAAAGAAAAAGTAAAATTAAATGTATTAAATATTTTAAACCAAAAATATGGAATAGTAGAAGCGGATTTGCAAAGTGCAGAATTAGAAATAATACCAGCATTTAAAGCAAGAAGCTTAGGGTTTGATTCAGGATTAGTCGCAGCTTATGGTCAAGATGATAAAGTGTGCGCATATACATCATTGGCAGCAATGATGACATTAGAAAATATAAAAAATACAGCAGTATGTATTTTATCTGATAAAGAAGAAATAGGAAGTATGGGAAATACAGGAATGGAATCTCATATGTTTGATTATTTTATATCAGAAATGTTAAATAAATTAGGAGTAAATAGACCAAATTTATTAGATAAAGTATTTTGTTTTTCAAAAATGTTATCATCAGATGTTGATGCTGGGTTTGATCCAATATATGCATCTGTTTCAGATAAACTAAATGCGGGATTTGTCGGAAAGGGAATTAGCCTTAATAAATACACAGGAGCAAGAGGCAAATCAGGAGCATCTGATGCAAATGCAGAATATGTTGCATGGGTTAGAAATGTATTAGAAAAAAATGATATTAGATATCAAATTGCAGAACTTGGAAAAGTTGATATAGGAGGTGGAGGAACTATAGCCTATATATTAGCTAATAAGGGAACTGATGTTATAGATTGTGGTGTTCCAGTTCTTTCAATGCATGCACCATATGAAGTTACAAGCAAGTTTGATATTTACTCTGCTTTTGAAACATACAAAGCTTTTTGGAACGAATAAAAAAGAAGGGATTATGTGGTATTCACATAATCCCTAAATGTTTTTTAATAAATCCATTACTGAAACAATAAAATCAATTTTTTCGTTAGATAATTCACTGGCCTTTTTTGATAATTCTATTTGAGATTTTAAAGATTCATTAACAATTAGTTTTTCAAATATAACATTTGGAGAAATTCCCAAAATGTTCATATAGTTTACAAGTGTTTCTACTTTAACACCACCAGTACCATTTTCAATTCTAGAAATATATTTTACAGAGATTCCTAATTTTTCTGCAATTTTTTCTTGAGTTAATTTACTTTTTAAGCGATATTCTTTAAAAATTTCACCAAGTATTTTATCTATATCAACTTTTTTCTCAGACTTCATACTATACCTCCATATTATTTTAACAAACCTATATACTAAGTATATCAATGGATTTTAGGTAATTAAACCAATTGGTAATGTGAAACAAAAATAAGAAAATTATTAGCAAACCATTGATATTACAGTGAAAAACAAAATATAAAAAATAAATATGTATAACTAATAGTTATACATATTTTTAACCAAAATAAAAAGAATATTCACATTATAATGAATATTCTTTAAGTTCACCTTTTTGAGTTAATATAAAAACTCTTTATGGTGGGCCAAGAGGGATTCGAACCCCCGACCCCACGCTTAGGAGGCGTGTGCTCTATCCAACTGAGCTATTGACCCATAACGTTTGAACAATAATTATAATAGCACAAAAAAATATATATGTCAATCCAAAAATAGAAAAAAATATAAAAAATATAAAAAAGAACTGTAACAAATATTTAAAATGAGAAATTAATATTAACCAACATTTGAAAGTCTTATTTCCGTAATGTGAAATCTTTGTGAAAAACTTTACTTTAAAAAATCAAAATGATATTATATAAAAAAATAAAAATGTAAGGAGGAGTTTTTCGTGATAGAGGTAAAAAACATCACAAAAAAATACGGAAACGTTACAGCAGTAGATAATATCAACTTCAAAATAGAAGAAGGAGAAATTATAGGATTACTAGGACCAAACGGAGCAGGAAAAAGCACAACAATGAATATGATAACAGGATATATTGAACCAACAGAAGGTGAAATACTAGTAAATGGGTATGATATATCAAAAAAACCTAAAAAAGCAAAAGCTCAAATAGGTTATATGCCAGAAGGAGTACCACTATATTCAGATTTGACTGTAAAAGAGTTTGTAACATATATGGCTGAATTAAAAAAAGTAAATAGAAAAGAAAGAAAAGAAAAAGTTGAAAAAATAATAGAACAAACAGGATTAAAAGATGTAGAAAATAAGCTAACACGTAATTTATCAAGAGGATATAAACAAAGAGTAAGTATGGCAGGAGCCTTAGTAGGAGAACCAAAAATCCTTATATTAGATGAACCAACTGTAGGTCTAGATCCAAAACAAATAACAGAGATAAGAGAATTAATAAAAGAATTAGGAAAAACACATACAATAATTTTAAGTTCACATATACTTTCAGAAGTAAGTCAAATATGTAACAAAGTTATTATAATTAATAAAGGAAAAATTGTGGCAATAGATACACCAGAAAACTTAGAAAAGAAAGTAACAGAAAATAATAGCATATATGTAACTGTAGAAGATATAGATAACAAAATGGAAAAAATAACAGAAAAAATAGCAGAAATTAAAGAAATAAAATTGATAAAAGAAAATGAAGATGGTACAAAACAATATGTATTAGAATCTGATAAAGATGTAGATTTAAGAAAAATAATATTTAACGAATTTGCCAAAGAAAATATTACAATATTTGAAATGAAAAAGGCAGATACAACACTAGAAGATGCATTTATGAAATTAATAGAAGGAGGAGTAAAATAATGTGGGCAGTAATCAAAAAGGAATTTAAATCATACTTTTACACACCAATAGGATATGTATTTATTGGTGTATTCCTAATTGCATTTAGTATATCATTCTATTTTAGTGTAATTGGAACTGGAAATGTAAACTTTGAATACATATATTATACTTTACCAACAATATTAGTATTAGCATTTATTATACCATTGTTAACAATGAGGTCATTCTCAGAAGAAAGAAAAACAGGAACTGAACAACTATTGCTAACATCACCTATAAGTATAACAAAAATAGTATTAGGAAAATTTATAGCAGCTTTATTAATAGTATTGATAACAGAATTATGCACATTTATGTATTTCGGAATATTATGCCATTATGGAATGCCAAAATTAACAACAACATTTGCAACATTATTAGGATTTTTATTATTTGTAATGTCATATATTGCATTTGGAATGTTAACATCAAGTTTAACAGAAAACCAAATAATAGCAGGAATAATATCAATAGGATTTTTTATTATTACATGGGTTTTACCAGAATTTAATTCAAGTTTAGAAAGTTTTTCTTTCATAAATATGTTTTATAAATATACACAAGGACAAATTGATATAGGCAATACAGTTACATTTTTAGCATTTACAGTTACATGTTTATTATTAACTATAACAGTAATGCAAAGAAGAAAAAGTGTAAAATAAAAAAGGAGGATAAAAAGTGAAAGAAGATAAAAAGGCTAAAAAAGAGCAAAAAGTTAAAAAAGTTAAAACAGAAAAAGTAAGCAAAAAAGATAAAAAAGTAAAAAAAGAAAAGCCAGAAAAACCAAATAAATTTATAGAAACTATAAAGAAAAAATGGTTAATAAATGGAACAAAAACATTTTTATTAGTAGTAATTATATTAGGAATATTTATTGGCATTAGTGTTTTAATGAAAAAACTTAATTTGACACCAATAGACTTAACAGAGGACAAATTATTTACACTAACAAGTGAAAGTAAGGAAAAAGTAAAAGACATTGAAAAGGAAATAAATATTTATTTTGTAGGATATTCTGAAGATGATTCTACACTTGATTTAGCTAAACAATATACAAAAGTGAATGATAAAATTAAGGTAGAGGCTGTAACACAAGACAGCAGACCAGATTTAGTTCAAAAATACGGAATAGAATCAAGTAGCAAAGGAATTATAGTTGAATGTGGAAGTAACTACAAAGTTCTTGCATCAAGTGATTTATATACATATGATTCAACAACATATGAATCAATAAATGTGGCAGAAGAAAAATTAACAGCAGCAATTAGATCTGTTTCAGTAGAAGAACTACCAAAAGTATATTTTTTAAATGGTTATAGTTCATTTACACTAAAGAGTGGAATGCAATATTTAAATATGTATTTACAAAATGAAGTAAATCAAGTAGAAACATTAGATGTTTTATCAACAGGAAAAATACCGGAAGATTGTAGTACATTAGTAATAGCATCACCAGAAAAAGATTTCGATGATGTTGCAACAAACGCAATAACAGAATACATTAACAGAGGTGGAAATATACTATGGTTAAATGCAGCAATTGCAAAACAAATTGATTTACCAAATGTTAATAAGGTATTGACTTTATATGGTGTAAAACCATTTGAAATAGGAATAATTAGAGAAACAGACTCAAGCAAAATGGTATCTAATTCACCAGATTTAATTATGCCAGAAATACAATATGCAGATGCAACAAACAAACTATATGATTCAGAAGGCGTTATTTTCATAAATGCTACAAAAATAAATGTTGCAAGTGACGAAGAGTTAGAAAATTTAAATATAACAAAGACAGCATTAATAAAAACAAGTGAAAATGCATACTTCAGAACAAACTTTGAAAACAGTTCTAGTGGAGCACAAGAAGGGGAAGAAAAAGGAGCATTTTTAGTAGGAGCTCAATTTGACAAAGTTATATCTGAAGCAAATGATGAAACTAATACAAAAGAAGTAAAATCAAAACTAATTATATATGGAGAAAACTATTTTGTATCAGATTATCAATTAACACAATCAACACAAACACCAATGGTAGCATATAGACAAAACAAAGATTTAGTTTTAAACTCAATAGCATACTTATCAGATAGAGAAGAAGACATTACTGTAAGAAAGAGCACTGGAGCAGTAACATATACAGCAACAGAACAAGAAAATAGAATAATATTAGCAATTATTACTATTGTACCATTACTAATAATTCTAATAGGAATTATAGTTTGGAGAAATAGAAGAAGAAAAAAATAATCATATTTATAAAACAAGTCCCATAAAATAATGTGGGGCTTATTTTTATGAATGTTTTAAAAATTGTATTTGTCATTATTGGAACTTTAATAGGAGCTGGTTTTGCATCTCGGACAAGAAATTTATACATTTTTCTTTTCATATGGAATTAATGGTCTATTAGGAATAGTGGTATCAAGCACTATTATTGGAATTACGATATACAAAACATTTAAAATAATAGAAAAAAGAAATATAAAAAATTATAAAGAATTTTTAGATTTTTTTATAACCAACAATAAATTAAAAGAATTAACAAATTCAATTATAAATATATTTATTTTAGTATCATTTTATGTAATGATAGCAGGATTTGGCGCGTATCTCGAACAAGAAATAAAGTTAAATAGCTTTATTGGAAGTGCTGTTTTAGCAATTTTATGTTTTATATTATTTAAAACAAATATAAATGGAATCGTAAAAATAAATGAAATCTTAATTCCTATTTTAATAATAGTTGTTTTTGTAATACGGAATAGTAAATATACCTAATATTGATTTTTTAAATTTGAATGAATACATAATTATACAAAATAATGGAAATTGGCTTATTACAAGCATTTTATATGCTAGCTATAACTGTGTGTTGCTTATACCAATATTAATATCTATAAAAGGTCTTTTAAAAAATTCTAAAGATATAAGACATGTAGCAATCATTGTTAGTTTGATATTAATAACGCTATTAACAATAGTATATTTGTTTTTAATAAATATAGATGTAGATATAAAAAAATTACAAATGCCGGCAGTATATGCAATAAACAATATTTGGCCAGAGATAAAAAAATTTTATGGAATAATTATTTTAATTTCCATTTTTACTACTGCAATTTCTTTAGGAATTGGTTTTTTAAAAAATGTAACTGTAAATAAAAAAGGGTATAATAGTATTGCTTTTTTAATGTGTGCAAGTGCTGTTATATTTTCTGGAATTGGATTTTCAAATTTAGTTAATATTTTATATCCGATTTTAGGAATTTTTGGTTTTATACAAATAGTACAAATTATATTGCAAAAAAAAGAAAAAACTGATATAACATAAATACAAAACATATGAAAAATTAATTAGGAGAAATTAATTATGAAGAATTTTTGGATAGAACCAGAAGAGAAAAAAGTAAACAAGAAAAAAATAATAATGGCAACAATTGTGGCAATAATCATAATATTTTTAATTGTATTAGCTATATTATACGCAAATAACAAAGATGCAAGAAACTGGATAGATAAAAATATATTTCGAAAAGAAAAAACTCAAAATAATTTACCAGCCATAGAAATAGACGAATCAAATAATTCAAATATCTATGCGTTCAACAAATATATTGGAGTATTAAATAAAAACGATTTTAAAATATATGATAGTACAGCAAAAAAAGAAAATGAATTAACAATAGAGATAACTAAACCAATATTTAATTCAAACAGTAGATATTTAGCAATTGCAGAAGAAAAAGGCCAAAAATTTTATTTGATAGAAGACAAAAACATATTATGGGAAGGAAACGTAGAAGGAAATATATCACAAGTAACAGTTAATAAAAATGGATATGTAGCAGTAACAATTGTAGATACAAGTTACAAGACAGTAGTACAAGTATTTGATAATCAAGGAACACCATTATTTAAAGCAGTTTTATCATCAACGAGAGCTGTTGCAACATCAATCTCAGAAGACAACAAATATTTGGCAATTGCACAGGTTGATACATCTGGAACAATTGTACAATCAAATATAAAAGTAATATCAATAGAAGAAGCAAAAACTAATGCAGAAAATGCAATAAAAAAAATATACAATGGTGAAAACAATGAATTAATTACAAACATACAATACCAAGAAAAAAACAAATTATTATGCATGTATACAGACAAAATCACAGTAATAAAATCAGATGAATCAGTAGAAACTTTGCAAGAATATGGAAACAAAAAAGTAGCGTTTGCATCTATAGAATTAGCAAATTCATCAATCACAGTAGAAGAAAAATCATCAGGAATATTTACAGCAGACTCAATAGTAAATATAATTAACTCTGAAAATAAAAGTTTAGCACTTTATACGGCTGAATCTGTAACAAAAGAAATATACACAAGCAATAATATAATAGCATTAAATTTAGGATCAGAAGTAGAGTTTATAAATACAAGTGGATGGCTAGTAAAAAGGTATGTAGCAGAACAAGAAATAACGAGTATAGTTTTATCTAACTCTATTGCCGGAATTGTTTATAGAGATAAAATAGAAATTATAAATTTATAGACTAAATAAAACTAAGAAAAGAGGATGAAAATTATGGGAATAATTATAGATATAGTATTAATAGCAATCATATTATTATCAGCATTTTTAGGATATAAAAAAGGCCTAGTTAAACTAGGAGCTAAGTTATTTGCAGGTATAATTGCAATAATAATAACAGTAATTATATATAAACCGGTATCTGGAATGATAATAAAAAATACAACAATAGATGAAAAAATAAAAAATACAATTATTCAGAATACAGAAAATGTTATAGATGAAAATTCAAAAGTACCACAAACAGTAACAAATCAAGTAAAAAATCAAATATTACCAGAAGAAGCAGAAAATATATCAAAAAATGTAGTATATGCTATAACAGCAGTAGTATTATTTATCTTAGTAAAGATAGTGCTAAGTATTGTAATATCTTTAATGGATTTTGTAGCAAATTTACCAATATTAAAACAATTTAATGAAGTTGGTGGAATTATATATGGAATTATAAGAGGAATATTAATTGTTTGTATATGTATTTTGCTAAGTGGTGTATATACAAAAATAAATCCAGAAAGCACATTAAATAATATGATACAAAGTTCAAGCTTAACAAAAGTAATATACAAAAATATTGTTAAATTTTAAAGAAAAAGACGCAAATTTATTGCGTTTTTTTTTAATGTTTGCTATACTAAGAACATAAATTTTTAACAAAAATTTAGGAGTGATTATTTTGAAAAACAAACAAATAGATAAAGAAAAAAATAAAAAGAACAAAAGAAAAAAGAAAAAAACATGGAAAAAGGTACTATTAGTAATCTTTCTAATATTATTAATATTTATAGGTTGGTTTGCATACAGAACATATAAAAACGGTGGAGGCTTAAGTGGAATGCTTGCAACCGTTGTGGGACACGATGAAAACACAAAAAAGAATTTAAAGGAAATAAAAGTATTAATATTAGGAGTAAGTACAGATTTAGACTCTGAATTAACAGACACAATAATGGTAGCATCATATAATCCAAATACACAAAAAGCAAACTTACTTTCAATACCAAGAGATACATTTACAGGAAAAAATACAAAAAAAGCAGTAGCATCTCAAAAAATAAATTCATTATATAATATAAATAAAATACCAGAAAAAACATTAGCAGCAGTAAATGAATTAACAGGCTTAGATATACAATATTATGTTGTAGTAAAAACAGAAGCTTTAATAAAATTAGTAGATGCAATTGGTGGAGTGGAATTTGACGTTCCAATAGATATGAAATATGATGACCCAACACAAGATTTACATATTGACTTAAAAGCAGGATTACAGAAATTAAATGGAGACAAGGCAGAACAACTTTTAAGATGGAGACATAGCAATAATATTAAAGGGGTTGGAATGACAACATATCCAGCAGAATATGGAAATGATGATTTTGGTAGAATGAGAACACAAAGAGATTTTATAGTAGCAACACTAAAACAAACATTAAAACCAGGAAATATATTTAAATTAGGTGAAATATTAGAAATCGCACATGAAAATGTAGATACAAATATAGAACTTTCATACATAAAAGATTATATCCCATATGCTGTTGAATTTAATACAGAAAACATGCAAACAGCAGCGCTTCCTGGAACAACACCAGACATGAAAGAAACAAATAATGTTAGTATATTTGTTGTTGATAAAACATCAGCAAAAGAATTAATACAATCAATGTTTTATAGCGACACAGAAGAAAATACGGATAATAGTACAAATACTGTATCAAATAATACAACATCAGAAAACAGTAATACAACTTCACAAATAAAAATTGAATTATTAAATGGAAGTGGAGATAAAACAAAATTAGAAGAAGCAAAAAAAGCTTTAGAAGATGTTGGATACGTTGTTAAAAAAACAGGAAATGCTACAGCTATATCTAAAACAATAATAACAAATAAAAAAGATGTGACAGATGAAAATTTGAAAAAAATTAAAGATACTCTAGGAGTAGGAAGTATTTCTACAAACAAATTATCTACTAGTTTAGTTGATGTCACTATTGTAATAGGTAAAGATTTTTAAAATCTAATAAAAAGTCTGTGGGCAAAGCTCACAGACTAAAATATTAAAAAAGTTTTTTTCTATAAATTTTTTTATTCTTATTATTTTCAAACAGTAATTTATATAATAAAAATAAAATTAAAACAATCAAAAATATTTGAACAATTAAAGTTAAAAATCCAGATTTTTTAACACTATGAGATGCAATTAAATCAGAAGAATATTCAATTCCATCAATATTATAAACAATTTTTCCAACAACTTGACCTTGAGAAATAGGTGCCATCAAATTATCTTCAACTTGGATTTCAGGAGAAAAATCTGTATTTAAGTCATCTTGAGATATTAAAGCAGTCAAATCATCTGAAATTAATAAATCCAAATTGCGAGTTTCTTTTGTACCATTCTTAACTTCAACTTGTGTAGCAATAGCATTTTTTTCTCTTAATTTTTTAACGGTATAATTATTATATCCATAATCAAAAAGCGATTTTGTATCAATAAATTTTGCACTCAAATTATTTGGATATAATCCAACAGATAAGACTACACATATTAATTCTAAATTATCTTTATTAGAAACAGAAACTAAACTGTTTTTAGCTTGAGTAGTATATCCAGTTTTTCCAGCAATAGCATATTTATAATAATAATTACTACTAACATTCCTATTATCATATATCAGTAATTCATTTGTTGTATTAAAAACTCTTTCTTCATATTTATTAGTTGCTGGAATTGTACAATATTTTAAACCTGATAAATTCCTAAAAGTAGAATTTTTCATACAATATTTCATTATAATTGCTAAATCATAGGCTGTAGTATAATGATTTTCATCATGCATACCACTAGGATTAGTAAAATGTGTATTAGTAAGACCCAATTCAGAAACTTTTTGATTCATCAAATTTGCAAAACCTTCTATAGAACCAGAAACATGATAAGCCAATACATTAGCAGCATCATTTGCTGAATGAACAAGCATTACTTTTAATAATTGTTCAACAGTTAATTGTTCTCCTGGTTGTAAAGCTGCTACAGAATAACCTGAAGGAATTGAATAAACAGCTTCGTAAGGAACAGTAACAATATCATCTAAATTACAATTTTCTATTGTCAAAATAGCAGTAAGAATTTTAGTAGTACTTGCAGGATACATTCTCTCTGATTCATTTTTTGAATATATTATTTTTTCAGTATTGCTATCTAACAAAATTGCAGCCCCAGCAGAAATATCGGGGGCGTCTGAAATTCCACAACATACGGAAACATTTAAAATAAATATTAATATAAATAAAAATATAAAAATTTTCTTAATTCTCATTATAACTCTCCATAAAAATATATAAAATAATATATAATATTTTAATAAAAATTTCAATTACTTATACAGAATTTTCAACAAAAAAATACAAAATCTTATATTAAAAGCAGAGGAATGTTCACGGGAAAACTGTATATATGTATATGGTTTTAAAATTTTTTCGGTTTCAATTCGCAACAAAAGAAATTCTTTTTTTATGAAATGAAAAGGCATGTATTAAAATTTACACATTATAGGTTGAGCCAAAGCATTAACAATAAAAAAATTTTACAAAGAAAACTGAAAGGAGGATACTATGCAAAAAATAAATAAAAAAACAATTATTTTTATAATAATAACAGCCATAGTAAGTATATGCATATATTATTTCTTTATAACAGATAAGGAATATATAGAAAATAATAATAACTTAGATATAGTAACAGAAGCGGAAGAAAGTAAAAAAATAGAAAACAATAAAACTGTAATTTATATAACAGGAGCGGTAAAAAATGAGGGAATATACGAATTAGATGAAAATAGTAGAATAGCAGACGCAATAGAAAAAGCAGGAGGTTTAAACGAAGATGCAAATATTCAAGATATTAATTTAGCATACATTGTAGAAGATGGAATGAAAATATATATACCCAAAAAAAGTGAAAAAAGTAATGAAATACAAAATAATACAAATGAATATATTGTTAAGGAAAATGGAAATGCAAAAAGTTCGCAAAATAACAATGAAAAGGTAAATATCAATACAGCAACACAAGCCGAATTAGAAACTTTGCCAGGAATAGGTCCATCAATAGCCGTTAAAATAATAAATTATAGAAAAGAAAATGGAAAGTTTGCAAAAATTGAAGATATAAAAAAGGTAAGTGGAATTGGAGAAAATAAATATTCAAAAATAAAAGAATTAATAAAGATCTGAAAAACCTGACTGAGTATTACAAAAACAAAAATTACTTGAAAAATTTTAAAAAATTCTATATAATATAAAATGTAAAAAAATAAATAAAAGAGGTAATGAAAATGGGGTTAAGAGATATAAAAGTTCCAAAGATGAAATTTAAAAAAATGAAAATGGACGTAATGGAAGAATTAAACGAAATAGACTATGAAAAATTAGAAAAAAAGAATTTAAAGAAAAAAAGAGAAACACCATATGAAGATATGACTCATTACAAAACAGTAAGAGAATTTTTCTTAAATACAGCAGAAAAATATCCAAACGAAGACTGTATATTAGAAAAACCAGACCACAAGACACCATACAAAATAACAACATACAAAGAATTTAAAGAAGATGTATTTGGGTTAGGAACAGCATTAACAAATGTCTTAAACCTAAAAAATAAAAGAGTAATTATCATTGGAGAAACACAATATGGATGGTATGTATCATACATGGCAATGCTATGTGGCGTAGGAATTGCAGTACCAACGGATAGAGAGTTACCATTAAATGAATTAGAAAATATAGTAAGAAGATCAAGAGCATCAGCAATAATATATTCACCTAGAAAAGCAGAAGATATCAAGAAAATAAAAGAAGACATTCCAGAAGTAGAATATTTTATTGAAATGAAATCAGAAAATAAATTAGAAGAAAAAGATGTTGGATTACAATATTTGATAGATTTAGGAAAATCAATAATAAAATCAGGAGACAGCAGCTTTGAAAAAATAGAAATAGACCCAGAAGAATTCAAAATATTATTCTTTACATCAGGAACAACATCAAATGCAAAAGGAGTAATGTTAAACAACAGAAACTTAGCAGAAAACATTAATGCGGTATCTGCATATGTAAAACTATATCCAATAGATATGTTATTTTCAGTATTACCATTGCACCACTGCTATGAATCAACAATAGGTTTCTTGCTACCAATGGCAACAGGAGCATCAGTAGCAGTATGTGAAGGACTAAGATACATAGTACCAAACTTACAAGAAGCACATCCAACAGCAATTTTAACAGTACCATTATTAGTAGAAAGTCTATACAAAAAAATAAACGAAAAAATAGTAAAAAGCAAAAAAGACAAAATGGTAAATACAATGATATCAGTAACAAACGCATTAAAAGGAGCTGGAATAGACATCAAGAAAAAAGTATTCAAAGAAATATATGACAACTTAGGAGGAAGACTAAGAATAATAGTATCTGCAGCAGCGCCAATAGACAAAAAAGTTGGCAACTGGTTGGAAGATATAGGAATCACATTTCTACAAGGATATGGTTTGACAGAAACAGCACCAATAGCAGCATTAACACCAGAATACAAACCATGTGTAGGTTCAGCAGGAAAAGCAATAGTTCAAGCTGATATTAAAATAAAAGACCCAAACGAAAACGGAGAGGGAGAAATCTTAATAAAATCTCCAACTTTAATGTTAGGATATTATGAAGATGAAGAAGAAACTAAAAAGGTAATAGACGAAGATGGATATTTCAACGCAGGTGACATCGGATATATCGATGATGATGGATACATTTTTATAACAGGAAGAAGCAAAAATGTTATTGTTACTCAAAATGGAAAAAATATTTATCCAGAAGAAATTGAGATGCTTTTAGATAAAGTTGATGAAATAAAAGAATCTATGGTTTATGGTAAAAAACCAGAAGCAAATAGCAGAAGAGAAGAAAAAGAATTGATTATTACTGCAAGGGTTATTCCAGATTATGATAAGATTAAAGAGTTACATGGAGAACTTTCAGAAAAGGAAATTTATGATGTGATTTGGAAAAATATTAAAGAAGTAAATAAAAAATTGACTTCTTATAAGGCGGTTAAGGCTCTTGAAATTAAAGAGGGAGAGTTTGAAAAAACTTCTACTATGAAAATTAAGAGATATAAAGAATTAAATAATAATAAATAAAAAAGAGGGATTGTGGGGACACCACAGAAAATCCCTCCTTTTTTATGATGAAATATAAATAGTTAAACTTAAAGTTACAAAAAAACATCTACAAAAAGTAGATGTTTTTTATATTTTGTGGTTGCGGGGGATGGACTCGAACCACCGACCTCAGGGTTATGAGCCCTGCGAGCTGCCAACTGCTCCACCCCGCGATGTGTTGACTTACTTATTATACAACTTTTAAAATTGATTTGTCAATATTTTTAAAGAAATTTCCAAAAATTTCCGATAAAAGTTTTCTTTTATATAATATATGCAACCAAAACAAAAAAGAAACTTGTAAACAATAAACTTGTATGATAATATTTAAATATCAAAATGTCCATTTAGGGACGTTTCTTAAAAGGACAAAATGTCCCAAACAGAAACGTCCCCAAAAGGACACAGAAAGGAAAAAATAATGGAATTTTTAGAAAAAATGCTAGAAAAACAATATGGAGCAGAAAAAACAAAAGAAATAATAAACGGATATCAAACAAAAAGAAAAACAACCCTAAGGATAAACACAATAAAAGGCAACATAGAAGAAATAAAAAATAAATTAGAAAAATCAAAAATAGAATATGAAGAAGTACCATGGAGTAAAGAAGCTCTAATAATAAAAAATGCAGATGAAAAATCAATACAAGAAATGGAAATATATCAAGATGGAAAGATATATATGCAAAGCTTATCATCAATGTTACCATCAATAATATTAGAACCTAAAGAAGGAATAGATATATTAGATATGGCAGCAGCACCGGGAGGAAAAACAACACAAATAGCAGCGCTTACAAACAACAAAGCACACATAACTGCATGTGAAAAAAACAAAATAAGAGCAGAAAGATTAAAATACAATGTAGACAAACAAGG
>ENA-ORLY01002496-ORLY01002496.1-human-gut-metagenome-genome-assembly--contig:-NODE-2496-length-17287-cov-2.941371_pt1 | contig 17287 bp, 9 predicted proteins | sample MGYA00243071_ERZ508832 | MGnify/ENA primary metagenome ERZ508832 (study PRJEB26277, sample SAMN04329777) | human gut metagenome | biome: human-associated habitat | host: Homo sapiens | place: USA... | reverse complement strand
CCATTCCATGTATTGTTGAAAGTGGAAGATGAGGTCGGTTCGCTCTCTCTGGTTTCTGCATAATACAATTGGTTGTCAACACCTACTTCATATTCAATGTAAGCAGATAGATAAGTATTGAAATCACCTCCTGCATTGGAAAATGCAGTAGAGGTTATCACATCTGTCAGAATGAATCTTGCGGCTACGCTTTGCGTATGGCCGTGGTCCTTGTTGATTCTATCCATTGCATCTTCCGAGCATCCGGAAAAAACAACTGATAAAACAGTAGCGGCAAAAATACCTTTAATTATATTATATGTTTTCATCTTTCTTTTTAGCTAATTAGAATTTTACATTAAATCCAAAACCATAGCTGGCTGTTCCCGGAAGAGAGAAACGTTCGAATGCACCTCCCATATTGTCATTACCCTGTGAAGCTTCCGGATCGAAGCCTTTCATTTCAGACCAAACCAAAATGTTGCGGGCAAAAACATTAACGTTCACATTCAGCCATTTCTTTGAGAAAACCGGATAACTTACAGATAATTCACGCAATTTGATATAAGAATTATCATAAATGTAAGATTCGTCAATTGATCTTCTTCTGGTGAAATATGCTTGAGCATCTGTTACTTTTATATCATTGGGGGCATAGATTGAATTACCATCCGCATCTTTTCCTGTTTCTTTAACGGAGTTTTCCACAATGAATTCGGTATTACGCATATCACCAGATAATTTGCTCACACCGTAATAGTTCATTTCACCTGCGGTACCACTATACATCTGTCCTCCTTGTTTCCAGTCGAATACTGCAGAAATACGGAACTTGTACAATTCGATATTTGTATTGAAACCTAAACGGAAGTCAGGAGATACAGTTCCGATAACCGCATCTTCTCCCTGCATGGGAAGTCCGTTTTTGTCTACTACAATCTTGCCTTCGTCATTACGCATATAGCTTTTTCCATAGATCACAGGGAACTTGTCACCAATTCCGGCACGTACCTGCGGAGTTACAAATCCTCCTAACATAATACTTTCTACTCCTGGAGCCAATTCGTCTACGTAATTGTCGATTTTGGAGAAGTTGAAAGCGAAGTCGAGTTTGAAGTTTTTGGTATCTACCGGAGATACGCCCAATGTCAACTCGTGGGTATTTGTGTGGATTTTACCTCCATTCATTATCATACTTGAGGCTCCGGTTGAACCTGCCAAAGGAACTTCGAATATCTGATCTTTCACATTCTGACGTGAATAGGTATAATTCAAGGTTACCAGTCCGTTTAAGAAAGTAAGATCTGCTCCCAGTTCGTATGATTTTGTATTTTGTGGTTTTAAGTTATGGTCATATACCTTTTAATATGGAATGTAAGCCATTGCTCCATTAATTGGATAAACAATAGGATTTCCCATATAGAAGCCGCCACCATAAGACGGAGTATAATAATAACTTTGAGTATAATCACCGGCCATACCAACTTCTGCATAAGAAGCACGTATCTTACCGAAAGTCAATATGTTATTCTTCAGGGGAGCCAGTTCGGTGAAGATGAATCCTAATGACACTGAAGGATAAGTGAAAGAACGGTTGTCACGTGGCATGCTTGAAACAATATCGTTACGTATACTTCCACTTAGATAGAGCATGTTTTTCCATGCTACTGACAAGTTGGCGAAATTACCTACCGTTCGTTTCTTGTTGTATTGGCTTTCGTTGGAGAATACAGAAGCATTATTCAGATGATTCCATCCGGGGAAATTGAAATTCATGCTATATGCGTATTCATATTTTGTCTTTTTATCCACAAACTCATTACCAATCAATGCATCCAAGGTCCATTCTTCGTTGATATTCCATGTGTAAGCGGCAGTTAACAGTGAGTTTAATTCATTAACAGTGTAATGGTACTCTGAATCTTCACCTGTAGGTGCCCACGTACTGCGATATGCGTAGAGTTGTGAATAAGTCGTAGTGTAAGCGTAATCACCGATCTGGTATTTAATATCCAGTTTGTGGTTGTCTGTTCCAAATTTAGTGGTGTATTTCAAATAAGTATTTCCAAAGAAACGTTGTGAACGTTCGGAGAACTGGTTATTGTCAACTGCCCAATATGCATCGTCGATCCAGCTGTCTCGATATGTATTTTGTGTGTAAGGGTCGCCTTCTATGTGAGAAGGAATACCGGCCATATTATAGCTGACGGGTGCATTATAGATCGTAGCAACCACACTGGTGTTGGCTGTAGACTGTTTGGAGATTTTTGAAGTCACAAAGTTTCCATTAAATCCGGTAGTCCAGTTAGGATGGAGTTGTGCTTCGGCAGACATTTTCACGTTATATCTATCCATACCGGTTGATGGAACGATACCATTACTGGTGGTGTTACCCAAAGAAAAGGAGTAGTTACCTTTGTCGAATCTCTGGGCTACATTGACGTTATTGCTCCAAGATACACCTGTTTCAAAAAAGTCCTTCATGTTGTTATATGCTTGTGGAGTAGCCCACGGATTCATGCCGGCAGCTGCAAGTTGAGGAACATAGTATTTTCCGGGCTGTTTACCATATTGGCTGGTGTAACTGTTGTCTGTATTTCCTCCGTAGGTAGGGTCGTTAGCTAATTCGGAAATCTTAGGACCCCATGCGAAAGGAGATGACGGATCGAAAGTACCGCCTGAACCTTGTGCATATTCTTGTTGCAATTCCGGAAGAGTTGAAATCTTATCAAAGGAAAGGTTGGTACTGAAAGTTATAGTAGGTTTCCCTTTATCTGCTCCTTTACCACTTTTGGTAGTGATAACGATAACACCATTGGAAGCTCTCATACCATACAAAGCAGAAGCGGCTTGTCCCTTTAATATATTGATACTTTCTATATCATTAGGGTCAATGTCGACAGCACGGTTAGCATAGTCCGTTCCATACGCTCCATCGGTAAGAGAAGTGCTCACATCTGCGGTAGAAGCGATAGGCATGCCATCAATTACATACAACGGAGTATTGTCTCCAGTGAAAGAACGAGAACCGCGAATCGTAATCTTTGAAGAAGCACCCGGCATACCTGATGATGGGGTGATGTCAATACCTGATACTTTTCCTTGTAAGGCTCCCGCTAAATCTGTATTAGCAGCACGTGTCAACGCATCCGATTTGACATCTTGTACGGCATATCCCAATGCTTTCTTTTCGCGTGAAATACCCATAGCGGTAACTACTACTTCGTCTAGCTTTTGGGCGTCAGCCTTTAATACAACTCTCAAATTTGGTTTAATAGCCACTTCTTGTGTTTGCATTCCGATATACGAAATCTGCAAAGTCTTTGCAGAACTAAATACAACTATAATATATTGATTACTAACAATATATATATGATGTTTGCTTTCCTTCGGGAATAAATCTTTTGTTGTAGTTATTATGCAGATTATCAATATATTAAGCACCTACCAAACATGTTAATTTACTTATTTATGATACCAGATTTCTATCAAAAATAGGGCATAACCATCTATTAATTAATTATTTAAGTTCTTATCTTATATGATATAAGCTAAAACTTATTTCCATCTTAACTGTTGAAGATGGTTTTCTTGTTCTAAATTATATCCAATAATTATTGACTATAATAATATATTCATTAGCAAACGATAATCTAAGAAAAGAAAAACTCCAGATGAAAAAAATGCATATTTTATTACTGTATATTTTAAAATATGCAGGGGTAGATTCAAATATCCTCCAAAATCGCAGAGAATATGATTGATAAATATTCATATTGGATGGTTATATGCTTTTTCTGTATCAAAGAGATTGTGTAATTACATCTAATTATGCAAAAAGAGGTATTTATCATTTATCTGACGCTAAAATGAAAGAACCTCAAATACCGGATTTTAATAGCTATTAGAGGCTGTCAGGTTTATAAATTAGCTTTTAATCCTTTCCTTTTAAAGAAAGCAAGGGCTTCTCTACGACCAATGACTCGTTCCTTTTAAAGGAACGCTTTATTCCTTTAAATGGGACGAGTAATAATATTCGTAATTATGATGTATCTTTAGATTATATATATGCGTTTTCGGAACTTATATTGCATATTCTTTCATTTAATTATACACACTTTCTTCTATTAGAGAAAATTATACCTTCCATTTCTATAACCAAGTCTTAAAAACAGAACACTTTCGTTTAGTTTTTGTGCTTATTATTATTTTTTTGATGAGGCAGTTTTCTCAAGATCACGCACCACTGTAATATCCATTATATTCGCATATACCTGCGTGGTCTTTACACTTTTATGTCCTAACAGTTTTTGTACAGTAGTTATATTGGCACCATTATATAATAATAAGGTAGCATTTGTATGACGGGCGGTGTGAAACGATACACGTTTATCAATTTTAGCCAAGCCTGCCAATATGTTTAATTCCTTATTAATATTAGAATTGTCTTTCAACTTGAAAAAACTATTGAGGTCATCTTTATAGCGTTGCAATATCTGGATTCCTTTACCCTCAAATAATAAATATAAAGGAAGGCGTACCTCCATACCTGTTTTGACAGATTTGTATATTATCCAAGTCTCCTGATGGAACTCAACAATATTTGCAGAGGTCAGATTAGTGAAATCAGAATATCGTAATCCAGCATAACAGCAAAATAAAAAAGCATCTTTTGTTTTTTGCAGTCTCGTATATCTTCCAGTCAGCTGCAAATTCTCAAATTTGTGTAACTCTTCCGGAGCTAAGTGTGTATGGCTTCCTTCTATACTTTTAATTTTATATTTTCTAAAGGCATACTTCTGTATATCCATATACTCCTTATTTATTGCAACATTAATATATCGTTTCAGATGCTTCATGTGCTTAGCAATAGTATTAAGGTGATAACCTTTAGATTGCAGGTAATTATCAAATGAAGACACAAACTCAAATGTCAAATCAGTAAATAATACCTCTTTCTTGAACTCCTGAAGTAATTCAAGCGTGGAAAGGTGATTTTGACGGGTACTTTCTTTCAAAGAAGAATTGGCTATCTCCTCTTTAAAAAAAGTCAAAAACGACCTTCCATTGCTTAGAGGTTTATCAATAGAATTTTTTAATAAATCTAACGATATGGACTTTCCCTGTTGCCATAGTCCAAGTTCTGTTTGCTCAATAGCTGCTATATTTTCATATAACATACGATTCAAAACATTCGCATTAGGATGATTCTTCACCATCTTTCGTTTGGCATCCCACTGTTCCGGTTTGAGATATATTTTGGTGGAGAAATACATCTTTTTCCTGTTCAGATAGGCTTCTACCTGAACTAATGCCATTCCTCTTTTATTCAATCTCTTCTTTCTGTTAAACACAAGGTTGTAACTGATCTTTTCCATACTTTCATTTTTTAATTAATAATAGAACAAATTAGACGTAATTCTGTGCTATATCAGAGGCGAATAAGCATTAATATCTCTAAAAAATAAATCTTCAAATCACTTGGTATTCACAAAACTTTAAATTAAATGCCACTTTTTTATTCGCTTTTTCACGAAAAAAGCAAAAAGAATGGCTTTTAAAGGTGTTTTATGACTAAAAACGAGTAAAAGAAATATTAAAAGAGGCATTTTGCTTATGCAAAGTGTCAATTGCTGTTTTAGCAATCAAAGCTTTTGGTTGAAAAAAATATGCTTATCGGCATAAATACAGCTTGTAAAATAACAAAATGTTATATTTGCAACCTTTTTTTATTAATATAATTGCTAGTTTCAGTTTTATTAATATATTTGCAAATTGTTAGAGTAAAGATACAAATAATGTAAAGTTAAACTTTAAGAGAGAATTTATGAAAAGAAAATTAATGCTGTTATTGGCATGCCTTTTTGTGGGCATAGGCCTAGTAACTGCCCAGACTCAAAAGGTCACAGGCGTTGTGATTTCTGAAGAAGACGGGCAGCCAGTTGTTGGCGCTTCTGTGTTGGTAAAAGGTACCACTCTGGGTACAATCACAGATGTAGATGGTAATTTTAATTTGTCGAATGTACCAAGTTCTGCAAAGACTTTGCAGATTTCGTATATTGGTATGCAGACACAAGAAGTGGTGATCAAACCAACTTTAAAAGTTGTGCTAAAGTCTGATTCCCAAAATCTAGATGAGGTTGTAGTGACAGCTATGGGGATTAAGCGATCGGAAAAATCCCTAGGTTATGCCGTATCTAGTGTGAAGGGAGATGAAATAACTAAAGCACGTGAAAGTAATGTACTTAATTCATTGTCTGGTAAGATTGCGGGACTGCAAATAGCCCAATCATCTGGTACGGTAGGTGGTAGTTCAAGTATACAGATTCGTGGAGCTTCGTCTATTGGTACCGTTTCTTCTCCTTTATTTATTATTGACGGGCTTCCAATTGACAATGGTTCTTATAATCCTGACAGAACTAATGGTATAGTCGATGTTGGTAACCGTGCAGGGGATATCAATTCAGACGATATTGAATCTATCAATGTATTGAAAGGAGCAGCTGCAACTGCATTGTATGGAGCGCGTGCAAAGGATGGTGCTATTGTTATTACTACAAAGAAGGGAAAAAAGAACTCTCCGGTATTTGTAACAGTAAACTCTTCTACACGATTTGAAAATGTACTGAAGTTACCTGATTTTCAAAATGAATATGCACAAGGTAGTTATGGCGTATATAATGTGAAAATGTTGAATGGTTGGGGACCGAAGATTTCATCGGTACAAGATCAACAGTTTACAGATTACAAAGGTGACAAAGTGACTTTGAAAGCAAATCCTGATAATGTAAAGGATTTCTATGAAACTGGAATGAGTTATATTAATAATGTATCAGTTGCGGGGGGTGGTGAAAAGGCGGACTTCCGTTTGAGCTTTACTTCTACTAATCAGACTGGTGTTGTACCTGGATCTGACTATAATAAATACGCTTTTTCTGTCAATGCGGGTATGAATTTTACTAAGAACTTCACAGGTCGTATTTCTGCTCAATATATACGTTCCGACTCTGAAGGTCGTCCAGCGCAAGGTGCAAATGATAGTAACCTACTGATTCCATTGATTAATGGATTGCCGAGAACTATTGATATACATGATATTCAAAAGAATTGGGTGGATGAGAATGGTAAGCAAATCACATTAGATCCGGAAGGTAAAAGTAATAATCCATATTGGATTATTAATAAGAATAAGTTTACCAATAATTTAGATCGTATGATTGGTAATATTACATTGACTTATAAACCGATTGAAGGATTGACTATCACCAATAATGCCGGAACAGATTTTTACACAGAAGGAAGGCGTAAGGTATATGCAAAAGGTACTGTAGGAGCCTTGAACGGAAAGTTCCAGACTTGGAATTTGTATAAAAGAATTATAAATAATGACTTAATGGTTTCTTACGAGAAGACTTTTGCAAATGACTATCATTTTAAGGTAATGATGGGGCATAATCTCTATCAGGAGGAATGGAAAAATGAAAATGTGCAGGCGCAGAATCTGGTTGTTGATGGGCTATACACATATACTAATGCGAAGTCTACTACTCCGGTAAATTATTATGAAAAGAACCGTCTTGTTGGTTTATATGGAGATATTAGTTTGGGATACAAAGATATGCTTTTCGTAAATGTAACAGGACGTAATGACTGGTCGTCTACTCTACCGATCAATAATCGTTCCTATTTCTATCCTTCCATAAGTGGTAGTTTTATTTTTACGGAGTTGATGGAAAACAAAGATATTCTGAATTTTGGTAAGGTTCGTTTGAGTTATGCTAATGTGGGTAGTGATGAAGATCCGTACAATTTGGCATTTAAATATACTCCCGCTAGTACTTACTTTTTGCAATATCTGGGTAATGTTAACACTTTCCCCCATATGGGATTAGTTGGCTTTACGGGACCTCGTGTCTTACCAAATGAGAATTTGAAGCCGCAAAATCAAAGTTCTTTTGAAGTTGGAGCTGATTTGCGTTTCTTCGGTGGAAAAATTAGGTTAGATATGACTTATTATAGCAATATTACAAAGAATCAGATTGTAAGTATTGATGTCCCATTGTCAACAGGCTACTTTGCCAATAATATTAATGCCGGGAAGATTGCCAATAAAGGTGTTGAAGTAACTTTGGGGTTGACTCCTGTGGAAACACGTGATTTTAAATGGGACCTGGATGCAACATTTGCTTCAAATAAGCAGACAGTGGAGGAGTTAGCTGAAGGACTTGATGAATATACGTTAACGAGTGGACTGAGCGGTTTACAAATTAAGGCTGCTAAAGGAGATTCGTTTGGCTTGTATGGCACGGGTTGGAAACGTGATGACCAAGGAAATTATGTGATTAATTCTAAAACAGGTTTGAGAGAAACTGTTAATAACGTGCGTTTAGGAGATGTATATCCTGATTTTACGATGGGAATCAACAATACATTTACTTATAAGGGAGTTACCTTGAGTTTCTTGATTGATATCCGTCATGGAGGTTCTTTGTATTCAGAGACTGTAGCTAATTTAAGAAGTAGCGGTTTGGCTGCTGAAACAATAGCTCACCGTGAAGATGCTTCCTTTATTGAGCCGGGTGTAATCCTTCAGGATGATGGAACATATAGACCTAATGATGTTCCTGTGAAAAGTATGCAGGATTATTGGCAGCATATATCCAATTCTAGTAATAATGAAGGGAATATCTATAATGCATCATTTGTAAAACTCAGAGAGGTACAGTTGTCTTATAGCTTCCCACGCAAATGGTTCAAGAGCTTTTTTGTTAAATCATTGGATTTAGGTTTTGAGGCACGTAACTTATGGATTATTAAAGATCATGTGCCACATATTGATCCGGAAGCTAACTTCTTCGGTCCTTCTCAGATTGGGGGTGGTGTAGAGTTTAACAGCATACCTTCTACCAGAAGTTTTGGATTTAATGTCAGATTAACATTGTAAGATTTAAACGAATATGATAATGAAAAAGAAAATATTAACATACGCATTGAGCGCTTTGGCATGTTTAACTTCATGTAGCGATTGGCTCGATATTAACCATGATCCCAATACTGCCGAGAAAGTTGATCCCGGGTATTTGTTTAACTATGTAGCTGTAAACTGGGCTGGAACACGCACTGGTGGTGACTTTTATATTCCTTTATCTATGAGTTCGCAGTGTCAAGTTGATGGTGGACTTGATTACGGTGGCTGGGATGAATCTGTATATACTATTTCTCCTTATAGTACAGGGAATGTCTGGAAACATTATTATTCTGTAGGTAGCAATAATTTGATGTTAGCTATTAAAAATGCAGAAGAGTCAGAACCGGTGAATCACAATGCTATTGCGCAGTGTAAGATTCTTTTGGCTGAGCATATGTATGAGGCAACGATGTTGTGGGGAGATATTCCTTTCACAGAATCCTGGAACGGAACAATTAAATATCCGAAATTTGATTCTCAGGAAAGTGTATTGAATGGTGTTTTGTCATTACTTGATGAGGCATTACAGCTTATAGATCTGAATGATGCTAATGCAATTGATGAGTACGATATCTATTACAAAGGTGATATGAACAAATGGATGACTTTGGCAAAGTCTTTAAAATTCAGAACATTGATGGTTATGGTAGATAAAGACCCTTCTAAGGCTGCTGCTATTGGTACGTTGCTGCAGGCTGGAGGAATGGTTGCATCAGCAGCGGACAATTTGGTATTTCCTTACTCTACAGATCCGGGTAACCAGAACCCTAAATATGAACTTATAGAATTGGTTGGGGGGACACAAATATTGTTCTTTGCCAGCAATTATATGTTGAAACCGATGCAAGAACGTAATGATCCCCGTATTCCCTGTTATTTTGAACCGGGTGCGGATGGTGTATACCGGGGGTTGGGTAATAGAGAGGCTGCAAAGACGGATGATGAAGAAAATCTACTGTCATCTGTTGTAAGCAACTACCTTTTCAGAAGAGACGCTCCGGAATTGATTTATTCTTGTCAAGAACAGCTACTTTTGGAAGCAGAAGCTTATGCGCGCGGATTAGGAGTTGCTCAAAATCTGTCGAAAGCTAATGAACTGTACCTGAAAGGAATTCGTGAAGCATGTGCTTTTTATGGAGTTGCGGAATCCGATATTGATACATATGTTACAGGTTTACCGGAATTGACAACGATGACCCAGGAAAAAGCTCTGTATGAGATTCATATGCAGCAATGGATTGATTTGATGGATCGTCCGTTTGAGGAGTTTGTACAATGGAGGCGATCTGGTACTGCCGGAAACGAGGTCCCGACATTGCAAGTCCCGGAAGATGCAACTTCAAAAGAATTGATCAGAAGATGGGAATATAGTCCTGAAGAAATGACAGCTAATATTAATGCACCGAAAGAATCTCCGAAAATCTGGGAAAAACTATGGTTTGATTTATAATTGAATTACCATAAATGATACGAAAAAGAGGACAATAAAACATTGTCCTCTTTTTTTTTGTTATATTTGCGCCCACATTATTATATATAATAGAAGTAAAGAATGAAAGAATTTGTAATATCCGAAGCCAAAGTAGAAACAGCAGTGCTTGTAGGACTCATCACACAGACGCAGGATGAGCGTAAAACAAACGAGTATCTGGATGAACTGGCTTTCCTTGCCGAGACGGCTGGGGCGGAAGTTGTGAAACGATTTACACAGAAGTTGCCGACGGCTAACTCTGTAACTTATGTTGGAAAAGGAAAGTTGGAAGAAATCAGACAATATATCCATGACGAAGAGGAAGCAGAACGTGAAGTAGGAATGGTCATCTTTGATGATGAGCTTTCTGCGAAACAGATTCGTAATATTGAAGCTGAACTGAAAGTGAAGATACTGGACCGTACTTCACTGATTCTTGATATATTTGCCATGCGTGCGCAGACAGCCAATGCGAAGACACAGGTAGAACTGGCACAGTATAAATATATGTTGCCGCGTTTGCAGCGGCTTTGGACTCACTTGGAACGCCAGGGAGGTGGTTCCGGTGCCGGTGGTGGCAAAGGTTCCGTGGGACTTCGTGGTCCGGGTGAAACACAGCTTGAGATGGACCGCCGTATCATCCTGAACCGTATGTCATTGCTGAAAGAACGTCTGGCGGAGATTGACAAGCAGAAAGCTACCCAACGCAAGAATCGCGGACGCATGATACGTGTTGCACTGGTTGGTTATACCAATGTGGGAAAATCAACCATGATGAATCTTCTCTCCAAGAGTGAAGTGTTTGCGGAAAACAAACTGTTCGCTACTTTAGACACTACTGTGCGCAAAGTGATTATCGATAATCTACCGTTCCTGTTGTCAGATACAGTAGGGTTTATTCGCAAGTTACCTACCGACTTGGTAGAATCTTTTAAATCTACCCTGGATGAGGTACGTGAAGCAGATTTGCTTGTGCACGTAGTCGATATTTCCCACCCCGGATTTGAGGAACAGATTGAGGTGGTGAACAAGACCCTGGCAGAGATTGGAGGCAGTGGCAAACCTATGATACTTGTATTTAATAAAATAGACGCTTACACCTACGTGGAGAAAGCGCCGGACGACCTTACCCCCCGAACAAAGGAAAACTTAACACTCGAAGAACTGATGAAGACGTGGATGGCAAAAATGGAGGATAACTGCCTCTTTATTTCCGCCCGCGAACGAATCAATATAGACGAACTGAAAAATGTAGTTTATCAGCGAGTGAAAGAATTACACGTTCAGAAATATCCCTATAACGATTTTCTTTATCAGACCTACGAAGAAGAGGAAGAATAATCAATATGCTAATGTGCTGATGTGCCAATTGGTTGCGCATACTGCATCAGAATTGGCACATTGGCATATGGGCACATTAACACATTATTAAGATGAAAGACTATCGTAGATTGACTGAAGATGAGATACTTCAGTTGAAGAGCCAGTCATGTCTGGCCGATGATTGGGGAAATGTATCAGTGGCAGAGGGTTTTAATTGTGAGTACGTCCATCATACCCGTTTCTCGGGTGAAGTAAAACTGGGGGTATTCGAAGCTGAATTTACATTGCCGGGGGGAATCAAGAAACATTCGGGATTACGTCATGTGACGTTGCACAATGTGTCGGTGGGCGATAACTGCTGTATTGAGAATATACAGAACTATATTGCTAATTATGAGATTGGCAGTGACACCTTCATTGAGAATGTAGATATTATTTTAGTGGATAGGTTAAGCACTTTTGGTAATGGGGTAGAAGTGGCTGTCTTGAATGAAACAGGAGGCCGTGAGGTGTTGATGAACGATAAATTGTCTGCGCACCAGGCATATATTCTTGCACTGTACCGCCATCGTCCCGAGCTGATAAACCGTATGAAATCTATTGCGGATTATTATTCCAATAAACATGCTTCTGCTGTCGGCAGTATTGGCAATCATGTGATGATTCTCAATACGGGCTCGATCAAGAATGTCCGGATTGGTGATTACTGCCATATCTGTGGGACCTGCCGCTTATCCAATGGCAGCGTCAATAGTAATGTGACGGCACCTGTACATATCGGACATGGTGTAATCTGTGATGACTTTATCATCTCTTCCGGCTCTAAAGTGGATGACGGCACGATGTTGACTCGTTGTTTCGTCGGACAATCCTGTAAACTGGGACACAATTATTCCGCTTCCGATTCTTTATTCTTCAGTAATTGTCAGGGAGAGAACGGTGAGGCATGTGCTATTTTTGCAGGTCCTTTCACTGTGACACACCATAAATCTACTTTATTGATTGCCGGTATGTTCTCGTTTATGAATGCGGGTTCGGGGTCCAACCAGAGTAATCACATGTATAAGTTAGGTCCTATCCATCAGGGAACGATGGAGAGAGGAGCGAAGACCACTTCCGATTCATATATCCTGTGGCCGGCACGTGTCGGGGCTTTCTCTTTGGTAATGGGACGTCATGTTAATCATGCCGATACTTCCAATCTTCCTTTCTCTTACCTGATAGAGCAGCGGAATACCACTTATCTGGTTCCGGGAGTTAATTTGAGAAGTGTAGGTACTATCCGTGACGCACAGAAATGGCCAAAGCGTGATAAGCGAAAAGATCCGAACCGGCTGGATTATATCAATTATAACCTGCTGAGTCCTTATACCATTCAGAAGATGTTTAAAGGACGTTCCATTTTGAAAGAATTGAAACGTGTATCCGGTGAAACTTCAGAGATCTACTCCTACCAGAGTGCTAAAATCAAGAACTCTTCTCTGAATAACGGAATTCGTTTTTATGAAATCGCCATTCACAAGTTCTTGGGAAACTCCATCATAAAACGATTGGAGGGTATTAATTTCCAGACCAATGAAGAAATCCGTCAGCGACTGAAACCTGACACGGAAATCGGACTTGGCGAATGGGTGGATGTTTCCGGACTGATTGCTCCCAAGAGTGAAATCGACCGATTGTTGGATGGTATTGAGAATGGAACAGTCAATCGTTTGAAATCCATCAATGCAAGTTTCGCGGAAATGCACGAGAATTATTATACCTATGAATGGACATGGGCTTATCATAAGATTCAGGAATTCTATGGCTTAGATCCGGAAACGATTACGGCACAAGATATCATCGGTATTGTGAAAGCGTGGCAGCAAGCTGTTGTCGGATTGGATAAGATGGTATATGAGGATGCCAAGAAAGAATTTTCGTTGTCTTCCATGACCGGATTTGGTGCTGACGGCTCCCACGACGAAATGAAGCAGGATTTTGAGCAAGTACGCGGTGATTTCGAAAGTAATACCTTTGTGACTGCCGTCTTGAAACATATTGAAGATAAAACAGCTCTTGGAAACGAGTTAATCAAACGGATTGAAGCAATCGAATCATAATAGGAGTGGCAGATGGCGAACTGTGGATGATAAACAGGATATGATAAATAGCAAACTGTAAATAAAATAGTGAGTGGTGAACGGCAGATGTCAATGAATGGCATAGCTTGTTTACCGCTCGTTGTTTATTGTTTATGATTGTCTTTTGCTGTTCCTGCTTTTCTCCGTTATTCATTCTTAATTCTTCATTCATCATTCGCCATTCTTCATTCTTAATTACTACCTTTGCCACACTAACTAACATTACGTAATAAAATAAGAAACTTATGGCAACACCTCCGTTTAAGTATCAGCCCATGTTTGAAAAGGGAAAAGATACAACTGAGTATTATCTGCTTACAAAAGACTATGTATCAGTAAGCGAGTTTGAAGGAAATCCTATCCTGAAAATTGAGAAAGAAGGTTTGACTGCGATGGCTAATGCAGCTTTTCGTGATGTATCATTCATGCTTCGTCGTTCGCACAACGAACAAGTTGCTAAGATTCTGAGTGATCCGGAAGCAAGTGAAAACGATAAGTATGTGGCATTGACTTTCCTGCGTAACGCGGAAGTTGCTTCAAAAGGTGTACTTCCTTTCTGTCAGGACACTGGTACTGCTATTATCCATGGTGAAAAAGGACAGCAGGTCTGGACTGGATATTCTGATGAAGAAGCGCTTTCACTGGGCGTATATAAAACATACACTGAAGAGAACTTGCGTTATTCACAGAATGCGCCTTTGAATATGTATGATGAGGTAAATACAAAATGTAACCTCCCTGCACAGATTGACATCGAAGCTACCGAAGGTATGGAATACGAATTCCTTTGCGTAACAAAAGGTGGTGGTTCTGCCAACAAGACATATTTGTATCAGGAAACAAAAGCGATCCTGAATCCCGGTACACTGGTTCCATTCCTGGTTGAAAAAATGAAAACATTGGGAACAGCCGCTTGCCCTCCTTATCATATCGCTTTCGTGATCGGTGGAACTTCTGCTGAAAAGAACTTATTGACAGTGAAGCTGGCTTCTACTCATTTCTATGATAACTTGCCGACTACTGGAAACGAATATGGCCGTGCATTCCGCGACATCGAACTGGAAAAAGAAGTTTTGGCAGAAGCTCACAAAATTGGATTGGGCGCGCAATTCGGAGGTAAATATCTTGCTCATGACGTACGCATCATCCGTTTGCCTCGTCACGGTGCTTCTTGTCCGGTAGGCTTGGGAGTATCTTGCTCTGCCGACCGTAACATCAAATGTAAAATCAATAAGGAAGGTATCTGGATTGAGAAACTGGATTCAAATCCGGGCGAACTTATTCCTGTAGAACTGCGTCAAGCAGGTGAAGGTGATGTTGTAAAGATCGACCTGAACCGTCCGATGCCTGAAATCCTGAAAGAGCTGACTAAATATCCGGTAGCTACTCGTCTGTCATTGAACGGAACGATCATCGTAGGTCGTGACATCGCCCATGCTAAACTGAAAGAACGTTTGGATCGCGGCGAAGACTTGCCACAATATATTAAGGATCATCCTATTTATTATGCAGGTCCGGCAAAAACTCCGGAAGGCATGGCTTGTGGTTCTATGGGTCCTACTACAGCAGGACGTATGGACTCTTATGTAGAACTGTTCCAAAGTCATGGCGGCAGCATGGTCATGTTGGCAAAAGGTAACCGTAGCCAGCAAGTGACAGATGCTTGTAAGAAATATGGTGGTTTCTATCTTGGCTCTATCGGAGGTCCGGCAGCTATCCTTGCACAGAATAACATCAAGAGCATCGAATGTGTGGAATATCCGGAATTGGGTATGGAAGCCATCTGGAAAATTGAAGTAGAAAACTTCCCTGCATTTATCTTGGTGGATGATAAGGGTAATGACTTCTTCAAACAGTTGAAACCGTGGAATTGCACAAAATAACCGGTTTTAACCTGTTGGGATAAAACTTTAAGAAGAGGCTAAATGCCCTGAATTTATAAAATCCCCTCACTCTGCAATGTAGTGAGGGGATTTCATCTTTTGAGGACTTAAAGACTTTCCGGATATTTATTTTTGTAGTGTAGATATCAGCCTTTCATCATTTGTGATTACTTGTTCTGTTCTTTTTTCCATTTTTCATATCTCTTCAATACCTTACTACCATCTTTGTTATACCAACTATAACCATTCCGGCGCTCATGCCCGATTTCCGATATATCATATTTTTTAATGCCGTCACGGTCGCAGAAAAAAGGCCGATTCGTTTCCAGTTCATAAAAACGTGCCCAGAGAGTTGGACAGTCTTCACAGGGAACCATACGATAGTCTTTTTTACCTTCACCGTTAGTGAAATATTCCTTCTGTATTCCTTTTATTTTAGACTTTTGGAACCATTTGATAGCTCCTTCTATCGATTTTACAATTTCTGCAGATGGATCGGGGAGTGACATAAGTAATAATACAATGTTGTCTGACTCTTGTCCGCTTAATGACGGAAGTTCGTAAGCGCGTGCTTTGCATGGTTCCAAAGTGACACGGTCGTGTTGGGCGCACCATACTGTTAATTCACCATTTTGGCACACCTGCGTTTTGAGTATACACTCTATACCTTTGTTGAATGCATTGCGTGCTTGTTCGCAGATATTGTCAGGAAGAAAAGTATATGGAGCTTTCTTTTCGTATATGCTCCGAAGTTGATTCATGACTCTTACCATTGCATTGTCATTGTAGGTGATTTGTACATAATAACCTTTGGGACGTGGATAAAATTGAGGCCATCCTCCGTTTTCATACTGCGATTTGAGCAGATATTGAATACCGTTCAGCACTCCTTCTTTATATTTCTCTTTCTGTGTAGCCAGATAAAGTCGTGCCAGATATTCTATTTCTGTCGTGGTGGCATTGTTGTCGATTGTGCTTTGGTTGATATCCTCTTTGGCTTTTAGTGCCGCTTTATATTCCTGTTCTGTCAGTTCTGCCGGCATATAGATATTTTTTGGCCATCCTCCGGTGATTTGCTGATACAGTAACACGTTGTCACCAATGCGTTGGGCTTCTTCCGTCTTGAAGAAATCGTCGTCAAATTTAGGAGCGATGTGTACCCATTCTTTGTAATTTTGTTGTTTTCTGTAGTCTGTTGCTTTTTGGGCTGAGGTGTTTGTCAGGATAAAAAGTAGCAGTAAGAAAAGACCTGGTTTTCTCATGGCTTTATTATTTAATGTTTTTATAGTATGCAAATGTATGAAGAAAGAAAAATACTGATATGTAATAACTGTTTTTTATAGAGTAAAAATTGGGTTAACCCTCCCGATAAGAAGATTAACCCAATCAAAAAATAAATGGAAACTACTTCCTTATTCCAGATACTTCATTATGTTGCCACTAATCTGTAACAGTGATATTTCGCAGAGCTTCGTATTGTATTCTGCAGAAAGAATTCGTTCTTCTGCATCTAACAAGCTCTTTTGTGCTTCACGTACTT
>ENA-ORLY01002489-ORLY01002489.1-human-gut-metagenome-genome-assembly--contig:-NODE-2489-length-17313-cov-10.994952_pt1 | contig 17313 bp, 12 predicted proteins | sample MGYA00243071_ERZ508832 | MGnify/ENA primary metagenome ERZ508832 (study PRJEB26277, sample SAMN04329777) | human gut metagenome | biome: human-associated habitat | host: Homo sapiens | place: USA... | reverse complement strand
TCCCGCGCGAGAGCCGGGCCGTCATCGCCGTGGCCGATGCAGCCGCCGCGCAGGCGGCGATCGCGGACATGGACGCCGCGCTCCGGCACGAATACGCGGCCGCCGACCCGGATGTGTCCGTGCGCGTTGACGCAGCCCAGGCGCAGCAGCCGCCGATGGACGAGGCGTCCACGCAGCGCGCCGTGTGCATGCTCTGCTGCCTGCCGAACGGCATTCAGGCCATGAGCCGGGACATTCCGGGTCTCGTGCAGACGTCGCTGAATCTCGGCATCCTGACGACGGATGCGGACACCGTGCAGGCGTCGTTCTGCGTGCGCAGCAGCGTGTCCACGCAAAAGGAGATGCTCGTCGCACGCCTGCGCTGCCTGATGGCGCAGCTCGGCGGCACGGTGGCCGTCTCGGGCGACTACCCCGCGTGGGAATACCGCAAGGACTCGCCTCTGCGCGAGCGCATGGTCGCGGTCTTCCGCGAACAGTACGGCCGCGACCCGAAGGTGGAAGCCATCCATGCCGGCGTCGAGTGCGGACTGTTTGCCGGAAAGCTGCCAGGGCTCGACTGCGTGTCCTTCGGCCCGGATCTGACGGAGATCCACACCTGCCGCGAGCGGATGCACATTGCCTCCGTGCAGCGCGTCTGGCGCTACACGCTCGAGGTGCTGCGCCGCTGCAAATAAGCGAACATGCAAAAACCGCCCTGCACCGATCGGTGCAGGGCGGTTTTTCTGTTGGGATGTTACTTGCGCAGTTCGTGCTCGTCGCTGCGCTTGCGTGCGGCCACGGCCACGATGCCGGACAGCGCGACGAGCGCAATCATGTTCGGCAGCACCATGAGCTGGTTGAACATATCCGTCAGCTCCCAGACCAGATCATTGGACAGGCAGGAGCCGAGGAAGATGAAGATGATGGCGATGATGGAGTAGGCAAGGTTTGCCTTCTTGCCGAAGAGATAATTGACATTGATGCGGCCGAAGAGGTTCCAGCCGACGATCGTCGAGAATGCGAAAAACAGCAGGCAGATGGCCACGAACGCATTGGCGAGCGTATCACCGAACACGCTCGAGAACGCGAGCTGCGCCATGTTCGTCTTGGAGATGCCGTCGACCGCGCCGTGGGCCAGCGGGCCGTTGCCGGCGTAGAGCGTGGAGATGACGACGAGCGCCGTCATGGTCAGGACGACGAACGTGTCGATGAACACGCCGATCATTGCGACCGTGCCCTGCTCGTGCGGGCTCTTGACGTTGGCCAGCGCATGCGCGTGCGGCGTGGAGCCCATACCGGCCTCGTTCGAGAACAGGCCGCGCTTGGCGCCCTGGCTGATGGCCGTCTTGAGTGCGTAGCCGATGCCGCCGCCGATGATGGACTGCGGCACGAAGGCGTACTTGAAGATCATGCCGAAGGTCTCCGGCACGTAGCGGATGCGGGCAAAGAGCACGATCAGGCCGCCGACCAGATACAGGCAGGCCATGACCGGCACGATCTTCTCCGTGACGGAGGCGATGCGCTGCACACCGCCGATAAAGATAAACGCCGCGATGGCGGAAACGATCAGGCCCATGACCCAGCTCGGGATATGGAATGCGTTCTGGCATGCCTCACCAATGGAGTTGGACTGCACCATGGAGCCCATGAAGCCGAGCGCCAGAATGATCGCGACCGCGAAGAAACCGGCCAGGAACTTGCCGAAGCCGTTCGGGAATGCGCGCTTGATGTAGTACACCGGGCCGCCGAGGACCGTGCCGTCCGTCTCGACCACACGCGTCTCCTGCGCGAGCACCGCCTCGGCATAGATCGTCGCCATGCCGAAAAACGCGATGATCCACATCCAGAAGATCGCACCGGGGCCGCCGATGAGGATCGCGCCGCAGGCGCCGACGATGTTGCCGGTGCCGACCTGCGCCGCGACGGCCGTCGCCAGTGCCTGGAACGAGCTCATGCCGGATTTGTGCTTCTCGCCGTTGAGACTGAACTCTCCGAAGAAGCGCCGCCAGCCCTCGCCGAAGCAGCGCACCTGCACGAACCGCGTGCGGATGGTGAAATACAGACCCGCGCCGAGGAGCAGGATGATCAGCACATAGTCTGACAGGTACATGTTGATGGTCTGCACGATTTTGAGTAAGGTATCCATGTTGTTTCTCCCTCTGCATTGAATTTTTGCAAAGCAAAAAGCTGCCGGTCGTTTTGACCAGCAGCTCCAGAGAACAAACAGCGCTTGAACGCCCGCACACATCGGGCACTCGCTCTGTCCTTTTGCCTGAGAGATTCGGCTTTCGCCTTGCACCTTCGGCACCCGCTTGGCACGGGATTCTCCAGAGTTCCTCCGCCTCCAGTCTCAGCCGAGCCGATCCTTGAGGTTTCGACGGATATTTATTTGATTGCGTCGAGTATTATTACATACACACGCAGGGCTTGTCAAGCCCCAACTTCAAAAAAAGTTTACAAATTGCCGGTGCCGTACATCAGCGCCGTGAGCGCGACGACCGGAGCCGTCTCGCACCGCAGGATGCGCTCGCCCATGGAGCAGATGTGCATACCGAGCTTGCGGGCCATGTCGGCCTCGAACTCGGCAAAGCCGCCCTCCGGCCCCGTGATGATGGCCGCCGATGCGATCGGGGACGCCGTGTGCTCGATCGCGTCGCGGATCGTCTCGCGCTCGCCGGTCTCGTACATGAACAGCGGCAGATCGGTGTGCAGCGCGTCGTTGAGCACAGCGACGAAGTCCGCCTCATAGCGCACCTGCGGGATGATGCCGCGGCCGGACTGCTTGGCCGCCTCCTCGGCGATGCGCTGCCAGCGCTCGAGCTTCTTTTCCATATTGACGGCCTTGGCCACACAGCGCGTGCAGGAGAAAAACACGATCTCGGCGGCGCCCGCCTCCGTGCACTTCTGCACGAGAAAGTCGCTGCGCTCCCCCTTCGGCAGGCCGGCAAACACCGTCGAGCGCACAGTGGGCTCTGCCTTGCACGGCACGACCTCGATGACCTCGGCCTCGGCCTCGTGCTCCAGCGTCTGTACCAGGCGGCACTTATAGTCGCGCCCCGCGCCGTCGCAGATGACAATGTCGTCGCCCGCGCGCAGACGCAGCACGCGGATGTGGTCGGCGTCGCGGCCGCGGATGATCGCCCGGCCATTCGGGAAATTCGTACCTGCTATGAAAAATCGAGCCATAATGGTCGCCTCCGACGGAAAAGTCTCTGCCGTGATTATGGCACACTTCGCACGTTTTTGCAAGCCGGGCCATAGCATGGTGTGGGGGTATGGACGATGCAGGATTCCGTTTTTCTCGATAACCGCACATTTCAGCGCGTCTGGCAGCGCGTGGCGGGCAGCACAGGTGCGCCCGCAGCCGCACCACCGGAGGCCGACACGCTGACCGATCTGCTTGCCGAGTGCATCCGCGCCAAGGCGGCCGGGGCTGCGTTTTACACAGCGCTCTCGCAGCGCATCCGCGCCGGGCGGCAGCAGCTGCTCGGCATCGCGGCGCAGGAGCGGGCACATCAGAAGGAGCTGCAGGTAGAGTATTTTCTGCGCACGGGCGAGCGCTGCGTCCCGCCCGCCGCCTGCCCGCGTCTGGGCACGGCCGCGCAGGATCTTCGCTGCGTCTATACGCAGGAGCTTAAGCTGGCGGAGCGGCTCGACGCGGCGGCGAACACCGCGCCGTCCCCGCTGCACCAAACGCTGGCCGCCATGGCGCAGCAGGACCGCTGCCACGCCCAAGCCGTGCGAAACCTGCTCGCCTGTCTGCTGGACTGAGACAAATCCGCACAAAAAATGCGTTTCTTTCAAAATGGTACTTGACTTTATGACAAATCTTGATTATAATGTGCAAGCTGACAACTTAAAATGTAAGCAACCCGAACAGAACGTGGAGAAGTCGCGTAGCCTGGTCGAGCGCGCACGATTGGAAATCGTGTATACCCCACAAGGGTATCGAGGGTTCGAATCCCTCCTTCTCCGCCAAATAAGAACCGTAATTTTGATACAAAGCGTATCGGGGTTACGGTTCTTACTTTTTGGCAAAAACGGCGTGTTTGCGGCACTTTTGCACCCAGCGGCCCCAAAAGAAAACCCGGCCAGGTTGTTTTCATGGTCGGGTTTTTGCCTTTGCGTGGGCTTCGTGGTCCTCGTAATCGTTGAAAGAGCGTAAATCGTTGAATTACAAGGGCAATCGTTGTTTTAGTGGGGTATTCGTTGAATTACAGAGATAATCGTTGATTTACAGCATTCCCTATTGATAAAAGGTGTGGGAATTTATAATGTGGTCTCGCTCAAGTCGCTGCCTTTTTCAGAATCTCAAAGGCTGCCTTGATTTTTGCCGCCATCAATTTCCTGCGCTCAATCAGGAAGTCCTCGTAGGCCATATTTTCCCAACCGTGAGGCAGAGCGTTCTCCTCTTCCATAACACGGATCTGCTCGTCAGACAATCCGGCGCAGACAATCGGATAATACACAGACGGAGCATCATCCAGGATGTCCATGTTGTCCTTCCAGTCAATGAATGCGTAGTTTGCCATCTGGTTAATCTTCGCATCAGAGTATCCTTGGGACTTCAAGTAAGCCTTTGGGAAAAGATGATGCTTTTCCAGAGACTTGCGGTTACCGTCTGTTCCGGGCTCGAACAGCTTTGACACAAGCAGATTGCTCTTGGAGAAGAGGATTTTTGCGTTCATAATGTTCAGCGATGCCACATAGGCATTCCATGCATTATTACCTCGTCCCGAAACAGCCAAGCCCTCCGAACCAACCAGGGTGATGTCAAAGTAGTCATTCGTCAAACGCTCGTTTACTCTGGACAGGATGAACTCCTTGTACTCATCCAGAGTTTTGAGGCTTTTGATGGTATTCAGATGGTTTTCCACCGTAGACTCAAAGGAGCCCGTGTACAGCGAAATGAGCGAAGCATAGAAGAACCACAGCGAGGTAAGGTGCATATTCTCATTATACGATGCATTGAAGCGGTGCTTCGCAATCAAATACAAGGCATAGGTGTAGAATATTGCGTTGCCAGACAGAATCAAATCCCCGGACAAATATCCTGCGTTCATGATGGCTTTGATAAACTCATGCCAGCTGTGTACATCGAGGACATCCGGTAGTTTCTCCTTGAGAGTATTGAAACGCTGAACACGAAGATTATCATCCACGGCACCCTTTTTATCAAAGTCGGCACCTCTGAGCAGTTTATAGCCATACTTCAAACGGGCTCTGTCAAATGCATATGCCATAACAACGCGGATGACATCCTGCGCTGACACGGTGGTCAGCTGATTGTAAGAGGTCGTTTTACCTTTTGCCGGAGCGGTGGAATCCTTGCTGAATTGCTCAATCTCACGACGTCCATCATCCCAATACAAGGACAACAAGATGAGGATGAAGTCGTTCTGTTTCAGAGAAACACCACCAGAGTTTACACGGACGAATATTTCAGAGACATCCTCTTCCTCTGCGGTGGACTTTATGTCGAACACAGGAAGCGTATGGCTTTTCAGATTGACCACACTGTTGATGCGATCCGCAATTAAGCCCTGTTCTTCATCTGTAAGCTCGGACCCTTTGGTGGATCTATAGTCACCCAGTTTCTTGATGAAATCACCGATGAACTTAAAGGTGTTCGTGGAAGTGAACAGGTCACTAATATTATAAATCCATTCTGGGGCGTTCTTCGTGGCTTGGTAACCAACCTCAAATTTGTTTTGCAGCGGGCAATAGGAGATAACAATACTCTTCTCATCTCTCATCGAACTTTGAGTTGATAACCTTCTTGCCCTTCATAACGGCATAGAGCGAAGTCAAACGCTGCTGACCGTCAATGATGACTTCCTTGGGTGAGTCGTAGCTGTGGGCATCGACACCGATGGATTTTTTCTTATCAAGAGACGGACACTCCCACAGCATATGATTAGCGCCTATTAGGAAAACACACTGTCAAAGGGGTTCGTAGCGGGGGTTAGCCCGCTACTGCGGTATCTTCCGTAGTGTTGATTTCAATGTACTCGGCAATCTTGCGGAGTTCGTCAGCAAATTTGAATTTCACGCTGATATTGCCGTTTTCATAGACCTTGATATAGTCCACAAGTTCAACCAAGATTTCACGGTTGAGGGCTTCAATGTTCTGATACTTCATAAAGGCTACCAGTGCAGGATGCTCGTTGTCCACACCGTTTGCCAGTTCTGCGCGTTCAGTGTTCAGCCGGGTAAGCACCGCGGAAATATCAGAAGTCTGCCGTTCATAGTCAGCCTTCATATCCCGGTATTCCTGCTGGGTGATTTCACCGTCTTTCCAGTCCTGATAAAGAGATTGCTTGTAGCGTGTTATCTTTGTCAGTTCCCGCTCTTTTGCAGCTATCAGATCGTCCAGTCGGTAAGACTGGCTTTTTTTGATTGGAGCGGAATTGATCTGCGTGACGATTTCCGAGTAGGAAACAGCCAAATGTACCTGATGCTGTACAGCGAACAAAACAGCAGCCTCCAGCCGTTCATGCTTGATTGAGTGCATGGTGCAGGCTGTCCGGGAACGGTTCTTGTAGGTTGAGCAAGAATAATATACATTGTTGTTCTTGCCAACGCATCGGGTAATGGCCCGCCCGCAATCGGCACATTTCAGAAAGCCGCTGAATAAATGTACCTCACGGCCTTTCGGGGAAGTACGGGTATCACGCTGTAAGAGAGCCTGTACCTTGTCGAAAGTTTCATAGTCGATAATGGCCTCATGCGTTCCAGCCACTTCCACCCATTCCTCGCGTGGAACAGCTTCAATCTGGTGTACCTTGTAGCTTTTCACCCGGCTTCGGCCTTGGGCTAAATCCCCGGTGTAGGTCGGATTGGTAAGAATGGAGTGGATCATGCGGACTCCCCACATAGGATCGTCATACCCTCTTGTCGAAACAGGCAAGCCCTTTTGTACCTTGTAAGCCGAGGGGCTCGGTACGCCGTGTTCGTTCAGGTACAGCGCGATAGCACGTTTTGATGACCCTTGAATAAGCATTGTGAAAATGAGTTTGACATTTTCAGCAGCATCGGGATCAACAATCAGCCTGTGCTTGTCCTTTGGGTGCTTTACATAGCCGTAAGGAGCAAATGCTCCGATATACTGGCCGTTGCGCCGTTTGTAATCAAATACCTGCCGGATCTTTTTGGAAGTCTGATAGCAGTAATTATCGTTCATCACGTTTGTAATGGGAACGATGATATTTGAAACGCTGTCGGGGTTCTTGTAGCTGTCCACATTCTCAGCAAGGCTAATAAAGCGAACACCCATTTGAACAAACAGGTTATCGATCAAACTTCCGGCATCGCTATAATTTCGTGCGAAGCGGGACAGGTCTTTTACTATAACGCAGTTGATTTTACCACTCATGACATCCGCCAAGAGCCGTTGAAAATCTTCACGGTTGGCGTCCGTTCCAGTATGACCATCATCCACATATTCCGTGATGCTTTCAAACTCGTCAATGTTGCGTCGGTAAAAATCGTTCAGTAGGTCACGCTGGTTCTTTACGCTGTTGCTATCGTCTTTTCCTTTTTTCAAATCTTCCTTTGAAAGCCGGATATAGATGCCCAGCCGCCAGCGGCGGATTGTGTAAGAGGGAGAGAAACTCTGCTGATACCCTCTGTTTTTTGCTCGTGCCATTGTTCCTCCTTCCCTATCACATTACACTTATATTATAACTCTGTCCGGGGAGGACAACAAGGATGCCTCCACTTCGGGACACTTTGTCTCGAAGAAGCAAAACGAGCTGTAACCGAAGTTACAGCCCGCTTCTTTGCCGCAGCAGGAAATCCGTCAGCTTATCTTGGAGAGATGGCCCGCTTTCAGCAAATTCAATTTTCACGCCAACACCACCGATGCAAAAGCAGTATGGATTTTTGACAGTCTGCAAAAATCGAGAGATGCGCTCCTTTCGGGAAAGCGCATTGTCAAAGGTCATACCGCTCACATCAGGCAGGGACTCGGCAGCCACTGCGCCAATGTCAACGCTTCTCATTTGTTCAAGTTCCTGTGTAGTTAATTTCACGGTAAACCTCCTTCGCAGATTGATAGAACGCCTCCCGCTGTTTGGTGGGGAAACGCAACAGGCCAGCACCACCGGGATGCTGGCCTGTTGCCTTACTCCACCTTGGGACACTTTGTCTCGAGGTTTATTATAGTTTTTGAATATTAGAGAGCGCCGCACATATTTACTTGGCCTGTCCAAAGACAATCATTATTTTCTGTGCGGCGCTCTCAACGCAAGTAAAGCGACAAGCCCGGAGGAACAGGCAGCCAACCTGTTCAGCGCCGGATCATGGCCTTGGGATGGCCGGGCCCATTTACAGTGTTGGTGTTGTTCGCTCAATCTCTTTTGGGAAATGTCACCGCGCACCCACCGTCTGGCTCCACGTACTTACTCAGGGTTGCCGTTATTCCCTTGCGTTAGGAAGAAAACCTCCTCTCATAAACCGAGACATTTTTTCATCAATTCCAAGTGGGTTAAGAAGAAAAAATCAAAAAGTTTTTTTCATGCGTTCAAGGCCACGCTTGATCGACTGGCGAATAGACTCCTCATGTACGCCCTCGGCCTCGGCAATTTCCTTAATCGACTTGCCAAGAATGATATGTGCGTCAATTCTGCGGCCTTGGATCTCCGGCAGAGAATTGAGAGCGTTCCACAGACGAAGAAAGGTTTCCATTCGTTCAAGGAGCTCCTGCGGGGTCGGCTCATGCAGGCAAGCGGAATACTCAATCCCGTCATCGCAGTCCAGAGAATACTGCGCCTTGTGCCGGGAGAGCCGCCGCTGGTAGGCCATTTCATAACGGGCATCGGCCTTGAATACCTCGGCAACCTCGTCAGAAACTTCGATAAGCTGATCCTGCGTGTACCAATAATAAAGATCTTTCAGATTGATAGTAGTCATCGTAAAATCCTCCATTTCAGTTTGTTCGGGGTTGGTCGGAAACGAAATGGAGTAACGGCGGAGAACGGCACCGCACCTCGGGACACTTTGTCTCGAAGTCTGGAAAGCAAAATGCGCCTGCGCGACACGAAGCCGCACAAGCGCACGAAAATATATTATCGGTTATGTACTGTTTAATTTCACATTCAAAGCCGGACTGCTCCGATGGGGGAGCTACGCTTTTTTTAACTGGTGCAGATCATGGATACTGCGAAATAAAAAGAAGGACACGGTAAATTAACCTCCAATCGGCTACCGTGTCCATGCAAGTCGTCATTGGTTTGTGTAGACGCAAAGAAACGGCGGCTCTGATTTTTCAAAACCGCCGTTAAGGTAATAACTTAAAATAGGCGCACAAAATCACCTGCCCCAACCAACGGTTTTTTCTTTCCCCGTAGTCGGGGCAGGTTTATACGCTATGTAATTATTCTTTCGTGACTAATTCTTTCAGCCGTTCATAGGTTTCTGCGCTAATATCATGTTCAATCCGGCAGGCATCAGCCTCCGCCGTTTCAGGATCAACACCTATGGATATGAGGTGCTTTGTTAAAAAGCAATGGCGTTCGTAGATTTTTTCAGCCACATCCAGACCACGTTCGGTCAGGTGTAGATAATGTTTTTCGTCTGTTGTCAGAAAGCCGCCCTCCCGTAAAGTTCCTACTGCGTAACATACGCTGGGTTTTGAAACCTCCATATACCGGGCAACATCCACGGAACGCACCATACCGAGCTTCTTTTGAAGTATAAGCACGGCCTCCAAATAATCCTCTCCGGCAGTATGAAGTTTCATAGGCAGCTCCTTTCGTCATTAAGCAAGACTCCAGCCAGCCGCACTCTTTCGGATATTGACAAAATCCTGATAGATACCAGGCTGTTTCAAAAGTTCCTCATGGGTTCCTTGCTGTGCAATCTGGCCGTTGTCTATAACTAAAATCTGATCGGCGTTCTGGATGGTATTTAGGCGGTGAGCGATTACAAGCAGGGTCTTTCCCTTCACCAATTCGGAAATAGCCTCCTGAATATAGCTTTCATTGTCCGTATCCACACTCGCGGTAGCTTCGTCCAAAATGACGATAGGCGCGTCTTTCAGGATACAGCGGGCAATCGAAATACGCTGCTTTTCGCCACCAGAGAGTGTCGCACCGCCTTCGCCAACCACTGTCTGGAACCCATCAGGCAGAGCCATAATGAAATCATAGCAGCGGGCTTTTCTGGCAGCCTCATAGACTTCTTCTTCCGTGGCATCCGGCTTTCCCATGATGATATTGTTGTAAATGGTGTCCTGAAACAGATACACGCGCTGGAATACCATGCTGATCTGATCCATCAATTCCGACAGAGGTACATTGCGAATATCCACGCCCCTTATCGTCACATTGCCGGATTTTACATCCCAAAGTCGCGCCAGCAAGTTTGCAATGGTGGACTTACCGCTACCGGACGGTCCAACCAGCGCTGTCATAGAATTTTTCTTCATGGCAAAACTGATATGGTGCAAAACCTCTTTATCCTGATAAGCAAATGTAACATCGTTGAACAGGACTTCCGGCTGCCCCGGCTGTGCCTGAGCCGGAATATGCTGCTTGCCGTTGTCGGAAAGTTCCGGTTCATCCAATACCGCTTCAATACGATCAAGGGCAGCGTTCATAACGGTTAGTCTGGACGCTTCTCCATAGAGAGCCTTCAACGGGCCAAAAAGATCAAATACAAATAGCAGAACACCCAACACATAAGCCAAAGAAAGCGCACCGCTCTGTTCCAACACAATAGACAGGCCGAAAATTGCCGCAATACCAATACCGTAAAGGATATTCAGCCCCATTGTCCACGGGGTCATTTTCCGTTCAAAGTCAAGCGATGTATTTCTGGAACGTTTGAAATTGCCGGACAGTTCTTCGGATTTTTCTCCAAGCAGGTTATAGCTCTTAATAACACCAATGCCCTCCACAAAAGACAGCACCGCATCGGTCAGCCGTTCACTCTGCTCCTGACGGCCTGCTGCTTCTCGTAGGGAAACTTTGTTCATTCCCTTAGATACCAGCCATGCCAAAATAGTAACTATCGCAGCAATCAAGCCAAGCTGCCAATTCAGATAAAACATGAACGCCAGCAAAACCAGCGAGGACAGCAGATAGCTCATCATGTTTCCCAGCGTACTCATAGCGACTTCTTCAATGAACACCATGTCGGTACTGAGGACAGAACTGATCTTGCCAATATTGCCGGAAGTGAAATATCCCATCGGAAGTTTCCGCAGATGGCCGCCCAATTCGATACGCTTGTCAGCGAACATCAAATATCCCGCTGCACTTTGCAGGCTGTCACTAAGATAGTGGACGAGCATCTGAACCAGCACAATAGCGGCAAGGCCAAGTCCCACATAAAGGCAAGTCTGCCCGGTAATGGTCTTGTTTGCAAATCCACTCAAAACCACAAAGGCCAGAAAAATCGGCATTTTGGACAGAATGGATTCCAGAAACGCACAAACAAATGCGCCCTGAATACGTCTCTTATAATGGTTGGAAAGTTTCAATATTCTTGAAAACAAAGCAAACATTTATTTCCCCTCCTTTGCAGTATGTACTTTCCACTCGGCGCTGTCCTGTGCCGCTTTCCACAACTTTTGATATTCTGGGCAGGACTGGATCAGCTCCTGATGTTTGCCCGTTGCAACCAGCTTTCCGTGATCCATAACACAAATCTGATCTGCGTTCATAATGGCTGGTAATTTGTGCGCGATAACCACAAGGGTCTTACCTTTTACAAGCTCTGCAATGGCGGCCTCCATCTTTTCTTCGTTTTCAGGATCGGCATAGGCAGTTGCCTCGTCAAGCACCACAATAGGAGCATCCTTTAAGATTGCCCTTGCCAGAGAAATACGCTGGCGCTGACCGCCGGAGAGCATTTTTCCTGCATCACCAGCCATCGAATGAATACCCTGCGGAAGTTTCTCAAGGAACTCCATACACTGAGCTTTCTTTGCGGCCTCCACCACTTCTTCATCCGTTGCGTTCAGCCGACCAAGCCGAATGTTTTCGAGCAGAGAGGTGTTGAACAGGTATTGATCCTGCGCCACATAGGAAATACGGCTGTTGAGTGCTTCAAGGCTCATATCGCATAATTTCTGCCCACCGATGGAAATACTGCCTTTCTGTGGGTCATAATAGTGAATCAGCAGTTTCGCTAATGTACTCTTGCCGGAGCCAGATTCACCAACAAGGGCTGTTTTCTGTCCAGCTTTTGCCGTAAAGGAAATGTCATGGAGAACTTCATCCTCAATTACAACAGGCTTTCCATCCGGGCCGGGCTGTGTGGTCTGATAAGCGAAAGAAACATGGTCATAAGTAATGGTGTCATCTTTCCCGTGGAACGCATCTTCTGTCTGCTGGAGCTCTGGCGCATCCAACACCTGCTCCAATGCAGAAATTTTATAGTTGAGCTGGGGCATGGTAGGCAGGAAACCGAGAGATTTCAGCAGTGGCATACCAATACTTAAAGAAAGACACAGTACCAAGATCAAATTAGGCAAAGTAGACCAGCCAGAGAGAACGAACCATGCGCCAACAGGTAAAGTCAGAATAATGGTGCATGGAAGCAGACTGCTGTAAATTGCCATCCACGGCCACGCCGCCTTGTACCACGCCAGAGTATAGTCCCGATAATCTGATACATCTTTGCGGAACCGCTCATAGGAATCTGCGTCCTTATTGAATACCTTGACAACTTCCATACCGTTAATGTACTCAATAATGGTATTGTTCATCTTTTGTCCGGCCATGTAGTAAGGCCCCATTTTCTTCATGCCAACGGAATACATCGTCATCATGGCAATCAGACTGATCGGAATAGATGCCAGCGACAGAAGCGCCAGTTTCCAATCCACAAAGAACATTGCCACATAAACCGCAATAGGGATCATCAGATTTGCAATTCCCTCCGGCATGGAGTGAGCCAGTAAAACTTCCAGACTGTCTACATCATCCACGAACAGCTTTTTGACTGTGCCGGTGCCTTTATCCTGAATGACACCGAGGGGCAGCTTTTCAAACCGTTTTTGAAGTGCCGTCCGCAGACGGAGCAGCGTGTCGTAAGCGGCTTTGTGAGAAAGATTCAGCCCCCAGCCATAGAAAAGGGCTTGCAGCACCAGACACGCCAAGACAAGAGCCACGCGCGAAATGATAAAGGATGCTCCAATAGATTCACCCATGACCAGCGGCGCTATCACCTGATAAGCCAACACAAAGGGCAGGACACCCATCAGGACGCTGACCAGCACGATGGCCGTTGCTGCATAAAGCCCCTTCTTATGAGGCCCTGCATACTCAAATACTTTTTGAAACATAATTCCAACCTCCTTATCAGTTAAAATATTTTTCGGACAGCGTTTTCAAAATTTCTGGTGAAAGCCTTTGATTTTGAATAGCCCCATCATCATCCAACTGAACCACCTCCGTACAGGTACGAACAATAAATTCAAAATCGTGTGACACCACAAACACGATCACACCAGAGCTTGAAAGTTGTTCGATCAGTTTGCTGACACGCACCATAGAATCGTAGTCCAAACCACTGGTAGGCTCGTCAAAGTAGATCACTGGGCTGCCCTTTACGATTGCCGCACCGATAGTAACCCTCTGCTTTTGACCACCTGAAAGGGATGCCGGATGCCGTTCACGGTAATCTGATAGTTCCAGTGCTTTCAGCGTTTCATCCACTTTTTCTTTGCAATCATCCTTCATACCAAGGGATAGTTCTTCCTCCACACTGCTGGCAAAAAGCTGATAATCCGTATCTTGCATGACAAGATAGGAAAGTGCCCGCCGCTGGCGTGGTGTAAGTTTTTTACCGTCAAAGCAGACCTCGCCACGCTGCTGCTTTAGCAGACCCGTTAGAATAGATAAGAGGGTTGTTTTTCCGGCTCCGTTATGGCCCAGAATACCGATCACATCTCCTGCATGAGCTTCAAAGCTGATATTGTGGAAAATATCCGGCCCTTTCTTGTAGGCAAAACTTAAATTGTGAACTTCCAGCCGATGTGTCTCGTCCTTTGTATGTGGCTTTTCCTGATAATGTTCTGCATCGCGTTCCGGGTATGCTGTCCGCAGACCATAAGAAATTCGTGTTTCTTCGGGCAAAGAGCAAAACTGTTCCCCTGTGAACTCATGCTCAATTTTTCCGTTCTGAATCAAAAAGGCTCTATCAATCAGATCGCGCAAATAATAAAAACGATGCTCTACCACAAAAATTGTGTATCCAGCGTGTTTCAGTTTTCCCATAATTTCTGCCAACCGTTTGGTAGCGGCATAGTCCAGATTGGCCGATGGTTCATCAAAAATATATACTTTTGGTCCCAGCGCATAAACAGAACCGATTGCGATCTGTTGTTTTTCCCCGCTGGATAATGCAAAGATACTTCTGTTCAAGTAGTTTACCAATTCCAACTCTTTCGCCGCTTTTGCAATGCGATCAATCGTTTCCTCGCGGGGGAGTCCGAGATTTTCGCAGCCGAAAGCCAGTTCCCGCGTGGTATCCGTCATAAAGAATTGAGAGCGTGGGTCTTGGAATACCGTTCCAACCTGTCCGGCTAATTCAGACGGCTTCATTTCCAGCAGCGAATGACCATCCATGAGCAGATCGCCTTGGATTTCTCCGGGATAAAAGTGCGGAATCAGACCGTTGAGTGAGCGGATCAGGGTTGTTTTGCCGCAGCCGCTTCGCCCTGTCAGAAGAATGAACTCACCCGTCTGCACGGTCATATCAATTCCACGGAGGGTGAAGTCTTTGCTTTCTTCATAACGAAAGCTAAAATTCTGAAATGAGATCATCGTCATACCCTCCACAAAATGATTTCCCCGATTTTAGTCTGATCGATAAAAAGCAAACCGACCAAAAAGAGGATACCCAACAACGATACCACGATTTCCGGCCACGAAAAACGGATTGGCCGCAGCGCGTAGCGTTTGCACTCCAACTCCAGACCGCGTGTTGTGCCGGATGCTGCCAGTTCATCAGTGACTTTCAAGCACCGCATCAGCAGAGGTATCAAAATATATTCTATGGTTGCTAACGGATGGGATACCCGTTTCCACACGGTATCACTGATACCGCGAATATCCATCGTGCTTCGGATTTGTCGGTATTCAATCCGTAAAGTAGGGATATAGCGGAACATAACAACAAGGGGGATTGTGACTGCCTGGGGCAGCCGCATCCGTTGAAGTGCCACCATTAAGTCATCCATGTATGTAGTTCGCAATATCCAAAGTCCCATCATCATGATAGGGATCAATTTTAAGACCGTCACGCCGAACACGCTCATAATCACACTTAAAACCGGAACTTGGACATAACGGAGCAGGGCATTGAGATAAGCAACAATAATATAGGTCACTATCATTTTGACAGCCCATTTTCCACCGTTACCCAAGGCAATAAACAGCCCATAAACCAGCATGAGCGCGAGACTGACAACTTCTCCGGCCAGAAAATAACTGACAAAACCAATGCAGACCAAAAGAAGTATCTTGCAGCGTGGGTCGAGGAGCGCAGAGCCGTGTAGGGGCTGGCGCTCAATTATTTGTTTAATTTGTGCTTCTTCCATTCAAATGTCTCCCTATAAAAATCAAAACGCGGGACTGTTCTCAGCCCCACGCTCTGAAGTCAGGCAGCCCGCTTGCCTGTATTGCCTGATAAAGTTTCAGGGGGCTGATCCTGTTATTTTACTGAAACAAGTCCAGCTTTGATAAAGTGTTTTTTTAATGCTTTCTGACCGATAAAGCCACCAATCAGACCTCCCACCAATCCGGCAGCAACAATGACTACCAGCATGGGAACGGAAGTAATGCTCAACATTCCCTGAATGTACTCTGGTGCAATATTGTTTTTCTCCATTGCTCCGACAAATGCGCTTTGAAGAAATTTGATGGGGCAGATAGCACTAAAAGCGAAGATAGCACTGAACAGCGCATAGGCTGCCATCATGGACTTCATTGTGATTTCATTCCGGCTCATAACCAGAAAATCGCAAATGATACCGCCAATTACCAAGCCGATAGGAATAAACCAGAAAGCACCAACCAGCAGGAACAGGATAGCCTGAATTGCGGCGCAAATGGTAAACACGCCTTTCTTCGGAACCTTAGCCAGCAGGAGCATCATAACGATGCCATTCGGGATCGCAACAACGGACGGGTAAAATACGTTTGTCACCGGGCCAGCCACGCTCATAATGGTGCTGATAACCATGCAGATAATCCACATGAGGGCCGTTAAAACACCGATGAGAATAAAATCTTTCGCATTTAGCTTTTGTTTCATACTCTTATTCCTCCTCACTTTATTTGGAAAATAAAAAATGCGATGCGGTTAATCTTCTCTAACCACATCGCAAATTGTACCAATTTCCGTTGTTACATCCAACCCAAACCCGATTTCATTCTACCCAAAAACGGTATTTTTTTAGGTTTAGCCAATCGTATTTTCATCTTTATAGTTCTTAGGTATTACTCCATATTTCTTTTTGAACGCAGCCGCAAAATTGCTTGGTTTTGAATATCCAACCAGCGTTGCGATCTGGCTTACATTCAAGTCGCTTTCCAAAAGCAGCCCTGCCGCTTTTTCCAGTCTTTGATCTATGATGTATGCGTGAACCGATGTCCCAAATAAAGAATTAAATCCCTTTGTCAGCTTGGAAACACTGATATTGACCTTTTTCGCCAGTTCCTCACAACTCGGTGCAAAAGCAAGCTGGCTGTCGATAATCCGCTTTGCCTCGGTAATTGAGTCCCTGTCACTTTTAGAAATGCTGATATAACTCGATGAAAGAATACTGAGTTCCAATACTTCACTCAAATACACGGACAGCAATTCAAAGACCTTGCTTTCCAGAAATAAATACCCTAAACCGCCCCGGTATTGCGTAAAATCTTTTACCTCCGCAAAAATATGTTCCATATACGGGGTGATACTCACTTTTGAAATGCCAGTCAATAATTTTTTCTCATAAGCATCTATCTCACTATCTTCAAAGTAGTCACTCAAAATTTTATGAAAATAGGGCATGGGAATTTTTATATTTTTGAAAAGAAAGTTTGTCTTTCCGGAATAACACAGATATTCCATCTTACCATGTCCTCGATAAATACAGGATTCGCCTTTCTGTATGCTGACACATTGACGTGCATCTGCAATATTCCACGATACGCTATCATTAAAGCAAAATAAAAGTTGAATATAATCTTCGCAGCTTACACCCTGCACATTCATATCTGAAAAATAATTCATTTTCCAGTCTGATACAACCGCTCCTTGCTTTGTAACAACCTGTGAAATCTGGCCTGTTCCCATATCAGCCGGAATATCTATTGTCACTGTCTGCGGAGA
>ENA-ORLY01002486-ORLY01002486.1-human-gut-metagenome-genome-assembly--contig:-NODE-2486-length-17316-cov-9.123035_pt1 | contig 17316 bp, 8 predicted proteins | sample MGYA00243071_ERZ508832 | MGnify/ENA primary metagenome ERZ508832 (study PRJEB26277, sample SAMN04329777) | human gut metagenome | biome: human-associated habitat | host: Homo sapiens | place: USA... | reverse complement strand
GATGCTCGGTAATTCAATTACCGATGTAGTTCACTGTGGTTTTCACCGGCTATGCCGGAAAAATTACTGGCTTTCTTTCCGGAACTGGCGCGGTGTCATGCTGTATTTTTGTTTGAACACCCGGTTAAAATAGGAAAGATTTTCAAAACCGGATTCTGCCGCAATATCCAGAATGGAGGAGTCGGAAGTTGTCAGCAGACGCGAGGCGATTGTCAGGCGGTAGTCCCGCAGATAGTCCACGAAAGACGTTCCCATAGTTTCTTTGAAATACCGCATAAAATGAGATTCGGAAAAATCAACGGTTGCCGCGATGTCGGCAATCGTTATTTTTTGCATGTAATTATTTTCAATGTATTTTAAAACAATTTTCATTTTATCAAGCGTTTTGCGGTTACTGCCTGTCGTTAAGTTCCGGCAGCGGTTGTCTAAAATAAAGAAAAACTGGTACAACTGACTTTTGATGTACAGTTCATAGCCCTGTGGTTTGGTCTTGCTGATTTCGTCACAGGCATCAATTGGCATGATGACATCTGTGTAATAAGGATAGACAGGGGTGAAGATGGTTGGAACCGTGACTTTTCCGCTCATAAGAGGAAGAAGAAAATCGGTGGCAGTCACATCGTTCTGCCGTGGAATCAGCATACTCGGATTAAAGATGATATTTTCATATTCCATGAAGGCATCTTCCAGCTGGTCAATGGAGTGGAGCTGTCCCGGAAGAATAAGAACCAGAGTCGGACCTTTTACTTTGTATTCCCGGAAATCTACCGTAATGCGTCCCATCCCCTTTTTGATGTAGATCAGTTCCAGTTCATCGTGCCAGTGCAGCGGTACACGCGGAAAATCCAGTGGGATCGAGCATAGATATGTATTATAAGGGAAGATGATATCCCCATGTGTGATGGTTTCGTGATAATTTTCATATTCAAGTATATTCATATCTTTATTTTAGCAGAATTGTCCTATGACTGTAAAGGACAAAAACGACAGAAAACGCATGAAACAGGCGAAAACGCAGGATATGCAGGCACTGTGGAAATGTACCAAGACAGGTGGCACGAAATTGGTGGAATTTAACAGCTGGGGGTTATTTGAATATTAAAAATGATAGAATAGTATCAGTTTTTGCTTGAATACGACAAGAAATCAGCAGGAAAAAATCATATACTGAGTACATCAAAACAACACGAAATCTTGTGGGAGGGAAAATACATGACTTTAGCAAAAGCAGTATCCATGAAGTATAACAAGACCATTGAGAAGTGTTCCAATGAAGAAATTTATTATGCACTTCTTGACATGACAAAGCAGATGGCAGAGGACAAGGTCAGCAATGAGGGAAAGAAGAAGCTGTACTACATCTCAGCAGAGTTTTTGATCGGAAAGCTTTTGTCCAACAACCTGATCAACCTTGGCATTTATGACAGTGTAAAATCCGAACTTGAAGCATCCGGAAAAAATATCGGTGAGATCGAGGAGATCGAACTTGAGCCTTCACTCGGAAATGGCGGACTTGGACGTCTGGCAGCATGTTTCGTAGATTCCATCGCAACACTCGGATTAAATGGTGACGGTGTCGGATTAAATTATCACTACGGATTGTTCAAACAGGTATTTGATCACAATCTGCAGAAAGAGACTCCAAACCCATGGATCACACCGGACAGCTGGCTGACAAAGACCGATATCACCTATCCGGTACAGTTCGGCGGATTTACCGTACAGTCCAGATTATATAACATTGATGTTGTTGGATACAACAACCGTACGACAAAGCTTCGTCTGTTCGATATTGAAACGGTGGATGAGAGCATTGTCGGAGATACCATTGATTTTAACAAAGATGACATTGCAAAGAATCTGACCTTATTCCTGTATCCGGACGATTCCGATGATAAGGGACGTCTTCTGCGTGTATATCAGCAGTATTTCATGGTAAGCAATGCCGCAAGACTGATTCTTGATGAGGCAGTTGAGAAGGGATCAAACCTGCATGATCTGGCAGATTATGCGACCGTTCAGATCAACGATACCCATCCATCCATGGTTATCCCGGAGCTGATCCGTCTGTTACAGGAGCGTGGAATTCTTATGGATGAGGCTGTATCTATTGTATCTAAGGTTTGTGCATACACCAACCACACAATCCTTGCAGAAGCACTTGAAAAATGGCCGATCGGATTCCTTGAGAAAGCAGTTCCTCAGCTGATGCCGATCATCCGCGAATTGGACAACCGTGTACGTGCAAAGGTTTCCGATGAAAGCACCTATATTATCAAAGACGGTCTGGTACACATGGCACATATGGATATCCACTACGGATACAGTGTTAACGGTGTTGCATATCTGCACACAGAGATCTTAAAGAACAGTGAGTTAAATAACTTCTACAAGCTCTATCCGGAGAAGTTTAACAATAAGACAAACGGAATCACATTCCGCCGCTGGCTCATGTCCTGCAACCCGGAACTTTCCGCAATGATTACTGACCTGATCGGCGATGGCTGGAAGAAGGATGCCAATGAGCTGGAGAAACTTGGCAATTTCGTAAACGATGATGCCGTTCTCGACCGTCTCCTTGCAGTAAAGGCCGGAAAGAAGGCAGATCTGAAGAATTACCTGAAGATGAAACAGGGATTTGATATTGATGAAAATTCCATCTATGATATTCAGGTAAAGAGACTGCATGAGTACAAGAGACAGCAGATGAATGCACTCTATGTCATCCATAAATATTTCGAGATCAAGGAAGGAAAGAAGCCGGCAACTCCGATCACGGTATTCTTCGGAGCAAAGGCAGCGCCTGCATATATTATCGCAAAGGATATCATTCACCTGATTCTCTGCTTACAGCAGATCATCAACAATGATCCGGAAGTCAGCCCATACTTAAAGGTATTTATGGTAGAAAACTACAATGTAACCATGGCTGAAAAGATGATTCCGGCATGTGATATTTCCGAGCAGATTTCCCTGGCTTCCAAGGAAGCATCCGGAACCGGTAACATGAAGTTCATGTTAAACGGAGCACTGACACTTGGAACTATGGACGGAGCAAATGTTGAGATCGCAGAGCTGGTTGGAAATGAGAATATCTTTACCTTCGGTGAGGATTCCCAGACTGTTATCGACCGCTATGCAAGAGGCGATTACAACTCCAGAAGCTACTATGAGAAAGATTCTGAGTTAAAGAGAGCCGTTGACTTTATTGTAAGTGACACTGTAAAGTCTGTAGGATGCAGTGAGAACTTAGAGCGTCTGTACAATGAACTGTTAAACAAAGACTGGTTCATGACATTCCCGGATTTCGAGGAATACATTGCAACCAGAGAGAAAGCTTATACAGCTTATACCGATCGCAAGGCATGGGCAAAGAAAGCACTGATCAACATCAGCAAGGCAGGTTTCTTCTCCTCTGACAGAACCATCGACCAGTACAACAAAGAAATCTGGAAATTATCTTAATTGAATATAGGAATACAAATAAATTGTTATTCTCCTCCTCAGATGGGAACCGGACAGAGTGTTCGGTTCCTGTTTTTTCTTGTGGTACAGCAGTTTATGCTATTGGTAAGTACGTTACAAAATTTATGGTATATGATATTCTCTATCAGTTTACTTGTATGGATAAGAAAAGGAAGGATGTTGGGCTTCCCACCATCAATGAGCATATTAAAAAGAGTTATGCTGCCGTGAAGTGACCCACTACAACTTACAGCTTATTATTGCTGTGGGATTCAAGGTAAACAATCAGCGAGCAGTTCATCCTTTGGGATGATTTACATTCCGAAACAAACATGTATAATATAATTTAAGACAGATTGCGAAAGGCTTATGGCAATCTCGCTCTGTATCAAAGGGAGGGAAGAAATGACCAAAAATATCATCATAAAGACCTCCGTTCAGAAACGGTTTGACAGCTTCATGGCGCATGGCAGAGTCCTTTTTTTCAGCGCACCCTGCGGCTTTGGAAAGACAGTACTGGCGGACGCACTGCTACGCGGTCGGAACGTGCTGCGGCAAAGTGCGGCAGACCCAGACTGCGCAATCCCACCGTCAGCGCAGGATTGGGACATTCTGCTGATTGACGATCTTCAGTTCATGCAGGAGGAAGCCGGGCAGCAGGCTCTTTGCGAACTGATCCGCTCAAGTCCGGAGCGCCATTTCGTGCTGCTCTCGCGCGGTGTGCCGCCCGGCTGTCTGACGGCGTTTCAGTACACGGGGCTGATGACGGTGCTGGAGGCCGACGACCTGCTTTTTGACGCGGGCGATGTGCGGCGGCTGTTTCAGCTTTCGGGAGTAAACGTAACAGATAGCGAGATTGACGGAATATTGAAAGAATCCGTGGGCTATCCGCTGGGTGTGGCCATCACGGCGCGGTGCATGTCCCCGGACAAGCCGTGGACGCCGGAGCTGGTGGCGCGGGTGTTCCACGAGGTGTTCCTCTACTTTGAGACCGCCATCTACCGGCGCTTTGACCTGCCGGTGCGGCGCTTCCTGTTGGAGCTGGCCCCCTTTGAAAGTTTTGACCTGGAAATGGCGCGGATGGTCAGCGGCGATCCCCGTGCCGGCGAACGGCTGGACTGGCTTCTTCGATACACCACTATGCTGCGCTACGACGACTGCCAGCGCTTCCACTTCTGGTCGGGTTTCCGGGCTTTTCTCCTCTGGGAGATGGAACGGGAGTATACCGAGGAAAAGCGCAAAGCGCTCATCAGCCGGGGCGGGCTGTACTATGAGCTGAAGGAGGACTACGCCCACGCCCTGGAATGCTACACCAGCGGCGGTGACCATTCCAAGGTTTCCGAGCTGCTGGTGCGTAATGCAGAACTTCACCCCGGCATGGGGCACTATGCCGAGATGGAAAAATACTACCGCAGCCTGCCGGAGGCGGAAATTCTCGCATCCCCCTCTCTGATGCAGGGCATGAGCATGCTCTGCGCGCTGGTCATGGATTACGAAGGCTCGGAGCGCTGGTATGGCGAACTGCAAAAGTTTGTCGAACACTGCGGCAGGCAGGACGCCGCCGGAAAGCAGGCGCGCGGCCGCCTTGCATGGCTGGACATCTCCCTGCCCCAGCGGGGCGTGAAGGGTCTGACGGAAACCATCCCCGCCGTGTTCCGGCTGCTGACGAACAAAGAGGTGGCGCTGCCGTCCTTCTCCGTCACGAGCGCGCTGCCGAGCATCATGAACGGTGGCAAGGACTTTTCCGAATGGAGCAAAAAGGACGACCTGCTCTACAAAACCCTCCGTCTCCCCGTGGAGGCAGTACTGGGGCGGGACAGTGTGTGTCTTGCCGACTGCGCCATTGCCGAGAGCAAGTTTGAAAAGGGCGAGGACGTCGCCGGCCGGATGCTGTCCCTTCTCCCGCAGATGAACGAGGTCCGCAACCACGGCACGTCGGACATGGAGTTCGCCGTCAGCGGATTGCTGGCCCGCAGCCAGCTGGCAAACGGGCAGCCCACCGACGCGCGGCGCACCATCGAGGTGCTCCATGAATGCTTTGTCGAGCGCGGTTTGACTCGCTTTCTGCCCAATATGGACGCCATGCTCTGCCGTATTGACATGCACACCGGCGACCTTGATGCGGCGGATGCGTGGTACCGGGAAAAAGCCCCTTGCGAACCAACGCACCTGAACGTCATGCGGCGCTACCAGTATCTCACGCAGGCAATGGTGGAAATTATGCAGAACCGCCCGGACGCCGCTTTGCTGACGCTCTCACCCATGGAGCCGTACATTCAAAAATGCGCCCGCATCATCGACGGCATTCACCTGAATGTCCTAACTGCCATCGCCCTGCGCCGCAAGAAGGATGAGCGGTGGCGCGAGCGATTGACGGCGGCGCTGGACGCGGCGGCAGAGTACCGATTCATCCGCACCGTCAGCGTATACGGCACGGCAGTGCTGCCGCTGCTGGGGGCACTGGAATGGGATGGCGACAAAAAGTGGTATAAGCAGTTAATGGCGGCGGTGCGGATGCAGGCGGCGTTCTACCCGCATTTCCTCGAACCCCGCCTTGCCCCTGGCGAGGAGCTGACGCCCACGGAGCTACAAATTCTGCATCTCATCTGCGCGGACAAGTCCAACGCCGAGATTGCGCAGATCATGGACGTGAAGCTGCCCACGGTGAAGACCCACGTCAGCCACATTCTCGACAAGCTGGACGTGAAGCGCCGGGCGGAAGCCAGGACAGCCGCGAAGAAGCTGCGGCTCATTCCGGATGATCTATAAAAGCTGTGCCTGTGCTTGAACGGGCTGAATATAAACCTTATACATATAATGATCTCTCGGAATCTTGAGTGATCATGCCAGCAAAACTCTAGCATTGAACTTTGACAAGTAAATATTATTCTTGAACGTAAAAATGAACACAAGAAATAAACATAACTGTCGCTATGTTTCAAAATGCGAATCAACAAGCATGTATAGATCATAGCCATGATAATAACAGTCACGGGAAGAATCCCAGCCGATATCACAATCAGGCTGGGAAAAGTAACGGTCACATTTGTAGTCAGTAATGCCATTCTCTTTGCATTTACAGATACGCTTTTTCCGTTCCCTGTGTGAAGTTACAACAGGAGTTCCATCATCGGCTAAAGCCAGAGCATCCGAATGGATAAGTCCTGTGGATACAGAAACATCAAGGAACTCTTTCTGGTAGATTTTAAAGAGGGAAGAATAAGGCTGTTCATCAAGTTTAAAACCAGTATTTTCCAAAATCGGAAGAAGCTCTGCAACCGTAACTTTTTCCACAGAATCAGTTTTCGTGCCTTTTGTTTTAGGCTTCTTAACCTTGATTTTAAGAGGATGGATATGTGGTGACATATGGTCATCATCAGAGTTCCATAAGCGGTTTATAAAATCATAAAAAGTGCCAACCCCTGGAGTATTACCAGGTTCAAACCCACTGAGGATGGCATAAAGGGGATTGATTTTAAGCTGGGCAGCCCATTCTGTTATCGAGGTAACTTTAAAGTCAATGGAAAGCAGATAAGAACGCTGCATAGAGGAAGGGGTTCTTGGTGCAGAGCCGAATTTAGAATATTTATCAGCCATAAAAGTATCGGTAAAAGATAAATCGAGATTCCAAAACCGCTCAATGATATCCCAGGTGGAACGAGCAAGAGCACTTGGGCCAGGATAATATTTACGAAGATTAGTAACAACAAAGTTTTGGTAGTCTGCATGACTGCCACAGTTAACAGGTAACATAAAAATCGCCTCCAATCGAAAAATATCTGCCGCCGCAAGCGACGGTTCTTATTAATCAATAGGCGCGGAGCGCCGCATTTTTCGATGAAGTTGTCAAGTGTTTTGGGCAAAAAGTGGAGGATTTTAATAAAAAAGGAATTTGAAAGCCTTGTATTTACTGGTTTAGAGATTCCGAGAGATTATGGTAAAAGAGAGGAGTTTACATGAAAAAGAAAAACACCATGCCAGAGAGGGATTGGCAGCAGACCCATGAAAAAATCAGGTGTAGGGAGCTGCGTAAGCGCATACTTGTGATGGGCTTGACCGTTGCGATGGTTGCCAATACTGTAGACCTGTCCGCACTCTCGGTTTCTGCAAAGACCGATGAAAGTGATACAGGTAAAACGACTATAGTTTCCTTTGAGGAGCTTTCAAAGGACATCACGGAGCAGACCCTGCCCATCGGTGCGCTTGAGAGCGACATCAAGTTTCCGACTAGCCTGACCGTTACGGTAGAAAAGACCACGCAGGCGGATGAAAAGGAAGCCGACGATGAAGAAGATGCTTCCGAGACGGGAGATACAGAGAAAGACGATGCGCAGAAGGATGACAGTAATGGAGATACTGCGTCCTCTGATGATAAGAAAGATACAGCATCCTCAGATGAAAAGGATGGCGATTCCGGCAATGCAGATGCTTCCGAGACGGGAGATACAGAGAAGAACGATGCGCAGAAGGATGACAGTAATGGAGATACTGCGTCCTCTGATGATAAGAAGGATACAGAATCTTCAGATGAAAAGGATGGCGATTCCGGCAATGCGGATGCTTCCGATAAGTCTGGTACTTCTGACAATGGAAATGCAGATACAAAGGATTCGGATACATCAAAGGATTCTGGAAATTCTGACAAATCAAACAACCCAAATGGCTCTAGCAGCTCTGATACAGAGGATACACAGGCACGTGCCGACCTACCCTCTGCTTTTGGTGCGCTTATTGGCCAGATGGCGGATGCCCTTCTGCCGCATAAATTCATAGTACACGCGGCAGAGAAGGACGATGCCTCTGACACAGCAGCCACATCCGACGGTGCAGACAATGCAAAGAAAACCGACACAGCATCTACATCCGATAATGCAGACAGTGTAAAGACGACAGGCAGTTCTGACGCAGCAGCTTCCTCTGAGACAGAGACAACGACGGAGAAAATCCGTCTGGAAAACATCAAGTGGGAGCTGAATGTGGAAGAGAGCGACGCAGAAGAATTTGACAGCAGTGAAGTGTCAAACGGCTTCTGCTATGCCTACACGCCGGTACTGCCGGATGAGGATGGAGACGGCAACCAGCTCGTATTGGGTAAAGACGTGGAGCTTCCGACCATTTATGTGCTCGTAGGCGAATATGGGATTGCACTGCTGGCTGATGGAACGATTGAAGTAACAGAAATGAAAGCTGACGGGACTGTACAGCAAAAATACAACGCTCAGGACCTTGCAACATGGATTGGCGGGCATGGAAGCGCAAGCCTGGAAAAAGTTTCCATTAAACTGTTGAATGATGATGCCTCCATAACAAGTGCGCTTACCATTGGTACCGGTTTGGCAAAAGAGATAGAGCTGGATTTGAATGGCCATACATTGACACTACAGGGGGACAATGCGCGTTTATATTTTAAAAGAGCAAATATAACAATTACCTCGTCCGGCTCGAATGAGGGAACAATTACAGGCAGCTATCAATATGGGAAAGATAGATTCAAAGGAGATGGACTGATAACTGTAGAGAGGAATGTGCTGACAATTGAGCATGTCACAATCAAAAATGCTGGAAAGGGTTCCGCAGTTGCGATGTGGAGTGGTGCGACCTGTACCATTGACAAAGCAAATATTAGTGGAAGTAATGGTAGTCAGGAAGGCGTCATTACTATTTGTGACAGTAACGCCTGTACAATTACCCATACGGAGGTGACCGGAAATGTTGCGTCTGGCTATGGCGCTATTATGTTTATGGACAGCTGCTCCGACTGTACCATTGGTGATGGCGCAGTTATTAAAAATGAGAACAGTGGGGGTTACTGCGTCAAAGTCAATGGTAATTATAACGTTAAAATTACAGTTGAGAAAGACGCTACTTTAACGGCGAATACTGGCAGCGGTACTATAATGAATACCAGCTATGGTAAGGTAGCCGTAGTCATCGAGGGTGGAACCTTTAATGGAAGTCTTTTTCTGCCCGACAACAGCCAGATTACAGGAGGAACCTTTGTCCCTGCTTCAGGCTGTGCGATTGAAGCTAATGGTTCTAACAAAACCCTGCAGGATCTTCTGAAGGTCGGCTATACCTTACAGTATGATGATGGTACCTATGCGAACTTAACAGCTAAGTATACAGACAAAAAGAAAAAGGTAACGGCTGTTAAAAGTCCGCTCTATTTCACAACGCATCCAACGATTGCCAGCGGAGCGGAAACTGTGATGGAAAACTATACCGCTGCGGAGGCGCCTGAGCTAACCGTAGAAGCAGTATCTGGCAGTGCTGGCAGTGACAGTATCTCCTATCAGTGGTATGCCGATGAAACAATAAATGGAACAACAAAAACCAAAGTAGAACAAACGGGGCAGGGTGCAACATCTGCGACCTACAGGATTCCTACAGGACTTTTGGCAGGCACTTATCAATACTATTGTGTAGCGACCTGCGGTAAATATTCGGCGACCTCCAAAAAGGCTGTCTTTACGGTAGAAGAAGGTGTTGCGGAAGTTACGGTAGGTGGGAATACAACACGTTATGCAACACTTACGAAAGCATTCGATGCAGTTAAAGCTACAGTAAATGCTGCTGATGCGGATGCAGACCTTGAAATTACGTTGAAAATCCTGAAAAATATTTCTGAGACAGGAAGCGAGTGGAAAATAGATGAGGGTACAAAAAAGGTCAGCTTTTGTATGGATCTTAATGGCTGTACCGTTACAGGAAAGGGTCTTTATATCACTGGCGAAGGTGTGGAGGCAGTCTTTAAAGACACAAGTGCTGGGCAGAATGGAACACTGAGCGCCCAAATTTCTATTCAGAACAATGCAAAGCTTACGGTAGAGAATGGTAATTATACGAAGAACTTGAGCTTTTCCAGCGGTGCGACTGGAGAATTAAAAGGCGGTTATTACAGCCAAAGTATTTATATTGGAAAAGCTAGTGAGATGAACAATACTGATATTTCCTGTACAATTACCGGAGGTACGTATGAGGGAGAAGAGGTTCTGGTATGTGGAGGCGCCACCCTTAGCGTATCCGGAGATACTGCTAAGATAAAGGCTCTACATATAGACCACAGAGAGGTTAGCCAGATAAAACGTGCAGAAGTAATGCTTTCAGGTGGTGAGTATGAAGAGATTGCTCTGAGCAATTTTGGTGAAAATGATGATTCTCTGCTTGATAAAACGCAGGGTTATGCTATTGCGGATACGCTGGCAGAAGGCTATGCTTTTTATTCAGCCGGTATTAAGACCGATATAAGCAGAACGGATAGAAGTCTGGGCAGTGTAAAAGTGCTTCGCGCTGACATGCCGGAGGATACATCTCAGGCCGTTGTAAAGTTTCAGATAGAAAAAAATAGCGGTGAGACAAAAACGATGTATTTCCTGACATGGGATACAGCCATGTTCTATCTGGAAGAATCGAAAGAGCATAAAAAGAATGAAGAATACAAGTTATGGAAGAAGCTGGAAATCCTGCTGCTGAAGGATACGACAGCAGGTAAGAGTATAAACAAGATGCTCGATAAAGTATATTTGCCGGCTGAGATAACGCTGCGTTCAGAGGGTGATGAGCCACATACCTTGACGGGTAGGGGAAACTACCTGTTTATGACAGGGAGGCAGGATGTTACCATAGAAAATATAAACGTGGTCGGAAACATAAGCTTTCCTGGTGATACCGCTGTACTGCGGCTGGGCGGGGGTGTAGCTGGACTAGAGGATGTAACGGTTCCTTCTGGCAAGGCTGAGATAGTTATAGAGAAAGGAGCAGAAATACCTGCTACATTTAGTGGAGATGATCAAAGTAACCTGGATGTCAGCATCTACTGTAATCATGACTCTGCTGATTTTTACAGCAAAATAACGCAGGGAGCTGGCGCATTTAAGATATGGTTCCCGATAGAGCTGGGTGGTATCGCTCTGCCTACAGGTGGAGAAAATGACACGAATGTCACACAGAGGGACGGTGTAACCTACGGACTGTATAGCAATGGAGGTACGACGGACCAGAAAATTAAGGTCACGGGCGAGGTCTGCTCTTATGAGCCTTATGGCGGCAAAGCAGTAACGATAGATACGACAGACCTTTCCTTCACGATGCCGTCTTCCAAGGTAACCCTTAAGGCACATACGAAGGATGACTATGGCTATTGCAGCAACTGCAAAAGGACTGACCTTGTGGAAGCCTATAAAAATGGACACCTTCATATCGAAGGTCTGGTAGGCCGTACCTACGACAGCTATCCGCAGGTGATGACAGGAGTTACACTGGATACTGCGAATGGCAATAAGTCGCTGACTGGGCCCTCATATAAATCAGGCAGAGAATTGGCACAGGATTCCACAGACCCTGCAAATGCAGACATTTCCAAAGCAAATTATTATGTGGTCTATGCCAATAATATAGACTGCTACAGGAATGAAGAAGGTGGAAGCGATTTCAAGGCTGATGAAGCACCGAAAGTTACGATCACCGGACAGGGCAGCTATTACGGCACGATTGAGCACTATTTCACGATTGGAGATGGTGAAGTTGTGGGAGAAGGCTTTAGTGGCTATCAGGGAACCTATGATGGGAAAGCCCATGGAGCTGTTCAGTATGGAACCGTCAGACTTAAGGCAGACGCTGTTGATAGCCAGACAATGATTCCGGTTGCTGATGGGCTGATCGTACCCTGTACTGGAAAAACAATGGAAACGGATGGATTTGCCAGCAATTTTACCTATTATTTTGTACTTATGTATTATGAAAATGGAGTTTCTCAAGGTTATAAACAAATAAATGATCCGGTTACAGAGAATCATATGATAACCAATGCCGGAAACTATACAATTTATGTTTCTATACATGAAGCTAGAAAAAATATGTGTGCTTCTCTCCCTATTGGCGTGAAAGCGACCATTGAGCCGAGAAGTTTAACAGATTCCGTGATCCATCTGGATGATATAGGTATCACGGTATATTACACCGGTATGCCGATCATTCCTGAAAACTGGGATAGAGGAATCACAGATTCAAACCGGAAAAATGAGCCGGGAAATGACCAGGGAGTTCTGGACAAAGACAAAGATTTCACCGTAAGTGCTGAGAATAATACGGAGGTGACAAACGGTAAAAGAGATGGAAAGATTACCTTTACCGGAATTGGCAATTATAAGGGTGAGCTCGTCAGATACTTTGACATTGCCCATGCGTTTACTCTGGCACAGACCACGGTATCCAAGAATTGTTGGTACAATGAGGATTCCAACTGGTGGAAAAACGGCATACCTGCTACGTTTACGGAAAATGATGTAACATCAGACAATCCAGTATCTGACTGGAAAAATATAGTATATCGGACCGCCAAAGGAAAATATGCCATTGTAAGCGATGAAGTTGTGTTTTATGCAAGCCTGGAAGATGCGGTTGCAGGCAAAAATCCGGGTTATACCTTTAAGGAAGAAGGCACGCATACCGTAACTTTATATGGAAAAGACCCATGGAATCAATCTATTGTTCCTGTAGAGATTACGATAAACATTGATACCACCGCACCGACCTGGGCAGATGCAGATGGCAAGGAAGATGGTTATGGCATCCAGATCAAAGATAACTGGTGGAGAACACTTTTAAATAAGATCAGCTTCGGACACCTCTACAATGATACAACACTGGATATTAAGATTCATGCAAACGATGCAAAAGAGGGCGTGAATAAGGTAAGTGGGGTATCTAAGTATTACTATTATATTGACCAGATCACAGACACTGCTTCGGCAACGGGAAAGACCAAAGCAGAACTGGACACTCTGGCAGCCGATGGTAAATTTACGCAGGTAGATGCAGGAAACTGGCTGTCGGACAGTGCAACCATTCATGGCGCATTAGGCGAGGATGGTAGCTATGTAGTCTATGCTTATGCGATGGATAACGCAGGAAATCAGAGCGATTATATCTGTACCGAAGGACTGGTACAGGATGCGAGCGCTCCTGTCGTGACAGTAACTGAGCCGAAGAAAGAAGACGGTACCCTGAAGGATACAGAGGCGATACTCAAGGTTAATTTAAGCGAGGATGCAACGCTGATGTGGTTCTTTGTATCCGAAGGAGTATTTGACGGGGTTACTGACTACACCTACGACGACTGCAAAAGAGATATTGAAAGTTATATGAAAGGTGAGCCAAAGTACCCACAGTTCGCTGTCGAAAACGATGGAAAATGGGCGCCCCGCAATGGGTGGAATTTTAAACCGGACGAAAATCTTTATTGCGGACAATGGGAAGTTCGTACGGAGGGACTTAAGTATAGTAATGCTAACCAAAACTTTGTTGCGAGTTGGACACCTACAATCTTCAAAACGACAGGAACAAAAGGTGATAATAAAATTGAAATAGGTAATTTTGGAAAGCCGGACGTTTATTTTTCATTGTATCCAAGTAAGAAAACTGCAGTCTGGATAGCAGCCATTGACAAGGCAGGCAATATAACGGCATTAACGGAGCCTGCTATTGAATTTACCACTGCAAAGACGATTCCGTATGTAAAGAATGCACCGGTTCTTTCCGGTAACTATGGAGATACGGTATCTGCCATGCTTAAAAAAGCAGATACGACAAAGGCAAGCGTGACAGCAGGACAGAACAGTGACACGAAGATTGAGGGTACATGGACTCTGGCATCTGAGGATGCAGATAAGCTTCCGACAGTCGGTACAAGTGAGAAATATACGCTTGTCTTTACACCTACAGGAAGTGATGCAGATACCTATGATCCTGTAACCTGTGAAGTGACACCGGAGGTTTCTAAGAAGCAGATTACCGTAGTCATTGCTGATAAAGAAAAATTCTATGGAGAGACAAACCCTGCACTTACATGGAGTCTTGCCTCAGGTGATGCCTACCAGGACAATGTTTTGGTAGCAGGTGATACCGAAGAAGCACTTGGCATCAGCTTATCAACTACTGCGAAAGACAATTCAGATGTTGGAACCTATGCAATTACAGGAACCTCTAATAGTGCCAATTATGAAGTATCCTTTATCGGAAGCGGTTCAGATGGCAAGAGTGGTATTCTTGCAGCAAAACGGGCAGCAAATAGTTTTACTACAGAACTTAACTGTTCTGATTATACTTATGCGAAGGATAAGACACCAGAACCAAATGCAACAGCAAAATTCGGTACAGTAACTTATAAGTATGCAACAGCAGCTTCAGATGGTACTGCATATAAGGCACCTTCGGATGAATCTGCATATACAGATGCCATACCTGTAAATGCAGGAATCTATGCCGTAAAGGCTTATGTTGCAAAGACAGATAATTATGCAGAACTTGCAAGTAATCCGGTCGTATTTACGATAGCAAAGGCAGCGAAAGCTCCAAACATGCCGGAAAATGCAATGGCTCCGGCGCACAGCACAAAGAAGGTTGGCGATATTACGCTTCCGGATGGCTGGAGCTGGCAGGAAGCAGATAGGGACACGGCGCTTGCAGATGGTGTGGCAGTGACAGCGAATGCATTTTATACAGGAACTGACAAGGGCAACTACGAGACAGAAAGTGTAAGCATTACGATTACAAGAAGCGAATGTGATCACACACATACTGAAATACGGAATCAGCGGGAAGCAACCTGCAAAGAGAAGGGCTATACCGGAGATACTTACTGTAAGGATTGTGGTGAAAAGCTTGCCGCCGGTACAACAACCGGGAAAAAACCGCACACGGTCGGAACACCGGCTACCTGCGTATCAAAAGCAGTATGCAGTGTTTGTGGTGAAACCTTTGGTGAAGTGGATGCCACGAACCATGTGCATACAACCGTGAAGAACCGCAGGGAAGCAACCTGCATACAGACTGGATATACCGGAGATACCTATTGTACAGACTGTGATAAGCTTCTGGAAACCGGAGAAGAGCTGGCGGCACTCGGCCATGACTATCTGGCAAGCGTGACAAAGCAGCCGACGACAACCGAGGAAGGAGTCAGAACCTATACCTGTACAAGATGTGGGCATTCCTATACAGAAAGCATTGCAAAGCTTACGAGTCCGTCGCCGCAGCCAACTGCAACACCGTCAGGTAAGCCGGAGACACCATCACCACAGCCAAAGGGCACCAATCTGAAGGATGACACAGGTGCAGCCTACAAGGTAACAAGTGCAAATGGCAAAACACCGGCAGTGCAGTATATAGCACCAAAGAGCGGTGTCAAAGGAACGGTGACAGTTCCTTTGGAGGTCACGATCGATGGCGTAACCTACAAAGTAACCTCTATCGCAGGCAATGCTTTTAAGGGCACTAAAAAGATTAAGAAGATAGTGATCGGAAGTAACATTACTTCTATCGGAAAAAATGCTTTTGCAGGATGCACAAGTCTGACAAGTATCACGATCGGAAAGAATGTGACGAAGATTGGAAAGAATGCCTTTACCGGCTGTAAAAAGCTAAAGTCGATCACAATTAAGACGAAGAAACTGACAACAAAGACCGTTAAAAAGGGAGCGTTTAACGGCATCAGCAAAAAGGTTGTGGTAAAGGTGCCAAAGAGCAAATATAAGACCTACAAAAAGCTGCTCCCGGCAAAAGGTCTGAAAAAAGCGGCAAAGATCAGAAAGTAACCAACACGCTGAAAATACAGTAACCTCATATGAGAGACTGCTTAGGCAGCGGAAATACAAATACAGACATGCGAATCAACCGGAGCAAGGAAGTAATTGTATTTCTGCTGCCTTTCTCATATCTCATTTCCCTTTGTCTTGACCTGTCATTTACCACCTGTCTCCTGCGCACCTCCTCTCCTGTGAAATAGCTCTTCTCCTATTTTTTATATTCCGGTTTCGCATTCCTGTTTTTTTGAAATTGCAAATGCAATACATTCATGTTATAGTAGCTTCAAAGCATATTTTCTTTAATCATGTCTATCAGGTGGAAACAATCCGGATTCGGCTTTCAAATAGTTGCGAATCTGATTTTGCCAAAGCCTGCGATCTGAAACATATCTTAATTCAGGAAATTCATGCTTTATTTCACACAAATCATTTATAAAGCAGGGGTTTCGGAAGATAGGATAGCTGTATTGATCACTCCTGCAAAAAACAAAGGAGGGTCATACAAATGGCAGAAAAGAGAAAATTTTATGGGATGCAGAATGACTATATGTTTCATGCTGTACTTCAGAAGAATGAAGAGGTGTTACGGAATCTTCTGGCAACACTGCTTGAAATGGATGAGGCGGATATTGTAGATTGCCATTTAGAAAATCCAATCGAGCTTGGCAAGGAAATTGAGGGCAAAGAGTGCATTCTGGATGTTAAGCTCACATTGAACAATGCAAAGATCATTAATATTGAACTACAGGTGTATAAGCAGACCTACTGGGTGGAACGGTCGCTTTTATACTGGGCAAGAGCATTTGACAGTTTGAAAAGCGGACAGGATTATAGTATGCTGCTTCCGACGTATCATATTGGCATTTTAGACTTTACTTTATTTGAAGATCATTCGAAATTCATGGCACAGTATCTAATTATGGATGCGGAAGATAAGTTCCAATATTCGGATAAGCTTTGCATCAAGGTACTTGATCTGACGCAGTTAGATGCAGCCAGAAAACAGAAAAACGTAAATAAAAAGCTTTTAAAATGGGCAAGCATATTTAAGGCTGAGACGCTGGAAGAATTGGAACAGCTTGCAAACGGAGAGGAGGTATTTGAAAAGATGGTAGTAACAATGAAGAAACTGAGTGAAGATGAAAAGATCCGTATGCAGTGTGAAGCAAGAGAGGATTATGAAAGGTGTCTGTAAACTGTACCCCTTGTCAAGGACATTTTGAATTAGTGTAGTGCCTATTTTTTAGACACCTACACAAAAGTGATA
>ENA-ORLY01002484-ORLY01002484.1-human-gut-metagenome-genome-assembly--contig:-NODE-2484-length-17339-cov-3.986444_pt1 | contig 17339 bp, 14 predicted proteins | sample MGYA00243071_ERZ508832 | MGnify/ENA primary metagenome ERZ508832 (study PRJEB26277, sample SAMN04329777) | human gut metagenome | biome: human-associated habitat | host: Homo sapiens | place: USA... | reverse complement strand
GCCGACAGATACGGACTTGACCTGCGCTGCTCCCAGCGCATTGACGCCGTTTTCGACGCCTAAGGATAATTTGTAAGATGTGGCTGTTTTGGTTGTGCTCATGTTTTGTTCTCCTTTTGTTTTTTAAATTTTCTGGTGTTCTAAATACCAGCGAGCTTTGCCGCGCAGTATGTCCCCGCCCGGCTTCATCAGTCCGTTGCCGGGTGAATCGCGCATATACCACAAGTCCCAGCGTGTTTCGGCGTCGCCGCTGTAAGGGCCGTAGCCGTCCAGCAGCGCTGCTTCGCAGTGGGTCATTACGGTATCGGTAGTAAGCTTTAAGCCCAGTGCCGTTACGAGCAGCGCCACCGTCTGCGCCATTTTGCCGGTCTGCACTGCCGTAGGGGCAAACTGCCCCAGGTCGGCATCATAACCATGGTTGGCCTGCGCCCCCAGCCCGCAGCACAGGGCGACGGCGATGCTGCCGCTGTTGCGGCGCCAGGTGTGGCTTTTGTACTGCAGCAGGCTGCTGCAAGTGCGGTAGACTGTGCCGTCGGCCTCGATATTGAGGTGGTAGTCGTCATAGACCTGCCCGTAGCGGCCTGCCGTCCAGTGCAGATAGATCTGCGCTATATGATCGCGGCTGCAGCCTGCCACAGCGGCAAGCTGCGTAAGTGAGATAATCTGCGGCTGTTCTGCCAGCATTGCTGTCCCTCCTTTCCTGAGATCGAAAGCAGCAGCAGGTACAGGGCCCGCCGTTTTACTGCTTACACTTACTAAGTACATATCTTTTTTAGAAAAAATCAGGCTTGCTGCCGAAAAAAAATTTATTTTTTTCGCGCGAACCTGATTTTTTGATTTTTGGCTATGTATTTAGTAAGTGTAAAACAAAACCGTCTTTTTCTTTTAGTATTTTCTTTTTCTTAATAAGTTTCTACCTCTCTCTAAGGTTTTACAGGCTCTTATGTTTAAGTGTTAATTAAGTTTGTATCAGTAGTGCTTACTAAGAAAGTACAGTAAAGTGACGGCGGTGTTTTAACGATCTAAGGAGGCGTATCATTTTGAATTTATCGGTATTTGTGAAAGGCGGCGGCTATGATGGATTATGACTGCAGGAGCAGTGAGAAGCGTTTGGCCGCTGTCGAAAACGACTGGCTGGCGGCCCCGGAGAATGCGGAACTGCTGGAAGTATATACCTGCAGTTTATGCGGCAATCCTATTTTTGAAGGTGACGAGTATCTGGCGGTGGACTGCTGCGGTGAAATATGCAGCGAGTGTCTGGAAGGACTGACGGCCAAGGATTTTGCTTTGGCTGCTTTAGATTTAAAAACCGGCGCGGCCGGTACTGAGGGGAGATAAATCACAGATGGAGCACGAGTCAAATATACAGAAGCTTGATTTTGCTGTTTTGGTACCGCAGGCACAGCGCGGCGACAGCAGGGCGGTCAACAGCCTTTTGCTTGGTTTTACGCCGATGGTACGGGCGTTTAAATATAACAGTTATTATGTGCATTATCTGGAGCAGGACGATACGGAGATCCTGGCTTTGATGGCTGTCAATGACGCTATCAAAAGCTTTAAGCAGCGTAATTTCCATTTTTTTGCCACACACGTAAAATATACGATCCGCCGTCAGCTCAATATCCAGGTGCAGAAGAAGAAGGATCTGTTCGATGCGGAGCTGGCAACTTTGGACGAGGAGGGCTGCACGAGCCTGGATGCTCTGGCCAGCGAATGTTATAAGGAAAGCGTCAGCAGGGATGAGCGCAGCGCCTGCGTGCTGGAGCTGGTGGCACGGCTGCCGCAGATGCAGAGGCTTGTGATAAGCGAGGTGTTTCTGCAGGGCAAAAGCCAGCGCGAAGTTGCGGCAACACTGGGTGTGACCAGCCAGAGCGTGTACTGCTCTAAAAAGGCAGCGCTGGATACTCTGCGCCGTGCTTTCGGCCTTGGGCAGGAAGGGCTGCGCTGATGGAACGGCCCTATGTTTTTATGCAGCGTGCTTTGGTGACGTTTAAGGCAGCCGGCCTGCATTCACCGCTTGCCGGCCCTGCCCAGGAGGAATTTTGGCTGCAGCTGTGGGTCGAGCGTTATGGAGCTTTGGAGGCGGGCCTGTTTACAGGCTGCGTCAAAAAGCTGGCCGGCGAACGTTATTTTCCGCGGCTGCACGATATGGACGAAGCTGTTCAGGACGCTCAAAAAAGGCTGCTGCTGGCACGGCGGCGTACGCAGGAGCACCGGGCAGACTGCCATGAGCCTGATTTGTTTGACCTGGCGAACAGCAAGCGCCGGGTACGTGAACTGATCGAGCATCTGGAAAAAAGGTTTACCCTGGCGTCAGGTCAATAAGAAAACAGACAGTCTGAAACGATGATTTCAGCCTGTCTGTTTTTTCGGCTATGCACTTAAATATTTACGGACAGAAAAAGTATCATCAGTTTACCTCCGGCACAGCTTTTAAGCTTCTGCAGGTGTTTTTATTAATATATTTAGATTTTTTATCTGCAAATCGTCCGCTTACTTTGTCAACTGCAGCTGATTGCAGTATAATGTTATTCAATGAATAAATTTATACGGAGTTGATTAGAATGCCTGAGATAAAACCTTTGAGCCCGGAGATCAAAAAACGGGTACTGCAAATGCAGCAGAACGAGCTGACGGAATACCATATTTATACAAAAGTCGCCGGCTTTGTCAAAAACCCGGAAAACAAGGCGACGCTGCTGAAAATAGCCAATGAGGAGCACCGCCACTGCCAGATATGGGAGACCTTTACTAAAGAAAAGGTGCAGCCCATACAATGGAAGGTCTGGTGGTATACTTTTCTATCGGTGATCTTTGGTTATACTTTTGCCCTGAAGCTGATGGAGGGCAATGAGGGCGACGCGGCCTATAATTATGAGGATATAGCCGCTGAGATACCGCAGGCACAGAAGATAGCCGAGGACGAGGACCGGCACGAGCAGCAGCTGCTGGCGATCTTGGACGAAGAACGCCTGCAGTATGTGGGGTCGATGGTACTGGGGCTGAATGATGCGCTGGTCGAGCTGACGGGTACTTTAGCAGGCCTGACTTTAGCTCTGCAGAATACTAAGCTGATCGCGTTATCGGGGCTGATCACCGGGGTTTCGGCAACTTTGTCAATGGCTTCGTCTGAATTTCTTTCGGCCCGCAGCGAAGGGCGCGAGGATGCTTTTAAGTCCTGCGTTTATACCGGCATTGCTTACTGCATTACCGTGGCACTGCTGGTACTGCCCTATCTTGTTTTTGATGACGAGCATTATCTGCACGCTTTGGGGACGATGCTGGTAACTGTGGTACTGATAATCCTGGTGTTTACTTATTATATTTCGGTCGCCAAGGACCTGGATTTTAAAAAGCGTTTCTGGGAGATGGCGCTTATCAGCCTTAGCGTTGCCGCTTTTTCCTTTGTTATCGGCCTGCTTGTTAAAGAGGCTTTGGGGATCGACATTTGATTGTGACATCATTGTGCTGGCCTAACGATGTATAACACAAAAAGACGCAGCTTTTGCAGCTGCGTCTTTTATTTTTTACCTGTTTTCAGCAGGCAGTTATGTTTAAAAACGATATCTGAAACCGACTTCACCACGCAGTACATGGCTGTCGCCGAAATTTTTGGCGCTGGTGCTGATGCCAAGCTCGCCGTACAGAGAGTACTGCGAATTTCTGCCATAGTTATAAGTGCCGCCTACTGCCAGTCCCAGCCAGGTAGGGTCATTTTTGCTGGCAAAGTTGTCGCCGGCAATCAAAACGTTAGTGCCGTCGTGAAATTCATGATAAACATTGAGCAGTCCATAGGCTTTTATACTGCGGTAATTTTCGTCATTTTCGTTTTTATAGCTTTTTTCGTAGTTCAGCGCTGCGCCAAGCCGTCCCTGCAGGCTGTCGGCGCTGCCGCGTTTTACAGCCAGCCCGTTGACGTCGCTGAAGGAATCGAAATCGACATTGCTGTAAGCAAGCTGCATTTGCGGTGTCCATGACCAATGCGGGCGTTTCAGGGCGATCCGTTTGCCTGTTTCCACGCTCAGACCGTAACCAAAGCCTTTGTTGCCTTCGATCTGCTGCGCTGCAGCCGAGGAGCTGGAGGAGATATCGCTGTCGAACCAGACGGCCTGCGCCTGTGTATCGACGTAAACGCCGTTGTCTTTATACCAGGTCATAGTGCCGCCCAGGCCTTTGCCGTCACTTTTGATCTTGCCGTTACCAACTGCTGATTTGATCCTGGCCCGCGCCTGTCCCATTTGCAGGTTCAAACCACCGACAACTGTTGTTGCCGCGTCCTGACGGGAGATTATTTTGTCGTAACCCATCTGCATTTGCCACGAATCGACATCATAGCTGCTGTCCGGGGCAGCAGTGCTGCGGTCGGCTTTATATTTACCGCTCAGGCCTTCAGTCTTGAACCAGGTGCCTTCCTGATACTGTAAATGCTGCTGCGGTTCGCCGTCCTCTATGATATGCCACTTACGGTTGCCGACACGTTCTTCCAGGGTATTGACTTTCATATAGCCCAGCATGATCTCCGGATAGGCTTCATAAAGGGGTACAGAAGGGTTGACGACGGGTGTATCGTCTTTGTTCAGCAGTGTTTTTAAATACCAGTCGCCGTCTGCCGGATCATATTGCAAGTGATAGAGGTATTTACCGGCGGCGACAGCAGCGGTACCGTCCGGCTGCTTATAGTCATAGGCCAGCGTGAAGGCGTTGGGATCAGACTTGCCCTGGACGTCGACAATAAGGATACCTTTATCGGTATAGCCGCCGCTGCCGTTTTGATTGATGACCCTGATATTGGTAGGCGAGCCTTCGGTATCGCCTTCGACGACCAGCTTGCTTGTAGGCGAAGCATCGTCACCCAGAACGGAATAGATACTGAGCTTGCCACCTGGCTGGCCTGTATAGTTGCCGCCAACAGTGAAGGTACCGAACTTATCGTTATAGCTGCCCGGCGCCAGCCAGCCTGCGTTGACTACGTCACCGGCTACTTTGCCGGAGCCCTGCAGAAAGGCCTCGTGCAGTACGCGGATCTTGCCGGTAAAGTTTTTACTGCCGCTGCCGTCTATCTGCAGCGCGCCCCCGGCAATTTCGACGTTTCCGGCAAAGCTGTTGTCGTTATTGGCCGCAATCAGCGTACCGGCACCGATTTTAATAAAAGTACCGCTGTCAATGACGCCATTCAGCACACCTGCCGCAGTCACGTTATGTCCGTTGGTATCAATAACAGCCGTTTTGTTAGCTCCTGCCGAGGCAAGATTGATCCGCTTATCGATAGTCAGATCGGCTTCTGCGGTCAGACTGCCGTTATTGATAGTCAGATCACTGTTAGTACCCAAAGCGTCCTGCGAGGAAATAGCCAGCCCGCCTCCATCAATGGCAGTGACACCGCTGTAGGTATTGGCGCCGGCATCAGGCCGCAATGCCACGATGCCGCTGCCTGTTTTGATCACCGAGCCGTCACCAATGATCTGCCCCTGATATCTGCCATTATCATCCTGTTCAAAAATCAGCGTACCGCCGTCGGTCAGGTCGATATTCCCCACATTACCGTTGACCGGATGATTGACTGGCAGGCTTTCGGCTTTGGCGCTTAAAGAGGCGTCCTTCCTGACTGTGATCTTGCCTGTGAAGCCATCATTGTTGCCGCTCAGCCCCAGTCCGCCCTGATGCACGTCTACTGTGTCGAAGCCCTGCATCGGGCCGGTTATCTCCCACAGGCCGGTGCCTGTTTTAGTCAGGCTCGTAAAATTTTTGATAGCGCCGTTCAGTTTTCCGCCTACTTTATCACTGCCGCCGTTTAAGGTAAGCTTATTATTACCGCCGCCGCCGTCGATATTACCTGTAACATTGGAGCCGGGCATAAAAGTCAGATTATCATCGCCTTTGGCAAAAAACAGATTGCCATTGACGGTACCGTTATTGGTAAAGTCGATGCCGTTACCGCCGGAAGTGCCTATGACATTGCCGCCGTCTGTGCGCTGGATCAGTCCGTTATTGATAACGCTGTTCCTGCTGTCGTTGCCGGTGCCGGTCCAGTCCTGAAACCAGATCGCCGCGCTTTTTTCAGCAATGACTGAACCGTTGACAACGATCGTATTGCCGCCACCATGAACGTTGATCGCTTCGCCCATATTCTGCGGGCCATACTTTTGCACTGTACCGTCAACAGTGATTTTAGAGCCGGAACGAACTTCGATAGTATTGGCGCCAGTGCCAAAATTGCCGATGTTTCTGTTGGCTTCGTTGGTGACAACGGCGTTTTTTTTGATATGAATAACAGCATTATCGCGCAGGCTGATGGCATTTTTATCGCCGACGCTGTAAACTGATTTATTATTGTCGCTGCCCACTTCTACGCTCCAGTCATCACCTGAAGCCGTATTGCCTGCGCCAATGGTCTGCGCATCGGTTTTGCTGTCCGGCAAAGAAACATTGTCTGCCAGAGCTGTGTTGCTGATCCCTGCAAATAAAAACCCTGTCATAATAGTTGTTAAAACTTTTTTCTGCAGCTTTGTTTTTCCCATATAATTGCTTTGTGTTCTCATCTTGACCCATCTCCAAATATATAATGCTGTTAGAAGCATCTAACATAGCCACTATTCTAGGCTCGAATGAACGCATAAGCAAACGATAAAAATTTAATTAAAATTACTTTAATTAACCAATAATCTTTTTCTAACAGTTTATTTTCGCGCTTTGACAAAAGCAGGTATCCCTATACTTTATTTGTCAGAAGCGTATCCGGCAAACAAGTACTGCTCTATGCGAGAGTCAGCAAAAAAACGGTACTCTAAAAAGAGTACCGTTTACTTTATTTGCATATGTTTTTTATCTTTATAATCTGCAAAATAACTGCATCTCAGACCAGTCCCAGCCATTTCCAATAGGTCGCACCCAGAATCATGATCAGTGCAAAAGCAATGATCGTAAGCGGGATACCTGCCCTGACAAAGTCATGTACCTCAAAGGTGTCGGTGCCGTAGGCGATCATATTCTGCGGTGCGTTGACCGGCAGGATAAAACCGAAGCTGACGACATATTGCAGGATCATCGTCATACCGACGATGTTGACGCCGGGGGTCTTAAGATGCTGCAGGACGGAAATGATGATAGGTATGATCGCTGCAGCAAGGCCTGTCGCACTGGCAAAGCCCATATGGATAACGATAAGGAACAGAGACATGATAGCCAGGACCATGATCGTGGTCGAGTTTTCGAGCCCGAAGCCAACTACGATCTCATTGGCCATCCAGGTAGCGGCTTTAGTAGAAAGTAAGGCAGTGCCCAGTGAAGTACCGACGCCAAATAAAAGCACTGTGCCCCAGTTGACTTTATGCACAACGTCGTTCCAGCTCATAACGCCGATCTTAGGCAGCAGCAGCAAGGTAACGGCGACCATCGTTGTTGTCGATGTGTCGATCGGGTGCAGTTTCTTTTCGGTAGTCCAAAAGACCAGCAGGAAGATGGATTTCATCGACACTGACCTTGCCCATTTCTTTCAGCAGCCTGGCAACTGTTTCTTTACCGCCCTTGATTTCGTCGATTTCCGGCGGCATAAGGTGCATCATCAGCTTATACAGGCAAATGGACATCAGCAGTGAGAACGGAGCTGCGGCGACAAACCAGTCGAGCCAGGAAATATCGACTCCCAGCTGGCTGCTGATAAAGTTTACGGCCACCATATTCTGCGCGGCGGCGGTTTTGATGCCGACGTTCCAGACGCTGTCGACCTGAGCTACAGTAATCATCAGCATCCCGGCGAATTTACTTTTCAGCGGTACGTCAAAAGCTTTGATCATACCCATAACGATCGGTACGAGGCAGGCTACGCGCGCCGTAGTACTGGGCACAAAAAAGCTGAGAATGAAGCCACAGAGGATGACGCCGATAACGACGCGGTTCGATTTTGCGCCCAGCTTGGAAAGGATCACCAGCGCGATACGTTTGTCAAGTCCTGTTTTAGTCATAGCTACGGCCAGGAACATGGCTGCCGCCACCAAGCAGAACGCTGTTGAAGAAAAGCCCTTCAACCCTATACCAAGACCTGCCGCCGTACCAAACAGTTTACCTGTTTCGGGGTTAGGGGCAAAGCCTATCAACAGCGCCATCAGCGTCATAATGACGCCGGCGCTGACTGGGTACGAGATCGCCGTTGTCGCCCAGACTATTACCGAAAAAACCATAATGCCGATCATTCTCTGGCCTGCTACGGAAAGTCCTTCCGGGTTTGGCAGCATAACGATCACCGCCAGAACAGCAAGTGCCAGATAAAAGCCATACTTTTTGAAGAATCCTAATTCTTCGGTTGTTGTTTTTTTGTCCGCTTCCATAATTTCACACCCTTTGCTTTAAACTTATGTATTAAAAAATGCCGGGGGCTCAGCGCCCTGCATAAAAAAGCAACAGAATCCTGATGCAGCTATCCGTACAAAAAACTGCAGATAAACAAAAAACTCCGATATGTGCCGTCATCGGCTTATCGGAGTTCATCTTTGCTTTCTCTATCCTGATTATACAGGCTTTTCCGCAATTTTTCAACCGCTTTTGTGTTGCAAAAGTTACACTTGCACTGTTTTCTCTAAACTTTTTATACTTTCAAAATATTATCTATAGTTTACAAACTATTTTTTATAATTATATTCTCCTGTCAGATCTTTTTAATATATAAAAGCGATAGCTTTTACAGCAGCTTTTCTGCCCATTCAGTTTCTTTAAAACCGACAAGTACGTTACCTTCCGTCAGCAAAAGCGGGCGTTTGACCAGCATTCCGTCAGCAGCCAACAGCTGCAGCTGTTCTTCTTCGTTCAGCTGCGGCAGCTTATCCTTCAGGCCCAGTGCTTTATATTGCAGGCCGCTGGTATTAAAAAACTTTTTCAGCGGCAGACCGCTGTTTTTCTGCCAGGAGCGCAGCTCGCCAGCAGTAGGATTATCTGTTTTAATATCGCGTTTTGTGTATTCGATGTTATGCTCCTGTAAGTATTTTTCAGCTTTCCGGCAAGTGCTGCATTTGGGATAACATATAAAAATCATACTCTCACTCCTTTGCTTTTGCTGTTATTATAACACGTTTTTTTGTGTCTGCGGCAGTGGTCCATAAATTCTATCACTTATTGCGATACTATTATTACTATAGCTTAATATTTATTTTTCTTATTAATAATGATAATAAATTAAATTTTCTGTTATTATATTACCTTGCAGGAATATTCACAGCTTACAGCGAATATATGAATTTACTATATATATGAAAGGAGATGAGCATCAAGTGGAACTTCACTTTAGACGCAGGCATAATTTCAAAACATAGACAAGGAGGCAACCCTATTGATTCAATTTATCAATGTAAGTAAAGCTTACAAACAGCACAATGTTTTAGAAAATATCAATCTTTCGATCAACGAAGGTGAACTGGTCGTACTTATCGGACCTTCCGGATGCGGTAAAACTACGCTGCTGAAGATGATCAACCGTCTGATCGACCCTACGTCAGGACAGATACTGATCAACGGAACGGATATTATTGCACAGGACCCGATCGAACTGCGCAGAAATATGGGTTACGTTATCCAACAGACAGGCCTGTTCGTACATATGACGGTACGCGAAAATATCGAGATCGTTCCGCATCTGGCCAAGCTGCCGCAGGATGAGATCGTTGAACGTACAGTAAAACTGATGGAAATGGTAGGACTGCCGCAGGAATTTCTTGACCGGTACCCTAATCATCTCTCCGGCGGCCAGCAGCAGCGTATCGGCGTAGCCCGTGCTTTTGCCATGGACCCCGGAATAATTTTGATGGACGAGCCGTTTTCGGCATTAGATCCTATCACACGCAGCCAGCTGCAGGACGAGCTTGTCAATCTGCAGGCGAAGCTGCGCAAGACTATTGTCTTTGTTACCCATGATATGGACGAAGCGGTGAAGATCGCTGACCGTATCTGTATTTTACATTCCGGCGATATACTGCAATATGATACCCCGGAAAATATCCTGAAGAACCCCGCCGACGGTTTTGTCAGCGAGTTTGTAGGTTCTAAGCGCATTTGGAGCAGCCCCGAACTGATCAAGGCCAAAGATATTATGATACGCACGCCGAAGATCACCTACCCCGATGTGCCGATGCTGAAATGTATCGAGAAAATGCGTATCGAAAACGTCGACAGCCTTTTGGTCGTTGATGAAAACGAACATTTATTGGGGATCATCCGCGCCCGTTCTATTCATGCGGCGCCGGATAAGAGCGAGCCGGTGTATACGGTAATGAAACCGGCACAGGCGACAGCCGACCCCAACGAGAACATTGTGGCCCTGCTTAAAAAGGTCAACAGCAATAATATTTCCAATGTTCCTGTTGTAGATGAAAATAAGCGGCTGCTGGGACTTATCACTAATTCCAGCCTCGTCACGACGATGAGTCAGCAATTTATTGACTTTGAGGAGGGCGAAGCATGAGTGGATTATTAGCATATGTACAGGACCAGCAGCAATATATAGGACTTTTACTGCTCAGCCATATCCAGCTGACTTTGCTTTCGGTCGCCATAGCCGTTTGTATCGGCGTACCATTGGGCATTTACATTTCCGAGCGCGAGCGTTTGCTGCGGCCGGTAATGGGTTTTGCTAATCTGGCCCAGGCTATTCCCAGTCTGGCGCTGTTAGGTTTTCTGGTCCCTTATATGGGTATCGGCGCAGTTACTGCTGTAGCAATGGTAGTTTTGTATTCACTGCTGCCCATTTTGAAAAATACCTGTACCGGTCTGCGCAATATCAGCGCCGACACGCTGGAAGCGGCAAAGGGTATCGGTATGACGGATATGCAGGTGTTGTTTAAGGTGCGCCTGCCGCTGGCTCTGCCTGTGATCATGGCAGGTATACGTATTTCCAGCGTTACTGCTGTAGGGCTGATGACGATTGCGGCTTATATCGGCGCCGGAGGTCTTGGCACGCTGGTTATCAGCGGTATCCAGACCGACAACCCGAATATGATTCTGGCCGGTGCGATCCCTGCCTGCTGTCTGGCGCTTTTAATGGATTTTTTGATGAGCAAGGTCGAAACTGCGGTCACACCTGTTTCACTGCGCCCGGCTTCAAAAAAAATGTCCAAGGAAAGCCTGGAACGTACCAAGCAGCATCATAAACGCATCCTGGCAGTTGCCAGTATGATCGTTATTATCAGCAGCGGCTATCTGCTGAGCCACGAGTTTTTAAATAAGCATGATCTCCGCATCGGCTCTAAGGACGCGACGGAAAGCGTGATCATCGGTAATATGCTGTCCGACCTGATCGAAGCTAAAACCGACCTTAAGGTTGAACGCAAGCTGGCTTTAGGCGGCACGATGATCGCTTTTGAGGCACTGCGTTCAGGAGAGATCGACCTGTATCCCGAATATACCGGCACCGGTTACAGCACGATTTTGAAAAATAAGCTGCGCCCCGGTTTTACACCTGATGAGATGTATGCACTGGTAAAACAGCAGATGCGGGACACGCATCAGATCGAGCTGCTGGAAAGCTTCGGTTTTAACAATACTTACGTTTTGGCGGTAACACAGGCGACCGCCGCTAAATACCATCTCAAGACGATGTCCGATCTGACTCGTGTAAGTCATAATCTGCGTTTCGGCTGTTCGCCGGAATTTGCGGCCCGTGACGATGGTTTGCCAGGTATCGAAAAAACTTACGGTATGACTTTTAAATCCGTCAATAATTTCTCCGGGACGCTGATGTATACTGCGATCACGTCTGATAATGTAGATGTGATAACAGCTTTTTCGACGGACGGACTGCTGCAGAAATATGATTTAGTACTGCTGGAAGACGATAAAAATTTCTTCCCGCCATATTATATGCTGCCTTTCGTCAACGGCAAAACCAATGCCGAATATCCCGAGATAGCTCAGGCATTGTCTGTACTGAGCAGCGCCATTGACGATGCTACGATGCAGAAGCTGAACTATGAAGTGGTCGAAAAAGGCCGTGACCGGGCAGAGGTTGCCCGCACCTTCCTTTTAGAGCGCGGTTTGGTAAAGCCGGAAAACTTTAAAAACTAAAATATTTTTAACGGCGCTTGCCCTTATTGGCAGCGCCGTTAAGTTTTTCAGCAGGCTGACTATTGCTTTTATTTAATTGACAAGCCCTGTTATTATCTTTAAAATGATTATACCAGCATTAATAAGGAGTTTGCCATGAGTGAAAACAATAAAAAATATATACTTATCACCGCCGCTTTGATCGTTATCGGCGCCGCCTTGTATTTTTTTTACTGGATGCGCACGCCGCAATATACATTTACCCAAATCCACGAGGCTGTGCAGCAGCATGATCTGACAAAATTTGAAAAGCATGTTGATTTGAATTCACTGTATGCTCACGCGTATGACGATGTAGTCTATTATGCCTTTGGCGATCCCAAAGAGGCCAATCCGTTTTTACTGGGTATCGTCCAAAGCCTGAAAAGCGTAGTTGTCCCGATCATGACCGAGCAGACCAAGCATTATGTGGAAACGGGTTCGATCGAAGACAATGCAGAAGAAGCCAGCGATATCGACGGCGCTGCCCCAGCACCGGCTCCTGCGCCCAGCCCGAAAACGGAAGGCCAGCAGCTGGCTGAGCAGCTTAAGGAACGGACCGGCTTCGGCACGATGCGCTACGAAGGTGTAGAAAGCAGCGAACAGGTCGGCAAAACTGCCGATGTCGCAGTCAAGCTGTACGATAAACAATTAGAGCATAATTTTATCCTGCATGTCAAAATGTACGAATTGGATGACGGCAGCTGGCGCCTGACGGAAATCACCAACCTCAAGGAGCTGCTGAAAGAGCGCGAACAGGCTACCGCCGCAAAGCTCAAACAGCTTAACAGCAAGGTCCAGGCCGAGCTTGATACTGCTGTAAAAACAACGCCCGGAAAACTTTCCATTACTTCCAGCGGAGGTTGGTTCCCTTCCTACACAATGCAAAGTATTTTCACTATTCATAATACCTCTGCCAAAACCATTACTGAACTTCAAGGCATTGTAGAAGTTTTCGATACTGATGAAATGCTTATGCAGCGCAGTCAGTTCAATGAATATATCACTCTTGCACCACAACAGAGCACAACATCCAATAAGGTTTTCAGCCTGAATCAGTTCAAACCTGAAACTGTACGCTTGCTGCGCAGTGATATTAACAATGTAAAATGGCAGGTCACTATCAATTCCGTTACTTTTAATGATGGTAGTAAACTACAGCTTTTGACTAAACTTCCTAAAAGCAAATAACTAAAACATTCCTAATGATTTTATCATTAGGAATGTTTTTTCTTACTGCTATTTTCTTATCTTACTCAAAATCAATTCTGATTTTTTTCACTTTTACATTTCATATAATACATTTTTTTATCAGCAATACTGATAATATCTTCAAACGTCCTTCCATTTTCAGGATAATTAGCATAACCAACACTGAACTTTGGCAAATAACTAAATTTACCACTTAAAACTACTTCACGTGAAAGTTCTTTTTGCAAGGAAGCAAGCAAAATTTCTATATTCTGATTACTTTGTATAAGCAATACAAATTCATCACCGCCTATCCGAAAAGCATAATCCTCTGCTGCTTTAGCAAACGGTAAAATTCTATCGGCAATTACTTTCAGCAGCTCATCACCTGCCAAGTGTCCATATGTATCGTTAACCGCTTTGAACTTATCTATATCAAGATATATCAGAGAAAAACGCTTGTTAGCTTCAGTAAGAGATTGCAATAATTTAAATAATTTACGACCATTATACAGTGAGGTCAGATGATCATGATTAGATATATCAATCATCTGCAGTCTCTGAGCATTGATTTTCAGTAAAGCATAGCAAAGAACAGGGATCAGCAAGACAACCAGAAAAAGCGAAACACTTAATATCTTAACATCTTTATAATCTATCCAACCATTTTTATAAGCTATACTGAGCGTCCATTTGTTACCTGGTACGTCAAAACTTGTCTCAACTGGCTCCAGTAATTCTCCATCGGCATCACCCATAATAATCTGTTTTTTACCTGTATCAGGATGGATACGCCAAAGCTGATAAACATAACCAAGCTTTTCCAGTGAGCTAAGCTTTACGGAAGTAAATATTTCCGGTACATTTAATACTGCTATTGAGAAACCCCAGAATTTTCTATTGTCATCGCCGCCCAAATATATAGGCTGTCTTATTACGATTCCAAGTCCTCCTTGATATAACTCAAACGGTCCTGCTAAAGTAGTTTCTCCTGTATCACGGGCATATTCGGCTTCGGCTCTGCGGTCAGGATCATCAAAAATATCACCGAAAGCTTCTTCGTTGCCTGCCAACGGATAAACATACTGCACATTTCCTGCTGGCGCCAGTTGAATGCTGCGAAAAGCCGGGTCATTATTATATAACTCACGGGCAACTCTGTCAAAATTATTTATTTCACCATTGCTGTCTACTAAAAGAATGCGTAAAGTATCCGTAGCCTGCATATAAGATCCTAAAGCTCTATCCAATTCACTTACATTTGCTTCTGTTAAATAATGTGCCTTCTCTAAAGCAATATTACGCTGATTACCTACATATATGTTCACAAAAGTCACTGCACATGCAAATAAAACACAAAAAATAATTATCGAAATAACTACCGCTTTATTATCCTTCAAAACTATCACCAGTTTTTCCTGTTTTTAACTGCCTTGTATAGTATAACAAATATTATATTTATAGTAAATAAAGTATTCTGTAAATAATTAATCTTTTATTTTAAATCATCAAATATACTTAGACAATCATATGAATTCAATATTTATATACATGTTGACTGCAAAATAAAAACAGACACACTTGCGTGTGTCTGTTTTCAGTTACGTTTATTTCAGGTTATATTCAATAATATCAGAGATCGTATCGATAGGCAGATAGTATTTTTGGATACCTGCTGCCATCGGCGCAACCTCACCCGGGTTATAAACAACATAGATGCCCCAGTTATCAAGATCAGAATTCAGATAGAATTTTTCGTTGCCGGAAATAGTGACTTTTTGATAAGCAACTGTTGGTTTTTTCATTTGTTCGAGCAATCTGTTATCACCTTTTTGCTGAATAGCGATCAACATTTCCAAACGTGCTTTATAGTCGCTGCCAGAAACGAACATATCGGCCAAGGTATAGATCCTGCCTGTTTTCGGGTTAACGGTCAGCGTTGTGATAGATTCGTTGTCATGCGCACCGCCGGTATAAGCGCTGGCGCATTGTTCCAACGATAAGATTTCGGAATCGACCGTATAAGCAGTATAGTCGATATCCAATCTGTATTTTTCAGCAGCCTGTGTTTTGCCCAGTGCCTTTTGTTCTTTATCGAAGCCTGCATTTACAAGGAAAGCGCTGCCTTTTACAAGTGCAAAGCCTTCTTTGACAGGATCAGGAGAACCGTTAGTGAAATCAAGATAATTGTCTAAAGTGATTTTCTGGCTGTCGCTGGATAAATATTTATAGATCTCAGCTACAGTATTTTTGGTAGTCATTTGCGTCAGCAGCGTATCCATCTTTTCGCCGCCTTTAGATCCGGTGATGACCGGTGTGGCTATTTTCACCTGGCCTTCGTTGATTTTTTTCGTTTTAACAGTCAATTCTGCCGCCAAAGCCGATGCGGCAACGCTCAAGGTCAGTGCAGCGATAACCCCTGCTGTAAATAACTTTTTAGATAATTTCATAAAACACCTCCTATTTTCTTAATATAATTATAGCATTTTGTATAAGAAAGTCAAATATAGTAAAACTTCTTCAACATTTAGTATATTTTAAACAAATCCAATTTTTCTATCTTTTACTTTTGAGAATGTTATTTTTAACCAATACTTGCCTGTGATTTTCTTACCGTTAAAAGCATAAAAATACGACCGTAGGCATCCAGCCAGGGTCGTATTTTATGATAAATGTTCAATTAAGTGCAATTGGTGGAGATGAGGGGAGTCGAACCCCTGTCCGAAAATATTGCAATATGACTTTCTCCGAGCGCAGCCACTAATTTAGATTTTGCTTCCTTGACGCCAAGCGGCAGGCTTCGCGGTCGCTATCTCGATGAGTTTCCCCTGTCCGCCTCCGAGAATTGGCTTACGGGTATCCCACTGTTTGCGTCTTTTCCGTTCCCATGGGAGGAGGATCGGAAAGACGTTAGCATTAAGCTGCTAAAGCGTAATCAGTTTTTGCGTTTACTTTAAACGTCCGCCGTTTAACGTGCTAACGGAACCACGGCTCGCTTATCATACCACACCTACCCCCGTCGAAACCAGTACATCCCCGGTTATAAGTATGGCCTGTAAGGCTCTAATTATTCTAACACAGGCGCCTGCTACTTGCAAGCTACGGCCTGTGAAGAATCTGCAACTTTTAACGGTTACGCTCTTTCATTGCGCGTTCCATTTCCCGCCTGGCGTCTTTATTGGCCAGGTCCTGCCGTTTATCATACAGTTTTTTGCCCGTCGCCAGCGCCAGCTCCATTTTTACCAGTCCGTGAGTAAAATACATTTTTAAAGGCACCAATGCATAGCCTTTTTCTTTGACCTTGCCGATCAGGCGGCGTATTTCCTCGCGGTGCAGCAGCAGCCGACGGTTACGCAAAGGCTCGTGATTAAAACGGTTACCCTGATCATAAGGGCTGATATGCAGGTTATAAACATAGACCTCGGCCGTTTTGGTGATCTGGGCGTAGCTGTCTTTCATATTGGCTTTGCCTGCCCGCAGTGATTTTACTTCCGTACCTGTCAGCTCAATACCGGCTTCGTAGGTTTCATGGATCGTAAAATCATGTCTGGCTTTTCTGTTTTCCGCGATGATTTTGATTTTCTTTTCTGCCATTATTGTTCACCTGGTTGTGGTTATTTTTTCTTGCGGCCTTTTTTCTTGCTTTTCGCGTGATTGACATATTTATTGCCGCCAACACCGCCTTTGCCGCGTTTCTCCAGCGGCTTTTTGCGGCTGCCGCTTTTACCCTGTTTTTTGCTGCTGCTTTTTTCTATCGCGCTGCGTGCCGAAGCATGGCTGCGCTGTCCTAAGAGCTGGGCCTTGATCCTGTCGCGTACAGCATCGTTTTCGCCGGCCATAATAAAGTCGATGTTCCTGTCGGCAATATTGACCTGTAAGACCTCGATCCGCACCGGGTCACCCAAACGGTAGACCTTCCGTGTATGCGAGCCAAGCAGGGCGTATCTGTCCTCATAGAACTCATAATAATCGTCCATCAGGCTGGAAATATGTACCAGCCCTTCAACACCGTTCGCCAGCTCGATAAACATTCCAAAGGCAGTGACGCCGGAAATAACTCCGTCGAATTCTTCACCGATATGGCC
>ENA-ORLY01002477-ORLY01002477.1-human-gut-metagenome-genome-assembly--contig:-NODE-2477-length-17353-cov-3.754399_pt1 | contig 17353 bp, 16 predicted proteins | sample MGYA00243071_ERZ508832 | MGnify/ENA primary metagenome ERZ508832 (study PRJEB26277, sample SAMN04329777) | human gut metagenome | biome: human-associated habitat | host: Homo sapiens | place: USA... | reverse complement strand
TGGAAGGTCAGGATGGCGTTGCTGTGGTCGTACTCACCGTTCAGCATGGTCATCAGCTGCAGCTCGTCCACAGCCTTACCCACGGCGTTCACGGCTTCCTCTGCCTCGGGCACCATATCGGGGTCGTACTCCTCGTCCAGCATCACCAGCATGGTCTCGGCATCATCGTACAGGCCCTGCAGCTTCTCAAAGCGGTTCAGCTTGCCCTTCAGGTCGCCCACTTCATCAAAGACCTTCTTGCTCAGCTCAGCGTCATCGTAAAAGCCGGGGCGGCTCATGGTGTGCTCCAGCTCCTGCACACGCTTGCGGGAAGCGTCGATGGCCAGCGCTTCCTCCAGGTCCTTCACAGCGGTGCCGTAATCGGCCAGCTGCACTTTCAGTTCGTCAGTAGTAATCATATTTTAAGAATCCCTCAAAAGATACAGTTTATACACAGATACTTCATTAGTATACCCAGAATCCATGATAAAGTAAAGAGGAAAAATACTCAACCTACTGGAATTTTGAAGATTTTTGCCTTTTCTTTTCTCTTTTAAGGGAGTATAATAAGTTCAACTAGCATACTGGGAGGATCTTATGCCCAAATATTATGGCTGCCCCTGTGAGGGCTGCGGCAAGCCGCTGACACTGCAGGACGATATCGTTGTCTGCCCCGACTGCGGCGCGCCTTATCACCGCGATTGTTATGAAAAGCTCGGCCGCTGCATCCATGCCCCGGCCCACGCCGCCGGATACGAGTGGAAGTTCCCCTATCAGGAAAGTGAGCTGTGCACCTGCCCTGCCTGCGGCGAGCGCACCCTGCGCAGTGAATCTGTCTGCCGCTGCTGCGGTGCTGCCCTGCCCCCGGAGGGGGCACAGGAGCCCGCCGACCGTGCCGATTCGGACGAGCACAGCGAGGAGTTCGATTACTCCACCTTTTACCGCCAGTTCCAGGAGACCGGGGCCCCGCAGGTAGACCCGCTGCGTCAGACCTATCAGGCGGCTTTTGGCAAGGAAGAGGTCATGGACGGCATCCCCTGCAAGGACTGGGCGGATTTCATCGGCCCGGCTTCCCCTGCCTACCTGAGCGCCTACTGCCGGATGCAGCTGTCTCACACCAAGACCTCCATGAGCTTTTCGGCCATGCTGTTCGGCCCGTTCTATTTCTTCTACCGCAAGGCGTGGAAGCCCGCGTTCGCCTTTCTGGCCGCCGAGCTGGTGCTGGCCCTGCCCACCTTCATTGACCTTTTGCAGATCACGGACAGCAGCCTGGCCCCGGGGCTTTCCACCTCCACCCTGCTCACCCTTTCCCGGGTCTGCTCGGTGCTCAGCTTTCTGCTGATGATCGTGCGCGGCCTGTACGGCAAGTGGCTCTACCGCCAGAGTGCCGCCGAGAAGATCCGCCGCATCCGTGCGGAGTTCCCGGACGCGGCACAGCGCAAAGCCGTGCTCTGCGCTCAGGGCGGCACCAGCTGGGCCGCCGTGCTCGGCTGTCTGGTCCTGCTCATGGTCATCGGCAGTGCGTTCACCCTGCTGCTTGGCCCCAATGTGGATGCCCTGATCCATCTGGTCTACGGCTGAGCGTTCAGCCTGAAATGATATGATGAAGGAGTTCCGAACCATGAAAAAAGTTACGAAGGCTGTCATCCCTGCCGCTGGTCTGGGCACCCGTGTGCTGCCCGCCACCAAGGCCATGCCCAAGGGGATGCTCCCCATCGTGGATAAGCCTGCCATCCAGTATCTGGTGGAGGAAGCCGTCAAGTCCGGCATCACGGACATTCTGATCATTCTGGGCCGCAACCAGAGCATCATCGAGGATCACTTTGACCGCAGCCCCGAGCTGGAAGAAAAGCTGGCCGCCCCCGGCAAGGAAAAGATGCTGGAGGAGTGCCTGGGCATCTCGAACCTTGCCAACATCTTCTTTGTGCGCCAGAAGCAGACGCTGGGCCTGGGCCACGCCGTGAGCATGGCAAAGGCCTTTACCGGTGACGACCCGTTCGTGGTCATCTACGGCGACGACGTGATCTGGGGCGAGGACCCTGTCTGCGCCCAGCTCATCCGCGCCTATGAGGAGTTTGGCCGCCCGGCTGCCGGTGTCTCCGCTGTGCCCTGGGCCGACGTGAGCCGCTACTGCAGCCTGAAGACCACCCCCATCCACGACAACTATTTCTTTGTGGATGACATGATTGAGAAGCCCAAAAAGGGCCAGGAGTTCAGCAACTACTCCATTCTGGGCCGGGTGCTGCTGACCCCTGAGATCTACGATATCCTCGCCCACACCAAACCCGGTGCAGGCGGTGAGATCCAGCTGACCGATGCCATGGCCGAGTATGCCCGCAACTGCGGCGGCATGACCGCCGTGGAGTTCACCGGCACCCACTACGACATGGGCAACAAGCTCCGCGTGGTGGAGGCTCAGGTGGAGCTGGCATTGCAGCACCCCGAGATCGGCGAGGCTTTCCGTGCCTACCTGAAGGAGTTCTGCAAGACCCTGTAATATTCCGCTTCTTTTCCATGACCCAAGACCGCTCTGCCGCCGGGCAGGGCGGTCTTTTGCTGCAATAACCCCGGCAAGGAATTGGTTGATACAAAACAGTTCCTGCGGTATACTGGGTGTGAATTTTTTTTTTTTTGTAAAGATCGTGTCAAAGAGAAAGCGAGGTTTTTTCATGGCAAATGCCGACCGCAGCGCGGAGCAGTTCCGCAAAATGACAGAGACCCCCATCCCGAAATTGATTCTGAGTCTGGCGGCTCCCACGATATTGAGCATGCTCATCACCAGCATCTACAATTTGGCCGACACCTTTTTTGTGGGCCAGATCTCCACCAGCGCATCCGGCGCGGTGGGCATCGTTTCCAGCCTGATGGCCATTATCCAGGCGCTGGGCTTCATGCTGGGCCACGGCTCCGGCAGCATCATCAGCCGCAGCCTGGGCAGCCAGAACACCGATGCTGCCACCCGGTTTGCTTCCACCAGCTTCTTCACGGCGCTGGTGTTCGGCGGCATCATCACAGCGGCGGGCCTGCTCACCCTGCCCGATTTTATGATGCTGCTGGGCAGCACCGAGACCATCCTGCCCCATGCCTGTGCCTACGCGCGGTACATCCTGCTGGCCGCTCCCATTATGATGTCCAGTCTGGTGATGAACAACATCCTGCGCTATGAGGGCAAGGCCAGCTTTGCAATGATCGGCCTGGTCACCGGCGGCCTGCTGAACATTGCGCTGGACCCGCTGTTCATCTTTGGGCTGGGCATGGGCACCGCCGGTGCGGGCCTTGCCACGGCCCTGAGCCAGACCATCAGCTTCTGCATCCTGCTGTCCATGTTCCTGCGGGGCAAAACGGTCAGCCAGTTCCGGATCACGGCAGTCACCCACAGCCCGGCGGAGTTCGGCACCATCCTGATGACCGGCATGCCCAGCTTTGGCCGTCAGGGCCTGAACAGCATTGGCGGAATGCTGCTGAACATCGCCGCCCGCGGCTATGGCGACGCTGCCGTGGCCGGTATGAGCATCGTTTCTCGCATCTTCATGTTCATCATCTCGGTGGCCATCGGCACCGGGCAGGGCTTTCAGCCGGTGGCAGGCTTCAACTATGGTGCCAGAAAGTACCACCGGGTGCAGCAGGCCTGCCTGTTCACCATGGCAGCCAGCTTCTGCTTCCTCTCTGTCATTCTTACCGTCTGCTGGTTCAATGCCGAGACCCTCATCCGCCTCTTCCGCGATGATCCCGAAGTTACCGCCGTGGCCCTGCCCGCCTTCCGCTACCAGTGCTTTGCCATGCTGCTGCAGCCCGTGATCGTGGCAGGCAACATGCTGTTCCAGTCCATCGGCAAATCGGGCCGGGCCACCTTTCTGGCCTGCTGCCGTCAGGGCGTGTTCTTCATCCCGCTCATCCTCACCCTGCCCCGGGCCTTTGGGCTGCTGGGTGTTGAGATCTGCCAGCCCATCGCCGATGTGCTGACCTTCTTTGTCACTGTGCCCTTCCTCTTCCCCTTCCTGCGTCAGCTGGTGCGGATGGACGAAGCCGAGGCTGCCGAGGTCTGAGCGAACCCTGTAACAAAACTGTAACCATGACCGGACGTTCGATTGCAATTGAACGTCCGGTTTATTCGTATTATAATCAGGATAGGAAAGTTAAATTCTGCCAAACCTGTGAGGTACGCTTATGAAACGTTCTGTTCTCCGCATCGGCTGTGCAGTGCTCAGCCTGTCTGCCGCGGCAGGGCTGCTGGCCTCCTGCTCCCTGCTGCCTCCGGCCTCGCCCCTGCCCGATTCCAAGCCCGCGCAGGCTGAGGAAGCGCCCGGCCCCGCTGCCGCTTCGCTGGACGACGGCAAGCTGCGCATCCTGTACAGCAACGGCTCCAACGGCGGCAACACCGTGCTCTGCGGCAATACCGTGTTGTATCAGGCCGCCAGCAGCGAGACCGTGTATCTGGTGCCGGATACCCTGACCGGCACCGTGCGGTACTATCTGCGGCAGTGGTCGGACCCAGGCACCCCCACCGGGCGGGCAACCGCCCTGTGTGACCGCAGCGGCAGGGAGATCCTGACCTTTGACCGTGCCTACGATGCTGTCCTGACCGGCAGCCTGCTGGTCCTGACCGCACCGGAACAGATGGCCTATGCCCCCTGCAACAACCACGCCGCAGGCGATTGCCGGGTGATCGACCTTGCCACGGGCGAGGAGCTGGCTGTGCCCGAAAACGCCTACGGATGCAGCATAGCAGGCAGCTATCTGGCCTTTGAAGTCTGCAATGTCCCGGCAGACTATGTGCAGGAAAACGAATGGGGCGATGATCTGACCGCCTACTGCGCCGTGCAGGTGCAGGATCGGCAGGGCGAGGTGGTCTATCAGGCAGAGTTGTCCGCCCTTTCCAGCTTCTATGCCAGCAGCAGCGACAGCTCCGCCCCCACCGACTGGCTGGTGGTGAGCCACTACAATGAGGATGGCACGACGGGTGCCGACAGCCTGTACAACCCCACCACCGGCGAGGAGCTGACCGGTTACCAGCAGTACACCGGTGCAGGCACGGTCAGCCTGTATCACGATGGCAGATATCAGCTGGTGGATCTGGTCAGCACGGAGCAAAGCGCTGTGCTCTGCGAATACGACCAGCCCATCCGGTATTATGTGCCCGGCGCAGCAATCACGGAGCCAGATGCCTCCACCCCCGAAATGGCGGGGCGGTATCTGTTCCACGACCTGCTCACCGGCGAGGAGAAAGACCTCTACGATGCCAATACGAATGATGCCACGCTGGCCATCTATGCCGTAGACGGCACCGTACGGGTGTTCGACCGGCAGACCGGCGTGCTTCTGACCGACACCGCCATCGACCCGGTGGAGAACCAGGTGCGGGCCCATGTCTATGCCGAAAACGGCTGGGTCTGGGTCGCGCAGGACGACAACGACAACTATGTGAACACGGCCATCCAGATCTGTGGGCCGGACGGCACCCACAAAACGCTGGATCCCCGCACGCTGGAAGAAACCTACACCCATTATTATCCCCTGTTTTCCACAGCCGATGGACTCTATTTCTACGGCTGCTGCAACGGCCCCGGCAGCAGCTGGCTGTATGACATCCTGGACAGCGACGGCAATGTCGTCGTGGGCGGGCTGCGCAGCTGCAGCACCTATTATGCCGACAGAGCCAACGGCCTGCCGGAGGGTGTGTTTGCCGCCAGCAAGGGCTTTTCTTACGGCTGGATGGATCTTTCCGGCCGGTGGCTCTATGCCGAAAGCATCTTTGCTTCCACCGCTGACGAGATGGACAACTACTACTTCTGAGGGAGGATTTCCGTATGAAAAATGTTAAGATCACCCGCCGCAGTTTTCTGTTGGGCCTGGGGGCCGCCTCCTCGGCCCTGCTGCTTTCCGCCTGCGGCAGCACCGATGCCCCGGCATCGTCCGCCAGCACATCCGTCTTGCCGCAGCCTGACTCCGGGGCTCCGGCTTCGTCCGCTGCCAGCGAGGTCCCGCCGGAACCCATCCTGCGTGTGGACGAGTTCCCCATCACCGATGGCAGCACAGCCTGCATCCCACTGATCGCGCAGATCATGGCCGACACCACCGGCATGGATCTGGAAACGGCCCAGAGCGCCGTGAACACCAACACCACGGCCCAGGCCTGGCGCAACTTGGGCCTGTACGGCAACAATTACGGTGATTCGGTCAAGCTCATCATCGCCTACGAAGCCCCGGAATCCGTCAAGGAGGAGCTGAAGGCTGACGGTGACCCGCTGGAGCAGAAGGCCATTGGCCGGGACGCGCTGGTGTTCATCGTCAACGAGGACAACCCTGTACAGAGCCTGACCCGGCAGCAGCTCAAGGACATCTACGCCGGAACGATCACCAACTGGAAGGATGTGGGCGGCAAGGATCAGGAGATCATTGCCTTCCAGCGGCGGGCGGACTCCGGCAGCCAGACCCTGTTTCAGAAACTGCTGATCCAGGGCGGCCCGCTGATGGAGGCCCCCACCGAGCTGGCCCCCACCGCCATGGGTGAGCTGGTGGACAGCATTGCAGAGTATAACAACTCCGCCAACGCCATCGGTTTCTCGGTCTACTACTACATCGACCAGATGTACTCCAAGCCCGGTCTACGGCTGCTGGCCGTGGATGGCGTGACCCCTTCCAACGAGACGATCGCCGACCAGAGCTACCCGCTGTGCAACGAATTCTATGCCGCCATCCTGCAGGATTCCGCTGCCGACAGCCCGGAACGCAGGATCTACGAGTGGCTTTCCACCGATGCAGGCCGTTCCTGCATTGAACGCTCCGGCTATGTGGCCGTCCAGTAATTCCCAGAAAATTCGGCACATTTCATTGACTTTGCTCAAATCCTTTGCTAAACTTAAGAAAAGTTTGTCAGCTTTTTTCGTTTCACGATCTTGAGCAAAGGAGATGCCGCATCATGTCCCATCCTTCCGACACCCCGCACTCCTCCCATGTTGAGAGCCGCAGCCGCAAGGCACTGCGCAGCTACATCATTCAGGCCTCCACCCTGCTGGAGATCGTGCTGTCCGGGCTGGTGCTCATCGGCCTGCTGCTCAGCTTCATTCCCCTGCTCAAGTGGATGCCGGGCCTGCTGTTTGATGGCAACGATGTAGAGATCCGCGGCTTCCTTGAGCGGGCGCTGGACATTGTCATCGGCGTGGAGTTCATCAAGATGCTGGCCAAGCACAGCCCCGGCAGCAGCCTGGAAGTGCTGCTCTATGCCATTGCCCGCCACATGGTGGTCGGCCACGAATCGGCTCTGGACAACCTCATCAGCGTGGGTGCCATTGCGTTGATCTTTGTCGTGCGCAAGTTCTTCTTTGTGCCGGCCTTTGGTGCCCACCTGCCTGACGGCAAGCCCGCTCCAGATCTGACCCCCAACCAGAGCGGCATCCCCGCCGAGGAGTTCCGCACCCGCCTGCGCCAGCGCATCCATGCAGAAGCTCTCGCCGACGAGGAGGACGACGACGAGGATGAGACCGAGGAAGTATAATCCCCCAGATACAGCAAAACGAGGACGGCCATTGGCCGACCTCGTTTTTTTGCTTCAATCGTCGTAATGTCCCTTGCACTGGTACACTTCGATCAGATCATTTTCAATGCGATAGACCAGCCGGTTCACATCATCGATCCGGCGGCTCCAATACCCGCTGAGATTTTCTTTCAGCCCTTCCGGTTTTCCAATGCCTTCATACGGGCTGCGCGAAATATCCTTGAGCAATGCGTTGATCCGTTTCAGCGTCTTTTTATCCTGAGACTGCCAATACAGATATTCCGCAAAGGCCCGCTCCGTGAAGGTGATCTTACTCATGTTCCATAGCCTCAAGCTCTTCCAGCGTTCTCGTTACAGTCTTTCCCTGATGCATTTCCTCAATGCTGTCATTCAGGGCGGCCATATTGGATGCACTATAAAAGGGATCCATCGAGACTTCAAACGGAATGCGTTTTTCACGCGTCATCTTTTTGGCCAGCATGGTGATGGCTGTTGTCATCGAAAGGCCCAGTTCATTGCAGATCTCATCAAAATCCCGCTTCAGATTCTCATCCATCCGGACACTTACCGTCGTCATACTCTCACGCTCCTTTGTCACTTTTATTATATTCATATCGTGCAACATTGTCAATACATTGTTGCACAAATTTGCATAAAAGAAACACCCTGTACATTTCTGCACGGGGTGTTTCTCATCACTGCATCTTAAAGTTCGGATTTACGCGTTGGTCTCGCCCCCCTCAACGACCAGCTCATCCTCATAGTCAAGGCCGTAGGTATCCACCAGCGTCTCCTCATAATCCTTGTGGAAGAAGCTCTCCTCGCCCAGGCTCTTGATCTCGTCGTTGATCCAGTCCAGCAGGGTGGTGTTGCCCTTGCTCACAGCGGGGGCAATGGTATCCTGGCTGCCCAGAGAGGGGATGCCCACCGTGTAGCCGGAGTTCTGCTTTGCAAAAGCGATGACCTCTGTGTTGTCGTTGGCCCATGCAGCGCCATTGCCGTTTTCCAGCGCGTTCTTGGCGGTCGCATAGGAATCATACTTTTGCAGGGGAATGTCGGGATATTCTTTGGTCAGGTAGGTCTCGGCGGTGGTGCCGGAAATGACGATCATCTGATCGTCGGCGTTCCAGTTGTCCAGACTGGTGATGACGTTGCTGTCGGGAGAGATGACACCCAGTGCAACATTCATGTAGGGCAGTGCAAAGTCCACCTCCTCGGCGCGCTCGGGCGTGACGGTGAAGTTTGCCAGAATGATATCGACCTTGCCGGTCTGCAGGTACTCAATGCGGTTGGCGGCTTCCGTGGAGACGAAGTTAGCCTCCACGCCCAGATCCTCGGCCAGGCGGCGGGCGAAGTAGACATCATAGCCTTGATACTCGCCGTTCTCGTCCACATAGCCGAACGGGTTCTTGTCGGAGAAAACGCCAATGTTCACGGTGCCGTCCGCCTTGATCTCGTCCAGCGTGCGGAACACGTCACTGCCCGCAGCTGCGGCACTGCCGGATGCAGCAGAGCCGGATGCGGCAGAAGAGGAGGATGCGCTGCCGCCGCAGGCAGAAAGCAGGGCGGCGGTGGAAACTGCGCCCAGACCCAGCAGGAAGGCGCGGCGAGAGATCTTGTTAATTTTCATGGTAGTAACTCCTTTCCTTTCTTTCCCATATAAAAATCTATCCATGATCTGTGACATCATTTCACAGCATCAGACAACTGCTTTGCAACCGCATCAAAGGTGAACGTGCGCAGGAAGCGCTGTGCACGTTCGGTCTGCGGGTGGTCGAAGAAGTCCGCCGGGGGCGCTTCCTCCACAATACGGCCATCGTCCAGAAACAGCACCCGGCTGGCAATTGCCTGGGCAAACTGCATCTCGTGGGTGACGATCACCATGGTCTTGCCCTCACGGGCCAGGTCGAGTATGACATCCAGCACCTCGCGCACCATTTCAGGGTCAAGGGCGGCGGTCACTTCGTCGAACAGCAGGATCTCGGGGTGCATACAGAGCGCACGCTCATTGGCGACACGCTGTTTCTGACCACCCGAAAGCTCCCGGGGGTAGCTGTTCTTTTTGGCCAGCAGGCCCACGCGGTCCAGCAGGGCCTCGGCTTCCTGCTGCACCTCAGCCCGGGGGCGTTTCTGCACCTTGGTGGGAGCCAGCAGGATATTTTCCAGCACGGTCAGGTGCGGGAAAAGCTCATAGCTCTGGAACACCATGCCGATGCGCTGGCGCAGGGCCGCCAGATTCTTGCCGCCGTAGGCGACCGTCTCACTGCCCAGCTTCACCCGGCCCGCCTGCACCGGCTCCAGACCGTTCAGACAGCGCAGCAGGGTGCTTTTGCCGCAGCCGGAAGGGCCCACCACAACGATGACCTCACCGGACTTGACGGCAAAGCTGACATTATCCAGAACATTGGTCTTGCCATCGTAGCTTTTTACCAGATGGTCTACAGTCAGGATCGGCTCTGCCATAACAGTCACTTCCATTTCTTTTCGAGGTAACCGGCCAGCAGGCTGATGGGCCAGCAGGCCAGAAAGTACAGCAGAAAGATCGTAAGATAAATACCAAATGCTGCATTCGGGCTGTTCATGCGGTTCGCCTCAATAATCTGCTGTGCAACCTTCAGCACTTCTACTACGCCGATCATAAGAACCAGCGTCGTCGTCTTGATCATACGGGTGATCAGGTTGATCGACAGCGGGATCAGACGGCGGATCGTCTGCGGAATAATGACGTACAGGTATGTCTGCGTCCGGCTCATGCCCAGCGCCTCGCTGCTCTCATACTGATGCTTCGGGATGGCGATGAGGGCACCGCGGACGAGGTCGCTCATCTCGGCCGTGCCCCAGAGCACGAACACGATGACCGCCGCCGTCTCGCCGGAAAGATCCCAGCCAAAGGCCCGCGTGGTGCCAAAATACACCAGAAAGAGCAGCACCATCTGGGGCATGATGCGGATGAATTCCAGATACATCCGGAGGATGGCTTTCAGGATGGGATTTTTAAAAGTCATCAGCACGCCAAGCAGGATGCCCAACGGCAGGCTGATGAGGACAGACACAGCGCTGATCTTAAGCGCCACGCCCAGACCGCCCAGCAGGCGAACCATATTTTTGCCCTTGAGCAGGACTTCAAGACCCAAATCCGGCATAGCGCAGCCTCCTTTCCAGCCAGCTGCCCAGCAGGGACACCGGCAGCAGGATGATGAGGTAGAACACCACCAGCAGGAAAAGGTTCTCGGCCGTCTTATAGTACAGGCCGATGAGGTCTTTTGCCGTGAACATCAGATCCATCAGGCTGATGGCGCTGAACACGCTGGTCTCCTTGAGCAGGAAGATGATATTGGCCATAAAGGCCGGCATACTGATGGAGACCGCCTGCGGCAGCACCACATAGCGCATGGTCTGCAGCCGGCTCATGCCAAGGCTCAGGGCACTTTCTGTCTGGATGGGTTCGATGGCTTCCAGCCCGCTGCGGAAGGCCTCGGCCATGTAGCTGCCGCCCAGAAAGGCAAGGCCTGCAATGCCGCAGAGCTCGGCGTTGGTCTTGATGCCGATCTTGGGCAGGCCGTAATACAGAAAGAACAGCTGGACCAGCAGCGGCGTGTTCCGGCTGAGCTGGATATAGGCACCCACGATACGGCGCAGCACCGGCACTTTTTCGTACTGGAGCACGGCGCAGACAAGGCCCACAAGGATGGCCCAGAAGATACCGGCCACACCCAGACGTAGGGTGAGCCAGGCCGCTTTTTCATACTGCGGCAGATATTGCACCATCACATTCCAGTCCATGTCTGTTCCCCTCCTTTTCTCCTGATCTTGCGGATGTGTGTTTCCGTTGGCCGTATGATATACCCATTTTCCCAGAATGTCAATAGGTTTATAGGTTTTTTTGTTGCACAAATTCCGGTCAAATTGATAAACAAGCTATTCATCGCTGATTTTTCGCTTCTGCTTTTCCACGCAAAAACGCCGTCTCTTGCCTTTTTGCACAAGAGACGGCGTTTGTTTTTGGTGGTTTAACTTTGGGTTGCAGTTAACAAGGCCTCGTTTTGTTCACCAATTGTCAGTGTACTCTTCTTTGCTTCCCAATCACCGTTATAAACGATCGTTTTCAAATTGCAGTAATCAAATGCATATTTCTCTACGTTCGACAATGTTCCCGGCAGAGTGATCTTTTTCAGGCCGCTATGTTCAAATGCGCCTTCTTCAATCCGGATCACTCCCTCGCCAAGCTGCACACTTTGCAGAGCTTTACACCGGGCAAATATGCGCTGACCTGTCATTGGTGTATTTTCAATTGTTGCAGTTGTAAGCGAATGACAGTCCGCAAATACATCGTTTTTCAATTCCTTAACACTGGCTGGTATGTAAATCTGTTTTAGTCCGGATTCTTGAAATGCAGACTGCTGAATTTCAACCACTTCTTCTGGAATCGTTATCCCGGTTAGTTTCCAATTTTTCATAAAGCAGTTCGCACCGATACTGTACGGCTTTCCCGTCGGAAGGAGCACATTTGCCCCATTCGTAAACTCATAGCTGACCAATACCAGCTTGCCTTGCTCTATTTTCCACTCTGCCTTACAGCCCTCCGGGATTACCATGCCATCCCACGGTTTGGGCGGTTCCGGTTCCGGAAGCGGCCCCGGTTCACTGGAAGAAGCCGATTCCGAGGGAGCGGGCACTTTCTCCGGCTGAGAGGGAGCCGATACCTCACTGGAAACGGGCGGTTCCGCAGGCGCGGGCATCTCTCCCCCGCCGCAGGCAGAAAACAGCACGGTACCGAACAAAAACAGCGCTGTGCACAGAACGGTCCTCCATTTCATAGCGAGCCTCCTATTCTGCCCCGCAGGGGCCATCTTCTTTTTTCAGAACACCTTGCGGCACTCCACCACAAGGCCGACCACCCGCACCTGCACCCGTTTCAGATCATAGATCTGGGGCTGGTGCACGGGGTTGAAGCTTTTGGGTGTCAGGACCACAAGGCTCCCCTCCTGACGGAAATATTTCACGGTGGCTTCATCGCCGTTGACCATCACCACGGCAAGCTGGCCGTTTTCCACCTCCGGCTGCTCCCGCACCAGGATCTCATCGTTTTCAGAGATGCCCACGGCGTTCATGCTGTCGCCCCGGACACGGAGCCAGAAGTACCGTGCCCCATCCTTCCGGGTGATGGGGATGTAGCCCTCAATGTTTTCTTCCGCATACATGGGCAGGCCTGCACGCACCGTGCCCAGCAGCGGAGCCATGAGAGCGGGATCGAACGGGACAGCCCCTTCGGGCAGCTTCCGCTCCTCCTGCACCGACGGGAAGGCTTCGCCCAGCAGTTCCCCCACCGGCACGCCAAAATAGGCGGACACCCTGGCCAGCGTCTCGCCCGAGGGGGTCGCCCCGGTGTTTTTCCATTTGGTCACTGTGGAGTTGCTCAAGCCCATCTCCTGCGCGGCCCGGCTGCGGCTGATGCCTCTGGCCTGACACAGGGCCGTGTAGCAGTCATAAAACACAAATTTTGCACTCCTTCTTGTGCAGAACGCCGGTTTTCTAACCGGATTCAGATTTTCTCTTGACTTTCTGAATTTAATCAGATATTATAGCCTCACAAGCTGATTTTGGTTAGATTTTATCCACCAAACCATCTGCGGTCTTTTCACAATCTTACCGAAAACTCTAACCAAAGTCAAGCTTTTTGAACGCAAAAATCACGACAAAAGGAGTGAAACTGTATGATCGAACGTCAGATCCATTTATCCTCGGGCGGCGGGGCTGCTTTGCAGGGGTACGACGGCCTGCTCCGCTTCGGCTACACCAAAAACCGGGGCATCTACGCCCTGCGGGTGGAAGCCGACGGCGAGTGGCAGGGCATGACCCTGCGGGCCTTCTGGCACCTGCCGGATGGGAACGCTGCCCCCTCCACGCTGGTGGCAGACGGCCTTGTGGAGGTACCCGCCCTCATCACGGCTGTGCCCGGGGAGGGGCGCATCACCTTTGAGGGCACCGATGGCACCCGCACCCTGACCAGCGCAGACGTGTGCTACTGCGTGGCCGAAAATTCCGGCACTGAGGACAGCACCCTGCCCCAGCCCGGCACGCCCGCCTGGCAGGCCCTGCTCGACCGGCTGAAAGCAGCTGTGGAAAGCGGTGCATTCCGGGGCGAAAAGGGTGACCCCGGACCGCAGGGAGAACCCGGTGCCGCAGGACCCACCGGCCCCAAAGGAGAGCCCGGCCCGCAAGGCCCGCAGGGAGAACCCGGCCCCCAGGGCCCAAAAGGTGACCCCAGCGATTCCGGCCAGTGGGAGCTGCTGGAAAAGGTGTCCCTGAACGCCGCCGCTGCCAGCTTTGAGCGCACCTTTCCCACCGAACTGCAGGCGCTGAAGGTGCTGTTTCAGGCAGGCAGCAGCCAATCCAAGGGCACGCTGCACTGGGTTTGCAGCACCAGCGATGGTGCCCAGCTGCTCAGTGCTTCTGCCCCCTGTGCTGCCAGCAGCTCGATGTCCAGCCCGCCCACCCGCACCTTTGCCAGCTTTCAGGCACTCCCCTGCTTCGGGCAGTATCTCTGTTTTGCCGCATCCGGCACCACGGGTGCACCGCCTGCGGTCGTTTTGCCCGCCGGAAGCGGCGGCCAGAATGTGGATGCCAGCCAGAAGCTCGGCAGGCTGACCCTGACCGTGGACACCAACGTCCGGCTTGCCGCCGGTGCCACGATCGAGCTGTGGGGCGTTCCGGCCTGAGCGGGAGCACCGAAACCGTTCCCGACAGAGCTTTTGGTAAAATTTCTTTCACTTTCCATGAAATTTTTGTGTTTCGCCTTGATGCATCTTCCATATTTTGTTATACTGGTTAAAAAGCGGAAAGTGGGGAATCGGCCATGGATGTCCCTGTTCGGTTTATCGATTCGATCATCAACAATCCCCTGCTGATGCAGTTTCTTGTGCATCGGTGGTTTTTTCTGCTGGAATATGACCCCCGTCTGGATCAGCTGCGGGTCTACGATACCCGGAGCCGCACGCTGGAGACACTGGATGCCTACCTTGGCTCCGAGAAGCCGGAGCACGCCACGATCTTCGCGGAGGACCGCTGGAAGATGCGCGCCCTGCTCACCGGTGAGCTGTACGGCCCGCTGGAGATGCGCTTTGTCTCGCCGGAGGGGGTGTATTATTCCCGGGAGGTGGATGCCCGCCCGGTCGAGGACCCCGCCCGCGGCACGCTCTATGTAGGCTACGCAAAGGACATCACCGACCAGAAGAATCAGACCCAGGAGCTGCTGGAGCAGGCCCGCCACGATTCCCTGACCCAGCTGTATAACAACCGCACCGGCAAGGAGCTCATTGACCGCTATCTGCAGGCCAAAGATCCCTATGCCTCCTGCGGAATGCTGGTCATCGACCTGGATTTTTTCAAGAACGTCAACGACTGCTACGGCCATCTGTTCGGCGACAAGGTCCTGCAGGAGTTTGCCCGGCTGCTGCGCACCCTGTTCCGCTCCAGCGACATTCTGGTGCGGTTTGGCGGCGATGAGTTCGTGGTGTTTTTGAAGGATATCCCCAACACCACCCTGCTCCAGAAGACCCGCCAGCTTTCGGAATCCGTGCAGCAGGTGAAGTTCTGGGAAAACGATTACCGGATGACCTGCAGCATTGGTGCCTGCTTCCTGCCCGAAAACACAGCGGGCTATTCCTTTGACCAGCTGTTCGAAAACGCGGACTGGGCCCTGTATCAGGCCAAGCAGAACGGCCGCAACCAGTATGTGTTCTGCGACAATCTGCGGCGCTACGCCCAGGCGGTTCCTGCCGCCCCGGAAACGGCCGATATCGATGCACGCTACCTGCACAACGACCTGATCTCCACCGCCTTTGAACTGTTTGAGAAGAACAACAGCTTTGAGACCGCCATCCCCCTCTTCCTGAAGATCGTCGGCATCCGGCTGCAGCTGGACCGCATCACCATTGTGGACACCCGCATCCGGGAACGCAGCATCTCCCGGCAGTTCCAGTGGACCTCTCCCCGCGCGGAGCCGGTGCCTCTGAACGGTGAATCCTATACCAAGGAGGACTTCCTGACCCTGTTCCACAGCTATGATGAATACGGTACCACCGTGCTGCAGGCCGACAACATGGGGATGTACTCGCCGCAGGGGCGCGCACTGCTGATGCAGGGCGGGGCCCAGACAGTGGTCTACGCTGCCATGTACGGCGAGGGCGAGTATCAGGGTGCCATTGCCTATGTGGTGTGCGGCAGCAAGCGGTACTGGACACCCCAGAACCGCCGGGAGCTGGGCGAGATCACCAAGATCATCAACGCCTACCTGAGCAAGCATCTGGCCGTGAACGCCGTGAGCCGCGGCATGACCTCTGCCCCCGAGTTTGACCGGCTGACTGGCCTGCTGGCCTTTTCCCGTTTCAAGGAGGAGGTCTCCCACAAGATCATCGGCGGCTACGCCGAGGGCTTCCAGATCTTCTACTGCGACTTCGAGAACTTCAAATACTTCAACGAAAAATACAGCTACGCCACCGGTGATCAGCTGCTGAAGGAATTCAGCAATTTCCTCATCGAGGCGGCCCGCCACTGGGGCGAGTGCTTCCTGTGCCGGGTGGTGGGCGACCAGTTCGTGCTCTATCTCTCCTGCCGCGACGAGAAAGGCCCGCTCCACTATGCAGACACGCTCTGCCGCCGGTTTGAGCAGTATCAGGCCCAGCATTACCCGGAGGTACGCCTGCGGGTGCGGATGGGTGTGTATGCCATTGAACCCGGCTGCCTGAGCGCATCGGCCGCCATCGACAAGGCAAACTTTGCCCGCAAGCAGGTGCACAGCAACACCCGCGTGTCTGCCATCCAGTTTGACAAAAAGCTGGAGGTCAAGCAGACCCTGACCGGTGAGCTGCTGAGCGGCCTGCCGCAGGCGCTTGAGAACGGAGAGTTCAAGCTGTACCTCCAGCCCAAGTTCTCGCCCAAGGATCTCTCGGTCATCGGGGCTGAGGCGCTGACCCGCTGGATCAAGCCGGACGGCACCGTGGTCTACCCCGACCAGTTCATTCCCATTCTGGAATCCACGGGCCACATCGTGGAGCTGGATCTGTACATCTTCGAGCAGGTAGCCCAGTTCCTGCAGCGCAATGCACAGGCCGGGCACCGGCTGCTGCCCATTGCGGTGAACGCCTCGGCGGTGCTGGCCCGGGAGGATGCCCCCACCCAGGAGTACAGCGAAATTCTGGAAAAGCACAACATCAGCGCCCGGATGTTGGAGATCGAACTGACCGAGACGGCGGTGGTCTCGGAGTACGACCGGGTGAAGCGCCTGCTTTCCTCCTTCCAGAGCAATGGAATGCAGACCTCGCTGGACGATTTCGGCGCGGGCGGTTCCCTGCTGAACAACATGGTGGATATCCCGGTGAATACCATCAAGCTGGACAAACGCTTCCTGACCCGGTGCAGTTCCAACGCGCGGGGCACCGATTTCCTGCGGGAGATCGTACATCTGGTCAAACGGCTGGGCTACAACGTCATCTGCGAGGGCATCGAGACCGAGGAGCAGGTGCAGCTCCTCCGCTCGCTGGACTGCGACGGCGCGCAGGGCTTCTGGTTTTCCAAGGCCATCCCGGCTGAGGAATTTGAGCGGCGGTATCTCTGCGACTGAGACAAAAAACACTCCCCTTCGGGCGGAGCCGTGCGGCACACGGTCCTGCCCGAAGGGGAGTGTTGCTGTTCAGAAAGAATTATACCGTGGTCTCGACCCGGGGAGCCCCACCGGCGATCTCTTCTGCCGTCAAGGGGGCAGCCTGCGCCGGGGCGTTCAGGCGCTCCTTGGCCACCGCCAGCATCAGCTTGATGCGGTTTTCCTGGTTGACCCGGGTGGCGCTGGGGTCATAATCGATGGGGGTGATGTTGGCGCTG
>ENA-ORLY01002475-ORLY01002475.1-human-gut-metagenome-genome-assembly--contig:-NODE-2475-length-17363-cov-5.051313_pt1 | contig 17363 bp, 17 predicted proteins | sample MGYA00243071_ERZ508832 | MGnify/ENA primary metagenome ERZ508832 (study PRJEB26277, sample SAMN04329777) | human gut metagenome | biome: human-associated habitat | host: Homo sapiens | place: USA... | reverse complement strand
TATTATTTTACAACATTTTATAAAAAAAAGAAAGACTGCTGAACAAAATATTTTTATATACTTTGTCAACAGTCTGACACTAGATTTTTTATCTAGTGTTTTTATGTTGGCTCAAATTTAATACTTTCACCATTTAAAACCTGTTTAGCCATCTCAAATATATTCTTTCCTTGTTTTTTTCCACTACCAAAAAGACTTCTTATATCACAAAAATTTTCTGCTAAATTTTTGTTTCTAAAGCCGCCTGATACATTTTTCTTTGTTTTTATCATTCTTAATGCTCTCTCTGCCATATTATTATCAAATGGAACGTTAAAATTTTTTATGAATAACAAATGGTTTTCTTGATACTCTAATAGCCTTTCAAACAAGCATCTTTCTTCCTCTAATGGTTTATTTACGATTTCAACTTTTTTTATATATTCATAATATGCTGTCTTCCAGTTTTCTAACAACTCCTTGTATTTGTTTTCTATTTCTAGTAATTCTGTTTCTTCTATTTGCTTTTTTCCTTGTTTAATTAATTCTTTTTTTCTCTTATTTAACTCTACTAGAAATGCTAAAAATTCTTCTGTTTCTTTTCTATGGAATACATCTACTACTGATTTTAAGTATCTTAGGATATGTGCGTTGCATTCTGCGTGTGTTATTTGCTCATATTGATAATATGGTTTAAAATGGTCGTGCATTAGTATTCCTGTAAAAAATTTTAATAGTTCCATTTCTTCGATTGCTTCTTTTCCACGTTTTTTATGTACTCCATAAGATACATATTCTTCATTGCATAATGTATGTAACCAATGTTGCTCTCCATTGATTCTTACTCCTGTTTCATCAGAATGAGCGATTGAAGCCTCTATTAAATGTTGTTTTATTGTTTCTACACTATCTTGGCTTTTCTTGGCTAATTCTTTTGTTATATTTACTATTGTTCCGTTGCTTAAATCTATTTGACCATTTGTTATTTCTTTTATAAATTTTGAACATCTGTCTATTGCTACATATTCCTCATTTATGAGCATACTAACAAAAGCTTTCAAATTATTTCCATATTGGGCTGGATTTTTTAATTCATTTGAAAACTTTGCTTTGTGAATTTTTCCACATTTTGTACATTTCCCTTCGTATACTCTTTCTTCTATAACATTTACTTTTATTTCTATATCTATTAATTGTTTTGATTTAAATTCTTCACTATGTTCTACAATTCCTCCACATTCACATTTTTCTATTTTCTTGTCTATTATTTGAGTAGGATTTTTCCTTTGTAAAGTTGTTCCTTTATGCTTTAGCTGTCCTCCAATTTTTCTTTCAGTTTTTTCTCTAAAATTATGGATAACCTTTTTAAAACCATCCGTTGAAGAAGGTTTACTTGAGTTACTACTATTTTTATTTAATCTTGCTGTTAAATCTTGAATTATGCTATCCTTTTGTTTCATTTGTGTTGCAAGTATTCTTATAGTATCTCTTGCAATATCATATTTTCTTTTTATTTCTTTATATTCTTCTATTTTGTTTTCGTTGCTCAAGCTTCTTAATTGCTCGCTCTGTAATTTCAATTTGTTGTAATATGTTTTTTTTTGAGACTCTAAATCCTTGTTTTTAATTTTTAGTTCTTTGTTTTCTTTTCTTAATTTTTCTATTTCACATTTTAATTCATATTCTTTTTGCGTCATACCTTCTTCACCACCAATCTTTTATTGATAGTTGTATTTTATCACATAAAATATAAAATGTCTGTAACAGGTATATTTCAATACTGTTACAGACACTGTAATATTCTGTGGATTATCTTTTCAATTTTTATTGTTTTTATAAATAACTTTATCTTACCTCTGAATAGTTACTATCTTTTATGTTAATTCCATAATATTGCTTGATTTTTTTCCTAAAATATTATATAATAATATTTGCAGTTCAAAACAAACTCCTTTAGAAACAACTTAGGGATACAAAAAAGGCATATTGCCTGAGGAGGAATATTATGTATAGTGCGTTTGAAAAAAGTTTTGAAGCATATTACCAGAAAGTCATGCGGGCAAATTGCACACTCTCAGACTGGAAGAACTTCCGGTTGCTCCATCAAAAAATGCCGAGAATTTCACATTCCGGCATTAAAAATGGAAAAATTTCCAATATCGAAGTAAGACGGTATTGGAAATACTGCGAAGAATTTGCACATGCTGCAAAACACGTTGCTGCCCGCCTTCCGCTAGACGATATAGCGAAGGATCCTGTCCTCGAACTGGCATATTACGAACTTTTTCATACATAACCCAAATAACGCTATACAAATTGGGTGTCCTAAAATAGGACACCCTTATTATTTTGTTAACAAACTTAAATATTTGCTTATATAATTAATTCTATTAGTATAAATTTAAATAACATACATTAATACACATAACACATGTAACATATTTCCTAAAAATACACATAAATGGAATATAGAATGTACATATTTATATTTTTTTCCAATACCATAAAGAACAGCACCTATAGTATAAATAACCCCACCTGCCAAAAGCATTATAAATCCTGACATTCCTAATAAACTAGGTAACAAGTTAGCTTTTATTATTATACACCACCCCATTACTAGATAACATATCATAGAAAATACTTTGTATTTTTTTAAATCAATAGAATTTAATGTAATACCTAATATTGCAAATCCCCATATAACTCCAAATATTGTCCAACCTAATGCTGTTGAATATTCTCTTAATGTGCATAATGCAAATGGAGTATATGAACCCGCAATTAGTACAAATATTGCACAATGGTCTAATACTTGAAAAACTTTTTTAGACTTCAATTTAGGACTTAAACCGTGATATATACTTGACATTGTATATAAAAATAACATTGATACTCCAAAAATTATTCCACTTACAACTCCATATGGATTATGTCTAATTCCACCAAATACACTACATAAAACTATTGTTACTATTCCAGCAACTCCACCTACTATATGTGATACCATATTAAAAATTTCCTCACCTTTTGTATATGTAGGCAATATTCTATCAGCTAGTTTTGTTCTTTTCATATATGACCTCCTATTTTTAACAAAAATTACATCTAGTATTCAATACTAGATGTAATTGTATCATACACTTTTTTATTTGTCTACCACTTTTAATAAAATTATTTATATTTTTTAAATTCTTCTACAATATTATTTATAGAAATTTGTTCTTGTGTTTTTTCTTCCATATTTCTTACTGATATATAATTATTTGCAAGTTCATCTTCTCCTAATATAAACACAAATGGAATATGTTCTATATTAGCATAATCTAAGGCTTTTTTCATTTTTCTATTTTTCATTTCTACTTCAACTTTATACCCTGCATCTCTCATTTTTTGAGCAATTTTTAAGCATTCTATTTCTGTTCCCATTGGAATGATGTATATATCAGTTAATGCTTTTTCTGTAAATTCTTCTTTATCTTTTAAAATTTCATATATAACATTTAGTCCAAAGCTGACTCCAACCGCTGGATATACTGTACCATTATTTATAAAATCTGTTATCATTTTATCATAACGGCCTCCACCACCAATACTTGAAGTAATACTTCCATCTTTAACATATACTTCAAAAACAGTTCCTGTATAATATTCTTGACCTCTAGCAAGTGATGGTGCAAATTGTACAAATTCTAATAATCCAAGCTGTTCTATATATTTTCTTAATACATTTAATTCCTCTATTCCTTCTGCAAATATTTCATTTTTGTTTTCAAGTTTTATAAGTTGTTCTACATTCATATTTAAATACATAAATAATTTTTCAACTTGTTCACTGTTTAAACTAATTTTTTGAAATTCCTTTTCAAGCTCTTGCCTTGTTAATTTTTCGAATTTATCTATTATAGTTATTGTTTCTGTAACTAATTCTTCCGAAATTCCTGCTTCAATTATTATACCTGATAAGAATTTTCTATTATTATATTTTATTATTACATCAATTCCTAAGTCTTTATAAGCTTCTACATACAATGCTATAAACTCTGCTTCAATTAATTGTCCTTCTATACCTACACAATCCACATCACATTGGATAAATTCTCTATCTCTTCCTAATTTTACAGGTCCATTTCTAAATACTTCTCCTATTTCATATCTTTTAAATGGTAATCTTGTATTTTGATTTATTGCTATGTATTTTGCAAAAGGAACTGTTAAATCATATCTCAATGCTAAATTTCTGTTTCCTTGATCAGTAACTTTATATACTTCTTTTAATATATCATTTTCTTCATCATATTTTAATGCTAATAAATCGTAATAACATAATATTGGCGTTTGCAATGGCTTGAAACCATATTTTTCAAATACTTTTTTTAGTGTATCTGATATATAATTTCTTATAAATTGTTCTCTTGGTGAATAATCTGCACATCCTTTTACATTTCTTAGTTCCATTTCTTTCATTTTATCTCCTACTTTCAAATTTCTTCCAATATTATATCATCTATATTCCAATAAGTAAAGATTTTCATTTAATTTTACAATTTCCTATTATAATAAAAATCCATTCCAAAGAGGAATGGATGGGGTGGCTTATTTTTCGATAAGCCATCTAAGTTCTGGGTAAGCCTTTGCAAAATGGATGTTCATCCGCATCAGATGTGCAATATCACTTTCCTTATCTACAAGGAAAATATCAATGGGTTCTCCCCCTTTGAAAAAAGCTCCGTACAGAACTTTTTTTCCAAAGAAGGTTTTGGGGTTATAAACCCGTCTCAATCTGTGAACATTTACATTTTTCATGAATTTCATAAAATATACTTACCTCCTTTTTATGCATACACTACTGTGCTTACAATGTCTATAATACCATATTTTACATAAAAAGTAAAGCCTTTCAACAGTTTTATTTACTAACTTTTTCTGCAAAAGAATTATTTACAATTTTGTTATATGGAGCCTTTTGTTCAAGCTCGCCCGCTTCTGTCATAATTAATTGAAGCTTATCAAAATCCTCTTCATTCAGGATAGGATTTTCCTTCCACGCATCAATGTCTTTATATTTTTGGACAGAGTTCTCTAAAGATTCTATAGTAGTATCTGGGAAAAATGTTTGAATTTGTTCTGCAATTTCTTTAGCAGTATGTTCTTTAACCCATTGTTCTCCTTTATATATTGCCTTCGTAAAACTTTCAATAATATCTTTATTATTTTCAATATAACTTTTTTTCGCACAATAAGCTGTATATGGAACTTTTCCAGCCGCTTCTCCTACTGATGCTACTATATAACCCTTTTGGGCATCTTCTGTCATAGATGCAGTTGGTTCAAATAATGTAACATATTCAGCATTTCCTCCTGTAAACGCTCCTGCCATTAAGTCAAATTTTATGCTATCATCTAAAATTAAATCTTTTTGTGGATTTAGTCCATTTTTCTTTAGTACATATTCTAATGTCATATATGGAACTCCACCTTTTCTACCTGGTATAACTGTTTTTCCTTTTAAATCTTGCCAAGAAAAATTATTTGTTGGTTCTTTACTTACCAAAAATGAACCATCTTTCTGAGTTAATTGTGCAAACACTTCTATATAATCTTCTTTTCCCTCATTATATACATATATTGATGCTTCTGGTCCACACAATCCTATGTCACTTTGATTTGCCAAAATTGCTGTCATTACTTTATCTGCTCCTTGCCCTGTTGTTATTTCCAGTCTTAATCCTTCTTCCTCAAAAAAACGATTTGAAATTGCAACATATTGTGGTGCATAAAATATAGATCTTGTAACTTCATTTAATTGTATAGTCTTCAGTCCCTCGTCATTTGATGTGTCTGTAAACTTTGTTTTTATAGCAAATATTACTGCTAATAATATTATCATTAGTAATATCACTGTAATAGTGTTTTTTGTTTTTTTCTTCATGTGTCCCTCCTTTTTTGTATATTTTATGTATATTAATTAGATTTGTTCTCGTTATATGAAAAAAGAACAAATACTATTCTAATATTTGCTCTTCAATACCCTTATTAACTTTCTATTTTTTTTCTGCGTTATACACATCATTTGCTATTTTTTGTAACTTCTTAGCTGTAGAACTACTCAACCCTGCATTATAGTTTAACCCTGCTGGACTTTTATTAAATAATGCATTATATACACAACATGCTGTTAAATAAGCTCCTTCGTTTGTTTGATGTCTATCATCTGAGAAAGCTGTACTTGCACTAAGTTTATAAATTGCTTTACCATCATAAATTAAAGAAGCTCCTATATTTTTGGCAACATTTTCTGCATTCTTGTAAGCTGTTTTTCTAACACTGGTACTAGAATCTTTTAATACCCATGTTTGCCTAACAAATAGTTTAACATTAGGGTTTTTAGATTTTACCATTGCACTAACACTCTTTGCTCCTGATAAAAATGCATTATAATCACCTTTATATGGATTTGTGTGTTCTTGTATAATTACAATATCATAAGCTTTATTAATTGTATTTTTATAGTTACTTGCAAGATATTCTAAAGTTTTACCACCTTTTGTTGCACTTGTAACTGAAACTCGTTTTCCACCAGCTTCTGCCAATTTCTTAAATTTACCTGGTACATCATTTACATATGTTTTACTATTTCCCACAAAAAGAATTTTTGTAGTACCTAATTTAAAACTCACTGTTCTTGTAGCCTGTTGTTTATTAGTATCTTCTGTAATAATTTTTATTTTATATTGGTCATTTTTAGCTTTAAATTTATTTATGTCTATTGTAACTTTTGCATCTCCTTTTGCTAAATTCTCAAATTTGTAAATTTGTTTATTAGAATTATTTACATCTTGAATTTTTACATATTTGCTTCCTCCTTTATCTCTTGAGACAAAAGAAACTTTATTCCCACTTACACTCCATTTTTCTACTCTTGGTGCATCATCTATTCCATAATATTTAATAACTTTTTTATTTACTGTTTTTGTTTTTGCACAAACTTTAAATCCTGAATTCTGAATATATCCATTACGATCTTTAATTTTTATGTAAAAATATTTCGTTTTACCTTTTAATAAATTTTTATGTGATAATACATATATATGATTTTTGCTATTTTTAGTATTTGAACTAGAAAATTTAATTTTCTTAGCATTCTTTCCGTTAGAATCTACACTATAAAGTTCTACTGATGCTATTCCATTACCATCTTTTATTGTAATTTTAACATCCGAAAATTTGTTAGATGCTACACTAAAATATTTTTTAGGTGCATTATTAAATGAATCAAACTCATTATCACTGCTAGCATAACTGTAATTAGAAAAAACAAATAAAAATGCCATTAAAACACTTATTATAATAATCACATTTTTGTATAAAATTTTCATAAACATCTCCCCTTATTTATTATATACCTTATTCATTATAGCATAAATTCACATAATATGCAAGGAATTCCAATATTTATATATTAGTCTAAATAATTATTAATAATTCCACTTAGTATTTTTTGTGCAAATGTATTCACTATTATATAGTTATCTTTTTTATTTGTTTTGTTCATTCCTTTATTATTTATTTTTGTATCAACTCTTTCTAATAATATATATCTATTAGTTAATAGTAATGATAGTACATAGGTCATTTCATTATATATTATAAATTTTTTTCCTCTATCTAATTCGTTCTTCTTAACTTTTTCTATATCTATAACTTGCATATCTGAATTCGCACAATTTAAAATTCCATTTATTTTCATTTGTTCTCTCTTTTCTTGTTCTGTTGAATTATAATAATTATCTCCTAATAAATGTTCTATTAATTCTTTTTCATTAGAAAATTGATAACTTTCATTATTTTCTATTAAAATTAATTCTTTCAACATTAACGTTCTTCTCCTCCCTTTTGTATTTTGAAGTCTAAAGGTTCTTTTCCTTTGCTATTTCTTCGTATTTCTTGCAGGGTCGTTTCTTCTTGTTCTAATATCTTGCTATTAACTCTATATCTATTTCTATATATTTCTTTCTCTTCTTCTGGTATAGTAAGTTCTAATAATATTTCTAACCTTTCATCTCTTGATAAATCTGAAACTTTAAGTTCTTCAAATACATTTAAATAATATTGCTCTTGACTTGTTCTCATTTCTTCTGATTTTGACTGTATACTATTTAATTTTTCAGACGCAGATATAATCCCTCCAAATAAGTTTATATTTTCTATCCATGTTTCTGGTTCTATCGTTCCATTTGGTATTCTAAATTCTACTGTTTTTTTATAATTATTAGTTACATTCATAAAGTTAATTCCTGAATGTCTCGTAGATTGAACAGATTGTAGTTGTTGCACAAAATTAGAAAGTTCCGTCTCATTTGTAATATTTATAGTTCCTTTTTCTAAAGCTTCTTCTACTTTTTCTGATATTGGAACAGCATATTTTGAAGCTGCACCAAATCTTGTTATTTCTCCTTCTTTATTACTTATAATATATAATATTTCTTCTACATTTCCCCACATTTCTACTAAATTAGCATAGGATTGATATGTTGTTAAATAATCTGCTCCAATATGAACATGTCCTCCACATCTTTCTGATGCATAAGCTCCTAAAGTTTTTAACATGTTACATATGTTATATATCTCTCTACTATCTTTTTCTGATCCTACTAAAACTGGTGAGATAATTTCTGTTCCTTCTTCTAAACTTCCATCTCTTTTGGCTCTCCATCCATTAAATAAAGCTTGTTTCATAGTTCCAAAACCTTCTGCTTCTATTTCTACTCCAACAGTCATCCCTTGTGGTAGATTGATTTTTTTCATATTCTCAACATCTTTGTTAATCCCGTTTTCTATAATATCACGATTTTTTGTTCCTAAAATTAATATTAGTTTATCTTTTTCTGTTAAATTCAATTTCTTATCTTCTATGCATGACTTTATATAATCCATGTCTCTTACACATTTTATCAATTTTACTTTGTCTTCTGTACTTAAACCTAGACTGTAATCTTCTATACATGATTTTATAAATTCTGGATTATCAGTTTGTTTTATTAATTCTACTTTGTCTTCAATATTTGATATTAAATCATCATCTTTTATACATCTTAAAATATATTCTAAATCTTTAGTGTCAGCAATTAATTCTGTTTTTTCTTTAATACTTAATCCTAAAGTTTCATCTCTTACACATTTTTTTGTAAATTCATTATCCCCTATTTCTTTTATTAATGCAACTTTATTTTCTGTAGTCAAGCCTAAGCTGTTATCTTTTATACATCTTTTTGTAAATTCGCTGTCATTTATATCTTTTATTAGCTGCATTTTATAAAATGAATTCAATTTAAAATTATCATCTTGCACACATAATTTCATATAGCTTATGTCATCTGTTTTTTTAATTAATTGCATTTTATAATAATCACTTAATTTTGATTTTTTTTGTTCTAAATATGATTTTATATATTCTTTATCTGTCATTTCTTGAACTAAATCTACTTGCCTGTCCAAACTTAATCCTAATGAATAATTTTCTATACACTCTTTTGTAAATTCTTCATCTTTCAATAACTTAATCAACATGAATTTTTGATCAATGCTCAATATTATTATATTCTTTCTTAAACATTTTTTTACATATGCCTTGTCCTCTTCTGTTATGTCCTGTTTTCTCAATAATTTTAATATATAGTCCTTTTTATCAAATATATCTGTAAAATTTCTCATTTTTATTGATACCTCCTTTTTATATTATACGTTGAAATATAAGCTTTGAAGCCTGTATTTCAACGTATACTCTTATAGCTTAGAATTTTTATTTTATAATCTTCTTTTCTAATAAGACAATGCTTTCATACATCAAAGCCGCTACTATTGCAAGAATTATAACACTTGTCATAACTAGGTCTAGTTGGAATACTTGCCCTCCATAAACAATTAAATATCCTAATCCGCCTTTAGATACCAAGAATTCTCCTGATATTACTCCTACTAATGAAAGTCCTATATTAACTTTTAAAGTATTAAAAAATGTTGGTATATTTGATGGGATTACAATTTTACTTAATATTTGAAATTTATTTGCATTGAATGTTTTTACCATTTTTATTTTTTCTTTGTCTGTATGTAGAAATCCATTTAATATATCAAGTATTGTAACTATTAGTGAAATTGCTAATGCCATTACAATTATTGCTGACATACCAGCTCCTACCCAGATTATTATTACAGGACCTAGTGCTATTTTAGGCAAACTATTTAATACAACCAAAAAAGGCTCAGATACTTTAGAAATAAATGGAGACCACCACAATATTATTGCAATTATTACTCCTGCAATACTTCCTAATCCAAATCCTATTACTGTTTCTTCACATGTAATTTTTAAGTGTTCTAATAGATTATTTGATGATAAATTCATAAATGTTTTTATTATTCTGGATGGCTGACTAGCTATGAAACTATCTATTATTCCTTTCCTTGCGAGTATTTCCCATAAAGTAACAAATACAATAATTATTAATATTTGAGTAACTAAAGTCTCAATTTTTCTTATTTTTATTTTTCTGAGATATTTTTTTCGCTCATTAGAAATTATTTTTTTATTATTCATAATTATCACATCACTTTCGTTTTTACATTTGTATCCCTGATACATTTTATGTAAAATTCGATGCTGATGTGATAATTAAGTTTCATAACGTTTTATTCTTTTCAGTTTTTATATATTTTTTTCTTCTAACTCCTTCCACATCAAATTAAAATATTGACTGAATTTAGGATTTTCTCGACAATTTAATGGCGTCCTGTGTTCCATTTCGAACTCGATATTATGTATGTTTTTTACTGTTGCTGGCCTTGTTGAAAGGACTATAACTCTATCTGACATACTTATTGCTTCTGGTTGATGTTAAAATAGACAGTATTAATAATGTTAAAACTTTCTTATTCATTTTTCTTTTCAATTCTTTATGCTTCATTTATACATCTAATAATTTTTGTTTATCATTTTCAATATTTAAGTTTCCTTGAATATGTCCTTTTAATTGAGGTTCTAGTCCATTTTCCTCAACTACTATTTTATCATCATAAACATATATATCTTCATCAGGGCCATCCAAATAAGACATATGTTTTTCATCTCCTATATAAATTACTTTCACTTTTTTGAATATCTTTTATAATTTTACGTAAAACTTTTGTTTTTGTCAATAGTCCAAAATTTTTTCAAACTCTGAAATTTAAATTTTTATATCAAATTCAAATTGTTTTATCCCGCATACTACCTCCGTTGTCTTCTCTAATTTGCCAATTAAGAAATGTGATATTAGTTTTTCTATTTCTTCACCTTTTTCATCAAAATACATATTAACTTTAAATGATTCTTTCATATATCCTCCTGCAGTTCTAATATTATTCATTTAAATTTATATGCTTCGAAATGCTTATTATTCTGGTTTTAAACATATAAAATAATGTGTAAAGAGTGGACTTATACTCAAATGAGTATAGTCCACCCTAGTTTTGAATTTTGTTTCCTTAAGGTTTACGAATCACTATCAACGGTACCGTAAACAAGCTTTCCGTATACGAATAGAAATCAATGGGCTCAACGTATGTTGCGGGCTCATCATATTCAATCGCGCGTGTGCCGCCAATAAGACGACAATAGTCGTTTTTCCATACTACCATCCGATACCAATTTGCAGTATCAGTCTGGTTACAAAGACGTTCCCAGCTTTCTCCATTGGAAATCCTCTGTGCCCATTCAAGAGCCTGCTCAACCCAGTCTGCCATCAGTCCATTGGCATACTCCTTGAGGTCCGTCACTGTTTTGGCCCCATTCCATTTCTTTTCTGGAATGAACGTATAAAACTTCGAAGCATATTTTTCAGGATGCTTGCCTACTGCTGTGGATTAAAAGTGGCAACCACATCTGCAATTATTCTTATTTCCTATGTTAATACTATACTATAAATTCGACTAAATGGCAATAGAAAAGTCAAATTTTTCCTATAGCATAAATTATAGTACTTTATCTTCAATTTTAATCATTTAATTATTTAAAATTGAAATACAAATCTACTTGTTTGTCTTGATGAATTTCAATTCTATTAATGATTACTTTCATGAATTCTGGTGTTGGTTCTTTTAGGCTTAAAAATCCTTGTACAATGCTTTTTATTTTTTCAGTATCATCTTGTTTTGATTCTTCTCTTTGCTGTTTAATTTCTATGTATTCGTTTTCTTTTTGCTTTATTTCATCTTTAAATTTTTTCAATAATCTTTCATACATTTCTTCACTTATTTTATTGTTTAATTTATCTACATACATTTGGTCAATATTATTATTTATCATTTTAATCTGATTTTCTATTTTTTGAAGCATTTTTCCATAATCATATTGTGTCATTTTCTTTTTTATATTTAACTCTATTTTTTCATTATCAATATCTTTAAATAATCTTTTTATATAATTAAGAACTGCTTCTTCTAAATTATTATAACTAAATCCATGCGAAGTGCAAAGCCCTAATTTTGAGTTCCTTCGGTAGTTGTTACATATCATGTAATATCGTTCTTTCTTTTTTCCTCTTACACCAATCTTATGCTTACATTCATAACAAAAAAGTAAACCATCTAGCAAAAACATATTTTTCTTTTCATTCCTATTGTAGCTTTGAACTATTACCATTTTTTGTACCATGTCAAAAACTTTTTTATCTATTATTGGTGGGTGTGTATTTTCTACAGTAATCCATTTTTTTTCTGGATTTAATCTTAGTTTTCTATTTTTATAACTTATTCTGCTTCTTTTATTTTGCTGAGTTGTTCCTATATATACTTTATTTCTTAATATATTTTTTATTGTTTTATTCTCCCAAAATGAGTCTTTATTATATCTTGATTGATTTGATGTAGGAATATTGTTTGCATTTAAATAATCCCTTATAACTCCAACTTGATTTCCCGCTAAAGCCATCTCAAAAATAGTTTTTACTATTTCAGCTTCTGATTCACAAATTATTAGTTTGTTTCTATCATTTGGGTCTTTTATATATCCTATTGCTGTTTTTCCTCCTACCCATTTCCCTTGTTTTTGCATGGTATGTAAAGCTGTCCTAATCTTTTTCGATAAATCTTTAGAATACATATCATTTAATATTGATTTAAAAGGTGCAATATCATTATTTCCATTTGATGTTTCAAATGTATCTATTCCATCAGTTACAGACACATATCTAACATTATTTTCAGGAAACCATTTTTCTATGTATTCTCCTGTTTCTATATAATCACGTCCTAAACGAGATAAATCTTTTGTTACAACCATATTAATATTTCCATTTTCTATATCTCTTATCATTCTTTGAAAACCTGGTCTATTAAAATTTGTTCCTGTAAAACCTTGATCAATATATGTATCTATTAATTGATACTTCCATCCTAATTTTTGCACATATTCTGTTAGTAATGTTCTTTGATTTTTTATACTTTCACTTTCATCATAACCTCTATCTGCATCTTCTTTTGACAGTCTTATATAAATTGCTACTCTGTATATTGTTTTTTCTATTTGCTCAAGCATTTTAATTCACTCTCCTCATACTATTTATACATCTGTTTTCTTATAAAAATTCTTCCTTATATTAAAATTTATTTTAGAATTTTTTAAATATGTCCACATCTGCTCATAAATAGTTCAAAGGTAGGTATGCGACAGCTCTCGCTATCGCATATCTACCCTAGTGAGTAAAATATATCATCAATTTTATTTAACAGCATTGGTTTTTGATTTTTTTCTCTTTACTATTGTTAATGCACCAATAGTTGCTATAGAAATTACAAATAACATTACACTTGTTAGAATATTATCTCCTGTTTTTGGATTATTTGTTGCATTTTTTACTTGTTCTGCTTTGTTTTCTGTTTCTTGTATTGGATTTGTTGGTGTAACTTGTGCATTTGATGTCTTTTCAGACTCTCCTGATGTCGTTGGTTTTTCCTGTGAGTTTTCTGTTGGTGTAATTATCAAGCTTGTGTCAACCCACATTGTTGCATATTCTCCTTCATTATATTGTAACATCGGGTCATAGTCAGTAGTGTCATAATCGTAATACTTACCATTTATTTTTAATTTAGTATCAGTTGTAAAACAATATCCTTCTGCAGCCTTAAAATATATTCCATAAGTATAAGACTTACCACTTTCAAATTTTGTAAATAAATCATCAGGATTGTTGATGTTCCAAAAATCAGCAGCATAATAATATTTTTTACCTCCATCAGTACTCCAATATTCAGATTGATAAATATATGGAACATTATCAGGTGTTTTTCCTGTAAATACAGGCTTATCTCCTACTTTAAAACTAATTGTTGCATTATTTATCTCAACGGCACTAATATGTTGGTATTTAATAGTTTTAGGTTTTATTGTTTTTACAGCAACTACAAACAGCTTTGTTCCAGAATTCGTTACATTTGCACTATTAACATATGTCCCATTTACCATTACTTTTTTATCAGTTGCAAATGTATTTCCATCTTTTGCTTTAAGAGAAATACTATACATATAGATTTTTCCCTCTTCAAAAGTAGTTATTTTTTTGTCTTGTGAAAGAGCATTGTTCTTGCTCTCATCAGAATACCAAAACTTAACTGGTAGAGATTCACCATTTTCATTAGTTTTCATTTCTTCCCAACATTCATACTCTATATCATATTGTTCATACCAAGGATCCATTATGATGGCTGTTGCTTTTGGAGCATCACCGGGATTATAATTAAAAGTTACACCTTCAATATCTACATCACCAATTTCTGAGGCCGCAAATACTATCATTGGCATAACAGATAAAGCAAAACAAAGTAGTAACATAGTAGTAATAAATATTTTAATTTTTTTTATTTTCATTTTTTCCTCCTAGTATTTTCTTATTTTTTTCTTTTTGTATTGTTAACTATTACTAATGTAATTATTCCTAATAAAACAATTGTAAACAGTACAAAGTATGTTATAACATTATCACCTGTTTTAGGGTTTGTAATCGTATTATCGTTTTGAACATCATTGTTGGCTGAATTTCTATTTTCAGTGTTTTGTTGTTTTTCTTTTATTGCAAATTTTGTTATAGCTTCTCCATTATCTGAAAAAGCAACCTTTAATGTGTGTTCTCCTACAGATACTGTTTTTAAGTATTCATCTTTTAAAGTAATAATTGTACTTCCTGATTTTGAGTCATAATTTGTAGTATCTAGCAATTTATTGTCTACATATACTTTGTTTGTAAACAAGCTATAATCTGCATCTATTTTAAATGTTGCATTTTTTGATCCGTCAATGATATATGTTTGATTTGCTCCTTCAATGAATTTATATTCTTTAGGACTAACTTCTTCTTTTACATATTGAAATGTGAATTCATAAGTGCATCTAGTATAATAATCAAATCTTGTTTCAAGTATAATTCCGTCATCAAGGTCATCAAAATTCAATGCGGAACCTGTATATTGAGTATGAAATCCTTTAAAAACTTCACTTTTTTTAGTTCCAACATTTACTGCAGTTAATATTGCTTTATTTTCTGATTCATTTCCCACTATTTTTATAACAGCTTCACTTTCATTTTCAGTTTTTAATAAACTTCCATTAACATTTTTGTAATATAAAGTTTTACCTAAATCTGCAAATGATTTTAATCCTTCTGTTAATTCATCATCTTTAGAAAAATCAATTAGATATTCTTTTTCACTAGTTAAATCAATTACACCTTTTGATGTTAAATTATCATAAGCATTTTCAACTTTTGTATTAATAGCTGTTATTGTTCTTACAAGTTTAACATCTAATGTGCCACTAAATTTATTTGATTCTAATTTGAATGTAGATCTAGTTTCCTCTAATATTGATGTAGTAATAGGATAATACCAATTATTGATGTTTAATTTTATAGGTGTATTAGCACCAGAAACGCTTGCATCTTCAATTTCTTCAATTACAAACTTATACTCTGCTTCGTTTAAATCAATTTTCATATCATTTGAGATATTAGCAACTAATTCATCACCTTTAAATAATTGTATTTTTCCTATTTTGCTATATTCTACATAACCATCATGAATAATTCCACCTTCAAAATTTAATGTTACTTCATTTTTGTTTTCAGCATATACTTTGGTCATTGGAAATATTAAACTAACTAATAAGCAAAATATAAGCAATATTGATAGCGTCTTTGTTTTTGCCATGTTTTTTTACCCTCCCTTATATATTTTTTTATTTTATCATGATCGTATATATTCTACTATAAAAATATATACACTTTAATATTTTTTGCCAATATTTCCGTGCCAGTTTGGTAATTTCATTCATAATTCAAATTGACTATCTAATCTTTGTCAAGTACTTTTTTTAAAATTTATTATATTATTTTTTTGTATGGCAAACAAGCGAAAACGATATATTTTTTAAAAAATTGTATCTTTTTCACTTTTTTTATGCTAAAATTTAATTATATTTATTCTTCTAAGAATCGTTTATTATTTTTGCACATAGAATATAACATTCTTAGAGTTTTAGTTGAACAAGCAGTTAGGCTTTCGTAATAGTGTTTGCCTTCTGCTTTTTTTATTAAATAATAGTTATAAACTGGATGACTAGGATATTGATGTCCTAATTTAACTACCATTTGGCTTATATTAAATAATATCCATCTTGCATATTTATCTCCTCTTTTTGATATTGCTCCATGTACATTTATACTTTTTCCAGACTGAACAATTGCTGGATCTAAACCACAAAAAGCTATCAACTGCTTATGATTATCAAATCTTGTAATATCTCCTAATTCTCCTAAAAGCTCTGCTGCTAATACTTCTCCTATACCATAAAATGAATTTACTATCTCAAAATATGGAGATTGCTTTGCTAATTCGATCATATTTTTCCTTATTTCATCTATCAATTTATTGTTTTCTTGCAATATACTAGCCATATCTGATAAGTTTTTTACATCAGCATGGTCTTTGTCTACTCCTGGAAAAGAGTTCATTGCAGTATCTTTTAATTGTCTAGCTAATCTTTTATAATAATAATCATGTCTAGCATCTACTTTGCGTAAATTATTATATAAAGCATCAATTCTTTTTTCTCTAACTATATAAGCATGTGGAAATGCTTTTATAAAATTTAAAGCTGTATCCTCATAAATTCTATTACGGGCAAAAAATCCTTCAAATTCTGGAAAGCAAATATTTATTAGTCTTTTATATCGATTCTTACAACGAATATTTACTTGCGTTAAATAAAAATATTGCCTTGTCATTGCTTTTAAATTAGCATATAAATCTTTTTTTGATATTTCGTGATATTCTACTTCATTTACAAAAAATAA
>ENA-ORLY01002464-ORLY01002464.1-human-gut-metagenome-genome-assembly--contig:-NODE-2464-length-17426-cov-4.017177_pt1 | contig 17426 bp, 17 predicted proteins | sample MGYA00243071_ERZ508832 | MGnify/ENA primary metagenome ERZ508832 (study PRJEB26277, sample SAMN04329777) | human gut metagenome | biome: human-associated habitat | host: Homo sapiens | place: USA... | reverse complement strand
CGACAGACGGCAACTGGTCTGCATCCCCGATAAGGATCAACTGACTGCCCGGTTTTACAGAGTCAAACAGATCTCCGGCAAGGTAGATATCCAGCATAGACACCTCGTCGGCTATCACCAGATCGGCGTCCAACATGTTCGGTTCTCCAAACTCGCCGTCAGCATCTGCAAGCAGACCCAGCGCCTTGTGAATTGTAGAGGCCGATTGTCCTGTTGCCTGCTCCATGCGCCGTGCCGCTCTTCCGGTTGGTGCACATAGCACAACTTTTTTTCCATGAATTTTATAAATATCTATTAAAGTTTTTATTATTGTTGTTTTACCTGTTCCTGGTCCACCTGTTATAATTGTTACATTATTATCATTTATTGCTCTTATAGCTTCTTTTTGCTTTTCTGATAATAATATATCTGTTCTTTCTTCAATAAGTTTTAATTCTTTTTCTATATTTGATACTTTTTTTACATTTCTTGCTTTATCTAATTTTGTTATTCTTTCCGCTATTTGATTTTCTGCATTATAAAATGAATATAAATATACCCATTCTTCTTCATCTCTTTCTTCTATTATAATTTCATTATTTACTTTTAAGTTGATTATTCCATCCTCTATTACAGCTTCATTTACATTTAATAGCGTTTTTACATATTCTATTAAGTTTTCTTTTAATGTACAACAATGACCATTGTATGTTATTTTAATTAATGCATATTTAATTCCACTTTTTACTCTCTTTTGATTCTCTTTTTCCACTCCAAGTTTAATTGCCATTTGGTCTATTTGCTTAAAATCTACACCTCGTGATATATCTATTAATATATATGGATTTGCTTCTATCTCTGATATCGCATCAATTCCTAATAAATCATATACTTTTTTGGCACTTTCAGCTCCTATTCCAAATCTTTCAAGAAATCCAACTATTTGCCATACTTCCCAATTTTCTATAAAACTTTCTGATATTTCTGTTGCTTTGTCCTTAGTTATTCCTTTTATTTGTGCTAATTTTTGTGGTTCATATTTTAATACATGTATAGTTTCCTCTCCAAATTTGTTTACTATTTTTGATGCTGTTGCTGGTCCTACCCCTTTTATGTCTCCATTTGCCAAATATGTTTCAAGTGCACCTAATGTTTTGGGCATCAATTTTTCAAAGGTTTCTATTTTAAACTGCTCTCCATATTCTTTATGCTCAACAAATTTACCTACTACTTTTAATGAGTCTCCTTTTCTTATAAATGGTAAATATCCTACTACTGTTATTTGTTCTTCTTCTGTTTCAAGTATTCCTACTAAATAACTATTTACTTCATTTTGATATATTACTTCTGTTAATACTCCTTCAATTTCTTCCACTCTTGTCCTCTTTTCTATTGAATTTCTATATTAAATACTGTATTTTACTGTAGTCCATAATATCATAATTTATATTGATTTTCAAGTTTAAAAATTTTTTAAAAAAATTTGCAAGCTTTAAATTTTAGTGCTATAATTAAATTATATCGTTGTTGAAAAGAGAGGTATATTTTATGAAACTTGCGAAACGTTACATCATCGGCCTGTTGGTTTGTCTTGCAATTATGCAAGCTTGTACCCAGTTCCTTATTGTTACCGCAAGGTACTACAAACTCAGTTTGGCAATTACGTTTGCCAATACTGAAGCGAACGATCATCGGTACCCTTGGGATTCCGACGATCATAAGTCCTATGAGGACCGTTGCAAGGATAAGGCTAGCTTCATTGAAGCTAACCCCATGGCGAGATTTCTCGCCTCTTTTGGAGGATCTACCGCCAAAAAGCTGCTTCGTTTTTTGATTATCGGAGTGACTCCGGTACTCGCCTACGTGGCAGCGATTATCTGTAACTATTCGTGTTACAGAATCCGTACCTATCTCCGTCGTACTAAAGTACGTCGGAGACGCTACCGCCAGCGTCGCTGGCGCCGATGGAAACGTCGACTGATCAAATTTGTTGTTCAATAACAACATCTGATTCTCAAAAAGGAGATTCCTAACTAGGATTCTCCTCTTTATTGTATAAAAAACTATTTATCAAAATATTCGCTTTTCCCTTTTAAATTTTCAAAATTATGTTGCCTTAATATCTCATATGTAATTATTGCAACAGAATTTGATAAATTAAGAGACCTTAATGTTGGTAGCATTGGTATTCTTATTGTCTTTTTATCTAAATATTTTTCTAAAAGCCACTCTGGTAAACCTTTTGTTTCTTTTCCATATAAAACAAATACTTCGTCCATTTTTGAATAGTCTATATCTGTATATTGTGTTTTCCCTTTTGTTGTAGCAAAAAACATATTATTTTCTTCAGGTTTATATTTTTCTAAAAATTCGTTTAATGAATCATGTTCTTCTATGTCTAATTTATCCCAATAATCTAAGCCAGCTCTTTTTAATGTTTTTTCATCTATTTGAAATCCTAAAGGATGTACTAAATGTAATTTTGCTCCTGTTATTGCACATGTTCTTGCTATATTTCCTGTATTTTGTGGTATTTCAGGTTCTACCATTACTATATTTAACTTCATTATTTACCACTCTCAATTTTAATTTCTAATAATTTATCCTTCAATTCACCTTCAATTTGTTCAAGTTGTTGTTCAGCTTCTTGTCTCTTAACCTTTCCATTTTCATGAATTTCAAGAACCTTATCTAATGTATCAATAATATCTTTATTAGTTTTCTGTAAAGTTTCAACATCGACAACTGCTTTTTCAGATTGTTCAGCAATATCTATTGTACCTTGTTTTAGAAGTTCACTATTTTTCTTAAGCATTTCATTAGTCATTTCATTTACTTGTTTTTGAGCTCCTAATGCATTTTTAGCATTTGTAATGCCTAAAGCAATTACAATTTGATTTTTCCAAAGTGGTATTGTATTTATTAATGAACTTTGAATTTTTTCAACTAATTCGCTATCATTATTTTGAATTAAACGAATTTGTGGTGCCATTTGAATTGATATTATTCTTGTTGTTTTCAAATCATAAATTCTTTTTTCAAAACGATTTATTGTTGCTATCATATCATTTACAGCTTGTGCATCTGCTTGTTCTTTTGTTTCTTCTGCAACTTTTTGTAATTCAGGTAATGTTACATTTTTTAATTCTTCTAATTTCTTTTCACCAGCAATTATATATAAAGATAATTCTTTAAAATATTGTAAGTTTTGTTCATACATAGTATCAAATATTGCAATATCTTTCATCATTTGAAGTTTATGATTTTCTAATTGATTTTCTATTGTTGAAATATTATTTTCAACTTTATTATATTTTGCAAGTAGTTTTTCCATTTGTTTTTTTGCTGTATTGAAAATTCCAAGAATTCCTTTTTTTTCTTCTGTTGGGATATCAGAGTCAAATTCTTTTATTTCACCAACTAAATTACTTAATAAACTTCCTACTTCTCCTGTACTTTTTGTTCTTACATCTTTTAATACTGTATCAGAAAATTTGGAAATATTGTTTTGAGCACTAGCTCCAAATTGTAATATTTGTGCTGTATTTTTTACATCTACTTTCTCTAAAAATGTATCTATTGCTTTCTTCTCTTCATCTGTTAAAACATCATAATTTAATGATTTTTCTACAACTGCCTCATCTACTTTTTTTGTTGTTTCTAATGCTGTTTCAATTTCTTTAGTATCTACATTTGATACTACTTCTAGTTTAATTTCTTCGTCCATAATTTCCTCCTAATTTTTTTATTTTATTCTAAAACACATAGTCTTAGATTTTTAACTATTCCTTATTTCCTAAATATGAAATTAATTTTTCATATAAATTCATTTTTAAGCTTGTTACTGTACTATCTATACTCTGTGGTATTCCGTTTACATTAACTTTTGATACATCATAATTTCCACCTGTTACACCTGTTCTAAATCCATATCTTGACCAAGCAATTTGGCTAATTTCTTTATCATTATAAACATCATAATATTTATTTCCATTCTCAGTAAATGTTGCTATACAATGTGAATTCCATATTGTTGGTGTTGGGTATAAAACACGAATTTTATCTTTTACTTGTGCCCAGCCATCTGGATTAGAATTTGCAAAATCTATAACACTTTTTTCATAATCAACAATCATTGGTTTTCCGCCCATACCAGTCTTTAAATATAATTCAAATAAATCTGCTGGTGTATTATTCATATATCCAGATTTAGTATAAAATTCTTTTAATTTTGGTAAATTTGCTTCAGCTGATTCTTCTGTTACATTTCCGCCACACATAATTGATAATAATAGTCCATAATAAGTTGCACCTGGTGATGATGTTACTGGATCTGTTGAATCTATATTTATACTTCCATATAATGTGTTAAGTCCTATATCTGACCATTTTTTTCCTTCAAGTATATAAGAAATTAATTTGTTCATATCTGTTATATAATATACATTGTCTTTTTCTGTTACTATATTTTCTTTTATAAGTGCATCTACAACTGTATCCCAACTATATATTACTATTGGTGTATTTAAAGTTAATCCACCTTTTTGAACAGTATATCTTTTTGCTTCTCCTTTTGATGTATCTGGTGCTAATTTATAATAATCATAAAATCTTTGGTCTGATGCAAACATTACATCATATTGTGTTCCATCTTCTCTTACTAATGGATTTTTTATAAGTTTACCATTACTCCAAGAATCATATTCTACATCTAAACCATATTTTTTTTCCATAATATTTATAACTTCTTCATCTGCTAAAAAGTTTTCTTTTCCTCCACCTGTTGCAACATATACTGTTGTAAGATCTTCATCTGATATTTCTCCCTTTTGAGTTACTGCCTTTATAGCTATTATTACTAATATTAAAATAACTAATATTCCTATTCCCAATAGGACTTCTTTTTTTCCTTTCATACATGCCTCCACTTATTTTTTTGTATTAATATTTATATCATTTAAAAAGCCATCTGATTTGAGCATTGATTCAAATACTTTTATTTCTGCATCTGTATCAATCATTTCTGTTTGATACATGTTATTTAATTGTTCATTAAAAGCATTTTTTATTTTTTCTGTCATTTTTTTAACTGATTCCATAAATTCTTTACTTTCAGTTGTATTTAGCCTTTGATTTTCTATTTCATCATATCTAGTTAAAATTTTTATCGTTACTGGAAGATAATAGTTCAAAAAGTTTCGTGCTTGTCCTAATTTATTAGGATTTTTAGATAGTGTATCTATTATTTTATTTGAGATATCACATATTTGCTCAATATTTTCAACTACTTCTTTATCTTCTATTTGTTTAGAAATATTACTAATTTGTAGAGTTTCTTCTTTTGCTTCTTTTAGTATATCATATAAATTCTTTTTATCAAGAGATAAATCTAATTTATTTCTATCTTTAAATATTAGAGTTCCAGCTCCATATGCTGCTGCACTTATTGCTAAAGATGGCAATAATTCTATTCCTAGTGCAACATATGGCACTGCAAAAAAAGCTCCTCCTAAAATTGCTGAATAAATATAATTTTTTTTCAACGCTTTTCCTCCTTGATTAATTATATCCTCTTACTTGCTTAAATGCTTCTAATAAATTTGTTTTTCCATCAAATATTTTAGCATTTGTTAAATCCGCTATATCTTGTAATTGCTCTTCCTCTGCCTCTCCAAACATTATGCTGAAAATTGGAATGTCTTTTCCTGTTTGTTTATAAAGTCTTGTTAATTCATCTAATCTATTATAATTTGATGCTCCATCTGTCATTAATACTATTGATACATTATAAGTTTCTAAATCTTCTTGTGATAATATTTCAAGTCCTTTCATCGCTGGTAAATATATGTCTGTTCCTCCACTAACACTTGTTGATGTTATTTTATTTATTAAATCTTTTGTATTTCTTCCATCTTCTGTTGTATATTCTCCTAATATCTGATGATTAAACGGAATTATTGTAATTTTATCTTTTGATGAAAATTGAAGTAAATTCTTTGATGCTTCTTCTTCATTCAAAATATAGTCCATAGCTTCTGTTAACTGATTATTTCCTTTTCCATACATGCTTCCTGAATAATCTAAGCAAAATACTGTATGTATCGGTTTTCTAAGTTCTGTTTGATATATTCCTAGTGATTTTTTTATTACTTCTGTACTTGGATATTTTACTGGAACAATATATTTGCTTGTATCAATTCCCCAATTGGGATTAAATACTGTTTTATCTGCATTTTCATTTGTTCCGCCATACCATACTCTTCTTCCAGTTTTCACAAGTTCTGATTGTCCTTCATTACTTAAAATATATTTTTGAAGTTGGCTAAATTCATCAGCTTTTTCTTCATCTTTGTTATCTATATATGCAAATGGCGAGTCAGATATTGATACTCCATCTTTTGCATATATTATGTATAATGGTTCTTTTCCTTGACTCTCTATTTGTTTGTTAATATTTATTATTGATGTTTCATATGTTACAACTGCTTCATAATTTCCATTTAAAAACATTTCTTCTAAGAATTCGTCACTTCCAGAAGAACGTGCCATTCCTGTATATAGTTGTGTTAATTCTTTTTTTAGTTGATCATTTTCTAAATCTTTTTCTGTTAAAACTTCTGGATTTCCTGCTAATGTACTTACAAATCCTAAATATGCTGATGCTCCTGTGTTTGTTTGTGTTGGTGATGACATACTAAATTTTAGTTTGTTTTCCCTTATTGCATTTAATATATCTTTTGTATACACTTCTTTGTCTATAAATCCAAGTTCTTGTGCTTTTGATTTTTTGATTCCAAATACTACTGGATTAATACTTGTTGATTTAGAATTTTTTACACTTATTTTATCATTTAACATGTATAACCATATAGAATTTGAACACCACACAGCATCATATTTTTCTCCATTATTTAGCTTGTCCATTATTTCAATAGTTCCTGCATAGTCAATTTGTAAGTCAATTTGATTTTCTTTTGCGTATTTTTTTAGTGTTTCTTCAATGTCTTTATTTTCTGTACTTGATATTATTTTAAATGTGTCGCTAGTTGTTTCTTCCATTATGTCTTCTAAATTCACATTATTTGCTATAGCATTAAAAAGACAAACTAATATAAAATAAATAATTATTATTACTATAATATAGTTTAATTTCTTTTTTTCCATATGTTTTATTCCTTCCTTTTATTTTTCTATATACATTATATTATAAATCTTTTTTAAAATAAAGTGTTTTATTTTTTTTTGCATAAAAAAAGCGGGGATCATATAATGATTTTTCCCTGCTTCAATAAATATTAACTTTATTCTCTATTAGTAATTTCTTCCAAATCAAGAAGTTCTTGCCATCTAGCATCAACCTCTTTTTGGAACTCTTGAATCATCCATTCATTACCAGGTTTAAACATATGTTTAAAACGTTTTTGTGGACGTAAATATTCTTCAACTGGAAGTTTATTTGCTGGTTTATATGTTATATGATATTTTCCATCTACTACTTCATATAATGGCCAATAACATGTATCAGCTGCTAATTTATTAATTTTCATTAAATCTTCTGTTGGATATCCCCATCCCCTTGGACATGGTGCCATTACATTCAAAAATGCTGGACCTTCTGTATAAATTGCTTTTTCTGCTTTTTCATACAAATCTTTAAAATTTGTCATTGCAAGTGTTTGAGCAACATATGGTATATGATGTCCTACCATAACTTTTGCCAAATCTTTTCTTACTTGCATTTTTCCTGGAATAACTTTTCCAGCTGGTGATGTTGTCGTATCTGCAAATTTTGGAGTTGCTGATGAACGTTGAATTCCAGTATTCATGTATGCTCCATTGTCATAACATACATATACCATGTCATGACCTCTTTCCATTGCACCTGATAAACTTTGTAAACCTATATCATAAGTTCCGCCATCTCCACCAAATGCAATGAATTTTGTATCTTTATCTTGTGGTAATTTTCCTTGTTTTTTCATTGATTTATATGCTGCTTCTGCTCCTGCACATGTTGCTCCTGCACATTCAAATGCAGTATGTATAAATGAATCTGTCCAAGCTGTATATGGATATATAAATGTTGATACTTCCATACATCCTGTTGCATTTGCAACAACAGCATGATCTTCTGGTTTTAATGCTCTCATTACCATTCTTCCTACTACTGGGGCTCCACATCCTGCACACATTCTGTGTCCTTCTGTAAATCTTGCTGGTTTATTTGCCATTACTTCTTTCAAATTATATGCCATTCTAGTTTTCCCCCTTTCTTAGTCCTAAATATCTATATGGTTCTCCTAAATTTCCACTTTGTACAATTTCTATTAAATCCGAATATACTGATTCTAATTGTTTTTCTGTTGTATCTCTTCCACCAATTCCATACACGTAGTTTACCATTGGAACTTGTTTTTTATTTACATACATAGCTGATGTTACATCTTCAAATAATGCTCCACCTGCTGCATTTAAAGAATCTGCTTTATCTAATACTGCAACAGCTTTTAAATGTGATAATGCTTCTGCAATTTCTTCTGCTGGGAATGGTCTAAACATTCTTACTTTTAAAAGTCCTGCTTTTACACCTTGTTCTCTTAATTTATTAACAACTGCTTTTGTTGTTCCTGCTGTAGAATTCATACAAACTATTGCTACTTCTGCATCATCTAATTTGTATTCTTCAAAGAAATCATAATGTCTTCCTGTCCAGTGTTCAAAATCTATTGCCACTTCTTTTATTATTTCTTTTGCTTTTTTCATAGCTTCACCTTGTTGAGCTTTATGTTCAAATAAATATGCTTGTAAATCTAGTGGGCCTATTGCCATTGGTTCTTTATCATTTAATAAATAGTGCTCTGGTTGATATTTACCAACAAATCTTTTAACATCTTCGTCATTTTCAAGTTGAATATTTTCTATTGAATGTGATGTTATAAATCCATCTTGACAAATCATTACTGGTAATAATACATCTTTATGTTCTGCTATTCTATGTGCCATTAACATATTATCATATGCTTCTTGGTTATTTTCTGAAAATAGCATTATCCAACCTGCATCTCTAACTCCCATTGCATCTGAATGGTCATTGTGTATATTTAATGGTCCTGAAACTGCCCTATTTACTAATGCCATAACTATTGGCAATCTTAAACTTGAAGCTATATATATCATTTCCCACATTAATGATAATCCATTTGCAGATGTTGCAGTCATTGCTCTTGCACCTGCTGCTTCTGCACCTATTGTTGCAGACATTGCACTATGTTCACTTTCTACAGCAACAAATTCTGTGTCAACCTCTCCATTTGCAACAAATGTTGAAAAATATTGTGGAATCTCTGTTGATGGTGTTATTGGAAATGCTGCAACTACATCTGGATTTATTTGTTTCATTGCTATTGCTGTTGCTTCGTTTCCACTTAATCTTTCTCTTATACTCATTTTTTAATCTCCTTCCTCTTTCATTTCGATTGCATTAAAAGGACATGCCTTAGCACAAACTCCACATCCTTTGCAATAATCATAATTAAATTCTCCTCTATTCAAATCCTTTCCAACAGGAATTGAATTATCTGGACACACTGGAAAACACAATCCACATTGTTTACATTTTTCTTCAATCCAAATAGGTTTCATACTTCTCCAGTCTCCTGTCTTGAATTCTCTTGCATTTCCTGCATTATATATATTCCCACCTATTGTCATTTCTTCCATAGGTGTTTTTGCATTTATTTTGGTCATTATTCATCTTCCTTTCTATTTGATGATTTATATTTTCTTTATTTCCTTTAAAGCCAATTCTAATGCTTTCATATTGCCATCTATAACTTCAGGTTTCTTAGCAAATTTATGTTTAAAAGATTTTTGCATATCTGCTAATAATTCCTCATCTTTCATTATTCCTGTTACTTTTACTATTGCTGCAAGCATTGGTGTATTAGGAAAATATCTTCCTAATGTTTCTTCTGAAATCTTTCTTGCATCGATTGTATATACTGCTCCTTCATATCCATTTAATAGTTCTTTTAATTGTTCTGGCGACTTCGTTGTATTTATTACAATCGCTCCATCTTTCTTTAACCCTGCAGTTACTGGAACTGATGTTAATAATGTATCATCTACAACTACAACATAGTCAGGTTCATATATATTACTATGTATTGTTATTGGTTCATCACTTATTCTGTTATATGCTGTTATCGGTGCTCCCATTCTCTCTGGTCCATACTCTGGAAATCCCTGAATATATTTTCCAGTATTAAATGCTGCATCTGCTAACAATAATGAAGCTGTTTTTGCACCTTGGCCTCCTCTTCCATGCCATCTTATTTCAATTAAATTATTCATTAAACTCATCCTCCTTATTGTTTTCTTTTTTCATAAATCACATATTCGTATTTAAAATTATTAAAATCATCTGGTCCCGCTTCTCGGCTAACTTCTTTCCACTTTTCGCTATCAATTCTAGGGAAAAATGTATCACCATCAAACTCTTTATCTATTTCGGTTACATACATTTTACTTACATAAGGCATTAACAGATTATATATCATTGCCCCACCTATAACAAAGTTTTCTTCTTCATTTTCTATATATTCTTGTATTTGTAACATAGAATGTACTATTTCTACATTTGGATAATTTACTTCAAAGTCTGGATTTTGACTAAATATTACGTGTTTCTTATTTGGTAATACTTGTTCTAATGATTCAAATTTTTTTCTTCCCATTATTATTGTATGTCCTGTAGTTAGTTCTTCAAATCTTTTTAAATCATCTGGTATATTCCATAATAAATTATTATTTTTTCCTATTGTGTTATTTTTTGCTTTTGCTACTATGATACTTAACATTTTGTTTACACCTCTTCTTCTATTGATAATTTAGCATAATATTCTGGATTAAATTCTTCATCATATTCTATATTTCCAAATATTTCTGGCATTTCTTCTTTAAAATATTTTAATAATGGTATTAAGACTTGTCTTATAGATGGATGAACATATTTTGTTGTTCTTAAACTAAGTATATGTTTCCATTCTCTTATATTAGCTGTCATTGTATATTCTCCTGCTGTTGAATGTGGTAACAATTCTCTACACATATCTGTAGTTGCACCCAATTTCTTCATCTTAATATAGTTTTTTTCTATTTCTTGCATAGTTTTTTCCCATACTTTATACATTTCTTTGTCTTCAATGTATATAGGATTGATAAAAGCAATTTCATTTCCATATTTATCTTTATCATAACTGCAATATCTTGTTGATTCAACCGAAAAACTAGCAAATCTATGTCTAGTCAAATCTTTGTAAGATCCAATGTCACTATATATTCTTACAGTTACTTTTTCATGCTCCAATACCGACTCATGTCCTCTTGTAATACAATTATTAATTAAATTTTTGTAGCTATCATCTGTAATCTTTCCTTCTGAGCGATAACAAGTTCTACATGCTCTTTCAATTCTTTTCATTATCTTTTTCCCATCAATTCTTTCAACTTTTATCCATGGTTCTACTATTCTCATTTAATTACTTCCTTTCTCATATTTTTCTTTACTATATCAGATTATATAATTTTTTACAAGCTTTTTTGCCCTTTTTGTTATTGCCATTCACAAGTTGCTGGCGGTTTACTTGTAACATCATAAATTATAAATTCTATCTTATCTGAGAAATTATCTTCTATTTCTTTTATTGTTTTTTCAAGCATTGTTTTATCAACTTCTAATCCAATTCCTCCTGGTTTGCCTGTCATAAAATCATTTGTAACAAATGTCCTTATTGCTACTGAATATTTTTTGGTAATTCCTATTGGTAATAATACCGCAAATGTCTGATTTACTCGGCTTTTTTCCAAATTACTTGTAACTATTTTATCTAATTCTCTAAGTAATTCAACACACTCATCATTTATTTTCATATTAAAACATTCAATTTTTTTATTTACATCTTTTACATTTAGTATATAACCTATTCTATTTATTGTATTTATTGAATCTGTAATTTGTTTTGCAACTGTAGTTACTTTATTCCAGTCTAATTCAATACCATTTCCGTACAATATTCCTAGATTTTTATAACTTCTAGCATCTCCTTGTACTCCTACAGATTTAATTGGAATTATTTGTGCTTTTTCTCCCTTTTGATTTACAATTTCATTTATTTTATCTATTTCCTCTTTAGTAATTATAACTTCTTCATTTTTATCATGACATAATAATCGTATTGCTAGTCCAGGTCCTGGAAATGGTTGTCTTGAAGCTATGCTTTCTTCCAATCCCAACATTCTAGCAACTTTTCTTACTTCATCTTTGTGCCAGTCACTGTTTGTCTCTACTATAAGACCTTTTTTACGTGCCTCTCTTACTATAGCTACATCATTATGATGTGTTTTTATTTTGTGAGCAAATCCACTTATTTCTGGGTTACCACTTTCTATTAAATCTGGTCTTAAAGTCCCTTGTGCAATAAATGTACTTTCAGGATTTAGTCCTAATCTTTCAATTACATTATTGGCTATTTTTATAAAAATCTCTCCTATTATTTGTCTTTTTTCTTCTGGATCTATTGTGTCTACTAATGGTCCTATCTTTTTCCCTTCAACTTCCACTATTGTATTAAAAAACATTTCTTTTGCATTTTCTCTTATTAAGTTTTTCAACCCTAATTTCTTTAAGTTTTCACATATTATATCACTTTCATTTTTTCTCATAAATCCTGAGTCAATATGAATTGCATACACATTGTCTGGATTTAGTGCTTTTATAAGTAATGCCGCTGTAACTGCAGAGTCCACTCCTCCACTTACAAGTACAACAACTTTATTGTCTCCAACTTTTTTTCTTATTTCTTTAATAGATGTTTCTATTCTGTCGTCTAATGCATAAAAGTCTTTATATTTTACTACTTTTCTGATGAAATTTTCTAGTATTTTTATTCCCTCTTCTGTTAAGTCTACTTCTGGATGGAATTGAAGTCCATACATTTTCTTTTCTTCGTTTCCTATCGCTGCTATTGCCTCTCCTGATTTTCCTATTATTTTAAATCCATTTGGTACATTTTTTACCGTATCTCCATGACTCATAAGTACATTTTGTTTTTCTGACATTCCATCAAATATTAAACTTGTATTATCTATCCATATTTCATTTTGTCCATATTCTTTTACAATATTGCTATCTACAATTCCACCAAAATGGTCTGACATTAATTGCATTCCATAGCATATTCCTAGTACAGGTTTTCCTAAATCAAATATTTTTTCATCGAAACTCAATCTTTGTTTATCTGATATATTATTTGGTCCTCCTGATAAAATTATTGCCTGATATTCTTGTAATTTTTCTGTTTTTATATTTATTGGGAATATGTCTGATTTTACTCCTAATTCCCTAATCTTTCTGTCTATCACCTTAGTGTATTGTCCTCCACAATCTAATATTGCTAATTTTTCCATATTTTACAATACTCCTCTCTTTTTTGATTGTGTTCATTATAATATAAACGTTACATAAAATCAAGTTGTTTTTATATTTTATCTATATCATTAATATTATCAATAATATCTTTACACTCTTTCCAATTTGTAATTCTAACACATTCATAATCTGTAGACATTTTATCAACAATTTCTTTAGTTCTGTCTGTTGAATTTAAATCTGATACAATCACATCTTTAATATACTCTTCCTTGCCATACAAAATTTTGAATAAAATTGAACGCAAAAAACCTTCTATTCGTTCTTCTTGATTCCTTACTGCTATTATTATGTATATTCCATCTTCTTTCATATTTGTATATGTACACATGTATATAATCTGTTTAATTAGCTCAAATAAGCCATAAAGAGCAAATGTCCAAAGTATTGAATTTATAATAAAATTCTCCATACCTTTTTCCTCCTTATGGCTATTATATGTAATTTTTGTTTTATTGTGATTAGTTATTTTAGATCGATTATTTTTTCCCAAGGTAATTCCGGTTTTCCAAAATGTCCATAGTTTGTCGTTTTTGTAAATATAGGTTCACGTAATCCCAAATACTCTATTATTCCTTTTGGCGTTAAATCAAAGTTCTTTGTAACAATCTCTTTAATTTTGTCTTCTGGAATTGTATTTGTTCCAAATGTATCTACAAATATTGACATTGGTTGTTCAACTCCGATTGCATATGCAACTTGTAATTCACATTTTTTAGCATATCCATTTGCTACAATATTTTTTGCAATATGACGTAACATATATGCTGCACTTCTGTCTACTTTTGTTGCATCTTTTCCTGAAAATGCTCCACCACCATGACGTGCATATCCTCCATATGTGTCTACAATTATTTTTCTTCCTGTTAACCCTGTATCACCTAAAGGTCCACCTATTACAAATCTTCCAGTTGGATTTATATAATATTTGGTGTTTTCATCAAGATATTTTTGTGGAATTACAGCATTAATTACTTTATCTTTAATATCTGTTTTTAAAGCGTCTATATCTACATCTTCGTTATGTTGTGTTGAAATCAATATTGTATCTATTCTTTTTACTTGATTTCCCTCATATTCCACAGTTACTTGTGTTTTTCCATCTGGTCTTAAATATGGTAATATTCCCATTTTACGAACTTCGGTAAGTCTTTTTGATAACTTATGTGCCATTGATATTGCAAATGGCATATATTCCTCTGTTTCGTCTGATGCAAATCCAAACATTATCCCTTGGTCTCCTGCTCCACCAATATCTACTCCTTGAGCTATATCTGAACTTTGTTTTGTTATATTTATATCTATTTTGCAGGTTTTGTAGTCTATGTCTAATTCCGCATTATCATATCCAATTTCTTTAATTCTATCTCTAACTATTTTCTCAACATCTATTTTAGCATTTGTTGTTATTTGTCCTGCAATAGTAATTTGGTTTGCTGATGCAAATGTTTCTACTGCAACTCTTGAATATTTGTCTTGTTTTAAAGCTTCATCTAATATTGTATCTGAAATATAATCACATAATTTGTCTGGATGTCCTTCTGTTACACTTTCAGATGTAAAATAAAATTTTTTCATATTTATTACTTCCTTTCTTAGGGACATTTGGGGTCGGTTCCATTTTTGCCCTTGGTACATTCGGGGTCGGTTCCGTTTTTGCCCTTAAAAAAAACTCCTAGCATATGCTAAGAGTTCTCATATTTCTAATCATCACTCAAAGCTATTCGCTTTGTCGGTTTTAGCACCTTGCCTTTATGTAGGTTGCTGTGGGATTAACGAGCCGTTCTCTACTCCACTCTTGATAATTTTATTCAATTTTTACTAAATAAGTTGTAATATAGCTACTTCAGCTCCATCTCCTCTACGAGGTCCAGCTTTAACTATTCTTGTATATCCTCCAACACGTCCTTCGTATTTTGGAGCAATTTCATTAAATAGTTTTGCTATTAAATCTATATTATTTCCTTTTTCATCTTTAACTTTGTTGATTTTTGTCATCATTTTTCTTCTTGCATTTAGTCTTGATGGTAAGTCTTTTTGTCTTTTTTCGATTTTTTCTTCTTTTACAACTTTTAGGTATTCATTACCATTTTTACTTTTTGTTAATTCTGTAACTTTATTACCTTTAGAGTCTAATTTCGCTTTAACTACTTTTACTTCTACAGTCTCATAATTATCTTTTTCTTTTATGGCTAATGATATTACACTGTCAGCTATTGCTTTTACTTCTTTAGCTCTTGCTTCTGTTGTTTCAATTTTTCCGTGTAATATTAAATCTGTTGTTAAAGTTTTTAACATCGAATTTCTTATATCAGTAGTTTTACCTAATTTTCTGTTTATAGCCACTATTTTCACCTTCCTTTTTCTATCGTCAGGGGACACATCTTTCCCTAAGGACTGTCTTCAGGGACAAGATATGTCCCCTACCCTTATGAGAAAGTGATTACCCTTTATTCACATTATTTACAATATTTTTACTCGTCTTCTTCAGCGAAATTTAGTCCTAATGAATGTAATTTAGCAATTACTTCATCTAATGATTTCTTTCCTAAATTTCTAACTTTCATCATATCATTTTCAGATCTATTTGTTAAATCTTCAACTGTAGCAATTCCTGCTCTTTTTAAGCAGTTGAAAGAACGTACAGATAGTTCTAATTCTTCTATTGAAGTTTCTAATACTTTTTCTTTTTTTGATTCTTCTTTTTCAATCATTACTTGTGTATTTCTCGTTGCTTCTGATAAATCTATGAATAGTTCTAAATGTCCTGTCATAACTTTTGCAGCTAAGCTTAATGCTTCATGAGCTTTTAAGCTTCCATCTGTCCAAACTTCGATAATTAACTTATCATAGTCAACCATTTGCCCTACTCTAGTGTTTTTTACTTGATAATTTACTTTTTTTACTGGTGTATAAATTGAATCTATTGGAAGCACAGATATGTCTTGATTAGGTTTTTTGTTCTTATCTGAAGGGGAATATCCTCTTCCCATATCTGCTGTCAATTCCATTATCAACTGTCCACCTTCTGATACAGTTGCTATATGTAAGTCTGGGTTTAGAATCTCTACAGTTCCATCTGTAACGATATCTGCTGCAGTTACTTCTCCTTCTCCCTTAAAGTTAATTCTCATAACTTTTTCTTCATTTTCAGTAAATTTTAGTCTAACATTTTTTAAGTTAACTATAATTTCTGGTACATCTTCTACAACATTTGGTATGCTTGAAAACTCATGCAATACTCCTTCTATTTTAACACTTGTTATTGCACAGCCTGTTAATGATGAAAGTAGTATTCTTCTTAATGAATTTCCTATTGTTACACCATATCCTCTTTCTAATGGTTCACATACAAATTTTGCATAATTGTTTGTGTCATCAACCTCTAGACATTCAATATTTGGCTTTTCAAATTCTATCATTTCTACCTCCTAATATTTTAAAAACTATTTAGAGTAAAGCTCTACTATTAAATGTTCTTCAACTGGGATATCAACATCTTCTCTTGATGCTAATCTTACTACTTTACCACTTAAAGTTTCATTGTTTAATTCTAGCCATGCTGGAATTGGTCTTGCTGAATTTGCTTCAATATTTGCTTTGATTGCAACATTATCTTTTTTGCTTTCTCTTACATTTATTATATCTCCAGCTTTTACTAAGTATGATGGAATGTTAACTTTTCTTCCATTTACTTCAAATTGGCCATGATTAACTAATTGTCTTGCTTGTGCTCTTGAAGCTCCAAACCCTAGTCTATAAACTACATTATCTAATCTGCTTTCTAATATTTGTAATAGGTTTTCACCTGTTACTCCTTTTTTATTAGATGCCATTTGGAAATATCTTCTAAATTGTTTTTCTCCAACTCCATAATATGATTTTGTTTTTTGTTTTTCTCTTAATTGTGTACCGTATTCAGAAAGTTTTGCTCTTTTTTGTCCATGTTGTCCTGGTG
>ENA-ORLY01002462-ORLY01002462.1-human-gut-metagenome-genome-assembly--contig:-NODE-2462-length-17435-cov-3.736548_pt1 | contig 17435 bp, 19 predicted proteins | sample MGYA00243071_ERZ508832 | MGnify/ENA primary metagenome ERZ508832 (study PRJEB26277, sample SAMN04329777) | human gut metagenome | biome: human-associated habitat | host: Homo sapiens | place: USA... | reverse complement strand
TCCCTCTATTTTAAAACTTCATTCATTACTGCTGATAAATACTTCATACTAGTCAAACACTGTTCTAATGTATTACCTGTGGCTCCAACCTCAATAATATTAGCATATTTCCCAGTATGTTGATTATATCTAGATGGCGTTAACATTATTGGTTTAAACAATCCTGGATACATTTCTTCTGCTTTTTCTTGTATTTTTACAGCAAACTTTAAATTTTGATTCCAATTAGGATGCCATAACCCACCCTCGTTTGTTCCGAATTACGAACATTATTTGTGCAGCATACTCTTCTCCTATCTTTACAGTTGGAGCATAATCTGGTCTTGATCCTATTGCGTCTCTATGTAAGTCAATTATTATATCTGATGCTATTGTTTTCAACATGTTTTCTACTGTATTCAATGATCTAGTGTATGATCCTGTATATGATGGATAATCATGATATGATGTATTATGTTGTACGTTTATATTATATTGTTTTAAATAATTTTCTAACTCCGTCCCTACTCTTGTTACTGTGTAATTCAAATCTGTTGTTCTATAATTTCCTGTCTGTGTATATTGATATTTTTCGCTTGGTGTGTAGCTTTCACAACTATGTGTATGAAAAATTAATATATTTTTATTATCTATTTTTATATCTGGTTTTAGTATTTCTTCTGTTAAAGAGTATTTTGTTTGGTTTTTTATTTTTACTTTTCCATATTCTGCATTATAGCTTTCTGTTATTGGATTTTGTGTTACTACTTCTGTTTTTACATTTTCTGTATTAGATACTACTGTAACTTGCTCTGTTGTTTCTTGTTTATCTTCATTGTCTATATTTTCTGTTTTTGTATCTTCTGTTTTACTTTGTTTTTTGTTCTCTTCTTTTATTTTATTTTTTATAGATGAAAAATATCTTGTAGCATATATAACAAGTGATATTGTTATTATAATTCCTACAAGATATTTTATTATGTCTTTCATTTTTAATACTGTTACATTAAACATATATATTCTCCTTGTTTCTTTGGTTTACTATATATATTTATATTCATACAGTATTTAAAATATGTTATTTTTCTAATAAAAAAACTGCCAAAAAGGCATACACCTTTTGACAGTTACTCTATTGTTCAATATTTTCAGTTGTTGTATTCTTATTTACTGTATTTGTATTACTATCATTTTTTGATTGATCATTTTTTGAATTTACTCCTACACCATCTAGCCATTCTTCTATATTAATTGTTTGATTATAAACATTCATATAATAATATTTTTTTCCTGAACTTATTGTCATATATACATCATCAATTATTGGTTGAACTATTGTATCTCCTGATGAATTTATTAATGCATACTTTTTATTTTGACAAGCTACCAACATGTTATAATTTGGTATTAATAATAAGTTAATAGCATCTTTGTTGCTTTGAGCAATATATCCAAAACTATCATAATCAAATGCTAATACTTCATTTCCGTTTTTATCAAATGTTCCCCACTTGTTTCCTTTTTTTGCTGGTATCATTCCATTATCTAATAAATATTTATTTTTTATATCATTTTGTGCAAACTTTGTATTATCAATTCCTATTTGGTCATATTCTATATATATTTTTATTGTTCCTTTTGAATCTATAACTCCATATTTATTGTCTCTTTTTGCTAAGTATAGTCCAGAATCACTATCTATTAATTCCAAACTGTCATATAATAATTGTACCCTTGTTTCCTTTTTAGCTGAAATAATTCCTACTTTATTATTACTTTTTACTAGAAAATCTCCTGAATTTGGTAAATATTCTATATAGTCATATTTAGGTTCAATAATAACATTTCCATTTACATCTATTACTGCGTATATTTTATTTTGATTTTTTGTTACTACTAACATATTATTTAGTATTGTTTTTTTGTTTGTAAAATTATCACTAATTGCTTCATATCCATAATCTAATACCTTAGATTTGTATCTATCTATTAGGTATGGCATTGTGTATATATATACTCTTTGCTTTTCTGTGTTATAAGAAAATGCCATGTTAAATGCATTTTGAAGTGCATCTGTTGTTGCATATAATTTTCCATTAATTGCTTTTACTGGTTTAGATGCATAATAATAGTTATAATTTGCATTACTGTTTGATATTGTTAATTTATATATTTTATTTGAATTCAAAGTGAAGTTTGCTATTTCATCTTCACATTGTATGTAACATTTACTTGCTTCTTCTGATTTATCTGTATATTCTCCGTTATAACTTTCATATCCTAAATATGATGCTATTTCTTTTATTGGAAAATAAACTGTTCCATCTTCTTCTACAACCATCATTTCTTTTACTTTTTCATTTGTACTTCCATTTATATAAAGTTTTAATGTGCTATCTTGTATGTAAACTATTGCTATAAATATTCCTATAATTGCAATTATTAGTACTGCAATTATTATAAGTATTATTTTTGCAATTTTCTTAGAATTATCTGTTTTTTTTGTTTCAAAACTTTCATCAATTAAATTCATTTGTAATCCCCTCCAAAAATTAGTTAATGTAACCATATTTTTTATAAAATTCATTCTTGAATGTTAATAAATTATCATTCTCAATTTCTATTCTAACTCTTTCCATTAATTTAGTCAAGAATCTTAAATTGTGAATTGATAATAATCTTACACCTAATATTTCGTTTGTTTTTACAAGATGTCTTATATATGCTCTTGTGTAATTTTTACATGTATAACAATCACATTCTGGATCTAGTGGTCCCCAGTCTCTTTCATATGTAGCATTTCTTACTACTACTTTTCCATGTGATGTTAATGCTGTTCCATTTCTTGCAATTCTTGTTGGTAATACACAGTCACACATATCTATTCCTGCAATTGCTGCTTCTATTAAATAATCTGGTGTTCCTACACCCATTAAATATCTCGGTTTGTCTTTAGGCATTTTGGGTGCTGTATAATAAAGTATATCTAAAAATTCATCTTTAGGCTCACCAACACTTATTCCTCCTATTGCATATCCAGGTAAATCAAGTGCCACTAGGTCTTCTAAGCTTTTATCTCTAAGGTCTTTGTAGAATCCTCCTTGAATAATTCCAAATAATGCTTGTTTATCTATTGTTGTGTGTGCATCTTTACATCTTTTAGCCCATCTTGTTGTTCTTTCCATTGAATTTTTTGTATATTCATATGTTGATGGATATGGACAACATTCGTCAAATGACATAATTATATCTGCACCAAGTGAATTCTCTATTTCCATTACTTTTTCTGGTGTAAACATATGCTTACTTCCATCTAAATGTGATTTAAATTCAACTCCTTCTTCTGTAATTTTTCTTAAATCACTTAAACTAAAAACTTGAAAACCTCCACAATCTGTTAAAATCGGCCTATCCCAGTTCATAAATTTATGAAGGCCTCCTGCCTCTTCAACAATTTTGTGCCCAGGTCTTAAATATAAATGATATGTATTTGACAATATTATTTGTGCTTTTACATCTTCTTTTAATTCTTCTGGAGTTAATGATTTTACTGTTGCTTGTGTTCCAACTGGCATAAATATCGGTGTTTGTATATCCCCATGTGGTGTATGTACAATTCCTCTTCTTGCTCCTGTTTGTTTGCATTCGTGTAATAATTCGTATGTTATTGCTGGTTTCATTTTTCTACTCACTTTCTATTTTATTTTGGGACATTTGGGGTCGGTTCCGTTTTTGCCCTCGGGACATTTGGGGTCGGTTCCGTTTTTGCCCTTTTTATTGTATATACATTGCATCACCAAAACTAAAAAATTTATATTCTTTTTCTACAGCTTCTTTATATGCTTTCATTACATATTCTTTTCCTGCAAATGCAGATACTAGCATTAATAATGTTGATTCTGGTAAATGAAAATTTGTTATTAATCCATCTATACATTTAAATTTATAACCTGGATATATAAATATTTGAGTATCCCCTTCTGCTTCTTTTACCATCCCATTTTTTTCTGATGATATTGTCTCTAATACTCTACAAGAAGTTGTCCCTATTGCAATGACTCTTTTTCCATTCTTTTTTGTTTCATTTATTTTATCAGCATCTTCTTGTTTTATGTAAAAATGCTCTGAATGCATATTATGTTCCTCTATATTCTCTACCTTTACTGGCCTAAATGTTCCTATTCCTACATGTAAAGTTACATTTGCTATTTTTATTCCCTTTTGTTCTATTTCTTTTAATAATTTATCTGTAAAATGTAAGCCAGCTGTTGGGGCCGCTGCTGAGCCTTCATATTTTGCATATACTGTTTGATATCTATCATTTTCTTTTAAACCTTCATGTATATATGGAGGTAATGGCATTAGCCCTATTTTATCTAATATCTCATTAAATATCCCTTGATATTTGAATCTTACTTTTCTTGTTCCTCCTGGCATTGTGTCTAATATTTCCGCTTCTAATAATCCATCTCCAAATATTACTTTTGTTCCTATATGTAATTTGTTTCCTGGTCTTACAATGCTTTCCCAAATATCTCCTTCGATTCTATTTAATAGTAAAAATTCTACATTTGCTCCTGTCTCTTTTTTTCCATATAATCTTGCTGGTATCACTTTTGTATTATTTCTTACTAAACAATCTCCTGGTTGTAAATATTTAATTATATCTTTAAATACTTCATGTTCTATTGTTTGCTTTTTTCTGTCTAATACCATTAGTCTTGATTCGTCTCTTTTTTCTATTGGTATTTGTGCAATTAATTTTTCTGGCAACTCATAATTAAATTCTGATACTTTCACTCTTATTGCATATCCTTTCTATATCTCTATTTTTACTATTATATTGTACTATTTTTTTACTAATATTTCAAGTTTTATGTAAAAAAATAATATCTAGTTTTTGTTTGAACTAAATATTATTTTTATTTTGGTGTACTTATTGTTTGTAATTAAATTTTTAATACCTTTTTCATCTTGTCTACATTAGGATCTCCTATTTTTTTTGATATTGCTATATCATATTTTACAAATATATCCATAATTTCTTGATGGTCATTTTTCCTATTAATTTCATACTGAATCCATCTTTTTTCGTTTTCCTTCCAGCGTTTGTCATTTTCTTCCCACTTTTTCTTATTTTCTTCCCAACGTCTTAAATTTTCTTGCCAATGTTCATTTTCTATTTCTCTACTCTTTTTTATTTCTGCTCTTAACTCATTAAAAGATGCTGCAGTTTGTACTTGAAAATTATTTAACGTTTGCAATATTTGTATTAACATTTCGTTAGTATCTACCATATAATTAACCTCCTTGAATTTTATTGATTTAATAATCTAAAAGATTTAAATTGTTTTCTATGTATGAATTAAATCCTCTTCTGAAATAATAAAAAGTACACCTCAGAATATATGCTATATAAAAAAATAGAAGCATATACTCATAATATGCCTCTATTATATATTCTCATTTTGCTATTGTCAAGAACTTTTTATTTAATAACTTCAACATCAAGCATCAATTTTTCTCCATTTATACTTACTTCCGTGTAAGTATCTCTTTTTGCATTAAATACAACATTCTCTGTTAAAGTTTCTTTCTTAATTTCAGATTCAAACTTCTTTATAAGTCCCTCTAGCATTTTATTTTCTGATACATATAGATTAATTTTATCTAATACTTCAAATCCTTTGTCTTTTCTCATATTTTGGACTTTTGATAAAATCTCTCTTACATATCCTTCTTCTTTTAATTCTGGAGTTATTGTTGTATCTAATACTACACCAATTTCTCCCTCTCCTGCAAACGCAAATCCATCTTTTCCCTGCATTGTAACAAGTAGATTTTCAGATGTTAATTCTATTTGTGTTCCATCTATATCTATATATTCTACTCCACCATTTTTTACTTTGTTAGCTAAATCCATTTGATTTAATTTTGAAATTACTTCTCTTATTTTTGGTATTAGTTTTCCATATTCTTTTCCTAATACTGGTAAATTTGGTTTTATTTCAAAATGAACATATTCATTCATATTTGCACCTAAATCTACTTCTTTAACATTCAATTCTTCTTTAACAATGTTTCCATAGTATTCTGGTAATGTATCTACAGATACTAACATTTTTGAAAGTGGCTGTCTGTTTTTGATATTTGCTGAATTTCTTGCACTTCTTCCTAATTTTACTAATGAATATGCTAAATCCATTTCATTTTCTAGTTTCTTATCTATAGCTTTTTCATCAACTTCTGGCCATAAACATAAATGAACGCTTTCTGGTGCTTTCTCATCTAATCCTACAACTAAATTCTGATAGATTTCATCTGTCATAAATGGTACAAATGGCGCTGATATTTTTATTAAATTTACTAAGACTCTATACAATGTTGTATATGCCCCTATCTTGTCATCTGTTAATTTCTCTCCCCAGAATCTTTCCCTATTTGTACGAACATACCAGTTTGATAATTCATCTGTGAAGTTTTGAATTTGAATTGCTGATGATGTTATATCATATTTTTCTAACTTTTCATCAATCTCTTTTATTAGTGTATTCATTTTTGATAATATCCATTTATCCATAATGTTATCTGATTTGAAATCACTATATTTGTTCGGATTAAATTTATCAATCTCAGCATATAACACATAGAATGAATATACATTCCATAATGTGCTTAAAAATCCTCTCTGTGTTTCTTGAACATTGTTTAATCCAAGTCTTGTTGGAAGCCATGGTGCTGAACATGTATAAAAATGCCATCTTGTTGCATCTGCACCAACTGAGTTTAATAATACCATTGGATCAACACCATTTTTCTTTGACTTAGACATTTTTTGTCCTTTTTCATCTAATACATGGCCTAAAACGATACAATTCTCATATGGTGTCTTTCCAAATATACATGTTGATATCGCAAGTAATGTATAAAACCATCCTCTTGTTTGATCTATCGCTTCTGATATGAATTGTGCTGGGAAATGTTTTTCAAATTCCTCTTTATTTTCAAATGGATAATGTAACTGTGCAAATGGCATTGAACCAGAATCGAACCAACAGTCTATTACTTCTCTAAATCTTTCCATTTTTTTACCACATTCTGGGCATTTTAAATGAACATTATCTATATATGGTTTATGTAATTCTATATCATCTGGACAATCTATTGCTTTTTCTTTTAATTCAGCAACACTTCCTATACATTCCTCATGCCCACATTCACACTTCCAAATTGGTAATGGTGTTCCCCAATATCTGTCTCTTGAAATTCCCCAATCTATTACATTCTCAAGGAATTTTCCAAACCTTCCTGTTCTTATTGTATCTGGATACCAGTTTATTTTGTTATTGTTTGCAACTAATTCATCTCTCAATTTTGTCATAGCAACAAACCAACTTTCTTTTGGATAATATAAAAGTGGTGTGTCACATCTCCAACAATGTGGATATGAGTGTAGATGCTTTTCTTTAGAAAATAATTTTCCTTGTTCTGCTAACCATCTGCAAATATCCTCATTGCAATCTCTTACAAATCTTCCTGCCCATGGTTCAACTTCTGGTACAAATTTTCCTGTTTTATCTACTAAGTTTACAAATGCTATTCCATTTTGTTTTGCAACTAGGCTATCATCTTCACCATAAGCTGGTGCAATATGTACAATTCCTGTACCATCTTCTATTGTAACATAGTCTCCATGTATTACTTCAAATGCTTTTCCATCTACTTTGGCAAATGGCATTAATTGCTCATATTTTGTTCCTAATAATTCTGTTCCTTTGAATTCTTTTACTATTTCATAAGGTGTTTCTTTTAATACATTTGTAAGTAAATCTTTAGCTAATATATAGTTTTCGTATTTTGGTTCATCATCTGTTCCAATATTTGCTTTAACCTCTACATATGTATATGATTTATTTACACATAATGCAAGATTTGATGGCAATGTCCATGGTGTTGTTGTCCATGCTAACATATATTTATCTTCTCCAACTACTTTGAATTTGGCTATACATGTTAAATCTTTTACATCTTTATATCCTTGTGCAACTTCATGTGAAGATAGAGCTGTTCCACATCTTGGGCAATAAGGCATTACTTTGTGTCCTTCATATAGTAATCCCTTTTTCCACATTTCTGATATTCCCCACCATACTGATTCAATATAATCATTGTGATATGTTACATAAGGGTGTTCCATATCTACCCAAAATCCTACTTTGTTTGTCATCTCTTCCCATTTATGTACATAGGTAAATACACTATACTTACATACTATTACGAATTTTTCAACTAAATATAATTAAAGTATTAGTTTTAATGAAAAACCAAGCTTCTTTTCTATCTCTAACTCAACAGGTAATCCTTGTGTATCCCATCCTGCCTTTCTATCTACATGATAACCTTTCATTACTTTATATCTTGGAATTATATCTTTCATTACCCTTGTTTCAATATGACCTATATGTGGCATACCATTTGCTGTTGGTGGTCCATCATAAAATGTGAAATATCTTTTCCCTTTATTCATATCAAAATTCTTTTTTATAATATTTTTCTTTTTCCACATATCTGCAACTTCATTTTCCATTCCAACAAATCCATTTTTTAATTCTACTTTTTTGTACATCTCTTTACCTCCTTCTTTGGGCAACTGGGACATTTGGGGTCGGTTCCATTTTTGCCCTTTACAAATTAAATTGTCCTGCAACACTTTCAATTTTCTGTAATTCAAATCTATATTTTTGTTTTACATTAGGATATTTCTCATGATCCACTTCAGATAAAAACATTTCTTTTGGTCTTATCCATAAGTCTCCATTACCGTATAATCTCCTATATACTACCATTTCTTTTTGAGTTTCCGAATCTTTTGCTATATCTTCCACTAAATAATAGTCTCCTTTAAAATGTTTATACACTCCTTTAATTTTTAATTCTTGCATATCTTTCCCTCCTAACTTTATGTTTTTAGGTATAAGTACAAATTTTTAATAGGAATTTTTTCGTTTTTCTGTTAAAGAAAAAGTCCTAGCATACAAAACTATGCTAGGACGAATATATTCCGCGGTACCACCTATATTAGTATTTTATTAATACTCTCTTACTTATCTTTAACGCAGATTTACGTTAATGCTTACTTTAATTTTTTAAATCAATTTTGTTCAGCATTACAACTAACAAGGTGATAATAAATAATTTTTACTTTCAAACTCACACCAAATGTTTGATTCTCTCTTAAGCTATTGTATTATTTACCGTGTCCTTGTTCTTGTCTTTTATTATTGTGTTATTATTATATCACTTTTTTTTATTTTTGCAAGTGTTTTTTTGTAAAATTTAAATAAATTACAAAAAATTATTATGTATGCATATTTTTCGTTTTTAAGTATATACTTATTATATAATTAAATTACATAAGTCAAAACAATACTATTATCAACTGTAATAGAATGGAGGTTTATTTATGAATTTTAATAGAGTTCAAGATGTTTTAAATAATAAAGAAAAGGTTGACATTTTTTATAATGAGCGCCCTGTATGGATTCAAGGCGTAAATAATCATATTGCTAAAATTGGATTTATTGACAATTTTGATGAACGTGATGTTTTTATTGAAGATTTATATGAAAGAAATTCATATAATTAATTGGGACATTTGGGGTCGGTTCCATTTTTGCCCTTATCAAAAAAGAGAATATATATTAGATTTTTCTAATTTATATTCTCTTTTTGATTATACTAATTAATAATATTTACATTATGTTCTATTCTATATTGCCCATTTTTTCTAGTCTTTAGAAGCATATGGTAATATAGCAATATGTCTAGCTCTTTTAATAGCAAGAGTTATGTCTCTTTGATGTTTAGCACAAGCTCCTGTTGTTCTTCTAGGTAATATTTTTCCTTTATCATTGATGAATTTTCTTAATTGTTCAGGATTTTTATAATCTAATACAAAGTTTTTGTCATGACATAATGTACAAACTTTTTTTCTTTGTTTTCTGAATTTTGGATTAAAGTCATCATCATAATTGTTATTGTTTCTATTATTTCTTTTTTTGTTTTTGTCTGCCATTTATAATTCCCCTCCTTGTTCTTAAAATGGTAATCATACAGTTCTAAAATGGTAAGTCATCACTTGAAGATACTTCAAAGTCTGAGCCACCTTGAACAGTCGCTCCTGGCATTGTATTGCCAAATGTATTTTCGAATGAAGAATTTGAATTTTCTCCTTCTCTTTTACTATCAGCAAAATATGCCTCTTCTGCAACAACTTCTGTAACATAGTGTTTTTGACCTTGGTCATCATCCCAAGTTCTTGTTTGAATTCTTCCTATAACACCAACTTGTTGACCTTTCTTAAAGTATTTACTACAAAATTCTCCTAATTTGCTCCAAGCTACTATATTTATAAAGTCTGCTTGTCTTTCTTCTCCTTGTTTTGCAAATCTTCTATTTACTGCTAATGAGAATGATGATACTACTGTATTGTTTGTTTGTGTATATCTTACTTCTGGGTCTCTTGTTAATCTCCCCATTAAAATTACTTTGTTCATATTTTATCACTTCACCTTTCTACTTTATTCAGGCCCCCACTGTTTCCTATTTCTTTTTCCATTTTATTACTGATTATTAATTTTCTACCGAGTTATTTATATCAGTCTTTAACTATTTTTTTATTGTGATGAATTTTAATATTTCATCTGTTATTCTGTAGATTCTTTCTAATTCTGTTATTGCTTCTGGTTTTGATTCAAAATTGATTTGCATATAATATGCTTCTTTGTTCTTTTTTATTTCATATGCTAATTTTCTTTTTCCCATGTCAATAACTTCTTCTACTTTTCCATTTTCATTTATTAATCCTGTAAATTTTTCTTCTAAAGCTTTTAAAGCTGCTTCATCAATATTTGGATTAATAATGATAACACTTTCGTATTTGTTCATTATCTTCACCTCCTCTTGGATATATAGCTCATACTTCTTGTATGAGTAAGGATTTTAGTTTTGTAGCTAAACACAAAACTATATTAAAAAATAAAAACAAACGATTTCCCGTTTGTTTTATCTGGAGCAGGTAGTGGGAATCGAACCCACGTCATCAGCTTGGAAGGCTGAGGTTCTACCATTGAACTACACCTGCATTTCCCTGACATTTATAAATTATAATGTATTATTCTTGTTTTGTCAAGCAATTTTTAAAATTTTACAAATTTTTTTTTGTGGATTTGTCAAACATATCAAAAAATCCTTCTCTAATGTTTAATTAATAGAAGGATTTTTTATTTTATACTATTTTTTGTCTACTAAAAATAATTTATTTCTTGTTAATTCTATATTATTTCCATCTTTATCTGTTACTTTTATCAAATAGCGACAACCTTCTGATAATCTTTTAAAAGCTAAATATATATTATTTTTGTCTTTATAATTTGAGTTCTTTTCATCTATATAATTTGCTGTTGTTTTTAAAAGTTTCCCATCTTCATAAATGTATATAGGTTTTGTCTGGTCATATTTTCCATTTTTCTTAACAAAAATCTTTATAGTTTTTATATTTGAATCTGATATTTTTATTTTTTGAGTATCTTTTCCTTTTGTACTTCTTACTACTCTTGGTGATTCATTTACTTTCCATGTATCTGTATTATTTTTCTTATTTATTACAAAATCAGTTAAACATGCTACTTTTTCTCCACTTTTATTTAAAAGTTTTAATCTAAACATACCTTCTTTTGCAAATGTAAAGCTTGTTATATAATTACCTTTTTTCTTAATATTATCTAACTTAATTTCTTTACTGCTTATTTTACCATCTATAATTTGATACATTTTTGCACTTGTTACTTTATTTGTTTCACTTATTTTAAATGTAACTTTTTCTGGATCATTTTTAACTATTTTTATATTTGGAGCAAAACCGTTTTCTACTTTTGCAGCACTTTGTGGAGTTTTCATTTTTCCTCTTACTTTTACTTCTCGTATATTAGTTAATCCACTATTGCCTACAACTTTTATTTCGTAATATCCATATTCATCTAGTCTATTAATTTTGATTAGTGCTTTATTTCCTAATTCTTCTAATGGTGTATTAACATATTGTGGGTTTATTTTAGTATCTTCTTTTACATTGTTTTTATAAATTATATTCTCTTCTTTATAGTCATATACTCCTTTTGTATTTCTCTTACAAATAATTATTTCATTTATTCCATTTGTATCTGTTATTTTAAATGTTCTATCTTTATTTGTTTCTGTACTAAATGTTATTTTGGGAGCAACTATTGCTGAATACATTCCATCTTGATCTTGATTTATTTTCATTTCTCTAGCTACAAAAGGGATTGTTGCACCTTTTTTATAGAATTCTAAAGTTATTTCTCCTGTTTTTCCTGTATATAGTACATAATGTTCTTTGCTTACACTGTCTTGCAGTATTTTAAGTTTTTTTCCTGTTTGTGATACTTTTACTTTATTAATTACTGTATTATTATAATTTGGTAATAAAATTTTAAGTTCTTTTCCTTTTTCTGGTTTTATATCTACATCTACGTAATTTAATAATGTTTTTCCTATGTTTGAATTTTTTACTGCCTCTGTTTTAGGACTCATCATTCCTGTAATGATTATAGCCATTGTAATTATAACTATAATTTTTAGGCATTTTTTGAAATATTTAATATTCATTATTAAAACAAGCCTCCTTTTAGGTACAATTATTCACTTTTTCATTATAATTCAAATGTCTAAAATTGTCAAGTTTTTTGTATAAATTTTACACAAATAATTTTCAAAATCTCTTCCTATTTTCTACATTTTATGATAGAATTCATTTAAATTGTTAGAGAAAGGATTGTGGTTTTAATGGAGTTAAATAAATGTAGTCGTTGTGGAGCTTTTCATACAAATTCGGGAGATGTTTGTCCTAAATGTGCTAGTAAAGATAGTTTAGAATTATCTACTTTTAAATCTTACGTAGAAGAAAATGGATTTTCTTCTATTGATGAAGTTGCTACTCAAACTGGAATAGCTCAAAAAAATGTTACCAGATTTGCTGATTATCAGGGAATTGCAGCTGTTGAAACTGAAAAGCAAGATATCGTAAATCCTGGAGTTGTTTTTAATTAATTTTTATTGCTATTGCATTAGTTGCAAAATAAAAAACTCTGTAAATACAGATTTTTCAGTATTTCAGAGTTTTTTATAAATAATTTTACTCAACATATCTTTATAGGTTCCTATAACAAATACGTCATCTTCTTCAATATTATTACTACATAAATTCTGTTGTTCTATATTATCGTTTGTTTTTATTAAAACTTTATAATTACATCCTTTTGATGACGCGGCAATAATTAATTTTTTCTTTGCTTCATTTAATTCTTCTGTATTTTTTTGAATTTTTATAGCAATCTTTTCATTCTTTTCTTTATTTAAAATAAAACCATCTATACCAGAGTTTCTTTGAACTGGTATAGCTCCTATAGAATTTAAAATTTCTAATTCTTTTTCATTCTTATTTTTATATTTTTCAATTCCTCTATTTAGTAATTTAGATTCAGTTTTTATAGGATTATTAATTCTATCTTTTGCAATTTTTATTGCATCTTCTGAAGAATCTATTCCTATATATTTTCTATTTAATAGCTCTGATGCTACTAATGTAGTACCACTACCACAAAAAGGATCTAATACTATATCTCCCTCATCAGTTGCAATTTGTATAATTTTTTCTAATAATAATATAGGTTTTTGAGTTGGATATCCTACTCTTTCCTTTGCTTTAGGATTTAAAAATGGAATTTCCCATACATCTGAAAGTGGAACACCTTTTTTTTCATTTTCAGTTATAACATTTCCATCTTCATCAGTTTTATAAACACATTTGCCATTTTCATCCCTTTTTCTTTGTTGTAATATTTGGTCAATATTGGTTGTAGCAGAATAATCTGTATATATAGTATTAAATTTAAATTTTGAACTTTTGCTATAAAAATATATGTTTTGATGTGAATTTAATAATCCTTTTTTAGAATTTGACCATCTTTTATAAGACCATATAATCTCGCTTTGAAAATTATTTATTCCAAAAACATTATCAAGTAAAACTCTTAAATGGTGTGAAGCTGTCTTATCGCAATGTAGAAAAATACTTCCTGTATCCTTCAAAATTCTTTTCATTTCTATTAATCTAACTTTTATATAGTATATGTATTCTTCTATATCTTTCCACGAATCTTGAAATTCTACTACTTTTTTTTCATTTCTTAAAACTCCCTTTTGGGTACGTTGTGTAAAAAATGGTGGATCTAAATATATTAAATCTATTGAATTATCTTTTATTGTTTTCATGTAATTTAAACAATCAGCATGTATAATCTCATTCATATAATCATTTCTCCATTAAATTTATTTCTCTATTGATTTTTTTAATATAGAATATAAATCAACTTTTGTCGTATTTTTTATATATTCCCATGCATTATCTCCTGAATAATATTCTCCTCCCATGCCAATATATAGCGTTTGTAATGTTTCTTGGATTCTAATTGCTTGATCTCTGTTTGGATAATAGAACATTATTCTTATTGGAATATACCCTTTTTCTTTTATATTCTTCGCTCTAGTATGCTCTTTAGTAATATGATCTCCATCAGTAGTTGCATCACGCCACTTAATTTCATATGCATTTTTATCGTTAACTAAGCAATCTATTTCAAATTTTTTTGGTCTATATCCTATTACATTATCAACCTTTACTCTTCTTTTACTATTTTTAAAAGCATGTTCAAAACATAGTATTGTTACTTCTTCTAGGAAACTTCCCGCATAATTATATAAAAAACGCCCTTTATTTTGATATTCATCAACTAATGTTCCTTCTTCTTCTGAGATTCCTAGAACCTTATAAATAAAATAATGGCTATTATTATCAGATTTCATTTCCAATAATCTTTTATCAATTTTTTCTTTTAATTCCTCTCGGTATTTTTTTATTACTTCATTTATTTTTTGCTCAATATCTTCCATAACTTTAGCACATCCTTGTTAACTTTATAATAATCAAAAAAGATAATCTGATTAGAATCAAACCATCTTCTCTCTTATTGATTCTGTCAAAATCTTGAAATTTTTATAAACTAAGATTTTCAAAGTGATTCGACAAAAATCGCTTATGGCTGGGGTGGTAGGATTCGAACCTACGCATCGATGGGTCAGAGCCATCTGCCTTACCGCTTGGCTACACCCCAATATAAATTTATAACAACATTATTTATTGACTAATTCCCGTTGTTGAAATTTATATTATCATAATTTATAAAATTTTGCAACTCTTCTTTTCATAAAATTTTGCATATAATTATACTAATATTCAAATTCTTCTGATATAGCTTTTTCATAATTTCTATATTGTGGAAAATTCTTCTCTATAATTTGATAAAACTTTTTCCCATGTGTTTTATATTTTAAATGACAAAATTCATGTGCAACTACATATTCTATTATTTCTCTTTTGTATTGCATTAACTCTGGATTAATGGTTATTTTTCCATTTGTACATTTTCCTAATGTCTTGTTCATTTCTTCAATATTATAGTCTTCTGGAGCTATTCCTAACATTCTTCTTATTTTTTCCATTATACTTTCTATTTCATTATTTGCAATTTGTTCATACATCTTTTTTATTGACATTTCTATGATTGGCCCATTTCCAATTTTTTTATATTTATTTGGTATAATTATTTTTATTTTATAATTTTTTTCTATATTTAACTCTGGTGTTTTTACATTTTCATATTTAAAATGTATATCATATCTTTTTCCAAATATATTTACAGATTGTATATCTGAAAGACTATTCTCATATTCTCGTATTTTGTTTAATATCCATTTTTTCTTGTTTTGTACTATTTGCTGTATTTTACTTGATGTAAAATACCATGGTGCATTTACCACAACTTCACCATTTTGTACTGTTATATACATATCTTTGTTTATTGCCTTATTTACTGTATATGTTATTACATTATCTCTTCTTTCAAATACACTCATCTTTTTTCCTCCAATCTATTATTCGAATTTTTGTTCGCTTACGTTGTTTATATTCTATATCCTATTTTATAATTTGTCAATAGTTTTTTTAAATTTTTCAAACATTTTTTCGTATTGATTACTAATCTAATTTTTTCTCTTTTATAAAAAAGTATCTCTTAAATATCTACTATTTTTTTATTAGTTTGCATATATTTAATCGAGGTGTATCATGAAAAAAAAGTATTTTTATATATTTAAATTAAAACAATTTTTATTACCATTGTTATTAGTAACATTTACTGTATGTCTTGTTATATTTTCTAACACCAATTTATCAGCAGCTAAAAATGGACTTGTTTTATGGGCAAATTCGATTGTTCCATCTTTATTTCCATTTTTCGTAGCTACAGAATTACTTTCTCATACCAATTTTACATACTATCTTGGCAAAATCTTAAATAAATTTATGAAACCTATTTTTAATATACGTGGCGAGGGTAGCTTTGTACTCATTATGGGTATAATTAGTGGCTATCCTATAGGAGCAAAAATTGCCGCAAATTTTCGCCAAACTGGAATTTGTACAAAAGAAGAATGTGAGCGTCTTTTAAGTTTTACAAATAATTCTGGCCCATTATTTATATTAGGAACTGTGGGAATTACCATGTTTGGAAATTCTACAATAGGGATTTTATTACTTATTACTCATTTATTAGCATCTTTCACTGTAGGTTTTATTTTCAGATTTTGGAAATATACGGTTAAAACACAAGATAATAAAAATATTTCTTATATGGACTCTAAAGATGATATTAATTTATCTAATTTGGGTGGAATAATTGGTTCTAGCATTACTAATTCAATTAATACTATTCTACTAATAGGTGGCTTTGTTGTATTATTTTCTGTTATAATTTCTATATTGCAAACCAGTCAATTAATTGACATTTTTACTAATTGCTTGAACCCAATTTTTCATTTTTTACATATTCCTGAAAAATTCTCCCCTGGCTTTGTCTCTGGAGTTTTGGAACTAACAAATGGGCTTAATATTATATGTAATATTTCTGAAAAGAAATTATCAATTAATATTATTATGGCATCATTTCTTCTTGGATTAGGTGGACTTTCAATCTTACTCCAAGTTTGGAGTACAATATCAAAAACAGACCTATCTATTAAGCCATATATTTTAGGTAAATTACTACATGCATGTATCTCTGCATTTTATACTTTTTTATTTTTGCAGAATTTCACTTTTTTCAACTTTAATCTATAATAGCATAAAGGGACAAATACTGTCCCTCAGACTGTTGACAAAGTATATAAAAATATTTTGTTCAGCAGTCTTTCTTTTTTTTATAAAATGTTGTAAAATAATAGTGTCCTTATTCAACCAATAAAAGGGCAATAAAATGTAG
>ENA-ORLY01002453-ORLY01002453.1-human-gut-metagenome-genome-assembly--contig:-NODE-2453-length-17470-cov-2.841603_pt1 | contig 17470 bp, 7 predicted proteins | sample MGYA00243071_ERZ508832 | MGnify/ENA primary metagenome ERZ508832 (study PRJEB26277, sample SAMN04329777) | human gut metagenome | biome: human-associated habitat | host: Homo sapiens | place: USA... | reverse complement strand
TCACAAGATTTTACCGCGATCCGGAAACCGGAGAGTGTGATAACTTCTGGGAGCATGGAGCAGGACCTTGCGGACCATGTTCAGAAGTATATTATGACCGTGGGGAAAAATACGGATGTGGACAGCCTGGATGTACCGTCGGATGCGAATGTGACCGTTATATGGAGATCTGGAACAACGTATTTACACAGTTTGACAATGACGGACATAACAACTATACAGAATTAGAGCAGAAGAACATTGATACAGGTATGGGACTGGAGCGTCTCGCATGTGTCGTACAGGATGTAGACTCCATGTTTGATATTGATACAATGAAAGCATTGCGTGACCATGTATGCGCTATGTCAGGAAAGCATTATGGCATCGACCACGAGACAGATGTTTCTCTTCGTGTCGTAACAGATCATATCCGTTCTGTTACATTTATGATTTCAGACGGAATTATGCCATCTAACAGTGGCCGTGGTTATGTACTCCGCCGTCTGCTCCGCCGTGCTTGCCGTCACGGAAGACTTCTCGGTATCGAGGGAGCTTTCCTTGTAGAGCTTGCACAGACTGTTATTGATGGTTCAAAAGATGGATATCCGGAGCTTGAAGAGAAGAAAGACTTTATCTTCAACGTGATTGCAAAAGAAGAGGCTCAGTTCAATAAGACAATTGATCAGGGACTTTCTATTCTTGCAGATATGGAAGAAGAGATGAAGAAAAATGGTGAGACAGTTCTTTCCGGAGAAAATGCATTTAAACTTTATGATACTTATGGATTCCCAATTGATCTGACAAGCGAGATTCTGGAAGAGAAGGGCCTGACTTATGATAAGGAAGGATTTGAAAAAGCTCAGAAAGAGCAGCGTGCGAAATCGGAGGGAACATTTGGTACTCACAGCTACACTGGAAAAGACGCTACAGTTTATGATGAACTGGATGCAAAGCTTGCAACAGAATTCGTAGGATACGAGAATCTTGTATGTGATGCAAAAGTGACAGCACTTACAAGCGAAGAGGAGATTGTAGACGCATTATCCGATGGCGAGAAAGGTACAATTATTGTTGACAAGACTACATTTTATGGAACAATGGGTGGTCAGGAAGGTGACATCGGTACCATTAAGACTGCTGATGGAGAGTTCGTAGTAGAGAATACAATTCACCTTGCCGGAACAAAGATTGGACATGTGGGATATGTAAGCCATGGAATGATCAAAGTCGGTGATACAGTATCTATGGAAGTAGATAAAGAGAACCGTAATCTGTCAGCAAGAAACCACAGTGCAACACATCTTCTTCAGGCAGCTCTCCGCCAGGTACTTGGAACACATGTTGAGCAGGCAGGTTCTTATGTAGATGCTGAGAGACTTCGTTTTGACTTTACACATTTCTCAGCATTGTCAAAAGAAGAGTTAAAGCAAGTAGAAAATATTGTAAATGAAAAGATTGCAGAATGCTTACCGGTCGTAGCTAAGAATATGCCAATCGAGGAAGCAAGAAAGACAGGAGCAGCAGCCCTTTTCGGTGAGAAATACGGTGATGTTGTCCGTGTCGTAAGCATGGGAGATTTTTCAGTAGAGTTCTGTGGAGGTACTCACGTATCGAATACAGGAGTTATCAGTGCACTTAAGATTATTTCTGAGACAGGTGTTGCAGCAGGAGTCAGACGTATTGAGGCTCTGACTTCAAAGGGACTTCTGAAATATTATGATGATATGGAAAAGAAACTTCAAGAGGCAGCAGCTCTTGTGAAAGCAACTCCGAACCAGTTATCAGATAAGATCCGTCATCTTCAGGCTGAGAATAAAGATCTTCACAGCGAGCTTGAGAGCGTGAAGAGTAAGATGGCAAAAGAGGCAATGGGAGATGTATCTGATCAGGTTACAGAAGTAAAAGGTGTAAAACTGATTGCTGCAAAAGTAGATGATGTAGATATGAATGGCCTTCGTGATCTTGGAGATCAGTTGAAAGAAAAACTTGGTGAAGGTGTGATCGTTCTTGCATCCGCGGCAGGTGGAAAAGTAAGCCTTGTTGCAATGGCAACAGATGAGGCTGTGAAGAAAGGTGCCCATGCCGGAAATCTGATCAAAGGTATTGCCGGTCTTGTTGGAGGTGGCGGCGGTGGACGTCCGAACATGGCACAGGCTGGCGGAAAGAACCCGGCTGGAATCCCGGATGCCCTTGCAAAAGTCAAAGAGGTACTGGCAGAACAGATAAAATAATGCCGGAAAATGACAGATTTATGCATATTTTTCCTATTTTTCAAAAAATTCTTGACTGAGATGAAAAATATGATATAATCTAATTATGATGAATGGTAATAAATGACAATTTATACTAAAGCATCTGGGGGAATAGAAATTTTAAAAATTCATGCAGAAGATAAAAAACTTTCTGATGATGTAAACTTAGAAAGTATAGCAGAAGACACTGCAGGATTTTTCTATCTGGTTGCAATTACTCAGTGACTGGTGTAAAATAAAAAACAGGCAGTTTAGTTCTTATATCAGAAATGTGAGGGCATTATGAAAGAAGGAAAGTTACAGATCTATTGCGGAAATGGAAAAGGCAAGACGACAGCAGCAATCGGTGTCGAGGCAGCCTATGTCATTAACAATGACGGAAAAGGTATGCTCGAAATTGAAAATGAAACCTATACGATGAACGAAGACAGTGATCTTGCTGTCAAGATCAAGCGTGTTGGTGGAACAACAGGTGAAATCACAGCGAAACTTGAGCCAAACCCAGGAAGTGCGATTCAGAAGCATTTCGATACAGAGTTGATTTCTACCGTTCAGTTTGCAAATGGCGAGTCAGAAAAAGTAATCAGTCGTGCAGCACATGCAAACCGTGTGCCGACAACGGACGGGGATGTATATTTTACACTGGAGCTTTCAAGCAGCAGCCCGGTAATCGGACTTGCAAGCTCAGCCAAAGTAACAATTCTTGATGCTGATGCAATTACAAGAGATTCACTTAATACATTGATCACAGAATCTGAAGGATTAAAAGAACATCTTTATTCAGAAGGATGGACAGCGTTTGCAGCGGCACTTTCCTCAGCAAAGACTGTTGCAGCAAATGAAAATGCTACAGATACACAGATCAAAAATGCATATTCTACATTATATGCAGCTAAAGAAGCTCTTGTAGTACGTACGCAATATACAACAGATGACAGATTCCAGTTCCCATGGAAGACAGGAACAAGTGCAACCCTGGAAGCAGAGTTTGCAACAGAAGTGACGAACAGCAATGATACAGATTCAGATCCGGACTGGCCAATGCATATTACTGATAACAGTGATGCAAGCAATGGAAAATTTGTGACTGATATGGCATATAAGGATGTAATAACGTATGCTTACCATGCAGAAAAAGCAGGTACATATCATGTTGTGATGAGATACCGCAGCGGTTCTATGGAGAATGAAAAAAATGGTATCAAGATCACTGAAGCAAACGGAAAGATCACAGAGAAGACATTAGAAGTTAATCCTACAAAGGAAAATAATAATGTTGTATTTGGAACTGCAGAATTTGATATTGAAGTAACAGAAGCAGGGGACGGAGTTATCTCAGTCACAGCTCCGAATACAAATAAAGGACCGGGAATTGATTACTTTATTATCAGCCCGAAGAATGTTACAGTTGAGTCTTATGATATCACAGCAACAGCAGGTGAAGGCGGTACGAACACAGCAGAAGGTCTTGCAGACGGCAAGGTATCTGTTACAGAAGGTGAAAGTGCAACATTCACGATCACGGCAAATGATGGATATGAAGTCAGCGATGTTAAAGTTGACGGAACATCCGTAGGAAAGAGAACTTCCTATACATTTGAAAATGTAACTGCAGCTCATACAATTGAGGCAACATTTGCATTTACAAATTATACTGTAGCAAATCCATTTGAATTCCCGACAACAAAGGGAACGATAAAGACTCTGGAAGCAGAGCACGCAACAACAATTACTGAGGCATGCGGAGCAACAGAGTGGAGATGCGAAGTAAACTCAGGAGCTTGGGCAAGCAATGGAAAGTATATTAATTCTCTGAATAAGACATCTACAGGAGCAGATTCAGTTGCTTATGCTTATAATGCACCGGTAGCAGGAACTTATAAAGTAACAGTAACTTATAGAAGTGGTTCTGATACGAACAAACTTGCATGGAGTGAGCAGGATGGAAAGATCACTGCCGGTCAGGTGGCAACACCGAACTCCAAGGTGAATAATGCACTTCAGGCAAAGACGGTTGAATTTAACATGGTTGTTACAACGGCAGGAGCAGGAACTCTTGTATTTACAGCACCAGATGGAGATTCACCACAGACAGATAAATTTGATATCGAATTAGTAAAACTGGCAGACGAAGCTGACCTTACAGAACTTCAGACAGCGATCACAAATGCAGAGGCAATTCTCAATGCAGCAGATAAAGATAAATATTCTGCAGCAGCACTTGTAGAGCTTCAGGAACTTGTAAATGCAGGAAAGCAGTTGACAACAGCAAGCTCTCAGGCAGATGTAGATGCGAAGAAAGCTGAGATCACAGCAAAGATTGCTGACATCCAGACTCAGTTCACAATTACAGCAACAGCAGGTAATGGTGGAAAGATCGCACCGACAGGAGCAACAAATGTTTACAAAGGAACATCCAAAGCATTCACGATCACACCGAATGACGGATATCATGTAGACAGCCTTACAGTAGATGGAACTGCAGTTGACGTTGTAACAGAATATACATTTTCAGACGTAACAGCAAACCATACGATTGCAGTAACATTTGCAAAAGATGCAATGACAGTTGCAAAGGAAAATCTGCTTGCAGCAATCAATACAGCAAATGAGAAGCTCGCACAGACAGACGCTTATACACCGGCTTCTCTGGAAGCACTTCAGAATGCTGTAGATGAAGCTCAGACAGTTTACAACAAAGCAGATGCAACTCAGACAGAAGTTGACAATGCAAAAGCAAATGTAGAAGCTAAGATTGCAGCACTGAAAGAGAAGGCAGACAAATCTGCACTGAGACTTGCAGTGACAGCAGCAGAGGGTGAAGCAGCCCTGACAGATAAGTATACAGAAGAATCCATCGCAGCTCTTCAGACAGCAATTGATGCAGCCAATAGAGTTCTGGCTGATGACAACGCAACCCAGGCAGAGGTAGATGCACAGGTTGAAGCTGTAAATGCAGCAAAGGCAGCACTCGAAGAGAAGAAAGCACCGGTTGTAAAAGAGGAGCTTGAAAAGGCGGTTGCAGATGCAACAGAAGTTGTCGGAGCAACAGACAAGTATACAGAAGCATCACTTGCAGCTCTTCAGTCAGCAATCGATGCGGCAAATGCAGTTCTTCAGAATTCAGATGCAACTCAGGATGAGATTGATGCAGCAGTACAGGCTGTAAAAGAAGCAAGAGCAGCCCTGAAAGCAAAAGATGATGATAAGAAGGACGACAGCAATAAGGATGATGACAAGAAAGACGATAATAACGGATCCGATAATAATGGCGGAAATAACAACGGCAATGCGAATAACGGATCAAATAATAATGGTTCTTTCAACAATGGATCATCCAATAACGGTACTGCAAATGGTACATCAAATGTAGCGAAAGCAGCCAAGACTGGTGATACATCAAATGTAGCAGGAATGGCAATGCTTTGCCTGGCAGCAGGACTCGTTGCAGTAATGGCAAGGAGAAGAAGAACAAACTAATCTGAAGTGAGTTCCGAATTTTCAATGCAATAAAAGAATAAAAAATTCCTTCCGGGGGTTTCCTGGAAGGAATTTTTTTGTGGTTTTTATTTCAAAATCGCTTTTCTGTAATGGGATGGTGTTGCATTGATTACATTCATAAAGACCTTAGAATAATGCTGGGAATCTTTGAATCCGACCTGCAGAGCGATTTCTGTCAGCGTTAGACTTGTATTCTGCATTAACTCGATGGAACGGTTGATCCGGTAAATGTTAATGTAATTAGAAAGGGTTACCCCCATATAATTTTTGAAGATCTTACTCAGATAGCGGACAGAGATATGCAGCTGCAAGGCGATATCCTCCTGACGGATCTTCTGGGTAAAATGTTCCTGAATGTAATTCAGTGTATAAGCAACATAGCTGTTCTGAAGCTGTGGTTCGGAAAATCCATGCTCTGCCTCTGTATGGTCAAGGATATACAACATCAGGTTCATCAGTGCAACGTTAATATTTGCAGCAGAGAACAGACTGTTGGATGAAGCATAGAGAGTAATGAGCTTCTGAAGATGTTCGTCGATGACTGGATCAGATTCCATCCGGTAATAGAACTGGGCAGAAAAGAGGATCGCATGCATCAGGGTGATAGGAAAAACTCCCTCATCTTCAAGAACAATCGTGGAAAACATCTCAGGGTTAAAGTGAATATGCTGAAATTCACAGTCAGATGTGTCATTCAGATAAAAAGAATGAACTACATCGGGGAGTAACATGATAAATTCGCCTTCTGTACAGTGGATCGTTTCCGACTGAATATCCATATAACATTCACCGGAAAGAATCCGATAAATCTCAATATTTGTATGTAAGTGCCGGGCAAAACTATAACCGGCTTTACGATATTCAACAACAGCACCGGACAGGATGGAATCGGACAATGTCATCAATCCCGGTACTTCGTGTTCCTGAATCTTAGTCTTCTCAGCAGGGGGAGTAGAATGTTCATTTACTGACTGAACAGTAGTTTTTTTCTTCATGTGTAAAAAAAGCCTCCGTATATAAGCACAATTAATAAGCGTTAATCTGTATTATAACAGAAATAAAGAAAAAATGTACCGAAAAATACAAAAAATGTGAATATATTTTTAAAAAATATAAATAAAATGTAAATTCAGAGGTTCTGAATTTGACAAAATAAGCGATTATAAAGAGTAAATTAAACAAGCACATTCAAAAGAAAAGTTTTATAATGAAGATAATTGGACATTGGATGGAGTCTGCCCATAGGAATCGAAGGCAGAGGAATTTCATGACAATAAATTAAGATACATCAGAAACGTATCAGAAAGGGGTATTATGAGAAGAAAAATGAAATGGCGGGTACTTGCAAGTGCCTGTGCAGCAGCAATGGCTGTGACGTCTCTGCCGTATATGGCAACGCAGGTCAATGCGAACCAGCCGCTGTAACACAGCAGACCGGTGACAATGATCTGAAGCTGTGGTATACGAGTCCGGCAGACATTACCAAGTATTACGAAGGTTGGCAGGAAAAGTCACTTCCGATCGGTAATGGTGCAATCGGTGGAACGGTATTCGGTGGAATCACCAGAGAGCGTATCCAGCTGAATGACAAATCGCTTTGGTCAGGAGGACCAAGCACCAGCAGACCGAATTACAATGGAGGTAACCTGGAGAACAAGGGAAATAACGGAGCGACTATGACATCAATCCACAACTATTTCGCAAATGGCCAGGACAGCTCCGCAATCAGTCTTGCAAACAGCAACCTGGTCGGTGTAAGCGATGATGCAGGAACCAATGGATATGGATATTACCTGAATTGGGGAAATATGTATATTGATTTCAAAAATGTATCATCTAACAACGATGTGACAAATTATACCCGTGACCTGGATCTGAATACAGCCATCGCAGGTGTAAACTATGACAAGGGAAGTACTCATTATTCAAGAGAGAACTTCACAAGTTATCCGGACAATGTCATCGTTACTCATATCACAGCAGACGGATCGGAAAAAATCAGCCTGGATGTGAGCATAGAACCGGATAATACAAGAGGAGGAGCTGCCAATTCAATCGGAGAGAACGGCTATAAGAGAACATGGGATACAACCGTGTCAGGTGGACGGATCTCCATTAACGGACAGCTCACAGACAACCAGATGAAATTTTCATCCCAGACCCAGGTTATTACCGACAATGCCGGTACGGTGACAGATGGGGATGGAAAAGTAAGTGTTTCCGGTGCAAGTGAGGTTACGATCATCACTTCCATGGGAACAGATTATAAGGATGAATATCCGAGCTACAGAACAGGTGAGACTGCAAGCGAACTGACAAACCGTGTAAAATGGTATGTAGATCAGGCAGCAGTTAAGACATACGAAGAACTGAAAGAGAATCATGTAAGTGATTATCAGGAGATCTTCAACCGTGTTGATCTGAATCTTGGACAGACTGTCTCAACAAAGACAACAGATGCACTTCTTTCCGCATACAAATCAGGAACTGCATCAGAAGCTGAAAGACGTCAGATGGAAGTTATGCTGTTCCAGTACGGAAGATTTATGACCATCGAGTCTTCCAGAGAGACAAGGACAGATGGAAATGGTTATGTCAGAGAGACACTTCCTTCCAACCTTCAGGGACTGTGGGTCGGAGCAAACAACTCTCCATGGCATTCAGATTACCATATGAATGTAAACTTACAGATGAACTACTGGCCGACATATTCTACCAATATGGCAGAGTGTGGACAGCCATTGATTGATTATATCGATGCTTTGAGAGAACCGGGACGTGTGACTGCGGCAATTTATGCAGGAGTTTCCAGTGCCGCTGGCGAGGAAAATGGATTCATGGCACATACGCAGAACAACCCGTTCGGATGGACCTGCCCCGGATGGAGTTTCAGTTGGGGATGGTCACCGGCAGCAGTACCGTGGATCTTGCAGAACTGCTGGGCTTATTATGAGTATACCGGAGATACATCTTATTTAAGAGAAAATATCTATCCGATGCTGAAAGAAGAGGCAAAACTGTATGATCAGATGCTTGTCCGCGACAGCGATGGAAAGCTGGTATCTTCACCGGCATATTCACCGGAGCATGGACCGGTCACAAGTGGTAACACGTATGAGCAGACACTGATCTGGCAGTTATATGAGGACACAATCAAAGCAGCGGAAGTCCTTGGAACAGATGCAGATCTGGTAGCTACATGGAAAGCAAACCAGGCAGATCTGAAAGGACCGATCGAGGTCGGCGACAGCGGACAGATCAAAGAATGGTATACAGAGACAACCTTTAACCATACTGCAAGTGGAGCTACACTCGGAGAAGGATATAACCACCGTCATATGTCCCACCTTCTGGGACTTTTCCCGGGAGACCTCATTACAGAGGATAATGCAGAGTGGTTTGCAGCAGCAAAGGTATCCATGCAGAACCGTACAGATGAAAGTACTGGATGGGGAATGGCACAGAGAATCAACAGTTGGGCAAGACTGGGTGATGGAAATAAAGCTTATCAGATCATCAAGAACCTGTTCAACGGCGGAATCTATGCGAATCTGTTCGATTATCATCAGCCAAGATATTTCCAGATCGATGGTAACTTCGGTTATACATCCGGTGTGGCTGAGATGCTTCTGCAGAGCAATGCAGGATACATCAATCTTCTTCCGGCAGTTCCAGACGACTGGGCTAACGGAAGTGTGAATGGACTGGTTGCACAGGGCAACTTTGAAGTATCCATGGACTGGACAGACGGAAATGTAACAACTGCTACCATTCATTCCGAGAACGGCGGAGAAGCAGTAGTACAGACAAAGAATGCATCTCTTGCAACAGTAGTGGACAGCGACGGAAATGTAGTCGATGTGACACCTGTAAAAGAAAACCGTATCTCTTTCGCGACAGAAGCCGGAAAGAGCTATACATTAAAAGATATCCCGGCATCCGCTGAGGTAGCAGCTCCGACAGGACTGACAGCTCTTCGTGCAGACGTTGAGAATGTAAAACTTTCCTGGGATGCTGTAACAGCAGAAGAGGGAAGCAATGTAACATACAATGTATACCGTCAGGTAGAAAATGGTGATGTAATCTGCATCGAGACAGGCCTGACAACAACAACTTATACAGATACAACAGCAGACAAGACGCTTGGAACAATGAAGTATCAGGTATCTGCGGTTGTAGAAGGAAATGAATCTGAAAAGAGTGCAGCAGTGACTGCGGTTGAACCGGTTGGAGCCGGCAAGATTGATAATGCGGACGAAAGAATCGCATATGTAGGTGACTGGGGCAATTGGACACAGGACAAGAATGTAAACTATATGGATACGATCGAGTATCTGCAGAATCCGAATGGCGGCGAGACTGTGACTCTTACATTTAAGGGAACAGGAATCAAGGTGATCGGTTGTACGAATAAGGATAGAGGCAAGATCGAAGTATTGATTGACGGTGAGTCACAGGGCGTTGTTGATACATACAGTGCAAGCACAGTACGTCAGGCAGAATACTTCAGCAAAGAAGACCTTACAGCAGGAATCCATACGATCCAGCTGAAAGTCCTCAATGAGAAGCAGACAGCAAGTTCCAACACAAAGATCGAGCTGGATGCATTTGAAATCCTGGATTCAACACTGGTAGCACCGACAGGTGTGGAAGTAAGTTCCAAATCCGGAATGACTACAGTATCCAAAGCAAACAGTACTTTACAGTTAAAAGCGACTGTAGCACCGGATGATGCAACAGACAAGACAGTTACATGGAGTACCTCCGATGACAGTATCGCAACAGTAGATGCAAACGGACTGGTAACATTCTTAAGTAAGAACGGAACCGTTACGATCACAGCAACTTCCAGTGCAGATGCTACAAAGAGCGGAACGATTGAACTGAAAGTTGCAATAAAAGAGGATGTGGCAGATGTCGAGACAATCGTAGAAGACGGTACCGTACCGGCATCCGGAACAGCGGGAACAAAGAACAGTGCGATCACCTGGCATGGAGCATGGTCTAACTGGGCAGGAGAACAGACAAAGCATCATGGCGGAACAAAGACAGAAACCGGAAATGATTCAAGTGCGGCGGGAAGCTATTTTGAATACACGTTCAATGGAACAGGTGTAGAGGTTTATTCTCAGAAGCATGCCAACTTTGCAAGCTTTGATATCTACGTTGATAAAGTAAAGATCGGTAATTATTCACTGAATGGTTCAAGCAGCGGAGATAATCAGCAACTGATCTTCTCCAAGCCGGATCTTACGAATGGTGAGCATACGATCAAGTGTGTAGCAGTTGCACGTGATGGAAAATATCAGGTCAACCTGGATTACCTGAAGATCCTTTCACCGGGTGAAGGTGTAACGGCTGATAAGTCAGCACTCCAGACATCGATTGAGACAGGTGCGGCACTTACTAAGTCAGCATATGATGCGACAAAATGGAATGCATTTAAAACGGCTTATGATGCAGCAGTTGAGGCAATGAATGATGCGGATGCAACACAGGATGATGTGAATGCAAAGAAAGCAGCACTGGATGCGGCAATCACAGCACTTGGCACACCGGCAGTTCCTGTAGTAGAAGACCAGACAGGTTCTGCAGTTCTTGTTGAAAGCACAAAGGTTGTGCTGAGATGGGACAAGGTTTCAGGAGCAGCACAGTATCGAGTAGCTGATACAGTGAACGGAATCGACATGACAGTAAGCGGCACAACCGCAACACTGGAAAACCTGACACCGGGAACAACTTACAACTTCAAAGTATATGCCCTGAACAATGCAGGTGAGGCATCAGCGAAAGCGATTGAGATCAGCAATGTAACAACGATTGCTGACGGATCAGCAGCAGGTGAGATTGAGTCCATTACAAAGACATCGGTCAGTGATGATTCTGTAAAACTCACATGGACATTAAAAGAAGGTTCTTCCTTCGCAAGCTATGACATTTATGTAAACGGTGAGCTGAAAGGCAATACAACCAAGAAAGAGTTCGCACTCAGCGATCTGAATGACGGTACCTATGTTGTTAAGATCGTTGCAAAGACAGCAGCAGGAAAGTCAGTACTTCCGAAACAGTTCTCATTTACGATTGAGAATAACGGTGGTGGTGAGACAACAAAGAATGTACTCAGCGTAACAAATCCGGCAGGAATTTCTGTAGAAGAAGGAACTGCATTTAAGGATCTTGAATTACCGGAGAAAGTAACTGTCACAGTGACAGGAAATCTCAATGAAGAAGTAGCCGTAACATGGGCGAAAGGTGATTATCAGACAACACCGGGAATTTACACACTGGAAGGAACCCTGACAATGGGTGAGAACATGGAGAACCCAGATGGCGTGAAAGCTTCTATCCAGGTAACAGTTACGAAGAAGCAGTATGAGATCAAGTCTGTTGCAAAACTGGATAAGAAAAAAGTTGCATACGGAACGGCTGTATCAGAACTGAATCTTCCGACAGAGGTAGAAGTAACCTATACAGACGGAACAACCGGAACAGCAAGTGTTACGTGGAATACAGACAGCTATGATGGAAATACGGCAGGTGATTATACTCTGGAAGGAACCCTTTCCTTTGCAGATAATATTACAAATCCGAAGAACCTGACAGCTTCTGTAAAAGTGACAGTTGCGAAGAAGGCAGAAGAGCCGAAGCCGGAACCGAAGAAAGAAATTAAATCCATTGTAAATGCAAAACTGGATGATATTTCTGTAAAAGAAGGAACTCTTGCAACCAATCTCGGACTTCCGGGACAGGTTGAAGTAGAACTTAAGGATGGAACAACCGCAACGGTTGATGTTGACTGGGATCTGAGTGCTTACAAGTCAGATGTTCCGGGAACTTATACATTGACAGGAGAACTTGTTCTTGGTGATGAGTTTGAAAATCCGGATGGTCTTGAAGTCAGCGTGGATGTGATCGTTACAAAGATCAAAGGTGACGACAGCAATAAGGGCGATGACAACAAGGGCGACGACAACGGTACAAATACTGGCAACAATACAGGAAATAATACCGCAGGTTCTACATCAGGAACCAATGCCGGAACAACTTCATCCGACAAAGCAGCAAAGACCGGAGATGCTACTCCGCTGATTCTGTGGGGAGCTATGGCAATGCTGGCAGCAGGTGCTGTTGTTACAGTTGTGACACGCAGACGTAAAAGAAGATAAAGATTCTTTCCGAAAGGTAAGATGAAAAAGGAAAATTTAAGAATTTTCTGTAAAAGAAAAGGAGTATCGCGATGTGCGGTACTCCTTTTTCGTCTGAGAAATTTTCGGATCACTGGTTTCGCAGAAACTGCTTGCGGTAGGCAGTCGGTGTCATACCACAGGATTTACGGAAACACTGCGTAAAGTAACTGGAGGAAGAAAATCCACATTGCTGTGCAATCTGTGCAAGACTCATATCGGTGGAAGTCAGCAGTTCCTGACTGGTAAAGATCCGCTTCTGGGTCAGATAATTCATCGGAGAGATCCCATAGGTTTCTGTGAAAGTATGAGAAAAATAATACTTGTTGATCTGTGCAATCTCTGCAAGTTTATCCAATGTAATATTTTCCTGGAAAGAAGAATCAATATAACGCTTTGCCCGGCTGCATTCGCGGGATTCCATCTTATGGAACGGAAAAATCTCCACAGAAGAGGAAGCGTAGCGGGAAAGATGGACGACCAGGATGTTCAGCAGATTCTGGCAGACCTTTTCGTAATCTTTCTGCGAGTTCTCTGTCTCTTCCAGGATCGTACGGAAATAGAAATCAAGCCGGTCTTTCATTTCATCGGAATGGAACAGAAGATATTCATTTGCATCGTCAATGACAAAATTCAGACCATCCACACCCAGTACAATATATTCCAGCGGGTCTTCGAGGCTGGATTTTTCGGTGTGGGTGATATTCGGGTTGATCACGATCAGATCGTGCTTTGCGATCGGAAAGGTTTCGTCTTCAACGAGAAAACTGCCACTTCCTGACAGCACAAAAAAAAGTTCTGTAAAATAATGTGTGTGCGGATAACTGCTCCAGTCCTCTTCATATTTTGAATAGGTAGAATACAGAAGATGACAGGTGTGGTCATGCCTTAAGGGGGAAGTAAAAGTGTGTCGTATATTACCCATAAGTGTCCTCCACAAAATTTAGAAATATTGTCTTGAAAACGATTTCAACTGGTTATACAAATATTATAAAGAAATTTAGAGGTTGATTCAACAGGATTCGGGAGAGTTTAGCAAAAAAAAGGAACATTTTTTATGTCAGTGTGTGAAAAAATAACAAAAGAATATGAAAAAACATTTTTGGGGGTCATAAGATATGGTGATATTGGGAAATAGTCCAAAAAGCAAGATTTATAAAAAAAAAGGCAAAAAGAAAGGTTGAAAAAGAGGGAGAAATAGTATATGATAGACATACCAAGTAAAACTGGAAAAAGTTATAAGGAGGAACTATTTAAATGAAAAAGAAAAAACTTATCAGCCTTGTGCTTGCAGGTACTATGGTTTTCGGACTTGCAGCATGTGGATCCAATGGTGGAGACAAGAAATCTGAAGGAAATTCAGACAGTGATAAGGTAGTAAAGGTTGCAGTAGTTGAGACAGCATACGGTGCAGATATGTGGAACGATGTTGCGGCTGCATTCGAGAAAGAGACAGGTGTTAAGGTTGAACTTACAATCGACAAGAACATCGAGGATATCATTCAGCCACAGATGAAATCTGGAGAGTATCCGGACGTAATCATGAGAGCTGTTGGTTCTGAGTCAGCTATCACAGAGACATTCATCAAGGACAACAACGTAGAGGAACTTACAGACGTTCTTGATATGACTGTACCGGGTGAGGACGCTAAGGTTGGAGACAAGATCCTTCCAGGATTCACAGAGAACTCCATCGTTAATCCTTACGGAGACGGAAAGACATACCTGATGCCAATGTTCTACTCACCATGTGGACTGTTCTACGATGCAAACCTGTTCAAGACAAAAGGATGGGATGTACCGGAGACATGGGATGACATGTGGGCACTTGCTGACAAGGCAAAAGCTGAAGGAATCTCACTCTTCACATATCCTACAACAGGATACTTTGATGCATTCTTCTATGCATTACTGCATGAGACAATGGGATCAGAAGACTTCACAAAGGCTCTGAACTATAGTGAAGGAATCTGGGATACAGACGGAGCTAAGAAGGCATTCGATATCGTTACACAGCTTGCTTCTCACGTTGAGCCTACAACAACAGCAAATGCTAACGACAATGACTTCCGTAACAACCAGCAGCTTGTTCTTGATGACAAAGCTCTGTTCATGCCAAATGGTAACTGGGTAATCGGTGAGATGGCAGACGCTCCGAGAGCAGACGGATTCGATTGGGGATTCACAGCTCTTCCGGCAGTAGAGAAAGACGGAGAGAGAGCTTCCTATACATTCTTCGAGCAGATCTGGATGCCATCAGGTGCTGAGAACAAAGATCTTGGAAAAGAATTTATCGCTTATATGTACTCTGATGCAGCAGCAGAGATCTTCGCTAAATCTGGAGCAATCCAGCCAATCGAAGGAATGTCTGACAAGCTTGACGGAGACAACAAACTGTACTACTCAATCTATGATACAGGTGCTGTAGCTGTTATGGATGCATTCGCTACAACAGATCCAGTAGAAGGTGTAACAGTTCGTACAACATTCTTTGATCCGGTTAACTCTCTTGTAACTGGTGACAAGACAGAAGACGACTGGGTAAATCAGATTAAGACAGATAGCGACAAACTTCGTGCTGCTTTAAAATAATCTGAATAAGTTACCGGGAATTTCCTTACAACTATAAAATGATTTGGAAGGAATCTCACAGGTGAGGCAGGCGGTGAAATCTCTTCACCGCCTGTTTTAATGCCGATATCTGCTATGACGGTATGAATAGCCGTTGGATGGCGGCGGTTATTCAATGAAACGGATTTATAGAATTGGAGATGAACCAATGAAAGAAAGAAAAGGCAAGGGGCTGTTTGTATTCTGTTGCCTGGCCCCGGCAGCAATATTATTTATCTTATTTATGATTGTTCCTACGATCGAAATCTTCCGTATTTCCTTATATAAATGGGGCGGATATACAGATAACAAGACATTTGTAGGACTGAGCAACTTTAAATCGTTGTTACAGAATCAGAAGTTCTATCAGGCGTTCCAGAACCAGATTCTTCTGATTGTATTAGTTACGATCATTACATTTGCATTTGCGTTAGTGTTTGCATACATACTTTCAAGAGAAAAAATCAAAGGACAGGGAATCATCAGAGTTATCTTCTATATCCCGAATATCCTTTCAATCGTAGTTATCAGTGCTATCTTCTCTGCTATCTACAAACCAAATACAGGACTTCTGAATTCCATCATCGGAATCTTCAAGCACAGTGATGATCAGATCCTCTGGCTTGGTGATCAGAAGGTAGTTATTTACAGTATTGTGATCGCCATGGTATGGCAGGCCATTGGATATTACATGGTAATGTATATGGCAAGTATGGCGAACGTATCAGAGAGTCTGTACGAATCTGCCAGCCTTGAAGGAGCAGGTAAGATTTATCAGTTCTTTACAATTACGATTCCGTTGATCTGGACAAATATCAGAACAACACTTACATTCTTCGTAATCAGTACGATCAACATGAGTTTCCTTCTCGTTACAGCAATGACGAGTGGTGGACCGGACGGAGCTTCCAGCGTATTCCTGAGCTATATGTACCAGGAGGCTTATACAAACTCTTCATATGGATATGGTATGGCAATCGGTGTATCAGTATTCCTGTTCTCCTTTGCACTTGCCGGACTGCTGAACGTTGCAACAAAACGTCAGGAAGTAGAAATTTAAGGAAAGGGGAATCGGAATGGAAAAGAATACATCAAAAAAACCGTTTGGCTTTAGTAAACTGATTGTGTATATTTGCCTGATTCTTCTTGCAATTACAATCATCGTGCCGGTAGCATGGGTCTTCCTTGCATCGGTAAAGCAGAATAAGGAATTCTACGGAAATCCGTGGACACTTCCTGAGAAACTTTATTTTCAGAACTTTGTAGATGCCTGGACGAAAGCAGACATGGGATCTTACATCCTGAACTCTGTGATTGTTACAGCACTTGCGATTGCAATGCTGATCGCAGTTGCACTTCCGGCAGCTTATGTACTGTCAAGATTTAAGTTCCGTACATGTAAGTTCTGGAATCTGCTCTTCATGGCAGGACTTTTCATCAACGTAAGTTACATCGTAGTACCGATCTTCCTTATGTTGAACAACTGGGACAAGTCACTCAGACAGATGATCGGAAGAGGCTTCTTCCTAAATAACTTGTTCATATTGGCGGTTGTATATATGGCAACGGCACTTCCGTTCACAATCTACCTGCTGTCAGGATACTTCAGTGGTCTTGCAAAAGACTTCGAGGAAGCAGCTTATGTGGATGGTGCAGGATACTTTACGACAATGGTTAAGATCATCTTCCCGATGGCAAAACCAAGTATCGTAACGATCATTCTTTTCAACTTCCTGTCATTCTGGAATGAGTATGTAATTTCCATGACATTGCTGACAGATGCCAAGTTGAAGACTCTGCCGGTAGGTCTTATGAACCTGATGGCTGCTCAGAAATCAGCAGTTCAGTATGGTCAGATGTACGCAGGACTGGTTATCGTTATGCTTCCTGTTCTGATTCTGTATATGTGTGTACAGAAGACACTTACTCAGGGAATGACTC
>ENA-ORLY01002436-ORLY01002436.1-human-gut-metagenome-genome-assembly--contig:-NODE-2436-length-17633-cov-5.542208_pt1 | contig 17633 bp, 18 predicted proteins | sample MGYA00243071_ERZ508832 | MGnify/ENA primary metagenome ERZ508832 (study PRJEB26277, sample SAMN04329777) | human gut metagenome | biome: human-associated habitat | host: Homo sapiens | place: USA... | reverse complement strand
TTTCATCAATAACGCCTATATCTTTTAGCTCTCTAGATATATGACGTATTACACTAATAAGATTTAGTAGTTATTTATCTTCTAAAACTCCTGAATATATCAATTTATTTACTTCTGCATATATTGCTTCTTTTGATATATTATACCCTTTTGCTATTTTTTCTATGTATATTTCTCTCTCCATTGTATTTTCTACTTTTGAAAGTATTTTTGCTATTTCATTTAGAAATTTTATTTTATCCCCTGTATTTTCTAGGTTAAGCTCTTTTTTCAAATTTTTAACTTTAAATTCTACTAATGATATTGCATTATCTATAGCTAACTTAAATCTTCCCTCTCCAAATTTCACTATAAATTCATCAGGATCTTTTGCCCCTTCTATTTGCAACACTCTCATGTCACAACCCATTTTTTGCAATATCTCCATTGATCTTGCAATCGCAGTTTGGCCTGCTCCATCTGCATCAAAGCCTAATATTACCTGTTCAGTTGTTCTTCTAAGCAACCATCCTTGTTGCTCTGTTAATGCTGTTCCTAAAGCTCCAACTACATTTGTTATTCCTCTTTGATGTAATGATATAACATCCATGTATCCTTCTACTATTAGTATTTTTTTGGCAGAATCTTTTTTAGCTACATTTAGTCCAAATAGATGTCTTCCTTTGCTATATACAATATTTTCAGGAGAATTAATATATTTAGGTTTTGAGTCATCTAATACTCTTCCTCCAAATGCAATTACTTTTCCTCTGGCATCACAAATAGGAAACATTAATCTGTTCCTATATCTGTCAATATATGTTCCATTGTCATTTTTATTTACTAATCCTGATTCTAATATCTCTTTTTCTCCAAACCCTTGTGATTTTAATGCTTTATATAGTTCATCAAATTTGCCTGAATACCCTATTTTATATGCTTCAAGAGTTTCTGTATTCATCCTTCTCTTTTTTACATATTCTTGTGCTATTTTAGCTACTGGCTTGTACAAATTTTGATGATAAAATTCTGCTGTAAATTCATTTACTTTATATACTTTTGCTTTTAGTTCTTCTCTTGCTGTATCCGCATTATTTTCTAATGTTGGTAATTGTATATTAGCTCTTTCTGCTAGTTGTTCTAATGCCTCTCTAAATGTTATTCCTTCTATTTTCATTAAAAATGTGTATACATTTCCTCCAACACCACATCCAAAGCAATGAAATATTTGTCTGTCTGGTGATACAGAAAATGATGGGGATTTTTCATTGTGAAAAGGACATAATCCAAAATAATTTCTTCCTTTTCGAGTCAAATGTACATATTGTGATATTATATCTACTATATCATTGTTTTGTCTTACTTCTTCTATAATTTCATCACTATATCGTATCATTCTCCTCCACTCCTACACATATTTATACATAATTATATTATTCGACGAATTTTACATAATTCCCTCTTTTTTTGAGAACAAATAAGATTTTTTTTGATTTTTTCTATTAAAAAATAGAATTAGCACTAATTTTGTGCTAACTCTACTTTTTCATTAGTTATAAAACTTTCAATAAGTTCTGCGGTCTTCTCTACTCCCATTTTATCAACATTAATACTCAAATCATAATTGTTAATATTTCTCCAACTTTCATGAGTATAATAATGATAATGTTTTTCTCTATTTTTATTAATCCTATTTATTTCTTTTAATGCATTTTTCTCTTCTAATCCGTAGTACTTAACTGCTCTTTGAACTTTACTCTCGTCATCACTATATAAGAAAATATTTATTACATTTGCATTATCTCTCAAGATATAATTTGAACATCTTCCAACAATAACACATGAACCTTTATCTGCAATTTCTTTAATTGCTTTGCTTTCAGCTATAAATAAATTATCATCATTTGATAAATTATCATAATATTGTGTATTAAAACTTGAAAGTAAATTTCCATGTATGCTTTGTTCATTTTGTTCTATATATGTAGCAGACAAACCACTTTCATCTGATATAATCTTTATCAAATCTTTGTCATAAAATCCAAGTTCTAATTTTTTTGCAAGTAATTTTGCAACATATCTTCCTCCAGACCCATATTCTCTTGCAACTGTAATTATAACATTTCTTTTTTCTTTTTGAGCTTTACTTTCATCATCACTAATTGCATAACTCTCATTAGACTGTTTTCCAAGATTTTTGATTTCTTTTATTAATAATATTGCTGCTATACAAAATGCTAACCCATCTGATACAGGTCCTGCATAAATAACTCCCATTACATTATAATATTTTGCTAATATTATTGCAGCAGGTGTAAAAAATAGTATTTGTCTTGACAATGTTAAAAATGCTGATTTACTTGGTTTACCTATAGCTTGAAAAAATATCCCTGATGCTATTTGTATTCCATTAAATATTGTTAACATTAAAAATTGCCTAAATGTTATACATGCAAATTCATTATATAATTCATTACCTGAACCAAATATTCCAATTAATTTTTCTGGTATTGTTTGGAATAAAATAAATGCAGTTATTGATACTGTAGCACTTAGTCCCAGTACAATTTTTATTGTTTGTTTTACTCTATCAAATTTTCTTGCACCATAATTAAATCCTATTATAGGTTGACTTCCAACTGCAATTCCTATTATTATGCTACTTAAAATTTGATTGATTTTCATTACTATTCCAAGTACTGTTATTGGAATATCTGCTCCAAATCTACTTAACTCCCCATATTGTTTAAAGATTGTATTTTGTACTGTTATTACAACAACAATCGCCATTTGTGTTATAAATGATGATATTCCAAATTTAGCAACTGTTGATGCAATTTTAAAATCTGGTCTAAATGTTTCTTTTGTTAATTTAATTGTTTTAAATCTTTTTATATATGCTACATTTAATCCAAATGTTATAAATTGACTTAAAATAGTTGCAAGAGCAGCTCCTTCTATTCCCATATTTAGTCCCCAATCAAATATAAAAATTGGGTCTAAAATTATATTTAAGATTGCTCCCGCTACCATTGAAAACATTGAATATTTAGGTGACCCATCTGCTCTAATTACTGAACTTAATATAGTTCCTATCATCATAAATGGTATTCCTATTGCAATTACTCCACCATATTTCAGTGCATATTCTCTTAACGCATCAGTACATCCAAACAAATTAAGTAATTGTGGCAAAAATATTAATACTATTACACATAAAATTATTGATATTATCGAACCTGTTGCAATTCCACTTCCAACGCCTCTTTCGGCTTCTTTTTGCTTTTTTTCTCCTAGTTTTAAACTTAAATATGCTGATGTTCCATCTCCAAACATTAATGCAAATGATAAACATATTACTGTTATTGGAAATACAATATTGGTTGCTCCATTTCCTAAATAGTCTACTCCCCATCCAATAAATATTTGATCTACTATGTTATATAATGCATTTACTACCATCGATATTATACATGGTATTGCAAACTTCTTTAGTAATTTTCCTATTTTTTCTGTTCCTAGATTTAATTGTTCCATTTTTTTCGTTCCTCTCTTTCTTCTAAATTTGGGCACAAAAAACAACACATTTTAGGTGTGTTGTTCATTAGCCATCATCTTTGTCAATTTCAAAATCAATTTTTCTTAACAATTTGTTCGCATCTACAACTCTAATTCTTACCTTATCTCCTATTTTATAAACTTTATGAGAAAGTTCTCCTATAGCCTCTCTACGTTCTTCATTATAAATAAAATATTCATCACCCAATGTTTCATATCTAATTAGCCCTTCAACAGTATTCTCAAGTTCAACAAATATTCCAAAATTGGTAACCGATGAAATGATTCCTTCATATGTTTCTCCAATTTTATTTTCCATAAATTCTGCTTTTTTAATGTCCTCTGCTTCTCTTTCAACTTTTGTTGCAGTTCTTTCTCTTTCTGAGCAATTTTCTGCTCTTTTCTGTGCCCTTTTCTCATATTTTTTTATCCAAAACTCATTTACCATATAATCACTCTCAAGATATTTTGAAATTACTCTGTGTATAAATAAATCTGGATATCTTCTTATTGGTGATGTAAAATGACAATAATATTTACTTGCAATTCCAAAATGTCCCTTATTTTCTGCTTCATATTTTGCTACTCTAAGTGTTCTTAATATAATATTAGAAACAACCTTTTCTTCATCTTTTCCTTTCACATTCTCTAAAATTTTTGCAAATTCATTTGGATAAACAATGTCTTCTTTTGATATTTTTATTTTATATCCAAAGTTGAATAATATTTTATTTAAGTCTTTTATTTTATCTAAATCTGGAGCCTCATGATTTCTATATATAAATGGTGCTTGTAACCAATAAAATTTCTCTGCAACTGTTTCATTTGCAATAAGCATAAATTGTTCTATTATTTCATTTGCAAAATAAGTTTCATATTTTTTTACATCTACCACAAAACCATTTTTGTCAAGGATTATTTTGCTTTCTGGTATCTCCAAATTTAAATATCCATTTTCTTTTCTTTTTTCTTTTAATATTGTTGCAAGTTCTGCCATTAATTCAAAATCTTTAATATATTTTTCATATCTTTTTATAACTTCATTATCTGATTTGTCTAGTATTTTTTGTACATTTGTGTAGGACATTCTTTCTGTTACTCTTATAACTGCTTTATATATGTCAGAATCAATTATTTTGGCATTTGGGGTAATTTCCATTGAACATGAAAGAGTATATCTATCTTCACCTGCATTTAAACTACAAATCCCATTTGATAATTCTCTTGGTAACATTGGAATAACTCTTCCTAACATATAAATACTTGTTCCTCTTAAATATGCTTCTTTATCAAGTTCTGTCTTTTCTCTTACATAATGGCTTACATCAGCAATATGAACATCTAATTTATAATTCCCATTTGGCAATTTTTCTACATGTATTGCATCATCTAAATCTTTGGCATCTTCTCCATCAATGGTAAAAACTATATCATCACGTAAATCTTTTCTGTTTTGCAAATCTCCTTCATCAATCTTTGTTCCAAATGCTTTAGCTTCATTTACAACTTCATCTGGAAATTTATATGGAAGTTCATATTGTTTAATTAATGAAAGCATATCAACTCCTGCTTCATTAATACCTCCAAGAACTTCTATTATCTTACCTTCTGCATTTTTTCCCTTCTCTGGATATTTTGTTATTTGTACTAAAACTTTATGACCATTTCTTGCTTTTCCCCAATTAGCTTTTGAAATAAATATATCTGTCCCAAAATTCTTATCATCTGGCACAACAAAACCAAAATTCCTATTTTTTTGAAATGTTCCAACCACAGTATCTTTTTCGTGTCTAATTATTTTTATAATTTTTCCTTCTTCTTTTTTGTCAACTTCTTTGCTTTTGATTATTTCAATACTAACTGTATCTCCATTTAAAGCATTTAATGAATTTTCTTTTGCAATATGTACTTCATCTTCTTGATCTTCTAATTTTACAAATCCAAATCCCTTTTGATTTTTTTTATACGTTCCAATTTTGAATTCTTTTTTCATTTATCTCATTCCTTCCTTAAGGCAAAAACTTAGTTAAAAAAAGACAGCTTATGTGAACTGTCCTCTTTGTTATGCTATGTATATTATCGAAAGCGAAATTGTAACAATTACAAATACTATCCCTAAAATAATTGTCCATTTTTTTTGCATGCCTTCTTTGGTTCTTCCTTTATTTTTCTCAAAAAAGTTATTTGTAGTTGAACCTGTTATTGTTGATGATAATCCTGCATCTTCCTTAGACTGTATCATTGCTAATATTGTTAATGCTAAACATATTATTAAATCAATTACTGTTAATATTATTTTTACTACTTGCATTTAGTATTCCTCCTAATAGTTATATTTACACTTGAATATTTTACCACATAAATCCTAAAAAATCAATGCTAAGACATTAAAAATTACAAGTTTTATCATAATGTTTACAAATAAACTACAATTTGTACCTTTTATGCAACTTTTATTCAACTGAATAAAACCATTGTTTATTCTTTCAATTTCCTCTTGAGTAGCATTGCCTTGGTCTTTCATATATTCTTTGGCTAAATATTGTGCTTTTATCATTGCATCATTTTCTAAAAATATTCTTACAACATAATATATAAAACTTAAAATCAAAAAAACATTTGAATATAACATTTCATTTGGTAATTTTTTTATCATTACTAAAATACATATAATAGCATAATACATAATGTAAAAATTAGAATAAATAAAATTAAAAATTAACATTTTTCTATCTTGTATTGAATGTAAACATTCATGTGCCATTGTCTGTATTCTAGTATAACTATCATGTGTATTTCCTATTACTATCTTATCTTGAATCGCCATATATAAAGTTGACTCTGAATCTTCTTTTTCTTCTATTTTAGTAGTTTTATTTCCTAATTTATGTAATAATGCTTTGCATATCTCCTTGTTTTTAGGAAATTTTTGTGCAATTTTATTTAGTTCTGAATCTCCAGCAATCTTTTTTAATTCCTTTATATTTGTTTTCATCATTGAATATATTATTATAATAGCTATTATAGCTACCACTATTATTATAATTAGTTCCATTTTTTCTTCCTTTCATTATAAATCAGATTATTTTCATCTTTATATTTATGATTTAATGTCCCTAATTACATTATAAAATCAATTCATTATTTTATTAAACTTTGTATTGCTTCTCCTATTATTTTGTTTATATCCGCAATTAATATATTAAATTTTAATTCTGCATCAAAATATTTACTTGCCTCTTGATTTTGTATCAATTCTCCATATAATTCTTGAGCATATCTTGCCTTTTCTTCATCATCTTTTCCTGTCTGAATTGCTACTATTTGTGCATCATATCTTGCTTTTTCAAATTTATCTATTTTATTTTTTAGCTCATAATTTAAACTTATAGCTTCTTTTGCAATTTTATATGTTACATATTCTTCTGATTGTTTTATTTCTTCTGCTAATTTATTTGCAGTATCATATATATTCATAATCATTCTCCTTGTATATCATTGTATCGAAAAAGCTGCATACAAATGTGCAGCTCTGTATTCCATTTATGCATATGCTTGACGTTTTCTGAAAGATAATAAATTTGTAATTTCTTTTTCTGTTCCTTTTGCTTTTTTGGTTTTTTGCGCCTTTTCTTGTTCCAGTTGCTTTCTTTGTTTCTCTGCCATTGTTTCACATATTGCCTTTTGATAAGTAAAATGCGTATCTTGAGCTATTTTTGCCCAATTAAAATTATTTTTTACCTTTGCCTTTGCTTTTTTTACAACATTTGCATATAACTCTGGATTATAAAGTAATTCCAATATTGAATCAGCGATTGAATTCGGATTTCCACAATAACTTTTCATTCCAGTTTCTCTATGTTCTACTATTTCTCCAAGACCACCTGCATCTGAAACAACTATTGGTCTCTCTGCAAGCATTCCTTCTAATGCGACAATTCCAAAAGGTTCATATGTACTTGGAAATACTGATATATCTGCTGCTTTATACATTTTCTCTACATCTTTACCTCCCAAATATCCAGCAAAATATATTTTATTTCCCAACCCTAATGCATTTGCTTGTTCTCTTAATTCATCTATCATTCCACCTTTTCCAGCAATTACAAGTTTGGCATCATGATATCCTGCTAAAACTTTTGGCATTGCAGCTATTAAATTTTGTATTCCTTTTTCATATACAAGTCTTCCCATAAATAATATTATTTTTTCATTGTCCATAGCATATCTTCTTCTAAATGAATAATCTCTATCAATTCCAGAAAACTTATTTAAATTTACTCCATTTGCCACTACATTTATTTTTTCAAATGGCAATCCAAATAATCTTTGTATCTCACCTTTCATATAATTACTATTAACTATTACTTCAGTTGCTTCATATGTAAGCATCCATTCGGTATCATTTATATATCTTTGGGTTTCATCATGTATTCCACTGTTTCTTCCAGCTTCTGTTGCATGTATCGTTGCTACTATTGGGATATTATATGAATTTTTAAGTGTTTTTGCTGCATATGCAACTAGCCAATCATGTGCATGTATTACATCAAAATTACCTTGTTCAGCAATTATTTGACTCGCTTTTGCCACCATATTAAAATTCATTTGCATTATCCAATCTATAAAATTGTTTGGATTTATCATGTAATTATCTATTCTGTATACTTTCACTCCTTTATCATCCTCAAAATATGGAGTTTCTCCATCTCTGTATGTTACTACAGTTACCTCATGACCATCTTTTATTAATCTGTGTGATAGGTCATACACTACTCTTGATATTCCGCCTACTACTCTTGGTGGATATTCCCATGTTAGCATCAATATTTTCATTGATTTACCCCTTTCTTAAGTTACATTTTCTTTTGTTTTAGTCTACCTCAGTATATTGTATACAAAATGTTTAAAAATGTAAATATATTTTACAAATTTTTTTAGGATTTTTTGTAGAATTTTAAAAGTTATATCTTAAAGTCCAAAAAAATAGAGAATCCTCACTCTCTATTTTATGTTTTAATTTATTTTTCTATTTCATTATCACCTTTAATTTTTTTTGAATTATTTGGAAGCTTTTTGGAATTTGCTATGTTTTTTTCGGGAAAATCCTCGTCTTTATTTTCTTCTTTTATTTTTATTTTTGATACTGGCTTCTCTTCTGCAAGATCTTTTTCATTTCCATTCATCGTATCTTTTAATAATTGTATATCTTTTTCATTTAAACCACTAGATAAAGCAAGCTCCTCAAATGAGCCTCCTTCATTATTAGGCTGTATAAATTCTTTTATTAATTCTTTTAATGAATCTATTATTTTTCCCATCTTAATTACCTATTTTAATAGGTTACACCTCTCTTTTTTATAAAATACATATCTATTTTATCATAGTTTTAATGAAAAGTCAATACCTTTCCACATATTTCCAAGGCTAAACTATCATAAATTGCTATATTTTAGCCAATTACATTGACTTTCTGTATTTAGTACGATACAATAATAAAAGTAACATTATTACTACTCCGTTACATTAAAACAATCAAACATTTGCTGAAGAGATTGCAGCAAAGACTATGAATCTTCACACTTGCAATGGTAACATAGAATGTGAAGGAACATTTTCGGATATTACTGGGGAAACTACCAATGGGACAGTAACCATTCGGTCTTATAATCAGAATAATATCAATCTCAAATTGTTGTCTACCAATGGGGATATCAACATTATCCTTGCCAACAATGTAAAGGCTTGCGATATCAAATCCGAAACGAAAAATGGACATGTGAGAAATAAATTAAAAAAATTCTCCATTGAAGGATATATGGCATCTGGATATGCACGCACAACAAATGGTAATATTACCATTCTTAGTAATTAATTTTCAATCGTATATATTCAAGCTCTCCTTTATTAGGAGGGCTTGTTATTTTAATGTTATTATTAATTTAACTTTGCATAAAAACATTTATAATTTCTGCACATCTTTGTGATGCTATCTCCAAATATTGTTCAAAAGTAATTTCATTATTTCCATTTGGACTGTCTGATATACCTCTAATAACTATAAATGGCATATTATCTAGCTTGCACACTTGTGCGATTGCAGCCCCTTCCATTTCAATAGCATCTGCATCAAATTTATATCTAATCTTATCTTTCATACTTATTTCTGTGCAAAAAATATCCCCAGAAGCTATTGTCCCAACTAATATTTTAAACTCTTTATTTTGAATTTTTGTTATCTCACTTTTCATCTTTTCTATCAATTCTTTATTACATTCCAGATATTGTCCAACATTACTAATAAATCCCTTAGGATGCCCAAATGCAGTTATATCAAAATCATGTTGTACTAATTTCCTTGCAATTACTATATCCCCAATATCTAGCTTATCATTAGCGGCTGCTGCAGAACCAAGATTAATTATTGCATCAATATTAAAATTATCAATGAGAATTTGAGTAGTTCTAGCAGCATTTACCTTTCCAACACCAGCCTCAGCTAATATAACTTCACTGTTATTAATTTTTCCTTTTTTAAAATTTAAATCAAATATTTTTACTATTTCCATATCTTTTATCAATTTCTCGATTTCTTTCATTTCTTCTTGCATTGCAACAATAATTCCATATTTATTCATTAATTTTCTCCTTTATAATCTTATTCTATAATAGGAAATGCTACTTTCTTATAGAAAAAAAGCACCATATTGGGTGCCTTTTATTATTGTAATTCAACAACTGCTCCAACTTCTTCAAGTTTAGCTTTTAATTCTTCTGCTTCTGCCTTAGCAACATTTTCTTTTAATGTTTTAGGTGCTCCATCAACTAAATCTTTAGCTTCTTTTAATCCTAATCCTAAAGCATTTTTAACAGCTGTAATAACTTTTATTTTTTGATCTCCAGCTTCCTTTAATACAACATTAAATGCTGATTTTTCTTCAGCTGCTCCTGCAGCTGCTCCTGCAGCTGGTGCAGCTGCTGCTACTGCAGATACTCCAAATTCTTCTTCTATAGCTTTTACTAGATCTGCTAATTCAACTACTGTCATTTTTTTGATTTCTTCAACCATTTCTTCTTTACTCATTTTTAATCCTCCTAATTTTATTGTTTTTAGCGATATAAGTTCGCGACTCTAATAATTTTTTTCAATTTTTTATTTATGCATTTTCTTTTTGTATTTTAACTTGATCAAGAGCAACTGCAAGTTTTGAAATATTTCCAAGCAATGCACCTGCAAGCATAGATAGTAATGTTTCTCTTGATGGTAATTTTGCTAAAGTAATTATTTCTTCAGCTGTCATTACTTTTCCATCAATTACACCACCTTTAATTTTATAAAAATCATTTTCTTTACTATAGTTATATATTGCTTTAGCTGTTTCTAAGTAATCTTCATTATTCATTATAACTGCTGTTGGTCCTTCTAGTAAATCTTCTAATCCTTCAATTCCAGCTTCTGCTAATGCTCTTTTTGTTATGTTATTCTTTATAACTCTGTACTCAGAATTAGATTTTCTAAGTTCTGACCTTAGTTCAGTTACATCAGCTACATTGATTCCTCTGTAATCTGTTAAAAGTATTATTTTAGCTTCTTTCATTTTATCTGCTAATTTAGATACTTCTTCTTTCTTTTGATTGATGATTTTTTCACTTGCCATTTAGTTTTCACCTCCTAGACATATTTTATATATTAAAATTTAAAAACAATCTTTATACCAAATACATGAAGGTATAAAGATTGTGTATCTTACAATCGTATTACACCTCGGTAGGTCTTATTCTGAGAGTATTATATATACTCTTTTCGCCTACTGTCTTTGGTCTTTATCTAATTTATATAAAAATATATAATTTTAATTTCTTATTTTTGATCAATATATAAACCTGGGCCCATTGTTGTTGATATAGACACACCTTTAATATATTGTCCTTTAGCTGCTGCTGGTTTAGCTTTTATTATAGCTCCCATAATCGCATCATAATTTTCAGCTAATTTATCAGCTCCAAATGAAACTTTTCCAAATCCTAAATGAATAATATTAGTTTTATCTAATCTATACTCAACTTTACCAGATTTAATTTCTTTTATTGCTTTAGTAACATCCATTGTAACTGTTCCTGATTTTGGATTTGGCATTAATCCTTTTGGTCCTAATACTTTACCTAATCTACCTACTACGCCCATCATATCTGGTGTTGCAACAATTACATCATAATCAAACCAATTATCATTTTGAATTTTTGGTATTAATTCTTCAGCACCTACAAAATCAGCTCCTGCTTTTTCAGCTTCTTCTGCTTTTGGTCCTTTAGCAAATACTAAAACTCTTTGTGTCTTTCCTGTACCATTTGGAAGTACTACTGTACCTCTTACTTGTTGATCCGCATGTTTTGAATCAACACCTAATCTTACATGTAATTCAACTGTTTGATCAAATTTTGTTTTTGGCATTTTTTCTATAATTTCTAATGCTTCTTTGATTCCATATTCTTTATTAGAGTCCACTAATTTTGCACTCTCTATATATCTTTTAGATTTCTTCATTATAATCCTCCTTTGGTTCTTGCGAGTTATTATTATAACTCTCCCATTTTTTTATTAATTAATCTTCTACAACAACTCCCATACTTCTAGCTGTTCCAGCAACTATACTCATTGCTGCTTCTAATGATGCAGCATTTAAGTCTGGCATTTTTTGTTCTGCTATTGCTTTTATTTGTTCCTTTGTTATTTTACCAACTTTTTCTCTGTTAGGTTTTCCTGAACCCTTTTCAATTTTAATTGCTTTTTTTATTAATACTGCTACTGGTGGAACTTTTGTTATAAAAGAAAATGTTTTATCTTTATATACTGTTATTACAACTGGTATTATAAATCCAGCTTGATTTGCAGTTCTATCATTGAATTCTTTTACAAATTGCATGATATTAACTCCACTACCTCCTAAAGCTGGTCCAACTGGTGGAGCTGGAGTTGCCTTTCCTGCTTCTATCTGTAATTTTATTATATTTGAAATTTCCTTTTCTGCCATTTCTAATTTCGCCTCCTTTAATCAACTTTTTGTATTTGTGAAAATTCTAATTCTACTGGTGTTTCCCTACCGAACATAGATATTAAAACTTTTACTTTGTGTTTTTCTTTATTAATTTCCTGAACAGTTCCAATAGAATCTTTAAATGCTCCATTCAATATTTGTACTGAATCATTTATATCATAATCTATACTTATTGAAACCTCCTCAAATCCCATTGCACGAATCTCTTCATCTGTTAATGGAATAGGATCTGTTCCAGAGCCTACAAACCCTGTAACACCTCTAGTATTTCTAACAATATACCATGTCTCTTCTGTGACAATCATTTTTATTAATACATAGCCAGGAAATACTTTCTTTAAATTTGCCTTTCTTTGACCATCTTTTATTTCAATTTGTTCTTCCATTGGAACAACAATATCAAAGAAATATTCTTCTAATTCTCTATTTTTTACTGTTTTTTCAAGGTCAGTTTTTACTTTATTTTCATATCCTGAATATGTATGTACTACATACCACCTTGGCGACATATCATAATCTTTTTGTGACATTTATCTGACCTCCTTATTATTCTTGATTTGCTTGATTAACATCTGTTGTTGCTTCATCTGTTGAAGAAGTATTTTCTGTATCTTGCTCAGTCGTCATTTCTTCTGTTGTTGTATTATCTTCTTCATCACTATTTTCACTATTTGTGTTTTCCTCATTGTTATCAGCATTATCTGTATTTTCAGTATTATTATCAGCATTATGATATTTTTCATTTACTATATTTTGTAAAGAACTTATCCCATATTTATTTCCCATATCAAATACTACGTCCAATGCAAATACAATCGCAGCAGTTATCAATACAATAGTTACAACAGCAACTGTATTATTAACTAATTGCTTTGGTGTTGGCCAAATTACCTTTTTAAGTTCTGCCTTAAAACTTTTAAAAAAATGTTTGTCTGATTTATTTTCATTTTTATTATCTTTTTTAGCCATTTTATTTCCTCCTTAAAATAGCTTCATACTATTTAGTTTCTTTATGTGTTGTACGTTTTTTACAAAATTTACAATATTTAACTATTTCTAGTCTATCAGTATTGTTTCTTTTATTTTTTGATGTTATGTAATTTCTATTTTTACATTCAGTACATTCTAATGTTATATTTTCTCTTGGTCCTTTAGCTGCCATTTAAATACACCTCCGACTTTTTACCTTACTTTTTTAAAACGATGTGAGCATACGTTTAATTACGTACGCTCACATATTTTACCACTTTTTTCTAGATATGTCAATGAATTTTATTACTTTTTTCTTCTTTTTTTATTTTTTTGTACAGAATATCCAAACTTTCCAATTTTTTTATCTAAAGAATAATAATTTCCATTAGAATAAGCAATTAAATCGCATTTTGAAATATCAAATGCTCCTTTTTCATCAATATATTTTTCATCTGCATTTATTCCTAAAACTTCTGCTACAAACATATGATGAGTCCCCAATTCCTTAATTTCCTTTACTTTACATTCAACTGATACAGGACTTTCTTTTATCATTGGACATTTCACAAATTTAGCAGGTTCCTTTGTTAAGTTCATCTCTTTGAATTTATCTACTTGTGCTCCTGTTTTAACACCACACCAATCTGTTGCATATGCAAGATTTTCTGTCGTCAAATTAATTACAAATTCTCCACTCTCTTTTATAATATTATAAGAATATCTTGTAGGTCTTACAGATATATAAACCATTGCTGGATCTGTATTCATTATTCCTGTCCATGCAACTGTTATTATATTTGATCTTTCCATATTGCCACAAGATACCATTACTACAGGTAATGGATACAAAAAAGTTCCCGGTTTCCATGTTACTTTTGACATTATTAATCTCTCCTTATATTAAAATTTAGACAATTGTATCATCTTTCAATTTATTTTACAACTTTTGATTGACATTTATGACAATTAAATGTAAAATTTTTGTGAATAAATTACTAGAAGGGATGAAAATGATAATTTTAGAAAATATTGATACCAAAGAAGAACTAATTAAAGAATTTTATACTTGGTTATTTGATGACAAATTAATAGTAGATAAGTCTGTAGAATTGCAAAAAGAATTAGATATTTCTTTGGTCCAATCTCATTCAGACCCTTATATATATTATCCAAAACAAATTGCAAATTTTTTTAACACAAGTCCAATGAAACGCTTATCAAGAATATCCCAATTAGGACTTGCAAATAATATTTATCCAAATACATATCATAGCAGATTAGAACATTCTAAAGGTGTTTATAACAGGAAACTGGAAGAATTTTTATATAACTTTCAAAATGAAAATTGGCGTAATACTATTGAAAAAAAGAATCAAAAAATATATTTATTGGCTGATTTAATAAAAATGGCTGGTCATGATATTGGTCATCTACCATTATCTCATTTAATGGAAATTGAACTATTTTCATATAGAGGAGCTCACGAAGATTTAGGCAAGCGCATTATGTTAGAAAACCCAGAAATTCAGTTTATCTTGAAACAAATAAGTCCAATACTTCCTGAAATATTAAATAAATTATATGAAAATAATATTATGAATTTTAAAGAACATGATGAAAGTAATTATGACGTTGATAGACTTGATTATGTATGTAGAGATTATTTCTACATAGGTACTCCAATAAATTTACCTCACACAAATTATAAAACTGTACAAGTTCAATTAGATTATGATGGAAAACCTAAAGTTTCAAATCTTAAAGATATTTTAACATCCACATCCTCTGGCTCATTCATTGATGTTTATGACAAAAATTCTTTGAATATCATAGAAACTTTATTGGAAAAAAGGTTATATGGATATGAAACAATATATACATCATCATTGGTTGCAGCTCACGAAAAAATCATAAATGCTTTTTTTGAATCTTTTATAAAAACCAAAAATTATAAAAATTATAATTTAGGAATTGCACTAGACAATTTTAAAAATAAAAATATACCTGATGTAAATTTAAATGACTTATTAAAATTAGATGATATAACACTTTATTCTGAAATTTTAGATATTGCTGAATCATATCCAGATGCTAATATAAGAGCTTTAGCAACAATGGCCATTCCGTATATGGAATCTTTCTTAAATTTAATCTATTCACACCTTCAGATAAAAAATAAAAATACTGAAAATTTGTCAGTTAATGATATAGACTTTCTAAAAAAAATCAAAAAGCTTATAAAATCAGATACAGAACTTGCAAATGCTTTAAAGGACAAAAATTATAGAAATAAAAATATTTTATTTTTTGATAACCGAATATATAATTATATAGAATCTCTTCCAGAAGATATTCAAAAAAGGTTAAATGGTTTATTAATAAATCACACCATTCATAAAAAAGCATATAATATAAATGAACCTATCTATATTTATGACTCTATTGGTAAAATGTATGAATTAAGTAATCATCCAGATCGAAAATATGATTGGACAAATAGGTCAATAGATTTACAAAGTTGCTTTACTTATATTCCTTACTTAAAATTTCATAATATACCAGACGATATCATAATGGAGTTATCAAATTATAAATTAGAACCAGCTTTATTCAATGAAAATAATTATTCCCCTCAATATAATATGCAACCACTGAGAGTAGGCCACAGTTATGAACAATATTTTTCTCATCTGAATGTAGATGACCAAAGGTAATATAATTATAATAATAAAAAAAAGACTATAAATTGAATATTAATTTATAGTTTTTTGTATTCTTTATATAAAATAAAAAAACTGGCAACAACCTATCTTCCCAGCAGGGTAACCCACAAGTATTTTCGGCACATTAGAGCTTGACTTCTGTGTTCGGGATGGGAACAGGTATTTCCTCTATGTTATCGTCACTAGAAAATTAATATCTATTTAATACAACTGAAATTATACAATATAATTATAAAAAAATCAATACTTTATTAATATTTTTCTCAATTTTTTAAAATTTATACAATAATTTACATTTTAAAGCACACTCAAAAATACATAGATGAAATATTTATTAGGATTTTAATATTATAGTTAAGCCCTCGATTTATTAGTATTGGTCAGCTCAATATATCACTATACTTACACCTCCAACCTATCAACCATTTAGTCTTAATGGAATCTTACTATCTTACGATATGGGATATCTTATCTTAGGGTGGGCTTCACACTTAGATGCTTTCAGCGTTTATCCCTTCGGAACTTAGCTATCCAGCTATGCACTTGGTAGTACAACTGGTGCACCATCGGTTCCTTCAACCTGGTCCTCTCGTACTAAGGTCAACTCCCTTCAAATATCCTCCGCCTGCGACAGATAAGGACCGAACTGTCTCACGACGTTCTGAACCCAGCTCGCGTACCACTTTAATGGGCGAACAGCCCAACCCTTGGAACGTACTTCCGCTCCAGGATGTGATGAGCCGACATCGAGGTGCCAAACCTCCCCGTCGATGTGAACTCTTGGGGGAGATAAGCCTGTTATCCCCAGGGTAACTTTTGTCCGTTGAGCGACGGCATTTCCACTCACTACCGCCGGATCACTAAGACCTACTTTCGTATCTGGTCGACTTGTCAGTCTCTCAGTTAAGCTTCCTTCTGCCTTTGCACTCTTTCGCGCGATTTCTGTCCGCGCTGAGGAAACCTTTGCGCGCCTCCGTTACTCTTTAGGAGGCGACCGCCCCAGTCAAACTGCCCGCCTGACATTGTCCTCAAGCCCGCTTAGGACTTATAGTTAGAATTTCAGTAATTTAAGGGTGGTATCCCAACGTCTACTCCACAAATGCTGGCGCACTTGCTTCATCGTATCCCACCTATCCTGTACATAAATTACCGAAACCCAGTATCAAGCTGCAGTAAAGCTCCATGGGGTCTTTCTGTCTTGTCGCAGGTAACTAGCATCTTCACTAGTACTACAATTTCGCCGAGTACATTGTCGAGACAGTGTCCAAATCATTACGCCTTTCGTGCGGGTCAGAACTTACCTGACAAGGAATTTCGCTACCTTAGGACCGTTATAGTTACGGCC
>ENA-ORLY01002435-ORLY01002435.1-human-gut-metagenome-genome-assembly--contig:-NODE-2435-length-17643-cov-8.864853_pt1 | contig 17643 bp, 18 predicted proteins | sample MGYA00243071_ERZ508832 | MGnify/ENA primary metagenome ERZ508832 (study PRJEB26277, sample SAMN04329777) | human gut metagenome | biome: human-associated habitat | host: Homo sapiens | place: USA... | reverse complement strand
CATAGTTTCTTATAGCTTATGCGCACGGCAACCATCCTTTCGCTTGCTTGCATTCAACATCGCTTATAATATTATACTGGATTTTATTCTCAAAAGCAATCCGTTGATGCAGAAATTAAAGAAAAAGTTTCAATTTCTCGAACCTTCTCTCAAGGATGCAGGGCATCTCCGATCAACAGAAGATGCCCTGCTTTTGAAGAGATTATTCGCGCTGTGTGCTGCGCAGATGATCACGGTCATGTTCAGCAGAGGGAGCGAGAAACGTATCAACATTAGACTTGATCGTCTCTATTTGCTTTGCTTCTTTTTTGACCCTGTTCCGTTCAGCATATAGCCGTTTCTGTTCTTCAAAGAGCTGCGCTTGCTCCGCTTGTAGCGTCTTCAAGCTCGGCAGCTTTTCATCTCCCTGCATGGCAAGCAGCGTACTCCTTGCCGCCTCGAAGATCACAAGCTCTGCCTCATGCCTTGCCTTGAAACCCGGCTTATCTTTCGCCTTCTGGAAGGCGTCATATACAGGCTTGAGGCGCTGGTAGTTGGAGATGTTTTTGATGAGCGGCTGGACTTCCCGCAGTCGCGCTTCGACGCCTTTCAGTTCCTTGCCGGTGCGGTCATAGGAGCTGTGAACGTCCTCGAACTTCCTTTCAAGATCGGCGTATTGGAGCAAGTTGTTTTCTGTGAGATAATTGAGTGTCCGCGCCGCTTCCTTGAGGATCGTGAGCTTGGCTTTATACTCATAGCCCTTGCTGTTGATAAGTCTGATCCTCTCCTGAATATCTCCGATGAGAGAGATGCCCCTCGGCGTGGCTTGTCTCTGACTCCTTCGGGGCGTCCGTCCGGCGATCCGTTCCTTGATGCGGTCCTCCGTATAGTTTTCCCCGATGGTTTTAGAGCGGGTAAATCTCTCCTGACCTTCGGCGCGGAAGGAGATGTATTTGCCGGTTTTGATTTCATAACCGGCTTCCTGCATGAGCCGCAGAAAATCATCGTAGTCCTTGGCTGTGATGACAAGCCGGTCGATGGTCTGCTTGAGCTTTTGCTTCCAGCTCGTACCGCGTTTGGCTTCGGTGTATTCCTTGTAGTCCATGCCCTTGTTCTGCGACGGAGGGATCACAGACAGCCCGTATTCCTTGCATATCTCATCACTGAGTTGACGCAACTCCCGATAGGTCCTCTTGTTGCTCCGGTAGGCATGAAAGTCCACATAGTTCACGGCATTGAAGATAATGTGATTATGGCAATGTCCCTTGTCGATGTGGGTAGCAATCACATATTCGTACTTGCCCTTGAGCCATTCGTCCGCAAGCTGTTTCCCGACCTCATGAGCTTCTTCCGGCGTCACTTCACCGATGTCAAACGACTGGATCAAATGACGGGCAAGTACCTTCGGCATCTGCATTCCTTGCTGCACTGCAAGGTTTCTCGTCCACTCAAATTCTTTCGCCGCTGCGTCGCTTGCAGCGCATCCATAGGACGAAACATAGAAAGCATCGTCGGTCTTCTGCGGGTCGAGAATGTAGGCAATAGCCTTGTTTACAGTTCCTCGGATTGGCTTGATTTTAGTAACTGCCATATCTCACCCTGCCTTTCTTTCAGCTCTGTAATATCGTCCGCATAGAAGTGTCCGGTGGAGTTGATGCGGCGGCAAATCTGATTGATGTTTGAGGCAACACGGCTGACTGCGGCGGCAAGTTTCTTCTGCTGCGTATAGTCCACCTTGATGATATAACCGTCAATCGCCATCTTCCGGAGATATGCTCCCATGTTCCTTGTTCCGAGTTGCGCCATCTTTGCCTTGATGATTCTTTTCTCATCGTCGGAGACGAAGAAGAGTATCTGATTTGGTCGCGTTCTGTTTGCCATAGGCGTTCCGTCCTTTCGTAAAGGAAGAGGGTTTGGGAGGCATCCCAACAAGCATTTTTCAGATTAAGGGGAGGGTTTCCTTAATCGAAAATCGCCGTGTGTATATACACCGGCTGTGCTTGCTATTCTCTCAAATCGTATTCCCTCGCAGAGACTCCCTGTAAAATCCCCCTTCACTCTATACGGACAAATAAAGCAAAAATGTCAGGTATCCGAAAAAGAAAAAGACGCTCAATAGCGTCTTTTTCAAACCGTTTTCAATATTACTCAAGCACTGAGAATAGCTCTCCCTCAATAGACAGCACATCATCCATCGGAATCTTCGCACCGTCCTGCATGGTGATCCGCCGCTCAAAATCATCGATCTTTTTGACTGCGCCGACTGCTGATACATATTTTCCGCCAGCCTTCCGCTCATCAGGCTGGAAGTAGGTAATGGTAACTTCCGGTGCTTCATCAAGGGCTTCCATAAGAAGCTGATACTTCATATCCAATGCACTTAGAGCTTCCACGTCAAGCTCGATCCTTTCGACAGTCAGACGTCCGGTTTCTTTGATTGCAGCATCGTAGCCGGTGAGGGCAGCAAAGGGAGCAAACTGCGCTGCACGATCTGACATCGGCATCTGCGGTCGAGTCTTGGAGACGTGGTGAGGAAGCCCCATGATCTCGTTGTATTTTCTGTTCACGCCTTGTGCCCTCCGATCTGCGCATTGCGGTCTTTTGCAGTTGCGCCTTCTTCCAGATTCATTGCCTTGAGAATGGCGTTCTTCCCGTATTTCTTCTTGATTGCAAGCGTGGCGGCTTGTATTTTCCGCTCCCGCTCCAAGGCGGCGTCCTCGGCTTTCTGCTTTTCCTCTTCGGCGGCATAGTCGGTGAAGAGGTCGAGCTGGACGGCACCGCCGTTTTTCTTCGGCGCATCCGCTTCCGGCAGGACATGATTTGCTACAACATACATACGGCGGACAAGCAGATTTTCGTCCACGATCCGATCAAACAGTTCTGTCACAGCACACATTATTTTGCGGGTAGAGGATGTGTGACCGTCGAGGTTGATAGACCCGTGGGCCTGTTTGGGAATCTCCCGCCCGTAGGGGTCTTTCTCCACCGCGCCGTGATACTTTGCCCGTCGTGCCGGATCGGTCAGGTTTTCAATGTCGTAGCCGACTGTAAGAACCATCTGGTCGGTGACAAGCCCCTTGTCCACCAAGTCCAGCACAAGCAAATCCGTCATTTCCCGCACAACCAACTTCGCCTTCTGCGGCTCGTAGGGGCAGTGCAATACCTGCCCGGAGCTGAGGCTGTTGGAGCTGGGACGGTACGCCTTGATTGCCGCAATGGTCGTAGGCTCCCAGCCCCAGGCATGGTCAATGAGCAATTCCGCATTCTTGCCGAACAGCTTGTAAAGCAAGTCCTCGTTCCGCTCCGAGCAAAGGGCAACATCGCCCATTGTGAACATCCCGTTCTGCTCAAGTTTCTTGGCAATACCTCGACCCACGCGCCAGAAGTCCGTGAGGGGCTGATGAGACCAAAGCTCACGCCGGAACTTCATCTCATCCAGCTCTGCAATGCGGACGCCGTTCTTGTCGGCGGGGATGTGTTTCGCCACAATGTCCATTGCCACTTTGCAGAGGAAAAGATTCGTGCCGATTCCTGCGGTTGCTGTGATGCCGGTTATTTCAAGCACATCGAGGATGATCTTCATGGCGAGGTCATGTGCCGAGAGCTTGTAAGTATTCAGGTAGTCCGTCACGTCCATGAACACCTCGTCGATGGAGTAGACTACGATGTCCTCCGGCGCAATGTACTTGAGGTAGACCTGATAGATGCGAGTGCTGTACTCCATGTAGTACGCCATCCGAGGCGGTGCAATGATGAAGTCAATCGCCAAAGACGGATCTGCTTGCAGCTCAGAGAAGAAGTGCGATGTGCCGTCCAGTCTGTGTCCCGGTGCGTCGTGCTGCCGTCCGGCATTCGCTTCCTTCACACGCTGCTTGACCTCAAACAGCCGTCCGCGTCCGGAGATACCGTAGCTCTTGAGAGAGGGTGTAACGGCAAGGCAGATGGTCTTGTCCGTCCGGCTCTCATCCGCAACGACAAGATTTGTGTCCAGAGGATCTAAGCCGCGCTCCCGGCACTCCACGGAGGCGTAGAAAGATTTCAGGTCGATTGCGATATAGGTTTTGTCTTTCATTTTCGGCTGTCCTCCTTCCTACGATGTATAAATGCAGGAGCTATGCTCTGCCCATCAGGTTCCCCGTCCTATCAAAGCGGCATCGGCGTCCGGGCGATCAGAATGACCGCCAGAATCGCGCCCACAAACGCCGCAGCCCCTATGACCGCTAACACCTTTTTGCTGAGACTCTTCTTCGCTGCCTTGCAGATCAGCGCGGCGCAAGCCATGCAGACAGCCGCCGCCACAAGTGCAATGCCCAGCGTTTCCCATAGCCAAGATAGTTCATGCAGGATTTTCATGCGTTCATCATCTCCTGTTCGTTAAACTGGAAGTTGTTTATCCAAAATGAAATGGAATAACCATATCAAGTAAAACCGCAAGAACTATACTAATCGTTCCCATTAGCGCAGAACTCCTCAATGTGTCTCTCCTCAAAACAATAAGTCCAATAATAAAGACTATCACTTCCAAAACAGATTTTGCATTAAAATACCAGCATCCATATACAAAGCACATATTGAACAATACTGCCAAAATCAGCGCTGATAGTATAAATGCCAGTTTGCTTTTCCCCTTTGCATACCAACAGACAAAAGCCAATAATGGAGAAACAGCTGTAAATCCAAACCAAATCATCGCATAACTTCTTGGGAAAAATCCTGCAATATAGTTTGAATACAAATAGTAACTTGCAACCATACCAACAAAGAATGCAAAAACATTAATGCTTTGCGTTCAGTAAAACCACATCTCTCTGCAATAGCTATGTTAGATTCAAAATAAAAATATTTTAGAAGAAACACTCTCCGGATCTCTTCTTTTTGTTTGTAAAGAAAAATACTGATCGATTTTCCAATCTCTTCATCATTCCTGCCCGGAGCATACCTTTCATCCGGCAGTACATCTGCAAGTTCATCCAATGCCATAACCATATTGGCTGATCGTTTTTGGGCTTTTAGTTTTCTAAATTTATCGATGGAAATATTTCTGACGATTGTGGAAATATAAGATTTAAAATTGCCTGGCCTTGCAGGTGGGATTCTGTTCCATACTCCTAAATAGGTGTCATTTACACACTCTTCCGAATCCTGGCGGTTATTCAGGACATTATAGGCAATTTTGTGACAGAGCTTTCCATATTCTATATCTGTTTTCTTAATTGCCTGTTGATTCCTTTCAAAGTAGAGTTCTATTATTTTTTTATCGTCTATGATGTTCACCTCCTCAAAAATGTTCTCAATTATAAAGTCGGCTTTTTTTGATGGGCGTCTCAAAAAATTTATATTTTTTTGAATTATAGCATAGAAAAAAGAGAACAGCTTTAGCCATTCTCTTTTTGTCATCTGAATCCAAATTTTTTTTATCAAGAATACCAATTTTCTACTGCTTTTCTTGATTTCGAATCTCCTTAATCAGCTCTACTGCATTTTCTGCATCATCAGTTTTTACGAATATATCCATTCCATATATTCCAAAGCCAGGTGCCCCATGCATCGCAACATTCGCACTTGCCTCCTGTGAAAAAGCCATTATTCCATTTTGTCTTAACATTTCCATGAGTTGTTCCGTTTCTATTATATTTTGTGCATTGTAAATCTTGATATATTCCATCTTAGATAATGGTGAAATTTCTTTTATATTTTGAGTATTTGTTGGATTTTGTTTCTTTTTCCGATTGATAAATGTCAGAATTCTAAGAATAATAAATGCGACAATAGTAATACCGATCCAAAATTCAAAAGCTAATCGTGTTATCTGTGTTTCTGTAGCTCCCATTCTTAACAAGCATACGCCATAGAGGAAAGCAAAAATTCCTGAACATAATACGCTGGTAAGAAAATCCCTCCATACAGTAGTATTTTGGGGCAAACATTTATCCCATATTCCATTGTATATCATAATAGTTGCATACAGGATTCCTCCGGCTAAAACACTTACTGTCTCTCCTAAAATAAAACGAATATTTATTGTCAATAACATTTGAATAATAATTGCCATTACACCAATCACAAACATTGATGCAAAGGCAAGATTTCCAGCCTGTAGTGCTTTTCGTTTTGTCCATTCTTCATACATTGCAACTTTGTCCAAAGTTTCTCTCATCTCTTTATTCATAGCCTGGCTCCTTTCTCCATCCAGGAGTTCTCTCATTTCAACATCGTAATATTCAGCAAGCTCAACAAGTATGCTAAGATCTGGCATATTTGTTCCTGTTTCCCATCTGGAAACTGTTCTTGCAGACACTCTGAATTTCTCAGCAAGCTGCTCTTGTGTCAGATTTTTTTCCTTACGACATTGCTTTAAAAAAGCTCCGATCTTTTTTGTGTCCACGTCTCTACCTCTCTTCCACTTACAGTTTACCAATATGTAACAAAATTACCACGACATAAAATGAGAATCCACGAATTTTCAATCAGACATTGTATGTCTACGATATTCAAAGATACTTTCAACATCAAAAGTTGCTTTATGGACATTGAAAATTATCAATATTTGTAATCTTTGGGTTCAACATCCGGTTTACCCTTTCAATCGGGAATTTATCTTCAATATCAGTCACTTCAAATAAATTTAACGGTAGCGCTTTTTCTCCAATCAGAGAAAGATATTCCTTAACAGCTCTGCGGTCGATCATGATTTTTCCATGCCCATCCCAATGACGATTACTCTCTTTCTTCTTCAACCCAGAAATCCAATATTCGTCGCCATTCTCAATATCTATATAATTGGAATAATTGCCATTATATTTTTGAAAAGCATGGTTATTAAAATAGATTGTTTTCTTACTCTTTGAAGTTTTCACATATCCGATCCATGCCGGACCATCATCTGAATATCCCGTTTTAAGTTCAATGTACATTAAATCATGAATCATTTTTAACATCTCCACCTAAAGGAACAGTTTTAGCCATTCTCATTTTTTACTGCTGCTTAATAAGCTCCCGGATTCCACAGATAAACGATAAAACAATTACTATAATGTAACCACTCCGGTTTACAACTGTATTCTCAGCCCAGTTGCTTACTGCGATCACAGTCCATAAAGCTCCCTGTACAACCATCAGCATTCCATTTGTTTTTGGATTACTTTGCTTTGCAACCAATAAGAAAATGTAAACTGCTAAAATAATGAGTGATATAATGATTGTTAATGTTGACATAGGCTTGTTCTCCTTTGCTGTCCTGTTTTTTATTATTTCTGAGTCAGAATACCATTTTCTTCCAGTGCTTCTGTAAATACGAAATATATTCGTGTTACTGCGGGTTTATAGTAATGAAGCATATGGCAGATATCGCAATGCATTCTTTATTTTGCAATATACAAAACACCTAGCGTACCAGGTCCGCAATGACTTGATACAACACCGCCAGCCCTGGTTTCCAGTATCTCATCAAAAATGTCAAGTTCTTTCAGATAAGCCCTCACTTTTTCTACAGTTTCCTGTTCACAGCCAGAATGTGTTATAAATACGCGTTCAGGTCTCGCTTTTTTTAAATCTTTTTCCATATCTTTTACATAGTTCATGACAACAGAAGCAATTTTTCCACGGTATTTCTTAGATGCATTCATTGCACCATCTTCCACTACAATCCTGGGATGCAGTTTTAAAACACCTCCGGCCATAGCCGCTACTGCATTGCAGCGTCCGCCACGGTATAAATAAGTAAGGGTATCTACCACAAAGCTTGCTCTCACATTTGGTTTTAACTTCTCTATCTCAGAAACAATCTGGGAAGCTGTCCGGTTATTCTTTGCCATAATTGCAGCTTCTACTACAAGAAGGCCGATACAGGTAGAAAGGTTTGCAGAATCGATTACTTTTATTCGGTCAGAAGCCCCCAGTTCTTCAGCAGCAAGGCGCATCACATTTCCAGAAGTGGACATACCTGCTGAAATAGAAAAGCAGACAATTTCCCTTCCAGCCTCTGCATAGGGGCGAAAAAGCTCCATGGCATCTGCCAGGGCAGGTGCAGAAGTTTTAGGTGTTGTCTTGTTTGCATCAGACCAGGCATAGATCTGATCCGGAGTAATGTTTTTTCCATCTTCATATTCTTTATCACCCAGAAGAATATGAAGCGGAAGAATGTCAATCTCATATTTTCGCAATAATTCCTGTGAAAGGTCGCAGGTACTGTCTGAAATAATTTTTACCATATATTCACACCCTTTTCCCGAACAAAGTCTGGGATATCTTCGGCTAAGGCAGGATAAAAGTTTCACTCTTACGCATAAATCCCGCCAGCTATTTCACTACTAATCAATATATTGTACCAAAAAACAATCGCAATTTCTATTCATTTACTATAAATTACATTCTTTCCCAAAACGGAAACAAGAGTGGGTATTGTTTTTGAATAAAAAAATCGCATTACCTACAACGAACTTTGCAGAAAATACAGCAAGGCGAATTGTTTAATTATATGACGGAGCGAGGGCTCAAAGGTTTTCAGAGTGGCAAATACGGAAGTACCGCATTGCATTTGACTTCCCTACAATATCAAATTAAGCAAGACTGCCCAGACCTTTTTATTGGTGTTGATCTTGCTATAATTCATAAATGAAGTATAGCATGAAAAAGTGGTTTTTTGTATTGGATTTCCATCATATAAAAAACTGCTAAATTGTATCTAAAAGATCACAATCTAACAGTTTTTCATTATATGGTACAATTTACAAAAATACCAATTTATTATGATTAATACGTTGGAAGAAGGCCTCCATTGCCTGTCATGCAGACAATGGAGCAAGCCTTAGGGGAATAAAATACTTTTATTTACAAGAATAAAGTATATACTTTTCTTTTAAATAAGTACATGGATAAAATTACATAAAACATGCACAAAATACAATAGTTAGTCAAATGAATACCAGAGATTGATACAAATTAATTTTGCAAGAATACCTTATTCAAATAATTTTTTTGCCTTCTCCAGATTCATTTTTCCATTCACTTTCAAATAAATTTTTGTAATTTTAAGCGGCTCACCCATCTCACTGCAAAGCTCCTGCGCCTGTGATAAAGGAATATATATCTCCTCATTTTCCGTTACGGCAGTTACTTTACATGGAAGATAAACAATTTGCTGTTCATTTTCTTCGTGCCCAGTCAAGGATACCAGATGATCTGCCGCGCCAGAAAGCTCTTTTGTATTTCCAGCAAGTGCATAAGAAATGGTTAGATTTTCTCCCATTTGCAGGAATTTTTCCTGTTGTTTTTTTGAAATGGAATGATTATTTGAGTCTTTCATGTTTTGCAATGCTTTACTTCCAAGCAACAACACCGGTGTATTTCCTAAATCATTCTGCTCTGGATTTTCTCCAAACGCATTCAGATCTATTCCTAAAAAGGTGGCTGTTTCCGTATAATCTTCAATCTTGATGGTTACTGGAATTTCCACAACGGGCCATATCTCTTTTATCCCTTCTATTTTTTTTGCCTTTTTCAAAAAATCATCATCATAAGTAAGGTCTCCAAGGGAAACCAGTGCCAAGTATTGTTTTTTCCCATCCTGTATTCCTGCAAAAAGCTTTATAGAGAAAAATAATGCCAATATCAGAAGAAAACCTACAAAACAGGTAAAACTATCTATTCTATTCTTTTTCAATGGGCATCCACCTTTCTGGTTTCTTCCAGAAGTATGTTTTTCTTATGAAGCTTACCCAAAAGAAGTAGAATCACAGAAACAAGCAGTACTGCAATAACTGCAATAACGGAATACCACCAGCTGTTTGTTTCTTCCTGGTCATCCTCTATTTTTAAAGACTGGATTTTAGCTTCTTTAATCTCAGACTCAAACTCTGTACTTTCCTCATAGGAATTGCCGGCTGCATCCTCATAAGTAAGAATCAGTTTTCCGGTAATCCTGCCAGGAAAAGAACCGTCATCTTCTTCTGATTTTCCTTTTACATACACACGGAGACTTCCCTGTACTGCGGTTCCAGCTTCTAATGTTCCTAAAAAAGCGGACTCTTTTGGGTTCAATCCGTCTGCTTCCAGCCGGACACTTGCATTATATATCTTATCCCTTCCAAGATTCATTGCTTTCACCGGAATTTCTACCGTATCCATGGTATATAAAACGGAAGGAATATCAGAAGCTTCCAGTTTTGCACGCGCCGGCTGAGTGATCTGAAAGGACAGCGTTTCTGTACCTGTCGCTCCCGTCGCTTTTGAATCTTCGTAATCCAGAGAAAAAGAAACTGTTGCCTGACCTGGAGTACAGTCCTCTGCTATAGTGACCTTTTGCTTCAGGGTAATTGCTTCTCCTGGAGTCAGTCTCTGAACATAAAAAGAGTTTCTCTCAAATTCAATTCCCTTTGTATCCGCAGAAATAGAAATCTTTAGACCAAATACATTCTGGCTACGGCTTTTATTCCGGAATGTCAGTGACATTTCTGTGACAGAGCCTGCTTTTAGATTTTGTCCGGAAAGATTGTTATCCTCTAAAAGAACCTGCGGTTTATGTAGTATTTTCTCACCAGACGAGCTGGCAGAAGAACCGCCTCCACTATACTCTCCAGCAGAATAATCCCCACTATCTATAACAGGATCTGTAATCTGTGTTCCATTATCTGTATCAGTATTTCCATTTTCTATTATGACATGGATTGTCTTCTTTTCGTCCTCAGCAGAAGCGTCTCCTGATATAAATCCATCCAGGTCAGAATTTTGATTTTCCGAATCCGTTTTTTCAGGAGTCTGTTCCTCAGTTTCCGGAATCTTCTCATCTGTAGGATTGTTTTTTTCCTCTTCAAAAGGCAATGTACTGTCTGCATCACTATAAGAAGCTGACTGATCTGCTTCCAGAACAGACTCTCCCACAAAAGCAGCTTCCATATTCCCTGCATCTTCTGCAAAAACAGATGTCGGCAGAAGCATCATGAAACTTAATATTGCGAATGTGGTTTTCACAAATTTTTTTCCCATTTTCAGGCTGTCCTTTCTCTTAAAACTCCGCCATCCATCTCATATACGTGATCACATAAAATCCGGATATCCTCATCATTATGGCTTGCCAATAAAATGGTTTTTCCAGCTGCCTTTAAATCAAGCAAAAGTTCCCTGATCTCTGCCACGCCGTGTTTATCCAGACCGTTAAATGGTTCATCCAGAATCAGGAAGCGAGGATCTTCCATAATGGCCTGTGCAATCCCAAGGCGTTGCCGCATTCCAAGAGAGTACTTTCCAACCGGCTTTTTCATATCCGGATCCAGTCCTACTTTTTTTAGGATCAGGCGGATATCTGCCTTTGAAATCATTCTTTTCATATCTGCCAGTATTTCCAGGTTCTTTACACCGGTATACTGGGTAAGAAATCCAGGCGTCTCAATGATGACACCAAGGCTTTCTGGAAAATCTACATCACGACCAATTTCTTTTCCGAAAACACGGATGGTGCCTGTGGTAACAGGAAGGAATCCGCAGATACATTTCATAAGTACTGTTTTGCCAGAGCCATTATTTCCTACAACGCCGTAAACCTGTCCCACCTTTAAGGTAAGATTTACTTCTTTTAATACCAGATCTTCCCCGAACCTTTTGGTTACGTGTTCTATTTTCACACAGGTATTTTGAAATTCAGATTTCTTCCACTTTTCCATTTAAAACACCTCCAAAAATTCCCATTAACACCAATAAAAATAATAGCAGAAATAACCACAATCCCGCTTTATCCGTTCCCCAGTTTCCATCTGCCAGAATCCATTCCACTGGGTAAAACCAGATCTGGTCTTTGAAATAGCGGTCATGAAGTATAATTCCAAAATAATAGCTGACAAAAGGAATCCCATATGCCATATAAGCTGAATTCCATAAGGTACCACAGATTCCACCAAAAGTGCTTAGAATACTTCCGATCAGTCCCATCCTAAGAGCTTTCATAAGCAGCTCCAGAAACTGTTCCTTTGGAAAGCTGCCTTTTATTTCCATAGGATAAAATATAACAAAATTAACAAGAAGTATGGTGCTTATAGCAAATATCCAGACTAAAAATCCAGATGTCATAACAGAAAAGACTTTTCCTTCCACATATAGCCTGCGGTTTGTCCTGGGAAATGCAGCTTTTAAAAATCCACTTTTATACTCCTGTAAAAAAGAATCACTCCACGGCAGTACCGCAGCTACAGGGATGGCAAAAGATACCATCTGACTTTTCAATGAACCATCCAGCAGGCTGATAAAAGTTCCACATGTTAATGCTTTTTTCAAACTTGGATAAGTCTGACCTGCTGCGATAGAAAAGCAGGCAATCAGCCATGCCGCCAGGAAACTCCTGCCAAGAAGCATACGTTTTGTTTCTACCCGCATAGATATTTCCCCTTCTGATTATGTTTTTTCTCCCAGAAATTCAAAGGGATATTTTTTCATCCTGCGAAGTGCCAGAACCATAAGAACAAATAAAATACCTGCGAAGAACATACAGGACTGCCAGATGGTCGGAAGTAATGGATCATAGCCAAAGTTATGTTTTCCATATACAGCCTGGTTCAAAGGACTGATCCAGCAGATCAGTACATTCACCTGATACATTTCATATTTTTCCTTATGCAAAATTGCGGCTACCACACTGGGTTCCAGTAAAAATCCAAATACACTATAAAGTAGTCCAAACACCATGCCTTTTGTTTTTCCTTTATAAAGATTTCCAACAAGGATCACAAAACCAAGTGTCAGGGAATAGCAGAATAACAGGAGAAAAACCTGCAGCATACAGCCATACGGAGAGATACTCTCCATGACTCTTACTGTAGAGGGGACCTGCAGGTTTTTCCCCAGTTCAGAATATCCGAGCATGGCAGCAGTCTCGCTCCACAGGTTGCCCGGATAACTGTCCTTCATACACAGCACAGATGTAAATAGCAGCATCAATACTGTATAAAGAGCAGTCACAAGAATAATATAAATAAACTGTCCCAAAAGCCATTTTTTCTTTGTTGTTCGAATTAACTGATATGGAGTAACTGGTGTCATCTTTGGCAGGTCTGAGAACAGCAGAAGCAACAGAAGAGAACTGAGCAGTACTGCTGTTCCATCCCCAAAGGTCCAAAGAAACGGCTCTACGGCCTGTACCGGTGTATCATAGTTTTCCATAACAACCATGATTCTTCCAGTGAGAAGAAAGCTAAGTACAAATTCCAGAAGGAAGGTAAAAATGACTTTTGGATTTCGAAAATAGCCAAAGAAATTGTAATGTACAATTCCAAGTACCTGCTTCATATCAGTAGCCCAGATCCCTGTCTATAATACTGCCATCTACGGCGTTAATGGTAAGGAAGCTCCAGCTTGGATAGTCTGTGATGTCCGAGTAACTATTCCCATCATAGTCACCTTCCACTTTTCTGCTTCCAAAGAAATCCCAAACGGGAACCAGAAGACCTGTATGTGGATCTGTAGATGGTTCATAAATTCTGGCATAGCCCAGAACAATCCGGTCAATGTCATAAACTCTTGATTTTTCATATTCCATATTATCTGCATTGGTCACTACCATCATTTTTTCATATGTTTTCATAATCTCAGAAAATGGAAGAAGGTTTAAATTTTCTGTTTTTGTCTCTCCTATGGTATAAGGGTTTGAATAAGACATGCTTTCAATTCCATCTTTATCGACAAAGAAATAAAGACTTTCATAAGACCAGGTTTCCATAGTGCTGTCCATATCTTCCAAAGCACCGCCATCTGCCATTGTCTGAGTAATCGGAACACCGTTTATAGTACGTGTGTAATAAATCGCATATCCGCTTCCAAGATTACTTAAACGATTATCCTCTTCAAGACTATTGCACAATGCATAACTCCAGTCTGAAAACTGCAGATCCGTAATCCCCATTTTATCTACTTTTTCCTGTACCATTTTTTTGGCTTCATCTAATGAAATCCCAATGGACTCCTCAGTAGGTTTTTCCCCTTCACTGGAAGAAGTATAATCAGACCAGGTCGTGTCCACAGGCAGCTTTTCCCCGCCAGATTTTGCCAATTTTCTGATTTTGACAGATAAGGTATCGGATCCGTAGGAAGATGTCATGTAAAAATATTCTGATCCATCCGGCATCTGTGCAACACCGGAGAATTCATTTTCCGCAGTACCATTTTCTGTCTCCTGGGAGCCTGCAACAGGTCTTCCTTCTGCCAGGGTCTTCGTCTCCGGGGCTGATTGATACTGCTCTTCCCAGTATTCAATATCATCATAAATATTATAGTAAAGGTTACCATCTTCATCCGTACCCCAATTATAGGGATCCAGATTTCCGTTTGCTACATCTTCTTTTAGTTCATCCAACGTTTTTTTGATTTCATCCTTTGTCTGGGTATAATAGCTATCCGATGTATACAGCTTTGCCTCTGAGAAAAAGGCATCTGTAATACGGTCAAGAAGATCCTGTGTAACTTCTGCAGGCGTGACAGAAATTGCGGATATCTTTTCTACATCCGGTATTTCTACAGTGGCATCCGTGTTCACTACAAGTTTTGCACTGTCATCTGTAGTCTGACTTTTATAGGTTTCCGGAGCATTGAGCAGGTCTCGAATAGTTGTTCTTACCGCTGTGTTCTTATCCTTTGTATTTTCAGAAGAGTCCTCCTTCACCATATCTACGCCTTCAGTTTCTGTATAAGCATTTTCTACCTTGCTCCCTTTTGGTTTTACAAGGGAAGATTCCGGGGTCTGGGCACATCCTGTGAGCATTCCTATACAAAGTGTTAATCCTACAATTTTATTTATGTTTTTTCTCATGTTGAATAAATTCTCCTTCCTGTTTATGTCCACAAGTATAGCATCTTTCATTGCACCAAATCTTCCGCAAGTTGTAACTGTTCTGTAAATTCCAATTATTTACCATAAAACAGATACGATTGTTCCTTTTCCCAGATGGCTTGTAATTTCCAGCTGAAATCCATGTATATCTGCAATTTTCTGGCATAGCGCAAGACCAAGCCCAACACTTCCCTTTACTCTGGAACGAGATTTATCGACCATATAAAAAGCTTCTGTTACTCTTTTCAGATCCTCCTTTGGAATTCCCTTCCCATAATCCTGAACAGATAAATGATTTTGGGTTGCCTCCAGTACGATTTTTGAATTCTCATCGGAAGCCTTGACTGCATTATCAATAAAATTTGTCACTGCACTCATCATAAGGTCCGGATCAAAAGTTTTTCTAAGCTCCTCTGGATTACAATGTATTTCAAGACAAATTTTTTTCTCCTGAAGCTTGTAAGTAACAAGTTTTTTTACATCTTCCAGAAATTGATTCATCTGAACTTCCACTGGAACAAATTCTGCTTCACCTGTTTCATATAATCCGGTAAGTTCCAGCATTTTCACTGAAAGCCTGGAAAGCCTTCGGCATTCATTTCTAATATAATCAAGCGCTATCTCCTGCCTCTTGGGAGATAGGCGTACCGTTAGAAGTGTATCTGCATATCCTATGATTGCAGTCATCGGTGTCTTTAATTCATGGGCCAAACTTCCAAGCAGCTGTCTCTGTGCCTGGTTTACGGAAGAAAGCTTTTCAATCTGCTCCCTCACTTTACCTGTCATAAGATTAAAGCTTTTCCCAACCTGTGCCAGTTCCGTTTTTCCTTCTGATGGCACTTTTATCTCATAATTTCCATTTGCCACAGAAACAGCCGCTTCTTTTAGCCTTGTGAGCGGTTCCATAATTTTCCGCAAAGTCAAAAACAGGAAAAAGCCAACAAACAGAACCAGAAACAGGGTAAACCCTCCTGCCTGATAAAACAGTGTCTGACTCTGTTTTTGTACACTGGTAATATCTTTGTAGGTGACAATCTGATAGTTCATGTCTGTAGAACTGTAACTGGAAAAATAAAAGAGCAAAAATACGTTGCCATTTGTTTTGCTGATCAGTGGTTTATCACAATAGATGTCATTTTCGAATCCATCATGTTTGTTTTTTGTTAGGTTTCTGATATTTTGCAGATCAAACTCATATTTTGTCCCATTATATTGTTCTTTTCCATCCTGATATAAAACGGCGCTGTCGTGGAATACCTGACGAAAAGCATAAATAATCATTTTTTCCCGGATTTTATCATCAGTGTCCTGTGTTTTACTTTTAATCCGCATTAGCATGTTTTCAAACTTAGAAATATTTGTTTGAAACCTGCTATTTTCATAACTGTTGATATTCTGTATGCTCTGATTTTTCCACCTGTAAGTTGTATAGAAAAAAATTCCAGATGACAGCAGAAGCACCACGCAGATTACCTGTAAAAAAATTTTTGTAAATAGCTTCATAAATCCACCTCAAGTCGATAACCAATTCTAGGAATGGTTTTGATTTTATCCTGCCAGCTTAGTTTTTTTCTGATGCGTCCAACGTGTGCATCCACAGTTCTTGTTTCTCCGCAGAATTCCTCCTTCCACAGTTCCTGCAAGATCTGGCTTCTGGTAAGTGCTTTATTTGGGTTTTTTACGAACACCATAAGGCAGTTATATTCCATAGGTTTTAAATATATTTCTTCTCCATTTTTCGTAACTATGTGACTTACGGTATCAATTATGACATCGTCTATCTGAATCTGTTTCGGTGCCGTTCCATAACGATCTAACACTTTTTCCAAACGCACCATTACCTCCAGCATTTCAAAAGGCTTTACTATATAGTCCTCGGCTCCGTCTTTTAACCCTTTTACTTTACTTGTAACATCAGCCTTTGCCGTAAGAAATATAACCGGAATACCAAACTTTTTTAATTCCGGTAAAAGGGTATAACCATCCTTTCCCGGAAGCATAATATCCACAAGGGCGCACTGAAATCCATGGTCCTGTGCGACTCCTTCACTTGCATCATTTCCATCCAGATAACTTACCGTTTCATAGCCGGCAGCTTCCAGATTCATACAAAGCAGATCATTGATTGCCATTTCATCTTCTATCACCAGTATTCTTGCTTTCATAATAATGTTCCTTTCATTTTACACAAACCCGATTATTTCTTTATTGTGCGTGATTTTTACTATTACAATTATACACTAATTTCAGTACTGCGAACGTAACCGATTTGTAAAGAAAAAGGAATCAAGAACGATCCATCTGGAAGTCGTTTTGATTCCTCAAATCCCACTACATTTTTGATTTCATTTTGTTAATTGTGTTTATATGAGTCACACCCTCCCTCTCTTAGAACTGTCTATTTCCCGACAGACAATCATGAGAAAATCTCACCACAATAAATGAAAACTGGATACTAGCTATACGTTATGTAGTGGTATACTTAAGGTGCCGAATAAGATCGGAAGGGGATTGGTGCTTACAAGCCCGTCCGACAGACTGATTTTCAGCTCCTTAGGTGTACCACTTTTTGTTTCCATCGGGTTTTGATGAGGACGCAGGACAGCCAACAATTAAGCAAGGAGCTGCATCGGCTTATGCGAAGGAGGTTTGCTTTATGGAAGTATTGTATAAGCGGTGTTGTGGGATTGACATTCATAAAAATATGATGGTAGCCTGTATTTTTACGAGTGTCAGAAAAAAAGAAATCCGTCAGTTTTCAACAATAACGGAAGATATTCTCCAATTAGTTTCGTGGCTGAAAGAAACAGATTGTGAGATGGCTGCCATGGAAAGTACGGGCTCTTATTGGAAAC
>ENA-ORLY01002430-ORLY01002430.1-human-gut-metagenome-genome-assembly--contig:-NODE-2430-length-17725-cov-3.318620_pt1 | contig 17725 bp, 22 predicted proteins | sample MGYA00243071_ERZ508832 | MGnify/ENA primary metagenome ERZ508832 (study PRJEB26277, sample SAMN04329777) | human gut metagenome | biome: human-associated habitat | host: Homo sapiens | place: USA... | reverse complement strand
ACCAACATATAAAAATCTACATAAATAAGTAAACATATCTTATTCTCCCTTATTTATAAATTGTTAAAATACCAACCATTTCGTTTTAATAGACTTACTCTATACTAATCTCATATAGATGCTAACCACTTGGCACTACTCTACTCACTTCGTATAACTATTATAATTAAATAGTTATCTTATTTTCATCTGTATTTCAAGACCTGTAGCTTTCGATAGTCGTTGAACCTTTTCCTATTCGGAACTTGGCTGCTGGTTATCCATTTTGTTGTACTTAGGATTTAACCTTATACAATCCTTCTTACTTCTTTCTGTTTTCACTACCGTCGCACTTAACTATATTTCATGCTTATGCTGTGGCGAGAAGGCTTTAGCGTATTTCTACGTAATTCTCTAGGAATTAAATTTCCAGCAATTAAATTGGTTTGCTATGCACATTTCGGTACATAGGGACTATTCATTGTTAATCCTTTTCAAACATCAGCTGTGTGTACTGATCCATAGTTTTCACTATAGTACTGACTATATCTTCTACATATAAAATGTAGTTCCACCGCTTCCAACTGTAACTCATCCTCAGTTGTACTTCCTAAAAAGGAATAGTCGATACACTTTCAAATTGCATATTGCAATAAGCTTAGCACGGTATTGTCTGCTATCCACATAGTGGACCGTAGAGTCTCTTACGAAGCTGTTTCGTCATTATTTTATTATTTAGCAATCGTTGTAACGCTCATCTAAACATGCTTATTTTGCTTCTACCGTTAGCCATAAATAATTATGACACCGTTGAGTTAAACGTTCAATGGAAATGCACCACATATTTAAAATTTAAGAATTTATTTAATTTGAATGTTTATTAACAGTATTTATAAAGTTATCTATATCAGTTTCATTCCATAATACTACATAATTTAGATTATTATCAATAGCAGTTTGACGTTTTAATAAATCATATTTTGTCCAAGATATTATTGCAGATTTATATTGTTTACTAGTTTTACTTTTCCAATAATTTACTTTTTTAATATCATCTGGATTATTTTCATCAAACCAGTGTCCGCCATGTTGCCAAAAACCATGAATTTCAATAAAAATATCAGTTTCAGGTAAGTAAAAATCACAAAAATACGGATATCTAGGATCTAAATTATATTCAATTTCATAATTAATGTTATTATCAATGAAAAATTGTTCTAATTTAGTTTCTAATGAAGATCTATGTCCATTTTTACTTTTAGTTTTATAACCTTTAATTCTAGCATCTCGATTTTGTCCTGGATAACGATATCCAGTTAATTTTTCATAAGTATCTTGAGATTTATGTATAATAGAACTACCATGAGACCAAGGATTTTCAGCTCCATATCGTTCTAAATTAGTCTCTTTAATTTTTTGCTTACCATACTCAGATGTATATACATTAGTTGCACCATATCTAGATAAACACGTTTTCTCCATATTATCTTTAACTTCCTGCGATTGATGTGGAAACTCTACTCCATAATGTTCTAAACTAGTTTGTTTACGTCTATCTTGTATCTCTTTACTAGATGACATACAACTATTACAACAATAATCTCTATATCCTTTCCACATATTTATAAAACTAGTCTGCTTACCACATTTTTTACACTTACCTTCATCTTCACTTTTAATATATCTATCATAATATTCTTTTGACTTTATATGATGTGCATGCGCGATATGGCTATTAAATGACTGATGATTATCAGTATTATATCCACATATTACACATTCTACATTATCAACTTTATAAACATTCATTTTTTATTTCTCCTTAAATTAAAAAACCCAATGCACCGTCATCAAAGCCTCCAAGTAAAACACTCCGTTATTCTTATACTTTTATATAAGACTAGACTATATCTTCATCTCTTAATGAGATGCCCACCACTTCGATTTAAGAGGTTTTCACTCACCAATAAAATGGCCCTACTCCTGTTGCTACTATTTATCATAGCTTAAAGGATAGTCGTTGAACTTTCTATTTCTAGCTTAGCTGCTGATTACCTATTATTACAGTACTTAGGACATATTTCTATGCTTTTTATTTCACCATATACTATTCTTATTATTTTTTCTAGTTTCCTTGCATTCACACTTATATCTTCCTATAAATTTGGCACAAATATTGTTAGTTGTCATTATTATATTTGCATTTAGATATTATGTTGTAGCTAATAAGACTTTAAGGCTTTCCAGCAATTCAATGGGTATTTTTTCGCATATATCACTATATACGCAGACTAGCTGTTTTACCACCTGATCTGGATATTATTCTTTAAATCGGTTGAAATTGTTGATCCACTCGCTCTCTGACACTAGTGTAAATACACTATTAGACTATATCTTTTACCTATATACTATTACTATATATAGGCAACCCACCGCTTCGCTAAATAGCTACTCTACTCACTTATTCACTTAAGGATTTCTCTTAAGTTATGTTTTCGATAGTCGTTGAACCTTTTCCTATTCGGAACTTGGATGCTGATTAATACTTACTTGCGACTTTAGGACTAGTTTACTTTTTCTAGTTTTTATTTCACCTTGGCCTATTTTGTCTATTTTTTCTGGTTTCCCAACATTCACACTTGAGTTTATTTCATCTCTATGTTGTAGTTAGACAAACATAATAATATTTTCCAGCAATTCAATGGAATAACTACACACAATTACTTGTATATAGTGCCTGTCAAAATAAATTCATTTCTTTATTTTAGTTAAGCAAGAGCGAGATGCACAGCTGCCGCTCTCCCGAGTCGAGCGATACTGCCAAGTGCTTGTTTAACAATATCAACTGACTTGTAGTCATCACTTGTCATAAGTTCGTTTCAATTTGGATTATATCTTTATCCTATATTGTATTAACCTTTATAGGACACCTACCACTTCGCATTTCTGCTACTCTACTCATTTATTCACTTAGATTTTTCTTCTAAGCTATACTTTCGATAATCTCTGAACTTTCCTCTATTCGAGGCTTAGCTGCTGATTACTTATTATCACAATACTTAGGACACATCTCTGTGCCTTTATCTCACCATATATCAATTCAATTATTTTTTTCTGAGTTTCCTCTGCATATCACACTTGTGCATATTTCATCACTATGTTGTAGCTAATTGAATATTAAAGTTTTCCAGCAATTCAATAGGTTAATTTTTGTATAATTTCATAAATAAGGTTAGTTATAAGGTTGCTATATAATTATGTATATCGTCTAATGTCCATAAAACTACATAATTTAGATTATTTTTAATTGCACAATCTCGTTTAGCTAAATCACCTATAGTCCAGCTGTTAATTGCTGATACGTATAAAGAGCTTCTATTAACTCTACTGGTTCATAACTGTAATTTTTGCTGGTCTTCTTGGCTATTTGGATCAAACCAATGACCACCATGCATCCAGAAACCATTGATTTCTATAAATGTATCTGTATCTGGCAAATAAAAATCACAGTTATATGGATAACGATTATCTTTATATTGTTTTTTATACGTAATTTTGTGATCTTTTAATGCATTTTCTAAAAGCGTTTCCCAAGAAGAATCATTTCCATTATATTTATAACCTAAAGAGTTATATTTAGCTTTTTGATGTATATGTGGAATACTATATGCATTTGATACACCATATCTTGATTGATAAATCTCAATTGTTTTAGCTCTAACTTTATCTGAAGCTATATGATATTCGGAACCATATTTTGCTAAACATGTTTGTTTACGCTTTTCATTTGCTTTTTCTGATGTAGACGATCTAACAGCTTTTTCATTTACACCAGGTAAACAAAATGGATTTTCTACACCATATTTTTCTAAATTTTGTGACTTTATTCTATCTCTAATTTCTTTTGAACCATATGGATTAGTAGCTCCATATCGTTCTAAATTAGTACTAGACATTTTTTGTCTTGTATCTGGATGTTTTTGACCACAAGAAACGCTGCAAGTTCTAGCATATCCAAATAGTCCTTTAAACTTAGTTGGTTTTCCACATACTAAACAAATTCCTTCATTAGGATCTGATTTCATATACTTATCATAGTACTCTTGTTTATTAACATCTTTATGTGAAAAAGATAAATGTAAGCCTAATGATCGTACAGAATCATATTCCTTATTACATATCATACATAACATTATTAAAACCACCTTATTTATTTATATATACCGAGCCAAACGAATCTAGCTCATCCGCTAAAAAGAGAAGAATCTTAGGAGTATAAATACCCTTTGACATTCTAATACTATTCTTGTCAATGTATGAATTGAAGCCTTTAACTTCTGGTAACTGAGGATTTCTACCATCCCATTTACCTTCATGCATGCCATTATAGATTTCTTCAATTGTTAAAATAATAGGTTGTCTACCTTCTGGATAGATAGCTTTCATTTTACTATAGTTTCTATCTGATTCATCAAGGTCGACTGTCAATTCGAACATTTCGTCAAATTGCACATGCATGCCCATTCACTTTTGTTACTATGAATAAAACCATTTTTTGAAATCATCTTCTGTATAAAAAGCTAGATAATTTAGATTATTAGTTTTGGCATACTCAAATTTCTTTACATCAAGTATTGACCATACATAAGCAACAATACTATAATATTTAGTATGTTTATTTTTCCAATTTTCTAAAATTATTCTATCTTCTTTTGAATCTGTATACGGATGTGCTCCATGTGTCCAATGAAAATTACATTCAATATACAAAGTTTCTTCTGGAATATAAAAATCACAGAAATAAGGATATTTGTCAGAATTATAACTTCTAATTACTTGAGAATATTTAGTACATAATAAATCATAACATCTATCTTCTGGTTTAGATGTGTTAAGTGTGTTATTTTTACGTCTTGTGTTAATTTCTTTTTGTTTGATAGCTTTCCATTCTTCTGTAGTTTTATTCTGTAAAGTCTTTTTTCGCTTATTGTTTATAACTTCTTTTTCTTCATCAGAAAAACTATGAAATCTACGATGAATTTCAGTAATCATATCTTTTCTTTCTTCATCAGACATATTATTATACATTTGTTTTAATGTATTTGAAATTTTATTTTTCCAATTTGCTTTGTCTTCTTCAGACATATTTTCATATCTTTTTTTAGAAGCAGTTGATAAATTTGCTTTTATCTGTTGAATTTCTTCTTCAGTATGAGACTTCCAAGATTCTGATATTTTAATTGCAATTTCAACTTTACGTTCTTCTGATATATGTAACCATCTTTCTTTTTGAATATCACTTTGTAAAGCTTTATATGCACTCATATCTTTACCAGACCAAGTATTTCTACGTTTATTATTAGCAGCTTCTTTTGCCTTATCTGAAGTAGTTATACTTTGCAATTTAGTATGACAGGAATGAGAACATGTAGTATGATAACCTAAATTCATATTCATAAAGTTATTTTGACTGCCACATATAGGACATATATGTTCTGATCCAGAGTTTATGTATTTATCATAATACTCTTTTGTAGACATATTATGTTTATCTTTAATATGTCTAGCAATCTTTCTCCAAGTATCAAATTCTTGATTACAAATAACACATTTCATAATTACACACCTTTAGTTTTATTCATTATCTTTATATTATCTATAAAGGTCAGACTATATCTTTATCTCGTTATTAGAGATACCTACCATTTCGGAATTACTCCTACATTTCATCCATTCGGATCTACTCGCTTCGTGTCATATTAGACCTTATTTTCAATCCACCTACATAATGTATTTAGATATTTCAATCAATGTGGATGTTTAGCTTTCCCTAGTCGTTGAACCTTCCTCTATTCGAAGCTTGGCTGCTGATTCTCCATTCTATTCACCCTTAGGATTTAACCATAGGCTATACTTTTAATTTTTTCTGCTTTCGCTGCGATTCACACTTAGACATATTTCATTCTTATGTTGTAGCTTAAAAGTTTTTAGGTTCGTTACATATAGTAACTGTTCCAGCAATTAGATAGGTAAATTTTTCAGCACATCACTGTACTGCGAAGCAATCTTTTGGCATTAAAAGTTTACTTCATAATAGTTTACTTCTTTGTCTTTAATTTTATATACGTTATTTACTTGCATTTGTTCCATGCTAGAATAGACTATATCTTCATCTCTATGAGATGCCTACCACTTCGTTTTAATGGATTTATAATAAGCTAATCTCACTTAAAAACCAACCATATAGGCACTACTCTACTTATTTACTCACCATATAGGCTACACTTTCGATAGTCGTTGAACCTTCCTCTATTCGAAGCTTGGCTGCTGATTAACGATTATTAACAATGTTTAGGATTTAACCATGCATCAAATTGATAATTTTTTCTACTTTCGTAACATTCACACTTAGGTATATTTCATCCTTATGTTGTAGTTTATCAATATTTACGTATTCCAGCAATTCAATAGGTTAATTTATACACACATCACTGTATGCCAAGTCCATGAAATTTTTGAACTTAAATCTCTGCATCATTATCTGTTGAAAGTTTGCTACAGCTGCAGCTGCTGTAGGGACGTCTAATGCTACACCTTTTACTCCTTTTCGTTTACTCACTATTTTTCAATAATGAACTGACTATATCTTATACATATTGTACCTCTACCACTTCCATCAGTAACTCATCTTCTGATGTACGAACATTATGTTCTAGTCGATACACTTTCAAAAATTATATATTTACAATTTAAGCTTAGCACGGTATTCTCTTTATCTCACCATATTACAGGTTTAGAGTCTCTTAGTCAGATTATTCGTCTTTTATATTGGTTATATCTTGTTGTAACATTTGATAACCAGTCTTATTTTTCTGATACCGTTAGCAGTATTTCTACCACACCGTTGAGTTAAACGTTCAATAGAGATGCGCAAATTATCTTACGCCTCGGAGCAAATTAAATTCTACCGTTTACTTGTTATATTTCTATAACAAACTGACTATATCTTCTATTTCTAGTTTCGCCGCTTCCACTAGTGGTCAATTTCTAGTGTACTCCCTGTCGGGATAGTCGATACATCTTCTTATTGTAATAAGTTAATTAAAAATATGTTGCAATAAATTTTTCGTTAATTTCATCGATATGTTTATCTATAAATAATTGCTGTTCAGGTGTTCTTTGATCTGCTATAAAATTCCATATAGGCTCAGATAATACATACATTGTTCTCGGTGATCTTGATATTTTACTTGGAATAACTGCAATATAAATAGGTTCTTCAAATTCATCTGTAATAAATGATGTATATGTACAACCTACTTTACTTTCTCCATTACTACGTTCATACTTTTCACATAAATGATTTGGTAAAAATTTATGTTCACCAGGTAATACAGATTGATTAAAATGAATCATAATATTATTTATCCTTTCTATTATTTTACAATAAGCTTGACACGGTATTACCAGCTATCCTATTTCTAGGACCTTAGGCTTTCTTAGAGAGCTGCTTCGTCTTTTTATTTGATTGTATCTTGTTGTAACACTTGACAATCAGTCTTATTCAACTCTTACCGTTAGCAAAATTGTCTCAAGTACAATTTCACACCCTTGACCAGAGGTTCAACGAAAATGCGCATAGATTACATACGCTTACAATCGACCGTTAACATTACTATTTTCATAGTAAACCTGACTATATCTTCAGTAATAAATACTGTTTCACCACTTCCAACCGTAGCTCATCATCGGTTGTACTTCCTTTCGGAATAGTCGATACACTTTTCCTTTCGGACTTAGCACGGTATTGTCTGCTATCCATTTCTGGACCGTAGAGTCTCTTAGTCAGCTGATTCGTCTTTTTAATTATGTATATCTCATTGTAATGCTTGATACATAGTCTTATTTAGCTGATACCGTTAGCAATGTATATAATACATAACACCCTCGAGCAACAAGGTTCAATGAAAATGAGCATTGATTATATACCCACAAGTTGAAAACGATCACTATAACGTGAAACGTGCCCAACAATTGACTGTTCAGTTACCGCTGAACATTTATATTTTTCAATATAACCTGACTATATCTTCAGTTAAAAACTGTTCTACCACTTCCAGACGTAACTCATCCTCGTCTGTACTCTCATTATGAGATAGTCGATACACCTTCTCTTACGAGCTTGGCACGGTATTAACAGCTATCCACATAGTGGACCTTAGTCTCTCTTAGAAAGCTGCTTCGTCTTTTTATTTGATTATATCTCGTTGTAACGCTTGATAATCAGTCTTATTCAGCTTTTACCGTTAGCAAGATTAAAATCTTACACCCTTGAGTAAATGAGGTTCAATAGAAATGAGCATAACTTTATAGTCTACTCTTACCTGAATTGTGGAAAATTGTACCATCAGGCATTAAATGCATTGGATCATCTTCAAGAGAGAATCCAAAGTACTGATCAGTCTTTTTAAGAGGCTTGATTGTAAAATCTACTTGTTTTACTGTACTCATTTTGTGTTTTCCTTTCTATAAATTTTATATATTAAGCTTGCTTAATATTATTTTAGGACGAATCATTCCATTTTATCATATTATTTACCTCCATTTTTGCTTATCATAACTGTTTTGCTGCTAAAAAATAAAAAGACACTTAAGTAGTGTCTTATATAATTAAATAGCACTTATTATAAACTATTTATAGATCATATTGTTTATGATATAATATCTGTATTTTCAGCTTAAAATAAGCATCTCTGTACTTTGTTTCAAGGACCTTTTTCTACACTACAAGCATCTTCGTTCGTTTTTAGTTTTAATAGCAATCTGGTAAGTTCACTAAACGAATCAGGTTCAAGTGATATTATTTTGAAAAAATAGTTTCTTTGCCACATAGTCATACCTCCTTCTTATTTATTTTCTTGCCTTAAATATGATTGTCAAACATATAAACAATAATCATATATTTTTTTAGACAATATATTTAATATTGTTTGCATAAAAAAATAATAGGAGAACAAAATATGACAGAAAGAAATTCAGCAACAATGAACCCGATGGAATTTACCTACAAGGTAACAAAACAGACTTTTTCACTAGAAAATCATTTTTCAGTTGCAAAATTCGAGGATGAGGAATTTCCTCTCGGCATCTATGACAGTTGCTTTTCACGTCTTTCAGGTGTTGTAATTGAAGATGGAAATGTTATGGCAAAAGATAAAGACAAAGCATCTGATGTTAAGTGTAAAACACAGCTTGCAGCTGAAATGTGGATTGATGTTGTGAGAGATATTGAGACACAGATGAGATGTTTTGAAATCTTCAGTTATAGTAGCTGTTATACAACTGCCATAAAACAGGAAAGGGCTAACAGAGAAGCATCAAAATAAATACAATTTGAAAACAAGTAAAACTGCCTCACCTAGTATATACCGGGTGGAGCAGTTTTATTAAAAAACTAATAGACGATTACTTTGAAAATAATGCTAGTATCGTTTTCATATTGTCCAAATCTATCTTGATCCTCAAGAAGAGAACCTCTCTTTACATACACCTCACCATGACCAGTGTAAAAGGAATAAGAAGCTTCAGTGATTTTGTCTCCAAATTTTACTCTGAGCGAACTTCCTGTACTAAAGCAAGCATCTTCTAAAACTTCAACATTTTCAAGACCTGAAACAATAGAAAGATTACCGCAACCTACAAACGCATAGGCTTTGATATATCTTGTCGTGGAAGGAAGCTTAACAGCAGTCAGTTCTTCTGATAGCTGAAAAGCAGATGCACCAAGTCCGACCACCTTGTATCCGTCAATAGTTTCAGGTACAACTACTATCTTTTCGTTGCCGTTGTATTTGGTAATTATACATTCACCTTCGGCTAAAATATGATTAGTGTCATCAACGTTACCATATTCCATGATTTCAAATACAGAAGATGAACTTTCTGGTAATGTATCAAGATAGCTGACAGCATCATCAAAAGACATCGAAGAAACATCTTCAACCTCTATTGGAGCTTGTGTCTCACTAGACTCTATAGATGTCACAGTGCTTTCAATCGTGTTATCGTCACCGGGAATAGAAGTCTCCTGTGTTGTCTGAGCATTGTTGCCGGTATTATCGTTTTTTTCTGTTATACTGCCGCATCCTATCATCATAACAGATAATGCAATGCACATGGCTCCATATAGTATTCTTTTACGCATATAATTCCTCCCTTATACCTCAAATAATTCATCAAGTTCATTATACTCAATTTCTGAAGATTTTAAAGTTTGATTTTTGTTGAACGATACACCATTTTTGGAGGGGCGTTCAACTATTCGTATTCAAATAATTTATTTAAATAATAAGTGTCATATTTATCCATTTTCTATATTAGTTTTCAACTTTACCTGATGAAATGTCATAATCCACTTCAGCATTACCATACACTTTGGCTTTGCGATACACTTCAGAATCGCCGTACACTTTTGCATGACCATACACTTTTGCATTATCATAAACTTTAGCATTGTCATACACTTTAGCATTGCCAGACACTCTAGCATCGTCACACACTATAGCATCGCCACCTACCTAACAATTACCCTCTTGAGATAGATTTTCTTCTTTTTCTATCCAACCGCCAAGCTTATCGTCAGATAAATGACGAATACGATGAAGAGTATGACCTTCATAATTCATAGTCTCGTCAGTAAATTCATATTTTGGTCCCATAGTTAATTCTCCTTTAAAATAAAATGACCTATGTATTTCTACATAAGTCATTTTTCACATTCCATTATTATAATTAAATAGTCTTTAAGACTATTCAATAATTAACACCAATCAGACGCATCCATCCAATCCTGACTGCAATTGGGCTCATTATCACCATAATCTGCATATAATTGTCTAATTTTACAAGTACTCTTTTTGTATACTATATCATCTACTTTTTCACCAAAAATACTCATTTCAGCGTAAATAATATATTGATTTATCATAGATTTTACAGTAGATTTAATGTATTGCAAACGGCTATTAGATAGTTTAGTTGACTTATCTGTATTATATAATTCAGCAGTATAACTAATAACTAATCCATATTTATTTTGTTCATATGCTTTTTCTAAAATTACTATTACTCTAAAATTATTATTTAATTCAGACCTAATGTCATCTTCTAATAAAGTTAGATCTAAACAAGTGTTACTACCCATAATTTTATTTACATAGTTTTCTTTATCTAATTTTGAGATAAATTTAGATTTACTTTCTACATAGAGACTACTATACATTTGTAAATAATTTCGCATAATAATATGTTCCTTTCAATTTTTATTTTTATAAAACAAATATTCTTTTATTATTTTTCTTCTATACAATCAACAACTTCGCATATATCTATAAGTAATGATAATAAAATAAAAATAATATATTTCATTTTCTGAAATATGTTATTTTTCATAATAATTATATATAAATAAATAGCATTTAAAGAATTATTTATAAAGAAAGAATATTATGAGTAAATCATGCTAGTTCTGATACTGTTGAAGATTTTGCTAGTTTTTGTTACGAAATTGATAGATTTATTGCTAACTATGATACTAAATAAAGTAAATCAAATAAAAAGACTTGTGTAAAAAATACACAAGTCTTTTGTTTTGGTATAAAAATCAAAAATAATATATAAAATTAATTACTATTTAAGTTCTCCAGCACCGTAAATAGTTAGTGTACCTGATATATATATCATTTCAGGTTCTGGAATATCTAAAAAGTTATTTTTATTAAAGTCTTTATATAAGTCATTTCCTTTAATAAGTTCTTTTAACAAATACAACTGTTCTTCAATGTCCTCAAACTCATATATATGAATCAATCTACAGCCTTTCTCTCTATATAGTAGTGACTGATTTAAAATATAATCGTTGGATTTCCCACTTTCTAAAGCAATTTCATAGTTACTATGATATTTAATTTCAATATTTAGTTCTGGTAAGTAAAGATTTTCAATTGGTCCATCATATACTTCTTTGATTGCTTCTACAACTGGAGTTGAATCTAATTGAGTACCTTCATAGTTTTTAATATAATCTAAATCAGACTTCTTAATTAGACGCTTACCATAGTAAAGAACTATCTCAATGTTATCAATCCAACCACAGTTATTATTGAGATTGAACGCGTTCTCTATAAATACTAGATTATTTTCTTTAGCATAAGTCTTAATAGCTTTATCAATCATTTTATTAGACGGTCCATATCTAAAATTTCTAGTAAGAATAGCTTTTTCTTGTATATTAGCAGAAGCATAACCTCTACCACCATAATTTTCTTTACATGTTTTAAGTGTTTTAGCTTTAATAACAGGATCTTTTTGTGGATTGTTATTTCTAAAGTTGTTCTTTCCTTTAGGATCAAGTTGGCTACATTTAATAGAGCAGTATTTTTGATAACCTTTGCCAAGTGTTAAAAATGGCGTTTTCTTTTTACATGTAGGACATATTCCTTCATTAGGTTTTTTCATATATTTATCATAATAGTCTTTAGCCATTATGTTATGTGCAGACTGAATATGCTTTACTAATCCTTTATGAGACTGAAAGTCTCTTTTACATATATTACATTGCATATATTTAATTTCCTTCCTTAGTTATTTATTAGTAAATAGCCATTTGTTTTTATTTAGTCTTAGAGTTCCAATGTAATTAAGATACTCACCATTCTTATTACTAAGCTTAGCGCATTTGAAGATATAATTCCAAATGTTCCAAAACTGTTTCTAAAGTCTAACTTAAAATCTCATGATTTATAAGTAATAATGTTAAGTTCTTCTGGATTTGTCTTAAGAACCTTTGCTAAAGTTGCCTTGATTGCTTCATATTCTATAGTACTAATAAATTCTTGTCTACTCATAAAAATCATCTCCTTTTTGATATAAGATATTATATTCAAAATAAGAGATGATTATTCATTTTAATCCCAAGTCATTGTAAACTTGTCAAACATAAGATTACCTTTGTAATCCATGTAAACAGTAACTGTAGTCTCAATAATGCTAGCCTGACTACCAATACCTACATGAGTAGATCCACTCTGGTTATTAGTAACTAACTTAAGAAATTCTTCTTTAGTAATTGATACTGGATAACCATATCTATCATTCTTAAAGAATCTAGGCGCACTTTCTACATCACTTGTCTTAAGCTGATCTACTTTCTTCCAACCGCTAGCGTGTTGTTTCTTATAGTAGTTTCTTATTCCGTTAATAATACCACAGCTATTACCAGAAAGTTTGATATTATATTTATCAGAAAAGTCTGAAGTATATGATAAGTCTAGATCATTTTTTCTTAATTCAAATGTCATGTCATTTTTAATAGGTTTCCACTCCTCATAATCAATTAAATGAATGTCTTCTAACTGATAACCATAATCGTTTAATACAGTAGAACAAACATCCATAATAGAATCTGCTATATTTCCCATATTATTCTCCTTTACTATACATGAATTTTTATTACTCCATTACTGTGAAATCCATCTACATCAATTAATGTAACATTCATATCTAATACGTCTTCATAGCAAGCTCTATAAAAGTTTCCGGTTTAATTGGAAGATATTTGCTTCTAAGGTCAGCTAATATAGTTCTTTCACCTTTATATACTACTACTTGTTGGCTAAATTTAACTTGTGTAATTAAATTTTCTAGTGTCATAATTTATATTTCCTTAATATATTTTATGTTCAAGAACATGTCAATTTCTCAAAATCTAATTATTATATGCTCTCTATCAAAGCTTTAAGTTTCTCAAATGAAATATTATTATAATATCCATCCCAATCTCCAGTAACTGATGTGATTACATTATGACCTTTGCATAAATAGATTCTACCACGTTTAATATCTGAACCATCCCATTCGTAATTCGCTATTGTTTTTCCTTTATTAGAATAACCAATGTCAGAAATACTTACCCATGCTGACCTATGTAATCCTGAATATCTAGCAACTATAGAAAGGCCACTTAAATCAGAATTTAATAAGAATGTTATGTCAGATACTTTATAATCTCCGGTTACTTTGTCTAAAATAACAGTTCCTGTAATTTTCCATCCTAAATTACTTGATATAGTTCCGATTGGAGCTTTTCTAATATTTTCAAATTCTTCCCAACAATTACCATCGAGGAATGGTTTATTCATTAGTTTATAAGTAACTACATCTTCGTCACATATAGCTTCAAATTGATCTGCACCATCATAAATGAGGAATTTATCTCCATTATATTCAATACGAGGATTCTTAATTACTCTACGATCAGGTAACTCAAATTCTACTTCAGAGAAGATGTTTATAAACATTTTTTTGTATTCATAATTAGTACCATCAAATATATAAGATTCAATATTATAAGTTAATGATCTGTCTCCTATCATCAATCCAGCTAGATAATACTGACATATCTTTTCAATACTAGTAATAGCTTTTATATTAGTTCTCTTATTATTAAGCTTTCTGTCAAACAATTTATCATATATATCCTGTTTAACTGCTGTATTATGTATTTTATCATTCTTATGTTTGTCAATAAATGCTTTCAATTGATCAAAGAAATCTTCTTTATTAGCCATACAGTTCTCCTTTCTATGCACAAATAACCTACCTAATATCTTAGATAAGTCATTTTTTCGCATCCGTTATTAATATTAAATAGCCATTGTTATCTAGTAATGAAAACATTTAATCCAACTGCTACTAAAATGAATATATTAAAGAAGATTATAACTCTAATATACTTAAAGTCTTTTTGTTTTTAGCAGTTTAAATTGACAATGATTATTGCTACACATAAGACACATAGAACAACTGATAAGAATTGAAATAACATTACTTTCTTACTAGCTTTATCAAGCATCTTGTTGTTTTTCTTAAAAGCTTTATCTTTTGCTTCTAATTAACTATTTAGATATTTTTTCGTCACTCATTAGTTATGTATCATTTAGACATTTTTGTATACAAATACTTGCAACCTTTAATTAAATAACTCAATGAATAATGTATTAGTACTGATAATATAATAACATACACAATAGTTATTAGATTTATTACTAACATATTTTTATTATACTGAAATAATTGATTTTCAAATTTATATCCAAAAATCATCTGAATAGCATACATTTCTAATGTACATGCGCCTATTATTTTAGTTAATTTACACTCTGGAATAAAACTTACTAATAGAGTTAATCCTATTGCAACTGGAATTAGTGTTAGATAGAACATATCTCTAAATGGCACTTGAAGTTTAATTCTAAATGCGTATTTATATGCTAACCAACTACCGATAATAGTTAGTGAGATTCCTACAAGCAATTTAAGCCACTTTTTAGTCTTTATTGGCTCTATAAAGTATAGATAATATCCTATAAAGAATACTGGAAGTCTATTCCAAGCAATCATTAGTACTTTAAGATTATCTGAATTAGTTAAGAAATAACTTCCTACTGACCATAAAATAATGGTACTAATAATAGTTACAATTCTATTTTTATTATCACACTTCTTGAATAGTGGATATATAAGATAGAATATCATAATAGTAGGTAAGAACCATAAGAAAGATCCGCCACCTTTAACAAATAATTCTTTACTAATCAATACATTAATAAGTCTAGTTATTGACCAAGATGAGTAGAAAAATGCAACTATAGCAAAAAGTATAAATTTGAGGTACACTAATTTGAATCTAGACCATACAAACTTAAAATACTTCACTGGTTTATTATATTTTGCCAAAGAATAAGCAGATAGCAAGAAGAAGATGTCTACTCCAACATATGCTGTCTGCTTAATAAATTGCTCTATATCTGATGTTCCAATATAAATCCATAAATGAAATATCAAAATCTGTAAGGCTGAAAAGACCATTATAGATTTTTTATTTTCCATTTATTTACTCCTCAAAAGATACTGGTACCATAATAAAAAGTACAAGATTATCTTTTATTGCTGTTTTCATTTCATCAGCTGAAGTACAGATATTCCATCCAAGATTAGCATTTGATTCAAGCTCATCTACTAATGCTTTTGGATCTTCTGTTTCAAATACATATCCAACCATTGGAATGGATCCGATAATTGGACTAAACTGAAAACCTTTATCAAATCCCTTAATTTCATTATCAAATCCATTAAGATAACCAGGTGTTACTTCCATAGTTCCCATTCCAATTTCTTTAAATACTTCAGAACCACTGAGATGTTCTGCCATTGAATAAGCATCCTTAAAATCAGACTTATTAAAATCTTCTGTAAGCTGTCCAGCTACTGAAAGCTCATGATTTTCTGGCTTTTCTGTAGGGTCAACTGATTCAGTCATTTCAACAGAATCTGTAGGATTTATAGTATTTGATTCATCATTTGTAGGATTTTCTGTAACAACTGGAATATCTGATACAACATCTTCCTTAGCTGATTCAGTCTTACTGCAACCAACTAATGTTGCAAGTGTCATAACAGCTATTAAAGATATAAATATAAGTTTTTTCTTCATAACGCATTCTCCTTTAAGAATTATAGTTCATTTTATTAGTGTGTATATAAATTATTCAATAATCATAAAATATCGATTGTTTAATTGTATAGCATTAAAACCTTCTTTTATTTCTACGTATTTAGAATCAAAGATTTTGATTCTATCATTATTAGATGCTAAAATTTTCATTGCAGCTTCTTTAGATACTTCAAACATGTTTCTTTAGTACGTTTCTGAATTTCTTTATTTTTTTTTTGAGGATTATTATCTCTAAAATTGTTTTTTGTTTCAGGATCTAATTGTGCACATCTAGCACAACAATGTTTCTGATAACCTATACTTAGTTTTAAAAAAGGAGTAGGCTTTCCACATATACATATTCCTACATTATCTGGTCGCATATATTTATCATAATAAGATTGAGCAGTTATTTTATGTTTTGTAGTTATATGCTTAGATAAACCTTGATATGTGTTCATCTCTTGATTACATATCTTACATTTCATATATTCTCCTTTCATAAATAAAATGACCTGTCTATAAAAGACAAGTCATTTTTCATTTTCTTACTATTAATATTAAATAGCTCATATAAAAACTATTTATATATAATAGTAGATATTAAATATAATTAAATTATTTTATTAAAGGAGGTTTTGCTTATATGTATAAATTAGATTATGCTGATGAATATTTTATTGAGGCATGTACAAAACGAATTAAGTCTATATATCCAGAATTTAGACCATATTTTTTAGGAGTTAGTAAAGATAAAACTTGTTTAATTGCAGCAGTTGACTTTCCTGATGGAACATTCTTTTTTAGAGTATCAGAGAATTCTGTATCATCAGCATATAATTCAGTAGAAGATGCTGATAGATATTAATTTATAATATGAGAAAAGATTATTTATTAAATCTATTGTAGGTCAAGTATAATTAAAAGGAGAACTACTATAATATAAATTAGTAGTTCTCTTTTTGTTTAAATTTTTGTTTCCATTATAGTTTTAATATAATCATATTTTGTAAGTGATGGATTTATTTTAATTATTTCTTTAATAATTAATATTGGTTTATTAGGTATATTCAAGTATACTGGTTTCTTTGTAAATAATCTTAATGCTTTACTTCCTATAGATTTACCAGTTCCTAATATATCATTACCTATTGGTATTTCATTCTATACATTCCAAATAGTTTCTTATGTAGC
>ENA-ORLY01002426-ORLY01002426.1-human-gut-metagenome-genome-assembly--contig:-NODE-2426-length-17744-cov-2.619686_pt1 | contig 17744 bp, 15 predicted proteins | sample MGYA00243071_ERZ508832 | MGnify/ENA primary metagenome ERZ508832 (study PRJEB26277, sample SAMN04329777) | human gut metagenome | biome: human-associated habitat | host: Homo sapiens | place: USA... | reverse complement strand
TGCGTGCCGGGATGCAGCACCACGTTCTCAGTCTCGGCCAAAGCCTTCTGTTCCCGCTCCTCTGCGCGCATGGTTTCTCTTCGAAAGATGACATGAACCTGACGGCACAGCCGGGACAGGCTCCGGGCAGCAGCGGCGGCTCCGTTGCCGCCGCCCAGCACCGCCACCGTTTGATTCCGAAAAAACATGCCGTCGCAGGTGGCGCAGTAAGACAGGCCTCGGCCCAGAAAGCGCTCCGCTCCCGGCGTCTCCAGCTTCCGAGGCGCAGCGCCCATGGCCAACACAACCGCGCCTGCCGTGTAGATTCCAGCGGTAGTCTGTACCGTCTTAACCGCCTGCGCCAAGCGCAGGCCTGTCACCTGGGCCCGGAGGAACGTGGCGCCGGCAGACCGGGCCTGTTCCAGCATATGTTCCGACAAATCCGGCCCTGCCACTCCGGAAAAGCCGGGGTAGTTTTCTACCCAAGCGGTGACCGACATTTGTCCCCCCGGCGCCCCGGGCTCCAGAAACAGCGTAGACAGGCCGTCTCTGGCCCCGTAAAGCGCCGCCGCGCAACCGGCCGGTCCTCCGCCGACCACAATGAGTTCATAATCCATGCCGTTCCCCCCTCTGATGAAAACAGTATGCCCCAAAAAACGAAGATCCATGACCCGTTTCCCGGGCCGAATGAAAACACGGAGGTACCATATGCGGAATATTCCGGCTTTTACTTGTGAATACGGCGTAGCGACTCTGATTTTGCAGGAAATCCCCACCCGGGGGGAGGCCTACTGTGTCGTACAGTGGGCCAATCCGGGCCAGACCGGTCCACTGCTGCAGGCCTGCTCTCAGTTCTGCCGCATGGCCGGAGCCCAGCGGGTCCTATCCTCCCAAGCGCCGGGGCCCGCCGGCACGCCGCCCCAAATCCAACTTTTGCGTATGACCCGCTCCAGGGCCGGTCTGCCGGAGACAGACGCCGCCCTCCGGCCGCTTCTGCCGGAGCTGGCAGAGGATTTTTTACGGATCTACCGCAAGGGAATGTCTCGGGTTCCGGCCGTTCTGACGCTGCGGGATACGGACATCCCTCAAATTCTGGCCCGAGGCGGCGCCTATTTCGTCCACCGGGACGAAACCCTTCTGGGAATCGGCCAGGTAGAGAAAGACACGCTTCTGTCGGTCGTTTCCTGCCGTCCCGGCGCCGGATGGGACGTGACCGCCGCCCTGCTCTCTGTAACACAAGGCGACACCGTCCGGCTCCAGGTCGCCCGGGACAACCACCGGGCAATCGCCCTCTACCAAAAACTTGGATTTACCGTGGTGGGGACGGGAGCATGCTGGTGGGAAATTTAAAAATGGACAAAATATGCGGGCACGCGGTTCCGGGACGGCGCGCCCGCATACTTTACCCATTTGTAACAAAACTCTCACAAGACGGTGATGGAAGAACGGATGATTTTGCGGTATGGTAACGGCGCAACAAAGGAGGTTATTTCGTAATGAAAAAATGCAAATTTCTCAGTGTACTCCTGGCGCTCGTTCTGGCGCTGAGCCTGGTATCCGGAGCTCTGGCAGAAGACGCCGCGCCGGAGGAGGTCACCGCCGTAGATCGGGACACGGTGTGGTCCTACTACGACAATGAAAAAGATCCCCTGGTGGGGACGGAGTATGAAAAGTGGAACATCCGCACGCTGTGGGCCAGAGGCATTTTTCTGGACAGCCCCGACTGGAAACAGGCCAAGGGGAGCTTCGGCGCGAAGAACGGTTCCTCCACCGATTTGGGAGACGGCTTCGTGGCCAACACCCTTCTGAATCAGTACAAGGAAGATGGAGACGGAATTGAGTGCTACTTTTTCGTCACCACGTTCCAGGTGGAGGACCTGAGCCGGGTCAAGCAGATCATGGGCTCTTTGTACTATGACGACTGCGCCGTTGTCTACCTGAATCAGAACAAAGTAGCCGCTTTCGATGAGCCGGAGGGTGGATTTTCCAAAAACATGGAGTACGGCGGTTCCAACGCCAGCGATCCAAAGCTGGGCGAATTCACTGTGACCGATATGAATCTGCTGCAGGAAGGCGCCAATGTTTTGGCCGTTGAGCTCCATCAGGGCCGCGCCTCCAGCTCCGACATTTATCTGGATTTCCAGTCCCTGGTTCTGTCTAGCCAAGAGGTGGATTACAGTCAAATGCCGCTGGAGCAAGACACGATTGCCCTCAACCTGGGGGCAGATGAGACGCAGATGAGCATCTCCTGGTATGCCTCCACGGATACGCCGGGCATGGTGGCCTACGCGCCGGAACCTGCCGTGCAGAACGGCTCCCTGCCTGCCGACGCCGCTACCGTTACGGCATCCGTCAGCCCAACCACCCGGGGCGGCTACTGGTCCCACCAGCTCACGCTCACCGGGCTGGAGCCCGACACCACTTACGTCTATCAGCTGACCAATCACAAAAACGAGGAAACCTGCACCTCTGAAATCGCCACCTTCACCACAGGAGGCGGGGAGCAGACCAGCTTCCTGTTTGTGGGCGACCCCCAGTTGGGCAGCAGCGGCAATCTGGACTCCGATGACGGCGGCTGGGAAAACACCCTGAATCTGGCCTCGCAGCATTTTCCCGACGCAACCTTCCTCCTGAGCGCAGGCGATCAGGTAGACACCGCCTCCAATGAAACCCATTACCAGGCCTATCTGAATCACGGCGTGCTCCGGAGCCTGCCCCAGGCCACCACCATCGGCAACCACGATTCGTCATCCGACGCCTACAGCAAGCATTTCCAGTCGGCCAATGAATCCACCCTGGGCGCAACCAAAGCCGGCGGCGACAGCTACTTTGTCTACAATGGAATTTTGTTCCTGGTTCTCAACAGCAACAATCTGTCCACTGCAGAGCATAAGGCATTCATGGAAAACGCCATTGCCGCTACGGCAGAGCAGGACATTCGCTGGAAAATTGTGGTCTTCCACCACTCCGTATACTCTGTGGCCAGCCACGCAGTGGACGACGACATTCTCAGCCGCCGGGATACGCTGGTCCCCCTGTTCCAGGAGCTGGACATTGACGTCGTTCTTATGGGTCATGACCACGTATACACCCGCAGTTACATGATGGACGGCCTCACGCCCATGACCGACGCATCCATCTACGACAGCGAGAACTACGATTCCATCACCGACCCGGAAGGCATCCTTTATGTCACGGCAAATTCCGGCTCCGGTTCTAAGTTCTATAACATTTCCGGTACGTATCCCTACGCCGCCGTGCAAAATCAGGAAAAAGTGCCCAACGTCTCCTACGTGACGGTCTCCGATACGGAATTCACCATTACAACCTACCGAACCTCAGATATGAGCCGGGTGGACACCTTCACCATTTACAAAACGCCGGAGATCGTCAATCCCTTCCAGGATGTCCGGGATACGGACTGGTTCTACCAGGACGTCATGCACGTTTACGAAGCCGGCCTCATGCAGGGTGTATCCGACCATGTCTTTGCCCCCAATACCGGCACCACCCGCGCCATGGCGGTAACCATGCTGTACCGGTTGGCCGGTGAGCCTGCGGTAAAAACCACGACTTCCTTCCAGGACGTCGATGCAGGCTGCTATTATGCCAAAGCCGTAGCTTGGGCTGAAGCCAACGGCATCACCGAGGGCATCGACGACACGCACTTTGCCCCCAACGGGACGGTCACGCGGCAGCAGCTGGCTCTGTTCCTGTACCGCTACGCCCGGTTCCAGGGCTATGACACCACCGCAAGAGGCGACTTGGCCGCCTATCCCGACCGTCCGGCTGTTTGGGCCAGAAGCGCTATGCAATGGTGCGTGGGAGCCGGCATCATAGAGGGTCTGGAAGACGGAACCTTGCGTCCCAACGGAACCGCCACCCGGGCGCAAATAGCCGCCGTATTCCACCGCTTCCTCACTGCCTACCAGGTATAATACCAATCTAGGAAGACACTCCGGCGCCGCAAACCAACCGGTCGGAGACAACGGGCCTGCCGCAAAACGGATTTGCGGCAGGTCTCCCGCTTTCAGCCGAGACGGAGGCGCACCGGTTTTCCGCGTCGTGCGCCGATCCAGCGTACGACGCGTCACGCGCCAAACAAATAAAAAAGGAGCATATTGTGAAAAAGGGAAAAATTTGGCTGGGACACCTGATCATAGAAGTTCTGGTTCTGTTGTCCATGGGAGCCATGCTTTTTTGGCCGGTACAAGGCGGCAGCTACCGTAGATTCGCCAACGACATGCTCTCCTATGTGCGGGGAACTGTCGAAGAGATTTTGAGCGAGGAGCTGTCGGACAGTACCGTGGGAAGCGGTCAAAAGCTGGGCCTTCAAACCCTGGCCGTCCGCCTGCCCGACGGCCAGACTGTGGAAATTGACAACTATCTGACGGAAATGCACAACGTATATGCCCGTCCGGGCCAGCGGGTCATCGTGTGCGTAGACGCCCCGGAGGGGGTAACGCCGTATTATTCTATTTACAACTACGACCGAACCCCAGGACTCATGGCGCTGGGCGGCGTATTCCTGCTTCTGAGGTTGCTGGTGGGCGGGCGCAAGGGCTTTGACGCCTTTATGGCCATTGGTTTCACGGTCCTGTTTTTGATTCAAGTGGCCCTGCCGAAAATCTTCTGCGGGGGGGATCCCGTGCTGGTCGGATTTTCCGTGGTCTTGCTCTCCACCGCCGTCACGCTCTTGCTCCTTCACGGACCGACTCTCTCTTGTTTGTTAGGCGCCTGCGTCACGCTCCTGGGGGAAATTGCGGCCTGCCTGTTGTTCTGGGGCTTCTCCCATATCTTGCATCTGACGGGATTTCAGACAGAAAGTGCCGAGGATCTGCTGCTCATTGCCCAGAACACCGGCTTGCAGGTGCGAACCCTGCTTCACACCGGGACGATGATCGCTTCCTTGGGCGCAGTCATGGATGTGGCCGTCTCCATTCTCTCTTCCTTGCGGGAGGTCGCCCGAGCAGAGCAGACGCCCAGCACCCGAGGCCTGTTCCGGTCGGGTATGAACATCGGCCGGGATATGATCGGCACCATGAGCAACACCCTGATTTTTGCGTTTACCGGCGGCGCACTGGCAACCATGCTGGTTTTCTACTCCTACGGCGTTCAGTTTCATCAGCTTCTCAGCTCCGACTACCTGACGCTGGAGCTCACACAGGGCCTGTGCAGCACCGCCGCCGTCATCCTCACGGTGCCGGCCGCAGCTTTGGTCGCCGCATGCATTTATCCCCGCGTCATCTCCAACGGCCGCCGGAAAGTCCTCTCTGAAACCCGTCCGGAGTCAAAATAGGGACTGTGGCAAAATAGACTTTTCAGAAATTCTACCTAATGTTTTAGCGGGAGAAACCACGAGTTTTCGTGATTCCTCCCGCTATTTCTAACTTTTGAAGAGGTGAATTTTGCAACAGGCTCATCTGTTTGGATCAACGGGCAGAGGCATCCTCTGCGCCGGGCTTTGGCAACTGGTTCAGGCGAACGGCAATGGCCTCCATACGCCGGTCCGTCTCGGCAATGATACCGGCGCACTGGGCCAGCTCCTCGGCCACGCCGTCGGGAATTTCCTCCGACAGCTTATAGTGAAGCTCATGCTCCAGGCTGGCCCAGAAATCCATGGCGATGGTGCGAATCTGAATCTCCACACGAACCTGCTGCTGCGAATCGGACAGATATACCGGCACCTCCACCACCAGATGCAAGCTCCGGTAGCCGTTGGGCTTGGGATGCCGGATGTAGTCCTTCTCTCGAAAGAGCGTCACGTCCGCCTGCGACAGCAGCATATCCCGAACGGCATAAATGTCTGAGATATATGGACAAACCACCCGGACGCCCGCCACATCGTTGAGATTTTCCAAAATGGACCGGATGGACAGCTCCAAGCCGCGCCGGGAGAGCTTATCGGCAATGCTCCTCGGTGTTTTCAGCCGGGATTTCACCGTCTCAATCGGAGTCCGCATTCCGCGAACCCGATGCTCCCGATTCAAGATATCCAGTTTGGTTGTAATTTGCTTGATTCCCCCTTCGTACAGGAGCATCAGCTGCTGATATTGGGTGGCAAAATGCAGCAGCTGCTCCTGGTTCTCTGGGGGAGCCGGCAGAACTTGCATTTCTTCCATGGCAATTCTTCCTTTGATATTTTTGTCTATTTTACCAAATTTTCTAAAAACAATTGTGACAAAAGGGTGAACTTTCCAAAATCCCTGGGATTTGCAGCCAAACAGGCAAAAGTCTTGCAAAAAGCCTCATTTGTGTTATAATAATAGAAAATGCACGGTGCCGGTTTGCTTGTTGCCGGCATGTTTACAGAGAGGATTTTTACAATGTCTGACTGCCTGTTCTGCAAAATTGCCGCCGGAGAGATCCCGGCGCAAAAGGTCTATGAAGATGAGCTGGTTCTGGCCTTTCGGGATATCCAGCCCCAGGCCCCGGTTCACATTTTGGTGATTCCCAAGCGCCATGTGGAGAGCGCGGCCTGTATCACGCCGGACAACAGCGCTCTGGTGGCGCGTTGCTTTGAGGTCATTGCAGAGCTGGGCAAAGCGCTGCCGGACGGGTTCCGCGTGGTCAGCAACTGCGGCCCGCATGCCGGGCAAACCGTCCCCCATCTGCACTTCCACTTGCTGGGCGGCGGTCCTCTGGCTTTGGAAATGGCGTAGCGGAAAGAGAGGAATGAAAATGGAAACGGATTTGAAGCCCAATGAGGGCAAAAAGGGAGTCATCGAGGTAGACGGCGTCCAGTACCTTCGCCTGCCCATTCCCACGCACCTGATTACCGATCAGGACAACATTTGCGATGTAGCCGAGCAATACGGCAAGCCCTTGCTCCAGCCGGGAGACATTCTGTTTATATCCGAAAAATGTGTGGCCTGCACCCAAAAACGGGCGATCCCCCTGGAGGAAATCCACCCGCGCAAGCTGGCCTATACTCTGAGCAAATATGTCACCAAAACCCCCCACGGCATCGGATTGGGTATGCCGGAAACCATGGAATACGCCTTGCGGGAATGCGGCACCTTGCGGATTCTCTTTGCCGCCTTCGTTTCCGTCATTGGAAAGAAACTCTTCCGGAAAAAGGGTTGGTTCTACAAAGTGGCCGGCTACAAGGCTCGCTCCATTGACGGCCCCTGTCACAACACCATCCCGCACTATGTGGTCTTGGGACCCCTGAACCCCGACCGGGTGGCGCGGGACATCAAGGCCCGCATCGGCTTCGAGACCTGCATTGTGGACATCAACGATTTGGAGGGCCAAATCCTGGGCGTTTCCTCAAAAGCTCTGGACAAGCTGCTCTACGCCCGTATTCTGAAGGACAATCCCCTGGGACAGGACGACCAGCAGACGCCCATGGGCATCATCCGGAAAATATCGTAATCTGAAAGGATCCCGGCCCGGCAGAGCCCTGCGTAGGCTGGAAATCAAACATCCCGGTTCCCTACGGCGTAAGCGTAAGGGAACCGAAAAAACAGGCTGCCCGCGTGAATTCTGTGCGCGGCAGCCTGTTGTCTTTCTGCCGAAAAGCCCCGAATGGGTTCTCGACTGTCTCGGATCTGTTACAAAACGGAGTAGGGACCCTTTCCACAACCAGAGCGCTGCCGGCGTAGGTCCCGCCCCCTCCTGTAACAGTTTATACTGCGGTCAAAGCACGCAGTATCATTTCGGACACGCAGCCGACGGCAGGGCCGCCTGCCCCCAATCCAGAATCAAACGGACGCCTGGTAAGTGCGTTACGCGCCGGCGCGGTTTAGAAGGAAATACAGTACAACCACCAGTCCCAACACAATCCGGTACACGCCAAAGGCGGCAAAGGAATGGCGCTTGACATAGCTCATGAGCGAGCGAATGGCCATCAGAGAGACCACAAAGGCCACCACACAGCCCACCAGCAAAATCGCCGCCTCCTGACCGGTCATGCCCACACCGTCTTGTATAAACTTGACCACCTTGAGGAAGCTGGCGCCCAGCATGGTGGGAATCGCCAGGAAGAAGGAAAACTCCGCCGCCGTGCTCCTGCTCAAGCCCAAGAGCATCGCTCCCAGGATGGTCGCCCCGGAGCGGGAGGTTCCGGGTATCATAGAGAGGCATTGAAACAGGCCGATGTACACAGCCGTGCGCCAGGTGATGTCTCCCGTGCGCCGGATGGTTGCCCGGTCCGAACGGTTGCGTTCCAGGAAAACAAAGGCTACGCCATAGGCAATCAAGGTCACTGCCACCGTTACGTAGTTGTACAGATGGGCATCCAGCCAATCATCCAGCAGGACCCCCAGCACCGCAGCCGGGAGCATCGCCACCACCACGTGGCCCCACAAGTCCCAGGTCTGCCGCTTCTCCGTGCCGGTCTTCCGGGGAGAAAAGGGATTCAATTTATGAAAAAACAGCACCAGAACGGCGACAATGGCGCCCAACTGAATGACCACCTCGAACATGCTCCAAAATTCCTCGGAGACGGACAGCGGCATAATCTCCTTCAGGAGAATCAGATGTCCGGTGGAGCTGATCGGCAGCCACTCTGTAATCCCTTCCACAATGCCGTAGAGAATGGCTTTTAAAATTTCCAGCATAGCATAACTCCTTTTCTATTGATTCTATTTCGCCGGCGCGGCGGCGTGCGTATGATTTCCCATGTTCCCCTCATTCCGCCTCCTCTCGTCCATGAAAGGATGTCTCATCAAACGTAATCACGGTAAAATAGCGGTCGGATTCCCGGTGAACCGCCTCGTCCACCCGGCGCTTCAGCTCCGCCTGCCGGTTCTCCATTTCAAAGGGAATCGACATGTCAAAAATCAAATTGGTGTGGCTCGGTCCCCGGACCATCCGAAAATCATGAATGGACAGACGCGGGTCCAATTGCCGGACCTGCCCCTCTACCAGAGCCCGCATGTGATTTAGCTCCGGATCATCGGTCACCACGGGGTCATAGTGGATACACAAATGAATTCGGTGCCGGTCCCAGCAGTCCCGCTCGATGTTGTCTATGATGTCATGGCAGACCATAGGGTCCTCCCGCATGTCCATCTCCACATGGGCCGTGGCAAACCTCTGCCCGGGACCGTAATCGTGGACCATCAGATCGTGAAAGCCCAATACCTTATCGCTTTGGAAGATCTCTCCGGCAATGACCTTCCTGAGGGCAGGATCCACCGGTTTCCCCAACAGGGGATCCACCGTATCCCGGGCAATGCCAACCCCGGACCAAATGATAAACAATGCCACCAGAAGTCCCACATAGCCGTCAATGGTCCATCCGGTCCAGTTCTCTACCAGAGCGGCCAGGAATACGGCCCCGGTGGAAATCACATCGTTCCGGCTGTCCATAGACGTAGCCTGCAGGGCCGCAGAATCGATCCGGCGGCCCAAGTCCCGGTTGAAAAGAGCCATCCACAATTTGACCAAAATGGACAACACCAGAACAGCCCCCACCACCGGGGAAAACTCCACCGGAGACGGGTGGAAAATTTTTTCCACAGAGGTTTTCGCCAGCTCCACGCCGATGATCAGAATCAGCGCGGCCACAACCAGCCCGGAAAGATACTCCACCCTGGCATGGCCGTAGGGATGTCCTTCGTCCGCCGGTTTTTCCGCAATGCGGAAGCCAACCAGCGTCACGATTGAGCTGGAAGCGTCCGACAGGTTGTTGACCGCATCCGCCGTTACAGATACCGAGCCGGAGATGGTTCCTACCGCCAATTTCCCTGCAAACAGCAGAAAATTGCATAAGATCCCCACCGCACCCGACAGGACGCCATAGGCGCTGCGCACCTTCGGATCGCCGGTCTGATCTGCATTCCGGACAAACAGCCGGAGCAGCAGCCGTGTCATAGGCTGGTCCCCCTTCCACAATTTCACAGCGGGGAAATTTTTGCAAGCCGACAAACAAAAATTTCCCCCGGCGCTGTACATTTGAGACATTTTGCTTTATGATAAGCTTATGTAGCCGCCTTCCCAACATGCCAACCGTGCTTGCACGGCGCAGCAGCGCCATCTCGTTGCATTCCGCTTAGGGCGGCAACATATCGTTTGTCATAGATCAGACACAATGTGGCTATTATATCACAACCAGCTCAGAAGTCCAGACTAAAACCAGCGGCGGTGACTTTTTTCAAGCCGCCGATAACATGGAGGGAAATTTTATGACCACAGCTTATCAAATTCTAACCGACTCCTCTTGTGACATGCCGGCCAGCCTGGCTCAGGAGCTGGATATTTCTGCGGCGCCTCTGCGCGTGCATTTCCAGGGAGACGAGTACGAAAACTTCCTGGACGGCGACCCCCGCAGCCGCCTGGACATGAAAGCCTTTTACCGCGCGCTGCGGGAAGGCGCTCCCACCAGCACCACCGCAGTGAATCCCGAGGGCTGGGCGGCGCTGATGCGGCCCGTTCTGGACAGCGGGCGGGATGTTTTAGTTCTGGCCTTCTCATCGGGACTCAGCTCCACCTATTCCGCTGCAGTTTCTGCCGCCCAGGAGCTGGCGCTCCAATACCCGGCACGGAAAATCCGCGTGATAGATACCCTGTGCGCTTCCATGGGCCAGGGGCTTCTGATTTACCACGCCGTGCAGCGGCAGCGGGCTGGAGAGAGCCTGGAGCAGGTAGCGAACTTCGTTGAGGAAAACAAGCTGCACCTGTGCCATTGGTTCACCGTAGACAATCTCATGTTTCTCAAACGCGGAGGCAGAATTTCCGCCGCCACGGCCGTTATGGGTACCATGCTGAAAATCAAGCCGGTACTCCACGTGGACAATTTGGGCCATTTGGTAAATGTGTCCAAGGCCCGGGGCCGCAAGGCCTCCATCGACGCCATGGCCGCCAAGGTCGGTCAATCCGGCATCGACCCCGGCAATCAGGTCTTCTTTATCAGCCACGGCGACTGCCGGGAAGACGCCGAATATCTGGCCGAATCCCTCCGGCGCACGTATCATCCCCAAGACGTGGTCATCAGCTATGTGGGGCCTGTCATCGGCTCTCACTCCGGTCCCGGGACCTTGGCTTTGTTCTTCCTGGGTACCCAGCGCTGAAAGCCGGGAACCCAGGCCCGAAGAGCCGATAGCGCAAATCCGCGCTTTGCATGCTTTTGCAACACGCAAAGGGCGGGTTTGTGCATCAAACGGCGTTGAAAGTCCGGATATTTGCCCAAAGGGGGCGCGCAGTGCGCGCCCCCGAATTCGTCATACCCCTGCCGCGAGGCAAGCGCTTAACCGCCGAACACAGACAGCAGGAAGCCTGCCGCAATGGCGGAGCCGATGACGCCTGCCACATTGGGGCCCATGGCATGCATCAGCAGATAATTGGTGGGGTTGTATTTCCGGCCCACATCCTGGCTGACGCGGGCAGCCATCGGAACCGCAGATACGCCGGCAGAGCCAATCAGCGGGTTGACCTTCCCCTTGGTCACCACGTACAGAACCTTACCCATCAGCAAGCCGCCGATGGTGGACAGTGCGAAGGCAAATACGCCCAGGGCAATGATCTTCAGCGTATTGAGATTCAGGAAGGACGCGCCGACCATCGTAGCGCCCACGGAGGTAGAGAGCATAATGGTGACGATGTTCATGAGCGCATTCTGCACCGTGTCCGACAGCCGTGCGGTCACGCCGCATTCCCGGAACAGGTTGCCCAGCATAAGACAGCCGATCAGCGGAGCTGTGGAGGGCAACAGGATCGACACAAATACCGTAACCACAATGGGGAAGATGATTTTCTCGGTTTTGCTGACTTCCCGAGCCTGCTTCATCACCACTCGGCGCTCCTTGCCTGTGGTAAGCAGCTTCATAAACGGCGGCTGAATCAGAGGAATCAATGCCATATAGGAGTAAGCCGCGATGGCAATGGGGCCCAGCAGATGGGGGGCCAGCTGCATCGGCAGGAAGATGGCGGTGGGGCCGTCGGCTCCACCGATGATGCCGATGGAAGCCGCTTCCGGGCCGGTAAAGCCGATGCAAATGGCCAGGAAAAACGCCACAAAGACGCCCAACTGAGCCGCAGCGCCCATCAGCATGCTCTTGGGATTGGAAAGCAGCGGGCCGAAGTCCGTCATAGCGCCCACGCCCAGGAAAATCAGGCAGGGATACAGGCTGGTTTTGACGCCGATGTAGAAAAAGTCCAGCAAGCCGCCCTCCGCCAGCACATGGCCGTAGCTGTGGTAGAACGCACTGCCCTCATTCATAAAATCGTCCCACAGCTCCTGGTGGTACAGGCCTCCCAAGGGAAGATTGCTCAGCAGACAGCCAAAGGCAATGCCCACCAGCAATAGGGGTTCAAATTTCTTTACAATACCTAAGTACAGAAGCACACAAGCAATGACAATCATGACCAGGCTTTTCCAGCCGTCGCCGACAAAAAAAGCGTTGACGCCTGAGTCATTCCAGAGGCGCTGCAGCGTTTGCCCAATATGAAATGCAAGCATGGGTCGTCCCCCCTACGCCAGAACAACCAGAGGCGCGCCCGACTCCACCGTGGCGCCTTTGGCCGCTACAATTTGGGCGACAGTACCGTCCTTGGGGGCAACAATTTCATTTTCCATCTTCATTGCCTCCAGAATGATCAATACCTGACCGGCTTTGACTGCCTGTCCCTGCTGAACCTGAACCTTCAAAACGACGCCGGGCATCGGCGCCTTCACCACCTCGCCGGCAGCCGGCGCTGCCGGAGCGGCAGGCGCAGGAGCATAAGCCTCATATTCGTCCACCAGCATCGCCTTTCCGGCCTCGACCTCCACCTCATAGGTGCGGCCGTTGAGGGTAACCTTATATTTCATCTCTACGAAACCTCCTTAATGGAAATGAAGCGGAGCTCGTTGACCGGTTTCCCCATCCGGTCGGCCACAATGGCCATGAGCATCGCAGCCGTTTTGGGATCGGTATTATATAGCTTCAGCTTACCGGCAGAGCCCGGCGCTGCGAGGCAGCTCTGTACCGGCGCAGCTGCGGGAGCGGACTCCAAAGCCGGCTCCTGCTTTTTTTGCGCCGATTGCATCACCTTCCCCATAATTGCCATGACGGCCATCAGCAGCGCGATTCCGAAAAACACCACCAGATAGCCCGTGACGGCAGCCAGACCTGCCTCTCCAATGGAAGAAATCACATCCGTCAATACCATGGACCGTCCCTCCTTAGAGCGCCTCGATGGTGTACGTGGCCTCATTCTCCTCCCGGGCCTTGCGTTCGGCAAAGAACTTCTCAGCCAGCTGGGGGAAGGCAATATAGCTCAGCACATCCTCGTCGCTGCGCGCAATGCCCTTCAGTTCCTTTTTCGTCTTCTGGAAAATCGGCTCCAATGTGTCGGCGTAGCGTCCGGTGAGGGGCTTCTCATCACCCAGAATCTTTTTCCGCACCTCCGGATCAATGGGAGCGGGCGTCTTGCCGTACTCGCCCCGGCAGTAGGCCTTGATCTCCTTGGACACGTTCCGGTAGCGCTCCCCATCCAACACGTTCCGCACTGCCTGCACACCCACCATCTGACTGGTGGGCGTCACCAGAGGCGGATAGCCCATGTCTTTCCGGACCTTGGGCGTCTCCACCAGAGCCTCGTCGAAACGGTCCAAGGCGTTCATCATTTTCAGCTGGCTCAGCAGGTTGGAAATCATACCGCCGGGGACCTGATAGCTCAAGCACTGGGTATCCGTCACCATGGACTTGGGCATCAGGGTGCCGTCTTTTATGTAGCCGTCGCGAATGGGCTTGAAGTAATCGGCAATGGCTTTCAGCGCCTGATCGTCCAAATCGCACCCGTAGCCCAGCTGCCGCAGCGCATAGACCAGCGTCTCTGTGGCAGGCTGAGAGGTACCGCCGGAGAAGGGAGAAATGGCGGTGTCGATGATGTCCACACCGGCTTCCACCGCCTTCAGGTATGTCATGAAGGCAAGGCCCGTGGTAGAATGGGTGTGCAGGTCCACGGGCAAGTCCACCGCATCCTTGATGGCAGACACCAGGGCATAGGCCTCCTTGGGGCCCATGATACCGGCCATATCCTTGATGCAGATGGTGGCAACCCCCATAGCCTTCAGCTCCTTGACCATCTTGACATAATTGGCCTGGGTGTGAACAGGGCTGGTGGTATAGGAGATGGTGCCGGAAGCAATCGCCCCGGCTTTCACGGTCTCCTCAATGGCGACCTTCATATTGTTTACATCGTTCAGGGCATCAAAAATGCGGATGATATCAATCCCGTTTTCCACGGATTTCCGGACAAACATCCGGACAAAATCATCCGGATAGTGAGAATAGCCCAGAACATTCTGACCGCGGAGCAGCATTTGCAGCTTGGTGTTGGGCATCTTCGCCCGGATCTTCCTCAGCCGCTCCCAGGGATCCTCCTGCAAATAACGCAGGCAGACGTCAAAGGTCGCGCCGCCCCAGCATTCACAGGCGTAATAGCCCGCCCGGTCCATCGTAGGCAGAATGTCCTCAAACTTGCTGTAAGGCAACCGGGTGGCAATGAGGGACTGGTTGGCATCCCGCAGGACCGTCTCCACAAACTGGACCTTTGGAGCCTTCTGTTTTCCATTTTGTGCCATAAGGCAAAACCTCCATGTAACCGCACTTGCGGTTCAATTTTGCAATAAATCGTCTGCGGGAAATGGCCGCACAGCTGCCGGGTATGGGCAGACGCACGGCCCTTCCCCGCAGACTTGCATTCCATGCGTCGCAGAGGCCTTCCGGCAGGGGCTATTTTCTTCAGGCGCAAGCTGTGCCGCCGAGCCTTCTCCAACCGCCCCACCGGCTTACCCACAGGCGGCAGAAGCCGCCTGTGGGGCAGGAAACGCATTATTTTGCCTTGGGCCCGGCCTCTGCAATGTTCTTGGGCATATTGGGATACTTTTTGGCAAAGTTCTCCGCAAACATGTTGGCCAGCTTGTTGGCGGCTGCCACATAGTCCTCCTTGGTTTTACCGTTGGCAATCCACATGGTCTCCGGATTCAGAATTTCGGAGGGGCATCCGGTTACCGCCTTGGGCATTTCCACATTAAAGATCTCAGAGTGCTCATACTCCGCCTCGGCCAGCTCGCCGTTCAAAGCGGCTGTGATCATGGCCCGGGTATAGCGCAGCTTCATCCGGCCCGCCTTGCCCAGCTCCTGGGCAGAGCCGCCGGCCCAGCCGGTGTTGACCAGATACACCGATGTGCCGTACTTCGCAATCTTCTCACCCAGCATGTTGGCATAGACCGAGGGGTCCATGGGCATAAAGGGCTCGCCGAAGAGCGTGGAGAACGTGGGCTTGGGCTCCGTGATGCCCCGCTCGGTGCCGGCCAGCTTCGAGGTAAAGCCGGTGACAAAGTGATACATCGCCGCGTCCGGGCTCAGCTTAGAAATCGGAGGCAGCACGCCGAAGGCGTCTGCGGTCAGGAAAACAACCACCTTGGGAATGCCGCCCACGCCGGGAACCGCTGCATTGGAAATAAAGTCGATGGGGTAGCCCACCCGGGTGTTCTCCGTCAGGCCGGCATCGTCAAAGTCAAATTCCCGGGTCTCGGGATCCAGGGCCACATTCTCCACCATCGCGCCGAAACGAATGGCATTGTAAATGTCCGGCTCGTTTTCGGCAGACAGGTTGATGCACTTGGCATAGCAGCCGCCTTCAATGTTGAATACGCCGTCGGCGGACCAGCCGTGCTCGTCGTCGCCGATCAGCTTCCGGTTGGGATCGGCGGACAGGGTCGTCTTACCGGTGCCGGACAGGCCGAAGAAAATGGCCGTCTCATGGGTGACCGGGTCCATATTGGCAGAGCAGTGCATGGGCAAAATGCCCTCTTTGGTCAATACGTAGTTCATGGTAGAGAACACGCTCTTTTTGATCTCACCGGCATACTGGGAGCCGCAGATGACAATGAGGTGCGCCTCGTAGTCAATCATAATGGCCGCTTCGGAATGGACGCCGTCTACGGCGGGATCGCAGTGGAAGCCGGGGGCGGCAATGACCGTATAGTCGGCCTCCCCGTAAGCCGCCAGCTCTTCCGGGGTCGGCCGGATCAGCAAGTCACGGATGAACAAGTTCTGGGAGGCCAGTTCATTGACCACGCGGAACTTCTTGGTATACTTGGGATCGGCGCCGGCAAAGCCGTCAAAAATAAAGATCTCTCTGCCCTGGAGGTAAGCGCAAACCTTCGCCAAAATGGCATCGAAACGCTCCTTGGCGATGGGGCGGTTCACCTTGCCCCAGGCGATGTCGTCATGAACGGCAGGGGTGTCGACAATAAACTTGTCGTCGGGGGAGCGGCCCGTGTACTTGCCGGTGGTAACGACCAGCGCGCCGGTATTGCTCAGCTTTCCCTCACCCCGGCGGAGCGCCGCTTCCGTCAGCTGTGCAGGGCCAAGGTTCCGATAGACGGCGCTGGGATTCAAAATTCCCAGTTTTTCCAGACCATAGGTTTCCATAATGAATCCTCCTAATGAAAAAGATAGAACGCGGAACGCACCGTGAGGGAAATTCCCGCTGTTCCGAACACAAATGATACAGGGAAGCCGGTAGAATGCCAACTTCCACCAGATATCATTTTAACATATACGGCAACTTCTGTCTATCCCATTTTTCAAGAAAATCGGTACAATTTTATCGGTTTTTGCCTGCCTGGTTATGTACACTTTTCCCCCTATTTCGCCTCCGCGCCGGAGGCATGTCAAAAAGCTGCACGGCAAAAATCCTTTCCGCCGCGCAGCTCTATGTCGTGATCCTATCCCACATCCACCTCAAATGCAGGACGGAAATTCGTATACAGACTTCCCGCCTCCATGGCCCGGCCCCGCAACCGGGCAAGCTCTGAAACGGTCACGAACTGATAGCCTTCTTGTTCCAACCGGTCGATGATCTCCAAGGCCGCATGGACAGAGCTGTTGGACATATCGTGCAGAAGGATGATGTCGCCGTCCTTCGCCTGCTCCACCACCCGGCTCACAATCCTTGCCTGCTCATGCGTCGACCAATCCTTGGGATCTACAGACCAGGTGATCAAGGACAAGCCGTGCTCCTCCGCCGCCTGCACCACCGTCCGACCGGCCTTTCCTCCCGGCGGACGCAGCAAGCTGGATTGGACGCCGGTTTGTTCCCAAAGGAGGTCCTCCGTCCGGCTGAGCTCTTGCTCCAGCATCTCCTCCTCCATACAACTCATGCAGCTATGGCTGTAGCCGTGCAGGCCGATTTCATGCCCTGCGGCAACCATCTCCCCGGCCAGGTCCGGATACTGCTCCATCCGGTAGCCGCAGAGGAAAAACGTGACCTGGGCCTGCCGGGACTCCAGGCCCTCCAGTAGGCGCCTGGTGAATTGACCGGACGGCCCGTCGTCGAAGGTCAACGCCAGGTATTTCTCATGGACGCCCTGGGCAAAACACGGACAGACCGTGAAACCCAGAAGCAGCAGACAAGCTGCCGCACATCGTATTTTGCGTTTCAAAAATTTCACTCTCCCTGCACCTTGACGGCCAGCCCACAAATGGGCTATGATAAAAGTCCTACTCTATTGTGCCGCAAGGAGACGTTCTTATGCCGGAAATTCTTTGCCCCTCCTGCGGGGCCGTACTCACCCAGGCAGATAAACAGTGGTTTTGCCGCAACGGACACAGCTTCGACGTCGCCCGCCAGGGTTATGTAAACCTCTTGCCCGTGACGCAAAAGCATTCCCTCCATCCCGGCGACACCCGGGAGCAGGTCGCCGCCAGGCGGGCCTTTCTGGACGCCGGGGCCAAGAACCTCCATGTCGTCGATCTGGACGGCGCGAAGGACGGCACCCTTTCCAATTACGACACCATTGCCGCACTGGCCAAACAGGGCGG
>ENA-ORLY01002424-ORLY01002424.1-human-gut-metagenome-genome-assembly--contig:-NODE-2424-length-17775-cov-2.460391_pt1 | contig 17775 bp, 9 predicted proteins | sample MGYA00243071_ERZ508832 | MGnify/ENA primary metagenome ERZ508832 (study PRJEB26277, sample SAMN04329777) | human gut metagenome | biome: human-associated habitat | host: Homo sapiens | place: USA... | reverse complement strand
TACTGGTTTCTGTTGCCACTTTTGCGCAGAAAGAAATTGAAGTAACGGGAGTAGTGACGGATACGAATAAAGAACCACTGGTCGGTGTCAATGTAACAGTAAAAGATCAGGCTGGCTTAGGAGCAATTACGGATATTAACGGACGTTATAAAATTAGTATTGAAGAGTTTTCAAGACTAGTATTCTCGTACATAGGTTTTGATAAACAGGAAGTATTAGTGAAAAGGCAGCAGGTAGTCAATGTAATTATGAAGGAATCTGAAGCAAGTGAGCTTGATGAAGTCGTTATTACAGGAACCGGTGCACAAAAGAAGTTAACTGTGACTGGAGCGGTGACTACCGTTAATGTAAATGATCTGAAAGCAAATCCGACAGCAAATCTTTCAAATGCTTTGGCTGGTAATGTGGCAGGTGTTCTAGCTATGCAGACATCCGGTCAGCCTGGAAAAAATACTTCGGAATTCTGGATTCGTGGTATTTCTACTTTCGGAGCTGATAACTCGGCTTTAGTGTTAGTAGATGGATTTGAGCGTAGTCTCGATGAAATTAATATTGAGGATGTTGAATCGTTTACTGTTTTAAAGGATGCTTCTACTACAGCAATTTACGGTCCTCGTGGTGCTAATGGTGTAGTATTGATTACAACAAAACATGGTAAAGCTGGTAAAATCAATATCAGTGCTAAAGTGGAAACATCTTATAACACACGGACTATCACACCGGAATTTGTAGATGGGTACACTCATGCTAGAATGATGAATGAAGCACGTATTACTCGTAATCAAGAACCGATCTATCAGAATGACGAATTGGAAATTCTACGTTTAGGACTTGACCCGGATTTATATCCGAATGTAGACTGGAAAGATGTATTATTGAAAGATGGAGCAATGACTTATCGTGCTAATGTAAATATGAACGGTGGTGGTAGTACAGCACGTTATTTTGTTTCGCTTAGCTATATTAGTGAAGAAGGTATGTATAAGACAGATGAAGCAGTTCGTAAAGATTATAATACCAATCCCGGTAGTCAACGATGGAATTATCGTTTGAATACCGATATTGACATCACAAAAACAACTCTTGTGAAAGTCGGTGTTTCCGGTTCTTTAAAGAAACGTAATGCTCCTGGACAAGGTGGAAATGTATGGGCATCGTTAATAAATCAAAGTCCGATTAGTATTCCAGTAATGTATTCCAATGGTTATGTACCAGCATTTGGAAAAGAAGATGATCGTTCCAATCCATGGGTATTGGCAACACAAACTGGATATTTTGAAATCTGGGAAAATAAGGTTCAGACTAATATTTCTTTAGAACAGAAGCTGGATTTTATTACTAAAGGATTGCGTTTTGAAGGTCGTTTTGGTTTCGACACTAACAACACAAACGAAATTAGCCGTAAAAAAATGCCTCAAACATGGCGCGCAGAACGTTTTCGAAATACTGATGGGGAAATTACTTTTAAAGAACAGCGAACCGAAGAAAAAATGACTCAAAGCTCTATTTCAACAGGTAACCGGACTGAATTTTTAGAAGCAATTTTACACTACAATCGTGCATTCAAAGCGCATCACGTAGGTGGTACTTTAAAATATAGCCAAGATGCTTATCGGACTACTGTAGATATTGGTACAGATATAAAGAATGGCATTGCTAAACGTCATATGGGCTTGGCAGGACGTGCTAGTTATAACTGGAATTATCGTTACTTCATAGATTTTAACTTCGGTTATAACGGATCAGAAAACTTTGCCGATGGACATCGATTCGGATTCTTCCCTGCTTTTTCTCTGGCTTGGAACATTGCAGAAGAGAAATTCATTAAGAAACATCTGGAATGGATGAATATGTTCAAGCTGCGTTACTCTTATGGTAAAGTAGGTAATGATAAATTGGGTGAACGTTTTCCTTATCTATATACAATTGCTAAGTCATATAAAGAAAATGATAAGGACGTAACCTTTCCTGGTTGGAATTGGGGTGATTATGGTTATGGCAATTCTTATGATGGTATGGCATATACTCAATTAGCTTCTGAAAACGTTACTTGGGAAATTGCAACAAAGCACGATATAGGTGTAGACCTTTCTTTGTTTAATGATAAGTTTACAGCCACTGTAGACTATTTCCATGAACAACGCGATGGTATTTATATGGAACGTAAATATCTACCAGGTATTGTGGGGGTGAATAGTAATCCAAAAGCGAATGTGGGAAGTGTGCGGTCGAAAGGTTTCGACGGCAATTTTGCCTATAAACAGAAAATAAACAGAGTGAACCTCACGGTTCGTGGTAATTTTACTTATAGTAAAAATGAGATATTGGAGAAGGATGAAGAAAATACTGTTTATCCTTACCAGACAGAAGCGGGTTACCGTGTAAACCAAGCTAAAGGTTTGATTGCATTAGGTCTTTTTAAAGATTATGATGATATTCGTAACAGTCCTCAACAGACAGCATGGGGAAAAGTACAACCGGGTGATATTAAATATAAAGATGTTAATGGAGATGGTGTAATCAATGATGGTGACAAAGTAGCTATCGGTGCGACTACCAAACCGAATCTGATTTACGGATTTGGTATCTCTGCACAATGGAAAGGATTTGATTTCAATGTCCATTTTCAAGGAGCAGGAAAGTCTTCATTCTTCATTAATGGTTCTACGGTATTTGCCTTCAAGGATAGTCAGTGGGGAAATGTTTTGGGAAATTTAGTAGCTAATCGTTGGGTTGATGCAGACACAGCAGCTAAACTTGGAATTCCTGCTAATGAAGATCCGAATGCTTCTTATCCACGCCTTAGCTATGGTGGAAATGATAATAATCAACAAAAGTCCACTTTCTGGCTAAAAAATGGTTCATATTTACGTTTGAAGACTTTAGAAGTAGGGTATACATTGCCTAAATCAATTGTAAATAAGATTAAGTTCAATAATATACGTGTATTCTTTATTGGTACCAATTTATTGACATTCGCTAAATTTAAAGAATGGGATCCGGAATTAGGAAGTTCCACAGGGGCGGAATACCCACTGTCTAGGGTAATGACTTTAGGATTGACTGTTAATATCTAATCAATATGTGTGAAATGAAAAAGATATATAAGTTTTGTATAGGTGCCCTGTTAGGGACAATCACCGTTTCGTGTGTAGACCAGCTGGATTCGGATAAAAATTTTAAAGACCGTATGACGCTGGAAGATGTATTTACTAATGAAAAATACTCGGAAGAATGGTTAGCTCATGCTTATTCCTATCTTAAAGGAGAGAATATGGATGTTGGAATCAAAGATAATATACTGTGGTGTTTTGCCGATGATATTTATTTTGGTGACCGTGATATTTATAACACCTTTAAAACAGGGACTTATAGTGAAGGAGACCGACAATCATGGGGAGCCAGTTATAAAGGCATTCGTCAGGCATCCATTTTCATTCAAAATATCGACATGAATATGGAGTTTACAGAAGCTGAAAGAGCTGACCTGAAAGCACAAGCCCGTTTTGTACGCGCTTACTATTATTGGTTATTACTCCGTAAATATGGCCCTGTTCCTTTATTGCCGGAGGAAGGACTCGATTATACAGCCAGCTATGATGATTTGGCTTGTCAACGTAATTCCTATGATGAATGCGTAGAATATATCGAATCAGAAATGCGCTTGGCGGCTAAGGACTTACCTTTGGACAGGGGAGCGAATCATACCTCTCGTCCTACTAGAGGGGCCGCATTAGCAGCACGCGCAAAAGTTCTATTATACGCGGCAAGTCCTATTAATAACCCTCGTCCTGAAGATACCGAAAGATTTACAGATTTGGTAGATCATGACGGAAGATGTTTGTTAGCACAGGAATATAATGAATACAAATGGGCCAAAGCCGCTGCAGCAGCAAGAGACGTTATGGAACTCCCGGGAAGCAATTATGGACACCGTTATGTGTTACACACTGTGAAGAAAAGAGATGAAGCCGCTGCAGGTTATCCGAAGACACTTCCTCCTTATTCTGATAATGATTTTGAAAATGCTGATTGGCCAAATGGATATCGGGATATTGACCCCTTTGAATCCTATCGACAAGTTTTTAATGGAGCCCTGTCTATGTTTGATAATCCTGAACTTATTTTTAGTCGTGGACAAAATCAGGGTGACCGCAATCTTGCAGATATGGTATTACATCAATTGCCTACCAGTGCCAATGGCTGGAATACACATGGTATGACACAAAAGATGTGTGATGCTTACTATATGTATAATGGCTCTGAGTTTAACAGACAGACATTTTTGGACACTTGCCAAGTTGAGAACCGTTTTGTGTCTGAAAAGGAAGGGAAGGCAGGAACATATCCTTATTTAAAGAAAGGAGTATGGAAAGAGTATGCATGGCGTGAACCACGCTTCTATGCTTCAGTTGCTTTTAATGGTTGTGTATGGCCTCTATTGAATAATTCAACGCTTAAAGATCCTAAACCCGTAGAGCAACAGGTATTTTATTATCGTGGTAATGGTAATGGATATACTAACTCCAATTTTTGGCTTCGCACTGGTATTGGAATCATGAAATTTGTTCATCCGGACGATACCTCTGCGGCAAAAGGTAATAAGGACTATGTCAAACTAAAAACGGAACCTGCTATTCGTTTTGCTGAAATCTTATTGATTTACGCTGAAGCTTTGAATGAGTTGGAAGATGGCTCTTCATACGACATTCCATCTTGGGATGGCTCTGCCAGTTATTCTGTCAAACGTGACATAAATGAAATGAAAAAAGGTATTCGTCCTGTTCGTTGCCGTGCAGGGGTTCCCGATTATACATTGCCAGAGTATCAAGACCGGAATGTATTCCGTAAGAAATTGAAGCATGAGCGACAGATAGAGCTCATGGGAGAAGGACATCGTTATTTTGATCTCCGCAGATGGAAAGACGCTCCGATTGAAGAGTCAATGGAAATATATGGTTGTGATGCTCTTATGACTGAAGAAAATAGAGCAGCGTTTCATTCACCAATTGTAGTCAATGAACTTCCAACTGCTTTTTCTCGCAAATTATATTTCTGGCCTATCAGTCATGAGGAGTTGAAACGCAATAAGCTGTTGACACAAAATCCGGGTTGGACATACAATGATTAATTTTAAAATGATATAAGTATGAAAATTATATATAATTGTTGGTTTGCATTATGTATGTTGCTCTTGATCACTTCTTGTAATGATGAGTGGAAAGATGAGCAGTATCGGCAATATATTTCTTTTAAAGCACCTATAAAAGATAAAGATAATGGGGTAACTCCAATATATGTGAGATACAACCCTGATGGAAAAGTACGCTATCAGTTACCGGTTATAGTTAGTGGGTCAACTACGAACGAACAAGATATAGATGTCCATGTAGCACTATATGAGGATACCTTGGAAATATTAAATAGAGAACGTTTCAGCGGGCGTACAGATTTATGGTATACGCTATTGGAGGAAGATAAATATGAATTCCCGGAAATAGTTCATATTCCTGCAGGAACATGTGTGGAACAACTAAATATTGATTTTGATTTGAGAGGAATCAATATGACAGATAAATGGGTGTTGCCTCTAACTATCGTTGATGATGCTTCTTATAATTATCAAGGTCATCCACGTAAAAACTATGCAAAAGCATTATTGCGTGTAATTCCTTTTAACGATTATTCCGGTTCATATAGTACAAGTACAATGGAAGTGTATATTCGAAATGCAAATGGAAGTACTGATAATAAACCGATGGTAACCAATAATCGTACAGCATATGTGGTAGATAATAATACTATTTTCTTTTATGCCGGTTTAATGAGCGAAGATTTATCAAGAGATGAACGGGAACTTTATAAAATATATATACGCTTCAATGAAGACAAATCATTGAGTATGTGGGCAGATAACGAAGAAAAGATTGGATTTAAGCTATACGGTACTCCTGCTTACAGTGTAACGGAAACTATGGATGCTACACGACCTTATCTAAAACATCGCTATGTTTCATTTACTATTGAATATGATTTTAAAGATGTAACTTCTCGGAATCAAGAAGTTCTTTATAAAGTTAAAGGAACAATGCTACTGGAACGAAATCTCAATACTCAGATTCCAGACGAAGATCAGCAGATTGAATGGTAAATAATGAAAAATTAAGAACCAGCCTGATGATCTAATTATATTTTATGGATTAGCAGATAAATACCATAAAATAAGAGAATAAGTTAGGCGTGATTCTGTAAACGACTTACGTGATTGAATCACGACAATAATTTAATATTCAATATAAGATAAATAATTAAGTAGCCTGTCATTGTCTAAATCGAGTTCAATGACAGGCTGTTTAAATTGCTTACAGTATGCTGCGGATATGATAATAAAGAATTTGATATAAATAAAAGGCTTTAAGTTAAGAAGAATGAGTATCTCTTATTAATTCATTCTTTAAGATTAAATTTACAAATAACAAAAAAGTAGAAACAGTGACGATAGAACGAGTATTGGGATCCAAGCTAATTGAATTGCTGTAACTGGGGATTTTTAGGGATAGTCGCGTCATCTTATTTACATAAAGTTACATGTCTTCTAATCCTAAGACTCGTGTTTCAATATCGTATTTTGCCATCTCTTTGTGCCTTAAATGTTCCACTTTTTCCATGAACGTTGAATGAACATAATTATTCTCTGGCATCCGTTTAACTTCTGCTATAAGGGCTTTTTTTCCACTTGATTTAAGAGCTACAATATCAATTTCATAAGAGTTTAATCGTTCTTTGTTTGTAGAACTTTTAGTTTCCCACCAGGAACCAATTTCTTTAAACCCACCTTCTTCTGCTAATTTCTGTTTAAAATAGTTTTCTAACACTTTGCCTGAATAAGTCTGATAATCAGCCTTTGCTAGTTGACGCAGGTCTTCAAAATTCTGTAGTTCAATATATGAACGATTCCGTTCGATGTATTTAAACCAGAAATTTAGAAAATTATCTCCAATAATATATCGTACATTTTTCTTAGTACCTGGTTTCGCAAAAATAGGCCGTTCGCGAGTTATCAAATTATACACATTTTCTAATTTACTTAAATGACCTCCGATAGATATCCCCCCTAGTACTGACTCTATTTCCCCTTGTGTATAATGCCCATTTGCTATTTCTAATAAGATGGAAAAGTAAATGCCATAATTTTTTCCAAATTCAGTAATCAACAAATTACGTCCTTCATCTATAAACAAGGAGTTTTCCGAAAAGACAAAGTCATACATCTTATCTATAGTAAGCGCTTGGTTATCACAAAACAACTCTACATATTTAGGGATTCCTCCAGTCAGTGTATACAAAGCTAACAGGTCATCATTACTATATCCGGGCGCAAAATCCTCCATAATTTGTTTTAGCACTTTTGTATTGAAGGACCGAAGACATAAAATATTGTCAGCACGTCCGAATAATGGTTCTCCATGATCCGTGAATATCTTTTGCATCAATGAATATACAGAGCCGCTAATTACAAGATTTATTTTAGTTTCTTGCCGATATTCATCCCAAAGATTTTGCATATCACTAAAAACATCGGGTCTGATATTATAAAACTCCTGAAATTCATCAATAACAATATTAAAAGAACGTGTTTTTCCTATTTCGAAAAGATATTGTATCAAAGTAGTAAAGTTAGATATGCCATCCGGAATAAAAATAGATAATGTCTCGCGTACTATTTTTATAAAATCTGCGACTAATATACTCTCTGCTTTTCTTCCAATGAAAAAATATACAGTAGGTGTTCCCTTCAGAGCTTGTTTTATAAGACTGGTTTTTCCAATACGCCTACGGCCTGTTACCACAATCATTCTGGAATTTTGACCAAATGCAAGCTCTTGTACACGCTTCAATTCTGCAATTTCTTTCTCTCTATTATAAAACTTCATAATCAATAAGTTTTTCTCAACGGCTGTTGAGTCAACCGTCGTTGCAAAAATATGAAATAAATTAAGAACAGCCAATTTTGCAATACTTAATTATTGATGTTTTCGCCATTTTTAGAGTTCATCCGAAAGAATATAGAATAATAAAATAATGAAAATAAGTGACTTTATTGAGAGAAAAATCACTTTAATTTTACTTGAAAAAGATGTAAAGCACAACACAGTAACAATACGCTAATTTATAATATCCAGATAATCAAATAGATACAGTAGTGTTTATTAGTATGGACAGGACCCGGAAAACCAACTTTGCACGGATGACTTCGCCGGACATTGGGCTCATAATGCCAATCTTTCCGTGAAAGCGATCATGGGAGTGGCCGGATACAGTGAAATGGCTCGGATGCTCGGATTGAATGATGTAGCTGAAAAATATGCTGTTATAGCTAAGAAAATGGCAGTGAAATGGGAAAAAATGGCGAATGAGGGTGATCATTACCGTTTGGCTTTTGACAGAAAGAACACTTGGAGTCAAAAATATAACATGGTTTGGGATAAGTTGTGGAACCTGAATTTATTTCCTAATAATGTTATCAGAAAAGAGATTAACTATTACTTGACAAAGCAGAATCCTTACGGGCTTCCTCTGGACTCTCGTAAAGAATACACAAAATCCGACTGGATCATGTGGACGGCAGCTATGTCATCAGATAAGGAAACCTTCCAGAAATTCTCTGATCCTGTCTATAAATATATCAATGAAACAGTATCTCGTGTACCTATCAGTGACTGGCACCACACAGACAGTGGAAAATGGGTGGGCTTCAGAGCCCGTTCGGTGATCGGAGGATACTGGATGAAGGTATTAATGGATAAAGTTCAAAACAATCAATAATTTAAATCTAGTGTATTATGAAATGTAAAACTATGAAACATGGGAACATAGGGCTACAATGCATGATGTTGGTATTCATTTTGGCAGTCTGTTTTAGTAGCTGCAAAGATAGCAAAGACGATACATCAGCGCCTTATGATCCGAATCTGCCAGTAGAAGTGACGGATTTCACACCTAAATCGGGAGGTGGAAAGAAGAAAATGATAATCTATGGTAGCAACTTTGGAATAGATTGTTCTATTATTTCTGTTAAGGTAGGTGGTAAAGAAGCCATTGTCATTAGTTCTAAAGGTACCAGTATCTACTGCTCCACGCCGGAGAGCTGTTTCGAAGGAACTGTAGAAATAAAGATAGGTGAACAAACTGTGATAGCATCTGAAAAATATCAGTACGAACCACAAATGGTAGTAACAGACTTATGTGGTGATGTAGATGAACTGGGAGAGGGAAATATTGTAGACACTGGTCCGTTTGACGATTGTGGAAAGATAGACTATCCTTTTTGGTTTTCTTTTGATCCCCAACATTCTAATATTCTTTATTTGTCTCAAAATAAAGGAAATCTGAGAGTGTTAGATTTGGAAAAGGAAATGATCTATACTAAGGAACTAAATAATATCAACCGTGCAACTACTATTACATGGACTAATGATGGTGATATGATATTGGCTGCTCCCCAGAATGGTGGTGCTAAGAATAGAAACAATATTATTTTAAAGCGTGGAAGCAGTACAGACGGACAAGATTTCAAAGAGTCTGTTGGGTCGCTTTGGCGCGTGGTAATGCTTGTAACGGGTCTATGGTGCTTCCACAAACGGGAGAACTTTACTTCAATCATCGTGCAACAGGCAATGTGTACAGATATAATTTTGAAGAAAACGGCTATAATAACAATCCGGAAGTTCCTGGTGGAGCAGGGTTGAATGACTTTTTGGCATTTAGTGTACCTAATCAGACGGTTGACTTTAGTATGGTTCCTCATCCAACAGGTAAATATGTTTATATCATCATGCATGAATCGCATTATATACTTCGTTCCAATTATGATGAGGAGACTAAAAAACTGGTAACTCCATATATTGTGTGCGGACAATCCGGTCAGGCTGATTATAAGGATCTTGTAGGTATCAATGCACGCATCAATAAACCAGGTCAAGGTGTTTTCGTATTTAACGAGGAGTATAAGGCTGCTAATAAGGATGATTGGTATGACTTCTATTTCGCAGATAAAGAGAATCATTGTATTCGAATATTGACTCCGGATGGGGTGGTTTCTACGTTTGCCGGACGCGGTTCTGCCTCTGCAAGTAGCTATAAATGGGGTAAGCAAAATGGAGAAGTACGTGAGAGAGCTCGCTTTAATCAACCGGTGGCTTTGGCTTACAATGAGGCAACAAAGACTTTCTATGTAGGTGATTCGGGAAATTATAAGATCCGGAAGATTGCTAAAGAACAGGCATCTGACGATTTAGTTGGAGAAGAATCTAATGACAATCAGGACCAAGAAAATCAATAAAAAGAAGAACACATGAGAATAAAAGAATTTATTACGATTTGTCTGTTATTAGTCTCTGTTTCCCTTTTTGCTCAAGAGAAGACTATTGAGGTAACGGGAGTTGTGACAGATATGAATAAAGAACCATTGGTTGGTGTCAATGTAACAGTGAAAGACAAACCTGGTTTAGGAGCGATAACAGATATCAACGGACGTTACAAGATAAACATAGAGGAATTTTCTCGTTTGGTATTTTCGTATATTGGTTTTGATACACAAGAAATATTGGTGAAGCACCAAAATCTGGTCAATGTGTCAATGAAAGAATCGGAGGCTAGAGAAATTGATGAAGTAGTAATTACGGGAACGGGTGCGCAGAAGAAATTGACTGTGACTGGTGCAGTGACGAATGTAGATGTAGAGGTGCTGAAATCAAATCCTACGGCGAATCTTTCTAATGCATTGGCCGGAAATGTATCAGGTGTCCTTGCCATGCAAACTTCCGGACAACCGGGTGTGAATACTTCTGAATTCTGGATTCGAGGTATATCCACTTTTGGTGCTAATAGCTCCGCATTAGTATTAGTTGATGGTTTTGAACGCGATTTAGATGAAATCAATATTGAGTCTTTTACTGTATTGAAGGATGCTTCTACAACCGCGATTTATGGTTCTCGTGGCGCAAATGGTGTAGTGTTGATTACTACCAAGCATGGTAAAGAAGGTAAGATTAAGATTAATGCTAAAGTGGAGACTTCTTATAATGCGCGTACCATCACACCGGAATTTGCAGATGGTTACAGTTATGCCATGCTGATGAATGAAGCATGTATAACTCGTAATCAAGAGAGAATTTATCAGAATGACGAAATGGAAATTCTGCGATTGGGACTTGACCCGGATTTATATCCGAATGTAGACTGGATGGATGTCCTGTTGAAAGATGGAGCTATGACTTATCGTGCTAATCTGAATATGAGTGGCGGAGGTAGCACGGCGCGTTATTTTGTATCGCTTAGTTATGTGAATGAAGAAGGTATGTACAAAACGGATGATGCCATGCGTAAGGATTATAATACTAATCCTAGTAGTCAACGTTGGAATTACCGTTTGAATACGGATATTGATGTAACGAAGACTACTCTTGTAAAAGTAGGCGTATCCGGTTCATTAAAGAAGCGTAATGCACCGGGGCAGGGCTCTAACGTATGGACTTCATTGATGGGGCAGAGTCCAATCAGTATTCCTGTGATGTATTCTAATGGTTACATTCCTGCACACGGGAAAGAAGATAATCGCAATAATCCTTGGGTACTTGCTACACAGAGTGGTTATAAAGAAATCTGGAATAATAAAATTCAGACCAATATTTCTTTGGAACAAAAGTTGGATTTTATCACTAAAGGCCTGCGTTTTGAAGGACGTTTCGGGTTCGACACGAATAATCAGAGTGAAATAAACCGGATAAGAATGCCGGAAACATGGCGTGCCCAAAGAGATCGCAATGATGAGGGAAAGGTGATCTTCAACCAACAAAGTGCCGAAAAACCGATGGAGCAAACCAGTGCCTCTACTGGTGAACGCCGTGAATTCCTGGAAGCATTTTTACAATATAACCGTGCATTTCACGCGCATCATTTGAGTGGAACATTGAAATATAGTCAGGATGCTTATCGGACAACAGTTGATATTGGAACGGATGTAAAGAATGGGATTGCCAAACGTCACATGGGATTGGCCGGTCGGGTAAGTTACAACTGGAACTATCGCTATTTTGCTGACTTTAACTTTGGCTATAATGGTTCGGAAAATTTTGCTGATGGACATCGTTTCGGCTTTTTCCCTGCGTTTTCTCTCGCTTGGAATATAGCAGAAGAAACGTTTATAAAGAAACATCTGAAATGGATGAATATGTTCAAGTTACGTTATTCCTATGGCAAAGTGGGTAGCGATAAGCTTAAAATAGGTGATACAACATATCGTTTTCCCTATTTGTACACAATCAAGGATGATGGAAATGGCTGGACTTGGAGTGATTACGGTTCTCCGGACAATGTGTATACAGGAATGCAGTATACGCAGCTGGCCTCCAACAATGTCACTTGGGAAATTGCGACCAAGCACGATGCAGGTGTGGATTTATCCTTATTCAATGACAAGTTTACGGCTACTGTAGATTATTTCCATGAACAGCGTGATGGTATCTATATGGAACGTAATTATCTACCTGGCATTGTGGGTGTAAATACTTATCCAAAAGCGAATGTGGGAAGTGTGCGGTCGAAAGGTTTTGACGGTAATTTTGCTTACAAGCAGAAAATAGGTAAAGTCAATCTGACTGTACGTGGTAACTTTACTTACAGTAAGAATGAGATTCTGGAGAAAGACGAAGAAAATGCAGTTTATCCCTATCAAAAGGAGGCTGGTTACAGGGTTAATCAGGCGAAGGGATTAATTGCTTTGGGATTGTTTAAAGATTATGATGATATACGCAATAGCCCGCAGCAAACTAACTGGGGGAAGGTGCAACCGGGTGACATTAAATATAAAGATGTCAATGGAGACGGAATTATTAATGGCAGTGATGAGGTAGCTATTGGTGCAACAACGAAGCCTAACTTGATTTATGGTTTTGGTATTTCTGCACAGTGGAAAGGCTTCGACTTCAATGCACACTTCCAAGGAGCAGGCAAGTCTTCGTTCTTCATTAATGGCCCTACCGTATATGCCTTTAATGGTAGTCAGTGGGGAAATGTCCTGACGAATTTGGTGAAAGACCGCTATGTCGATGCGGAGACAGCTGCCACATTGGGTATTCCGGCTAATGAAAATCCTAATGCTTCGTATCCCCGGCTTAGTTATGGAGGGAACGATAATAACTATAGAGCTTCTACTTACTGGCTCAGGGATGGTTCTTATTTACGCTTGAAAACATTGGAAGTGGGTTATACATTACCGAAATCGATTGTGAACAAGATACGGTTTAACAAGATACGTGTCTTTTTCATTGGTACCAACATCTTGACGTTTGCTAAATTTAAAGAATGGGACCCGGAAATGGGAAGTTCTAACGGAGAAAAATATCCGCTTGCTAAGACATTTACTTTGGGATTAACTGTGAATATCTAATTAAATGCATGAAAAATGAGAAAGATATATAAACTGTATATTGGTATTATATTGAGTGTAATTGCCGTTGCTTGTTCGGATAACCTCGACTCAGATAAATATTTTAAAGACCGCCGGTCTTTGGAGGATGTTTTTACCGACAAGGAATCTACGGAAGAATGGTTAGCACATGCCTATTCCTTTTTAGGCGGATACAATTTGGAAGTGTCTAACATGCTTAATACAATCACTAACTTTGCCGATGACATTTACTTCGGTGGTAATAGTCTCGATGCGTATAAGACGTTCAAGACCGGTACTTATGATGAGAGTTACCGTCATTCGTGGGGCGATAGTTATAAAGGTATTCGTCAAGCATCTATCTTCATCCAAAATATTGATATGAATACGAAGTATACGGAAGAAGAGAGAGCTGATATGAAAGCGCAGGCACGTTTTGTTCGTGCTTACTATTATTGGTTGTTACTTCGCAAATATGGTCCTGTACCTTTATTACCAGATGAGGGGCTTGACTATACTTCCGATTATGATGATTTGGCAATTCAACGTAGTTCGTATGATGAATGTGTGGAATATATTGAATCGGAGATGCGTCTGGCAGCCAAGGATTTGCCTCTGCCCCGAGCCATTAATCAGGTGGCGCGTCCCACACGGGGAGCAGCATTGGCGGCTCGTGCCAGAGCATTGATATATTCAGCGAGTCCTATCAATAATCCCCGTCCGGGAGATCCGGATAAGTTCTCGGATTTGGTAGACTATGAAGGAAATTGTCTGATGTCCCAGGAATACAATGAATATAAGTGGGCAAGAGCAGCAGCTGCGGCAAGAGATGTGATGGAACTTCCCGGTGAGAACAACGGTCATCGTTATGAACTCTACCACAAAAAGGCAACTAACATTGCTGAACCCGGATATCCTGCTACCATTACCCCTTATCAGGATGGTGACTTCTCGACAAAGACATGGAACGAAGGTGGCTATAGCGATATAGATCCTTACGAATCCTACCGGGCAGTTTTCAATGGTTCGTTAGCGATGTATCAGAACCCGGAGTTGATTTTCAGCCGTGGGCGTAATCAAGGGGTCAATAGTATTGCTGAAATGGTGAAACTTCAAATGCCGAAAACTTTGGGTGGAGGAAATAATGCTTATGGTATGACACAAAAGATGTGTGATGCTTATTATATGGCAAACGGAGACGAATTCAGTAGAGAACATTTTAAAGAAGAATATCCTTCCGGTACACGTTTTGTTACCAAAAAGGAAGTTGAGGCAGGCACATATCCTCAAATAAAGGAAGGCGTATATAAGGAATATGCGGATAGAGAACCGCGTTTCTATGCATCCGTTTCGTTCAATGGCTGCGTATGGGCTTTGCTGAAAAATGCAGAGACAACAGATTATAAGAATGACGTTGAGAAACAAGTTAACTATTATTACGGTATCAATACTGACGGTTTCTCTGGTACCGGTGTCTATTTACGATCCGGGATCGGTATCATGAAATATGTGCATCCGGACGATACAAATCGTAAGGAAATCAAAGCGAAAGCAGAACCTGCCATCCGCTTTGCCGAGATTCTGTTGATTTATGCCGAAGCGTTGAATGAACTGGAAGATGGATCTTCGTACGACATTCCATCGTGGGATGGATCTACCAGTTATTCCGTCAAACGTGATGTTGATGAAATGAAAAAAGGCATCAGACAAGTACGTCGCCGTGCGGGTGTACCCGATTATACAATGCCAGAGTACCAGGATCGGGATGTATTCCGCAAGAAACTGAAACGTGAACGTCAGATTGAACTCATGGCCGAAGGGCAGCGTTATTTTGATTTGCGTAGATGGAAAGATGCAGAAGTGGAAGAATCCAAGAAAAATTACGGGTGTAATTTCTATATGTCGGATGTAGAAGAGCAGAGAGAACAATTCTATACTCCGATTGAAATTGCAGACTTACCTACTGCCTTCTCACGTAAACTCTATTTCTGGCCTATCAGCCACGATGAGTTGAAACGTAATAAACGGTTGACGCAGAACCCGGGATGGACATACAATGATTAATCTCCTAATAAGAATATGATATGAAGAATATATATATTTATTTAAGTTTATTGGCTGTCATCGTCTTGGGAACCGCTTGTAATAATGAGTGGGAAGATGAGCAGTATGAACAATACGTATCTTTCAAAGCGCCTATCGCTTCAGGAAGCGATGGTGTTACTACCATCTACGTTAGGTATAAGGACAATGGAAAAGTGACCTATCAGCTACCTATCATTGTCAGTGGCTCTACAGTGAATAGCCAAGACAGAGATATACATATAGCAGTAGATAAGGATACGCTGAAAACACTGAATATCGAACGTTTTAGTCTTTATCGTCCGGAATTATGGTATACGGAAATGGAGGAAGACAAATATGAATTTCCAGAAACAGTACATATTCCTGCCGGTTCGTGCGTAGAACTATTAATTATAGATTTCAATTTGCAAGACATTGATATGTTGGAAAAATGGGTTTTACCGTTGACCATTGTTGATGATGGATCCTATGCTTATCAAAGTCATCCGCGCAAGAACTATGCAAAAGCTTTGTTGAAGGTAGTACCTTTTAATAATTATTCCGGTTCGTACACGGCTTCTTCCATGAAAGTGTACACTTATATAAATGGTAAGCCTGATACGAATGCAAGAACGACGGACAAGCGTACAGGATATGTGGTAGATAACAATTCCATATTCTTTTATGCCGGTTTGATTAATGAGGATATGGATAAGGATATGCGTAAGAAATACAAAATTAATGTGCACTTCAAAGAAGATGGAACATTGGATATGAAGCAGGATGATCCAAGTAACGAAATGGAGTTTGAACTGATTGGGACGCCTACTTATAGTAGTACTTCGGTTATGGACGCGACACGCCCTTATTTGGAACGTCGTTATGTTCAAATTATGTTTGAATACGACTTCCAAGATTTTACTTATGGAGGTAGTGGTACAGAAGTAATTCCTATCAAGTATAGAGTAGCAGGAAGTATGACGCTTCTGCGGAATATCAATACGCAGATTCCGGATGAAGACCAGCAGATTGAATGGTAATAATATAGATAATGAAATAGGGAAGATATGGAAATTATATCTTCCCTATTTACTTGTAATAGATCCTGATTAGTTACTTCCATCTCTGTTTACCTGTTTTTTTCCTTTATTGATTTGTATTTTTCCCTTTCTCTTAAAAAACTTACTTACTTTTGTTCTGTAAGTCAGTCACACGAAACCGACAAAAAGCATAGTTAATTAAATCAGAATAATTATGAACATCAAAAAACATTTGCCTTGGTTGGGAGCTTTATTACCCGTGGCCAGTATGCAGGCAGAGACAAAACCTAATGTAGTCGTCATTTATATAGATGACATGGGAATCGGGGATATCGGTTGTTATGGGGGTAAGTTTGTTCCTACTCCGAATATTGATAAGATAGCGCAGGACGGATTGTTATTCAATCAGTATTACTCGTCCGCACCAGTCAGCTCACCTTCACGTTGCGGATTGACAACAGGCAAATTCCCGATTGAAGTAGGAATTAATACCTTTTTAAATAATAAAGCCAGCAACAAGAAGTGTGAACAGCGTAACTTTTTGAGTGACAAGAATCCTTCCATGGCACGTGCTTTCCAAAGTGCAGGTTATGCCACCGGACACATAGGTAAATGGCACATGGGAGGCGGGCGCGACGTGCACAATGCACCTTCTATTAAAAATTATGGTTTTGACGAATATATATCGACGTATGAAAGTCCGGACCCGGAACCGGCAATCACTGCTACGAACTGGATATGGTCGGCCAAAGACAGCGTAAAACGCTGGAGACGTACCGAGTACTTTGTAAACAAGAGCATCGACTTTGTCAAACGTCATAAAGACCAGCCTTTCTTTTTGAATCTCTGGCCGGATGATATGCATACTCCTTGGGTACCGGAATTTAAGCAAAAGGATAACAAAAGCTGGAATACGGAAGAAGCCTTCATCCCTGTTCTTGCTGAAATGGACAAACAGATCGGACGTTTTATCAAAGCATTGGATGAGTTGGGATTGTCGGAAAATACAATCGTGATTTTCACTAGTGATAATGGACCGGCGCCCAGTTTCCAATCCGCTCGTGCTGCTTATTTAAGAGGAACGAAGAACAGCCTTTATGAAGGTGGAATTCGTATGCCGTTCCTTATAAAATACCCCAAGAAAATAAAGGCTGGACAAGTGAATAATGAGAGTGTACTGTGTGCAGTCGATTTATATCCCTCTTTATGTGCGATAGCTGG
>ENA-ORLY01002423-ORLY01002423.1-human-gut-metagenome-genome-assembly--contig:-NODE-2423-length-17778-cov-5.787696_pt1 | contig 17778 bp, 14 predicted proteins | sample MGYA00243071_ERZ508832 | MGnify/ENA primary metagenome ERZ508832 (study PRJEB26277, sample SAMN04329777) | human gut metagenome | biome: human-associated habitat | host: Homo sapiens | place: USA... | reverse complement strand
ATCACCGGAATCAGGCGATTCCGGTGATTTTTGGTGGAGACTACTGGACTCGAACCAGTGGCCTCATGCGTGTGAAGCAAAAAGCCCCATCCATTCGGGTGGGGACGTTTAGATCCATGCACGGGGTATGGAGCTTATGCGCTCGACGCAGAAACCCTGCCTCACCTCTGATTAAAATGCGCTTCGCGCATGGGTGTCGGCAGCAAGTTCTTTTCGGCTGACGAATGCAGAATCCTTCTTTCTTCGCGAGGATGGGGGTGGTGGCGGGGGAAACCTTTGCGGGTTTCCCTCCGCTTTTCTATAAAAGTCGCCGCAGGCGGGCGATTTGCAGCGCAAATCGAAAGTGCTCCAAAAAGAAACACCACCCGAGTGGGTGGTGTTTCTTTTTGCCATGCGTTGACGGAAAAGATGCGCTTATTCTCAATCGCCCAAAAATTCCAATTGTGCTTGTTCCCAATAAGATAATGTTGGTTTAATCTTTAACACACTTTTTCGCACCCATTGTTCATAATCATAGTTATCCATCTTCTCACTATTCCGTGATTCCTGAAGCATTGAGTTTAAGCGAATCGCCAGTTCACGAGGTATGCCGATATCAATCATCTTTTTAGTGGTTTTCTTATATGCTCCCGCTTGGAGGCTGCTGACTATTGTGCTATCTGGATTTTTTATTTCAATAACCGGCTTGATTAATAATGGAATATCAAAGGAAACTGTCTTTTGAAGCATTTGAATTTTATTCTCGATTTTTAACTGAATATCGCCATCGGAATAAAATTTGTCTTTGAAGAATTCAGACAACGGAACTTCGCTGGCCCACCTAATGCTTTCTCTGCACAGTATTCCTCTGCTTGTCCCTTGACGATATTCCTCTGGAATATAGCGTTTAAACATGGCTGCAGTGAAATTCGTGTCTCTCAAAAACTTAAGAATATTAGATAACTTGCTCTGGGCACCACGCTCAACTGGGGAGTTCGGTACCGGACCATCAAATGTCTTGTATATCGCATCTAGAATTACTGGATCCCAATACCTGTTATGCATGCAAATATCTTTAGGAATCGTAAGTGATTCCAATTTATATTTGATCGCTGCAATCTGACTAGGTGAGAGCATAACCCCAGTTTCAGCCATTCGTTTCCCTGAGCCTTCGCCATAGCGTAAAACCGTCTGACGAATATATGTTACCAAATATCCAAATCCATCCATATCGGTCCCGACATATCTGTCGGAGTTTACTGCATCAATTATCTCTGTTTCATATTCTTGAAATTTTTGACCATAGCCTGGCAAAACATCCTTATAGACATCATCAAATAGCCCTTGCTGTTCATAACCATCCGTTTCTTCAAATTCACCTTCATCAAGGACAATAGTTCGGCCTATAAAGTCTTTCATCAATCGACCGGCTCTTCCCCTTAAATTTGCCATTTCATAGTTTGTTAATTCGGCTGCGTGTGCGTGTTTTCTTCGGTACAAATGAGGATTTCGGATAATTATATTTTGCGTTGGAAGATTGACCCCTTGCATCAATGTTGTTGTACAAACAATATTTGTCACCAATTTTTGCTTAATTGCTCGCTCTAAAGTTCGCCTTACGTGTGTTGGCAACTTTCCATGGTGATATGCTATGCCTCCAGAGAGCGTACTACATAAAGCATAGTCTGGGTGTACAGTTTCGCTTAAATATCCAATTAGATTTTGTATCATGGCAGAAGAAAACTGCGGAACACTCTTGGCGATTGCTAATGCGATTTCTCTCGCAGCCTCACTAGTAGGCGCAAAGATAATATTCTGTTCTTCGTTTAACCTGCCAACAATTGCACTTAAATATTCTGTATACTCTGCAGTTAGTTGGTTGGAGCCATACCCCTTGATAAAAGAGGATTCTTTAATTTCTTCCCTATATGGATTTTCAAAAAATCCGCAATATTGCTTGAACCAATATGATGCTTTTTCCTTTTTTACACTATATGTCAAGTTCAATACAGGACTGCTTTTTGTTTGTATTTCTGTTGTCTCCGTTCCAAAAAGCACCTCTCCGAGAGTCGCAATATTATCAATTCTCGGACCAGAAACAATTATCTGTGATATGTTTGCAGTGTGTCTCAGTTCCTGAATCATATCATAGAGGATTTTAGCGCGAACATCATTCTCTTCAGTGGCTCGTTCGATATTTTGTATTTCATCAATAACCAAAATAGTTTTATTCGGCATTCCTTTAGAGGGATGATCAGACAATCCGGAAATCGCCTTTTCCTGCGTCCACACATATATTGTGTGTGCTGCCTTTGACTCTCCTATCATCAAGTTACTTGTTATAATGTAATCCGTGATACCGACTTGTATAAGCAGTTCATGATAGTCTTCTACAACTTGATTTAGAAGGCTCAATGTTGGAACAATATAGATTACATCCATCTTTTCCGCCAACATTTTTCTTGCGGTAGCTAATTGAATGGTATAGGACTTACCAGCAGAAGTCGGCGCAGACACTCCTAATATTTTTTTGCATTCTAATGCATTCCAAAGTTTTTTCTGAAAGGCAGTCAAAACGCATTTTTTATTTCCAATAGAAATTTCGTATTTTGTCTGCTGCAATGTTAATGTTACCTTATCAAGTACACTGCAGATTGGCGAAAATTGATTGGTTTCATGATTATAGTCTTTATCAGCAATTATAGCCGATGTTGAGTAGCCAATTCTGGACAGGATTTTAATCACTAATTCCCGCAGGTCATATTGCTTTTTATCAACATGTTCCCACATTAATGCTAAAATGCCGATAATTTTATCCGTGCTTACTCTATTAACCATAGTTGTCTGATAATCTAAACAACGAATTGTATCTACGATCAACCGATAATCTGGGTCCAATTGTTTGTTAATAAATCCAAGACGACGAGACATACAATAATATTCTATCTGAAGCCATCTTTGCAATACTTCATCTATTTGCAACACTTCATCTATATTCATATTGCTTCCCTTCATTTGTTAAAACATTTCTTGAAATTCAGTAGCCAGTTCTTCAAATTTCCATATCGGAAATACAATGTATGTGATACGGTGCAGTATTTGGTTATCTTTAATCGGAATTTTTTCGTTGTCGAAAGCTCTATATCGATTTTTAATTATGTTCTTAATCTGTTCTTTAATTTCGTACTCGTTAGTGCCAGAAATAGCTTTCGTCTCGCTGTAAAGTATCAAACTCACAAGTTCCACCTCTACATTAGGCAAAGTATTCTCAAGAATACCTTCTGCAACGGCATCCATATCCTTATCCAAAAAATCTTCATGTAGATACAATCCAAGTTCGCCGCGAAACTTTTTATATGTATCAAGAATACTGTCAATAGCCTTTTTAAATGCTGAAGAGAACTGATATTCGCTTGTGTATGCTTTTGCTTCACCCAGCACTATAACATTTTTCCCGTTTTCAATTTTATAGTGCACTGCATCCGCACCATATCTTTCATGTTCTGCCGATGTTGTAATTGGCATTTTTCTGAGCAGCGGTACAGCTCCCTTAAACCGCTGGATAAAGTGGAATAGCAATAATTCTCCAAGCTGTCCTTGAATCAGCAACTTATCATCCCCGCGTCTAAATTTTGCTTTTGCCTTTCGTACCACTTGACTTACCGCTGCGCCTTCTGATTTCCCTGATTCGATGAATTTTGCTTTTAAAGCAGCGTATTTTTCTGAACTATAGACCCAATCAACTACGGTATCAATAAGCTGTTCAAGGAAATCGCTTCTTAGTTCCATGATGTCTTGATAAGAAACTGCGGCTCCATAATGTTTTCGATCTTCTGGTACGATATCAAATTGCTGTTCAAACACATAGATATTTTTAAAAAGCGCATCATTGTTAATTAACCGAGCTTTGATGTCTTCCTTCGTCATAGCGCTGCCTCCGAACAGATATCACATTATCTAATATTTATTATATCATAGATGCACTTTACGTGCAATATTGCCAGTTCGTCAACTATGCCGAACAGCGGATTTTACATCATTATCGGTTAATCTAAAAGTAAATATGCCGCAAAATTCCTTGCAATGTTAACTCATACTACCATATCCCTTACCCCATTTCTGCTTATAATTCCTGTCCCAGTACCATATCCGAATCCCGGAAGTGGATGCGAATGGTTTGGTTTGATAAACGTCATCAAGAATACTGTCAGCTCATCCGTGATGTGTTTGACGAATATAGGCAGGTGTTGGGTGCAGAGAAAATTCGAACGATTCTTGTTCAGCGTGGACATCAGGTCAGCACTGAATATATTTCGCGACTCATGCGTGAGATGGGCTTGAGCAGTGTTCGGTCGACAGCAAAGCAGGAATATCTACAGCTGCGTGAACCAGAACGAAAGAAAAATATCCTGCGGCAACAATTTAACGCTCAGCGGCCAAATCAACGCTGGGTCAGCGATGTCACCTGTTTTAAACTTGGGGATCACTACTTTTATATTTGTGTGATTATCGACCTTTTCTCGCGCAAAGTGATTGCACATAAAATTTCAAAAAAGAACAGTGCTCAACTTCTCACTGCAACATTTAAAATAGCACATGAAGAACGCCATCCCCCATCTGGTCTTATTTTTCATAGCGACCGTGGAGCGCAATATACCTCTCACCGGTTTCAACAGCTTTTGCATAAATACAATACGAAGCAATCCTTTTCTCAGCCCGGCAAGCCGCATGATAACGCGGTCGCAGAATCATTCTTCGCATCGTTGAAAAAAGAAGAACTCTACCGGAAAGATCATCCTTCCGATAGAGCATTTCAAGCCAGTGTAGCTTCCTATATTGAGTTTTACAATACCAAACGACCTCATCGCACATTGAAAAATCTGACACCATGCCAAATGGAAGAGAGCTGCTGTGCAACTGCTAAATGAGACATCCGTGTTCGAATCGCCTAATTTGCTCGTTTTCTACTACGTTTTGAGACGGTTTGTATTTTCGTGTCTCATATTTGCTTCAGCGCGCCACTCGCTGAAATCCCTATCATACCAAGACTTTCAGGACATAAAATGACCCTACCCAATCCTCAAGTCTCATCGACTTGTTCGAATTGGGTAGGGTCATTCACCCGTAGCAACACCGGAAATAAATTGCCTTCTGATGCATACCGAAAAATCTTGCCCAAAACTCCAGAAAGTCCATCAGTACCGTACATTCCCTGTCAGGATAAGCAATCGCTTGGCATCTCCGTATCGAGCGGCGCCATCATTTTTTATTCTGTCTCTATGGTGCCTCTTGAAGCGTTGCAATTAATGGGGCTTTTTGATATAATAAATATCACAAAGGAAGTGACTACATGAAGGACTATAGAGATAAAGAAATCAAAAATTTAATGTTTCTTTTACTCTTTCTTTTTTTAATTTGGTGTACACCAATTTTCAATGATATTGATGTTGCCCAAGACACGTACCATGTTTTGTTGAATACCATAGAATCGTTGTTGGTCTCAGCCTCATTGTCTTCTGCAGCCATTCTCTTTGATTGCCTTGTTAGCAGTGACCTAAAAGACAATTTGGTTGGTTTATTTTTTATCCCCCGTTCTGGCGAGACCATCTTTTCGGATATTAAAAGCGGTAAAATAAAAGATAAACGGTTTCTCACATCTGATGCAGTCTCTTCTTACACAGATATTATCCAGTCACTTCCGGATAATCAGGCCGAGCGTCGTAGAGTTGAAAATGCAGCTTGGTACAGACTCTACCTAAGATATCAAGAAAAAGGACAAGTTGTTCAATGTCAGCGTGATTATCTGATGTGTCGGGATCTTTATATTGAGACATTAGCGTTTTTGGTTGTATACCTTTTAGCTATCTGTATTTTTCCCTCTGTCATATCCTCTTCATGCAAGTTTTTTATGACCGAAATCGCCTTATCCATTGCTTTTAATATTTGCACACACTTGAAGATGAAGCGTTTTGTTACCACGGTTATCGCGGTAGATATTGCTAATCAGCAGAACGATAAAAAACCTGTCCTATCAAAGTGAAAGGAGAGTTATCATGGCGCAGAAATTTACTATTTATCCACTCGGAAATGCAGAAACGTGTTTGCTGGAATTGAATAATGGTGGCAAGATTCTCTTTGATTATGCGGCAATGAACGATGGTTCTGAAACGGATGACCGATTCGATATTGAAAGGGAATTGTCCTCTATTAAAGAATTCGACGTTGTAATGTTTTCTCATGCTCACGAAGACCACACCAAAGGTGCAAGCGATTTCTTTTACTTAGATCATGCGCAAAAATATCAATCTAATAGCCGCGCAAAAATCAAAGAGCTCTGGGTCTCTGCTGCGTTTTTACTAGACACAGATTTGGACAATGGTTCTGATGCTAAAATTATTCGTGCTGAGGCAAGGCATCGCTTAAAAAACAAGTACGGTATCAAGGTATTTGCAGCTCCAGATAGCTTGAGTAATTGGCTAAAAGATCAGGACATTGCCCTTGATGATGTTGCCGATTTAATTGTACATGCTGGTAAAACCATAGAACTGTCCAGCACTTTGGGCGATGAAGTTCAGGTTTTTGTACATGCACCTTTTTCTGATGATAGCGAGGAAGTACAGGATAAAAATGACCCATCAATCGTTTTGCAAGTTCGGGTACTCAATAATGACCGCGAGACAAATCTGCTGATTACCGGAGACACTCCGTATCGGGTCCTGGATAAAATTGTTGATATGTCTCAAGCAAACGAAAATGAAGAATATCTGAATTGGGATGTTTACGATGTTCCCCATCATTGCAGCTATACCGGACTGAATGAAAAGGGAGAAAAAGATGTAAGAATCATTACTCCCACCGAAAATATCCAGTGGCTTTTGCAACGGTCGGGTGCCGGAGCTTACTTGGTTGCCTCTTGCGAAAAGGTGACAGAGGAGACTTCGCCGCCGCATATGTGTGCAAAACGAGCTTATGAAAAGTATTCTGCCGATGATGCGGAATTCTTAGTCACGATGGAACACATTCCTGCTAAAACAAGAAAACCAACACCAATCTGCTTTGAAATTGATAGTATGGGACTTACATTGAAAGGAAATCGTAAAAAGCAGATTTATTTCAGCAAGTCAGCTCCTCGTGCTGGATTGCAATAGGAGATTGCAGTGGAACACATTTGTAAGAGTGCTTTTGGTATAGACTTATTGAAAGAACTGGAAGCCACAAGTCTGGGTACACTCGTTTCAATACAAGAACGCGATGGAAAAGATGTCCTAACGATAGACATTGGCCCGTTAGAAATTCCCCAGTATCCTGTTGCTAAGGTAAATCGTATAGAGCGTGTAGAAATAGTAGTAGTAGAAAATGACATTCCTACTGTCCTTTGCCGCGAAGACTTTCCGATAGTTCCACACTTAAATATATTCCCTGACGGTGAAAAGACTCTTTGCCTCTTTGATGTATCATTTGAAGATGTGAAGTATATGTTTAATGCCAATATGTTTTTGCGGCGTATTGTATACTGGTTTGAAAAAACCGCTCGTGGACAGCTTCATCAACCGGATCAACCATTAGAGCCCTATTTTCAAATAACACCAGATGTGCTTGTTCTACCTTTGCGTTATAATGCAACCCCATTTGTTAGACTGAAAAAAGTTCAAATGCCTCAAGGGGTACTTTATCAAGAAATGCCGCTTAAAAGTACATTTGATGGTCGAGTATATATAGTTCTTCCTGTTAAAATTGAAAAAGTTCTTTCTGACAACATCATCAATAAGATACCAAGTACTTTAGGAGAACTGGATGCAGCTTTTGATGAGTCAGTCGTCGGTCAATTAGAAAAGTATATTCAGAAAATATGGCAAGTCAAGCAAACACCATATTATAAACAACTATTTCAGCAAAAGGAAACGGAATTGCGGAACAGTCCAGTTGTTATAGTTGTATGGATTTCACTTGCTCGCACATATGGTTCGAATCCCGAAAGTTTGACTATAAAAGCATTCAAGGTTGCAAATAATTTTCAGTCACTATACCATGCATTTGGATATGAAAAGGATAAGAAGGGCAAATTACTAAAAGGTCTGAAAGATGATACGCATAATAGTCTCCCGCTCGTCCCGTATGAAGTGATGTTTTCTTTTGACCGAGACGCTGCTCGCATATATGGCGGATGCAGCATTTCGGAGACCGAGGAATCTTTTGTTCAAATTGGCTTGGGTGCACTTGGCTCTCAAGTTGCTAATAACTGTATTCGCGCAGGCTATGGGAAATGGACGTACGTAGATTCTGATACGGTTTATCCTCATAATCTGGCTCGTCATTGCCTTAGCCAAGCTAATATTGGGCAAAATAAAGCTCTGGCAATGCTCGACTATGCTAACACCCTCACTAGAACCCATGGCCTTTCTGTTACAAGAGCAATCCCACATGATATCTTTGATGACAATGCAAAAGAGAAAATTATAGCCGCGATTAAGTCCTCTGATTTGCTTGTAGATTGTTCAGCATCCGTGGCAGTGGAACGGTATCTTTCTTTTGAACTGGCGGGCCGCACACGAGCAGTTAGCTTCTTCATGAATCCATCCGGAACGGCGCTTGTTATGCTATTGGAAAGTGCTGACCGCAGTATTTGTTTAGATACTTTGGAGATGCAGTACTACCGATTATTAATTCGAGAACCTGCATTGGGAAAACACTTAGAATCGAAAAGACATGTTCTATATTCTTCTACGTGTAGAGGTACGAGTCTGGTATATCCGCAAGACAACGCAGCTATTTTTGCTGGGTTCTGTAGCAAGGCTATAAAAAAAACTAGGAATATTGCTGGAGCTATGCTTTCTATCTGGTCTCTTGATGATCTCTCTTTACAGCATTTTGAAGAGAACGGAGAACTGTTTGATACCATCTGTAGTAATGGCTGGTGTGTAAAGATATCGCCAACATTAATGGAGCAACTCTACTCGCAGAGGCGTGAGAAACTCCCGAATGAAACGGGAGGCATATTAATTGGTTCATATGATTTTTCTCGTAATGTGTGTTATATCGTTGACTCTATTGTCTCTCCGCCAGATAGCAAAGAATATCCCAACGCATATATTCGTGGGTGTAAAGGCCTTCTCGAGCACATATCAAGGATTGAAGAATGTACCATTGAAAATTTGACGTACATTGGCGAGTGGCATTCTCATCCGACAGCCTCGACAAAAGCGAGTAGTGATGATATGGTTTTATTGAAATCAATCAGGGATTATACACGTTCATGGGGAAATCCTGGGTGTATGCTAATTGTCGGAGAAGGAAATTATACGCTGTATATTGATGCATCCTGACTTTTTGCGGATATATTTTAGGCATTGAACTAAGTGGCTACAGAATTTCCATCTTTTCTCAATAACAAATGGAGGCACACCAATCATTGTTCGGTGTGTCTCTATTTATCATTTCAGCCGTATGATTTGCTCATACAGCATCACAAATTTCTTCTCCACCACCATGTTCTCATGGTAGTGTCCGAAAAACCAGTATTTGAACTGACAGCGTTCCCGGACTTCATCGAAAAAGTCCGTCAACGCATTCCGCTGATACAATCCTCTGCTGAATATGTCCTGGATACTGCTGGGACAGCAGTGCGTGATGATGTAGTCTACATTCCAGCCAGCCTTGTCCAGCGTTTCTCGCGCGGTCTGGTATTCCGCATCGTCGGGCAGTTCCTCTTTCCACCAGGAGTGGTGATCGACACGGAACAGCGCTCCTGCGGCATTAAGCTGCCGGAGCTTTCGTTCAAAGTTCGGATCGTCCGGCTCTAAAATGCCGTCTTGGATATCGTGACTGCTTGCGCCACCCATTGTGAAGATCCGCTTTCCGCTGATCTCATAAAGCTGTCCCCGCATCAGGTGCAGGACGCTGGGGCGAATCACCTGTACGAGTCCGCCGTGCCACTGATTGATCGGGTAACTGCAGAGCAGGTCGAAATTTTCGTGATTCCCACTCACAAACAGCGTCGTGAACGGCCTGTTTTCCAACCAGTCCAGCCATTGCTGTTCGGTATTGCTGCCATCCCAGATGCCGCCGAAGTCGCCGCAAATGACCAGGTAATCTGCTTTCGTCAGCTGCACCTGCTCATAAAAGGCCGCGGGGCGAAGTCTGCTGAAATCACCATGTGTATCGCCAGTCATAAAAATTGCCATATTCTTTACTCCATTTCTTCTTATAATTCTTGTTCCATCACCATCTCCGAATCCCGGAAGTGGATGCGAATAGTCTCCTCGTCCTCTACCGTGATCTTCTGGATGATCTGACGGACGAACTCATCGTCGAACTCCGTGTAGCCCGCGCTGCACTCCATGATGCTGTCCCACATTTGCTGATGGCGGGCGGCCTGTTCCTCCAAGCTGACTTCCATCTGTTGGGTGTCCAGGATCTGTGCTTTGAGGGATTCTTTCTCGTCCGTCAGGGCCTTCATTTTGGCATTCAGTTCGGCATCGCTCATGTTCTCCAGCAGCCGGTCCAGCAGATCGCTTTGCTCCCGACTCACCGCTTCCAGGTGTTTCTTCAGTTCCAGTAGCTTTGCGCCAGCCTGCGATAATGCCTGCTTGGCTTCCTCTGCCATCGCCAGTACATCGGGGCAGACCTCCTGCCGGATGGCGGCACACTCGTTCATGGCGGCGAGGATTGCACTGTGGAGCTTGCTCTCATCCAGTGTCGGGGAGTTGTGACAGTATTTCGTGCCGAACTCCAATCTGGACACGCAGCGCCATACGATCCGCTTTTTCCCGTTTCTTGCCCAAGTCACTCGTTTGTACGGGGAACCGCACTCACCGCATACCAGCAGTTCTGTCAGGGCGTATTTACCGGAGTATTTCCCCAGCTCTGTTTTGCCACTCTTTTGCAGCACTTTGCGCTTGCTGGAGCGACGCGTCATCTCGTTTCTCACCTGATCGAACACCTCTCTGGAGATGATGGCAGGATGGTTGTTCTCCACATAGTACATGGCGCGCTCGCCCTGGTTTTTCTTCACCTTCTTGGAGATACAGTCCGTGACATAGGTCTTTTGCAGCAGGGCATCTCCGATATATTTTTCATTCGTCAGGATGTTGTGGATGATGGCGGGCGACCAGAATTCTACCCCCTGTGCGGTCGGGACATTATCCTCGTCCAATTCTCGCTTGATCTGCCCCAGCGTACAGCCATCCAGATACCGGTGATAAATCCGCTTGATGACCTCGGCTTCCTCCGGGACGATCTCCGGCTGTCCATCTGCGCCCCTGCGGTATCCCAGCATCTTTTTGTATTGGAAGGTCACTTTTCCGGCTTCCGCGCTTTTTGCTTTGCCCCAAGCGACATTTTTGCTCAGCGATTCTGATTCCGCTTGGGCGAAGCCGCTGAACAGTGTGATCAGGAACTCACTGGATTCTGTGAGGGTGTTGATGTTTTCCTTTTCAAAGTACACCCCGATACCGTTGGCTTTCAGCAGGCGCACTGTTTCCAGGCAGTCTACCGTGTTTCGAGCGAAGCGGGAGAGGGATTTTGTAATGATGAGATCAATATGGCCCCGTTTGCAGGCAGTGATCATTTTCTTGAACTCCGTCCGCTTTTTCATGCTGGTGCCGGAGATACCCTCATCGGCATAGATCCCCGCCATCTCCCAATCCGGACTGTCCTCGATTTTCTGGGTATAGTAGGATTTTTGGGCTTCGTAGCTGTTGAGCTGTTCTTCACTATCGGTGGATACCCGGCAGTAGGCCGCCACCCGCTTCTTCCCATCATAGGTGCTGTGAATGGCTCCCTGCGTTTTTGTAGCGGGAATCACCCGCACCCGCCTATCTAAAGTCGTTGTCGCTTCCATGTATCATTCGTCCTTTCCTGCCTGATCTGTAAACTGAACTGTTATGATATGCTCCTGTGTGATCGTGATATAAGAAACCACCCGCCGAAAGTGATTCCAATCTGCTTTCGGTAGGTGGTCAAAATTTTCATATTCAGAAATTGGCTCCGGACAGCAATCGTATCGTGCAGCTGCCCCTTGTAGAATCAGCGCCATCACCGCTTCTGGAGAGTCCGGCTGCTCTAAGCCACGGTTGATGGCATTGCTCAGTCGAATGACTTCCGCAGAGGGGGCATAAGCAGGCTGTTTGGGGTGTTCGTGTGCATAAATCTGTCGATTTGCCTCTGTCAGCACTGTATCCGTATCTGTGGTGATGGTACTGCCGCAGGACCCACATTTGAGGTGCAATTCGCTGCTATCCAACCATTTACCGCCAATGCGAATGAGCTTTCCACCGCAGGTGCACTGGAAATACGGTGTCAGATATGTGATGGGAGATTTCTCTCCATGTGGGTGGCGCTTTTCATTTTTCTCAGCTGTTCTCTGCCGTCCCGCCCGAAAAACCTCCATGTCCACAATGGCCGGATAGTCATCCTGGCCAGTGTAGCGTGGATTTTCTAGGAGACGCTTCACTTTATGCTTATTCCAAAGAGGAACTTCCTGACTGTATGAGATATTTTCTTGATTCAATGCATCGGAAATTCCCTGGTAGGAAGCCCCGGCATTATAGAGGGTAAAGATTCGCTTCACCGTCTGTTGTTCTTCCGGTACGATTTCCAATATACCGTTTCGAATTCTGTACCCATATAAAATTTTTCGGTTGATCATCTTGCCGCCACCTCCAATTGTTCTGCCAGTTCTAAACCACCACAAAGCCGGAAGCGAATGCGTGTCTGGGATTCCGCGATGACCTTCTCCACCAAGCTGTCGAACAAGTCCTCATCGAAGATGTCCATCTGTTCCGGCCCGTTCTTTATGACATCTGTCATCTTGCGAATGGCATCCATGGTTTCATCCAAAGCCTCGTTTTCCGACAACCAGCGGCGTTCTCCACGGAGTTGAGTCAGTTTGGCGCTGATGGCATTCATGCGGACGGCGCAGGCATCGGCATCCAGCAAGCCGTTAGCCCGCAGGGTGCTGATTTTATGGCTTTCTTCCGTTGCTTCCGCAATCGCCTTGTTAATCATCAGCATTTTGGGATTATTTTGCCGTAGGATGGTTTCCAATGTGTTCAGCTGATCCATAGCTGGAGCCAGGATCGTATCCGCATTCTCCTTGAGTTTCCGATACATCCGGATAAATGCCGCATGGATCTCCGTTTCTGGGATACGCCCCACGGGGCAGTCCGCGGCATTCCGGTCATGGGTTCGGCAGACCCATGTCACCAAGCCTTTCGCAGTTTCTCGCCGGATAAATGGCGTCCCGCATTTCTCGCAAATTATTTTTCTGGTAAGTGGATATTGACTTCTTGTCGGTTTCTTTCTTTTCGCTTTCTGCTGCAGAAGATTCTGCACTTTTTCAAACTGCTCACGCTCAATGATAGGCAAATGTGTATTTTCTACGTAATACTGCTCTTGCTCTCCGTGGTTGCGTTTTCTAAAAAAGGGAAAACCTTTTGTGAATTTCTTTTGCCCCAGTGCGTCCCCGACATATTTTTCATTGCGTAAAATGTATCGGATTCCATAAGCAGTCCACGGTTTGCTTGTGTTGGTATTTTCAATGCCCCTTCTTGTGAGTTGGTCTGCAATCCATTCCGCACTGCGGCCATTCAAATAGGCATCGAATATCCATTGTACCGTGGTCGCTTCCTCCGGGATGATTTCAAGGTTTTTCTTGTCTATGATCCGATAGCCGTAAGGTGCCGAGCAAGTGATAAATTCCCCTCTTTCCATTCTTCGCTGATAACTTATTTTCTGATTAGCCGAGATGGAAATGGATTCCTGCTGGGCCAGAGAACCAGAAACGCTCACCATCAGTTCGGTGGTGAGCGTTTTCGTGTCGATATTCTCTTTTTCAAATTGGACAGAGATACCCAGAGCGGACAGTTCACGCAGAGCGGAGAGGCAATCCTTGGTATTGCGGGCGAAGCGGGATACGGACTTTACCAGAATGCGGTCGATCTTACCCTTCCGGCAATCCCGCATCATACGGTTGAAGTCCTCCCGTTTGTCCATCCGGGTACCGGTGAGTCCCTCGTCCGCATACACATCTACCAACTCCCAGCTGTCATGCTGGGCGATCTCCTCCGTGTAGCTGCGGATCTGGGCGGCGTAGGAATGCAGCTGATCCTTGGAATCCGAACTGACCCGGCAGTAGGCCGCCACCCGCATGTGTTCCGGTTGGAATGTCTGGGGCGCGATCATTTTTACATTTGCCATTTCATTCACTTCCTGTATCTTTTTTGGCAACCCACAAGCTACCACACTATCCGCGGAATAGCCAGCACTATTCCCGAACAGTCTGCGGGGCGTATTTTTCTCTGGCGAGTCCCTTGGCATAAGCCAGTTCCTTTGCTGTCAGAAGGCCCTTTTCGGATAAATGTTCCAGCATCCGAACGGCCAGCCGGTACTGCAATTCCTTCTTGGCATTGATCATGCGCACACCTCGAAATAGCTTTCCGGCTTCAGCTCCCGCAGGAACTTCGTTACAGCCCGCAGGCTGCTCGTGGTGCGCATGTCCGGCAGAGCATCCCGCATGGCTGCGTAGTAGCGGCGGCCATGGCTTGCGCGCTCGTCCAAGATGGCGATGACGCAGGTGTCGGTCTCTGTGCGGATGGCCCGTCCAAAGCCCTGACGCAGCTTAATCTGCATCTCAGGCACGGCCACATTCTGAATAAACTGGCGAAGGGATGCGTATTCCTCCCGCTCTTTTTCCTTCAGTGCGTCCGGATAGGCGAAGGGCAGGCGGGGGATCACCAGCAGGGATACGCAGTCGCCGGGGAAATCAAAGCCTTCCCATGCAGCGCCTGTAGCCAGCAGCACAGCCCCCGGCGTTTGCCGAAACCGCTCCGTCATGTGCATGGCGTTTCTGCCCAAGGTAAATAACGGGAAGCTGAGTTCCCGCTCCCGCAGCCTATCCTTTACCGCTGACATGGCGGCGTAGGAGGTGAACAGCACCAGCGCATGGCCCCAGGCCGCACGGATGAGTTCCGCGATTTCATCTGTCAATTCATCATAGTACGTTTCCGAGCTTTGGCTCGGTGGAAGCTGCGGCAAGTACAGCAGACAATTCCGCTTATAGTCAAAAGGAGAAAGAGAAACCGACTCCGTTACGCGCTGCCCGTCCATCAGTCCAGTCTGCGAGCGAAAACGGTGAAAGTCATCCCCTACAGCCAAAGTCCCAGAGGCCAGCACAAAAGCGTGTTCCGGCCTCCACAGGACCTGGCGCATCTGTTCCGTCAAATCTGAAACGGTGGCGCACAGCATGGTTCCGCCATCGCCGTCATCCGCTGTGTAGAGGATCATATTCGTTCTCGGACTGCTAAAGAGAGACACCGTGCCGCGCAGCTTTTCCATCTGCCTGCGCCCCTGCGCCGACAGCAGCCTGCCGACCTGTTTCTCAATAACAAGAAGAGATCGGCTGGGGATCGTCAGTAAGCGAAGGTACGCATCCAGGGGTTCGGTTTCCTCTCTGGGCTGCGTGAGCTTGCGGAGCAGCGGCCCCATCGTGTCTGTCAGTACATCCACTGCCAGCAGATATCGTTCCGCGCGGAGCTGGTGGATCATGCTTTGGATGTCACCGGCAGTCAGCGTCATACCAAACATCTCCCGCGCCGCTTCCGGCAGCTTATGGGCTTCATCTACGATGATGACGCTATGCTCTGGGAAAATGGGACGTTTGCCCTGACTGCGGTGGATGGCGTCCGCCAGCAAAAGATTATGGTTGCAGATCTGGAACACATATCGATCCGCATCGCAGCGTTTCAGAAAGCGCTTATACCTGCAATCCTGATGATCACAGTCACAGAACTGCGGAACGCAGACACGTTCCCGGTCATAACCGCTGAGATGGGGGACATTGTCCATGTCCAGCGTTCCTTTCAGCGCGCGAAGGGCGTCGGCGGCTGCTGGATCTTTCTTTTGAAAGTTCACCTGACGAAGCCGTCTTTGCAGGCGTTCGTCGCAAACATAATGGCCTTTGCCTTTGCGGATCACAGAGAGCAGCGGGCGGTCGATCTGTCCGTCTGCCAGCAGGGTGCAGGACAGCAGCGGAAGGTATTCTGTCTGCACGGCGTTCTGCAAGGCGATGCTGGAGGTGGAGATAATGATGGGCTTGTGCAGTGCCTCCGTGTCGGATTGGTTGGCCGCTGCGGCAGCTGCCAGATAAGCGTAGGTCTTGCCGATGCCGGTGCCTGCGTCGCACAGGGCGATGCCGCCGTTCAGCATGGTATCCAACATTCGGTGGCTGAGTTTGATCTGCTCGGAACGCTCCACCATGCCATGGGCAGGCAGCAGGTCTTTGAAAATATGGTCGATCATGGCGTGGGCTTTCTGCCTGTTTGTATCATTTGTATTCATCCGTGGATTTCCCCTATCATGATAAAAAGTATTTTTGTCATTCGTTTCACCGTATTTGCAGCTCGCGCCCCGGTGGATAAAGGGAACAGTACGGGCAGAAGGTGGCTACCTTCTCACGGGCGTATTCCTGGGGTCTCTACTGCTTTCAACCCCAGGGCAGCCCAGCCTCATCATGCTGGCCAGTGCTTTGTGTCTCATTATCAGCCCGAACAGAGTCAATGCCAGCCGACTTTGCCAAAGTCGGCCCGTCACAGGTTTTATCGCTCGCCGGATACATTCCCTCCGGGTCATGGCGCACACTGTGCGAACGCTCGTCTGTCCGGGCGGTTGCCCGTACTGCTGATATGCACTTTTCAAGGAACAGCGAGGGATCTCCTTTGGGATCCCTCACTGTCCTCCCGAAAAAGGCTGCGGGTGAATACCCTTAATTTGAAAAATTCTCAAAATATTTTTTCAGATCCCGCAGAATGCGGTCCCGGCGTTTGATGACCGCCCTCTGGGTAATTCCGATCCGCGCCGCGTAGTCTCTGGTGGACGTGCCATCGAAGAACAGCGCGTTGATCATTTCCCGATCCGCATCATTCAGAGACAGCATGGCCAACAGCAACATCTCCTTCCATTCCGCAAGGCTCTGTGCCTGCTCCCGTTCCAGTGCTTCTTCCTCCGCGCTTGGGGCTGCTTCCGCGCCGACATAGTCCGGAAGCAGATCATCCTCCACCATCTGTTCCAGTGAGAGGAGCTTCCCGGAAAACTGTTCCTCCCGCACATACCGCTCCCGGCGGTCCGCCTGGGAGTAGGCCAGATACACATCCTCCGCCACTTCCACATCCACACCATCCACGGTGATGATATTGGCGATCACTTCACCAGCTTCGTTATAAATGCGTCTATAATTGCGTTCTTCCTGCCATTTTTTCATTTTTCGTGACTCCAATCTCAGATTTTTTTGAAAGTTCTGAGATCGGGTCACGGGTATCTGGCGACATAGGTCTGCCAACGCTGGAGCATACAAGTCCTTTCCGCCGTTCAACAATGCGAAAAGGGCGCAAAAAAAGAGCCTTACGCATAGCTGAAAAGCTACTTGTAAGGCTCCTAACTCAATACTTCCCTCTTACGTCTGATTCGACGCTGGGTGGTTGGTGCGCTTGACGAAGTTATATATTGTTTTGTCTTTTCTTAATTCAGGCCCATGCCGTATCTCTGCAGAGAGTGGGCACGATGATCGACGGCTCGGTCCTGTGCCGCACGGTGATCCCCACCTGCATACCGCACCTTGGACACTTTGCGATAATATCAGCTGTTTTATCCCCAATTAGGTGTAAAATTCTGCTCGATGGCGGGCGGCGGCGTACAAAAATCTATATGGTGTTTTTAAGAGAACCATCCAGGCGGGACAGGTCAGGCAGTGACCTGTTCCACCTCCGGGATGGGTTTGAGATTAAAATGAATTTCGATAGAAATGTG
>ENA-ORLY01002420-ORLY01002420.1-human-gut-metagenome-genome-assembly--contig:-NODE-2420-length-17789-cov-21.828308_pt1 | contig 17789 bp, 14 predicted proteins | sample MGYA00243071_ERZ508832 | MGnify/ENA primary metagenome ERZ508832 (study PRJEB26277, sample SAMN04329777) | human gut metagenome | biome: human-associated habitat | host: Homo sapiens | place: USA... | reverse complement strand
TACGGCAACGGCAAGGGCTACCCCTATGTGCTGGTAAGCCCGGTGCAGCCGGAGGCGGGCAAGACCTATCAGGTTGCCATCTGCGGTGTGAGCGACCGGCTGGCTGCCGAAGCAACGGTGACAGACAGCGGCGTGGTGGGCATGGATGCCGCAAAAACCTTCTTTGGTGCTTACACCACCATCAGCCGGGCAGACACCGCATGGAGTTGAATAAAACGGACAGGAGATACTGGATGTGAACAACAAAATCTATAAAAAGCTGTTTGTGGGCTTCGGCTTTGTCAGCATCGTGTTGATCCTGACCCTTTTTGTCATGAGCCAGACCTACATCCAAAACCTTGTCTACCACGAGCGGCTGAGCCAGATGGAAGAGGTCACCCACCAGATGTTCCACAGTCTGGAGGATGTGATCGACAACCACTGGGACGAGGTGGATGTGCAGTGTAATTATTTATACTACACCCCGCTGGAGACCGATACCGATCTCTACCGCTATCTGAAAAAGCTGTCGGAGCTTTCCAATTACCATGAAAAACAGATCGAACTGATCGCCGTGGATGCTGCCGGGCGTTATTATACCGAGTATGGCCGCACGGGTCTGCTGCGGGAAATGAACTATCTGGAAAACGCGCCGCAGCGGGTCAGCTATGTTTCCAATTCGCTGACCGTGGACGACTCCCGGATGGTGTTTCTGGAACAGCTCTCCACCCCCATCACACTGCAAAGCGGAGAGAAAGAGATCACCCTGCGCTACTTTGGTATTTCGCAGAGCATGACCCAACTGAACGATTATTTCCGCTGCGACGCCTACGAAAATAACAACAGCGTCTATGTACTGGACAACAACGGTTTCAAGCTGTTCAACGCCAATGATACCGAGCTGTTGAAGGGGCACAACGTATACACCGTGCTCTCCCAGATGTCCTATCTGCACGGTTCTTCCTTTGCAGTAGCAAAGGAGCGGCTTGCCCGCACAGGCTCCTGTTATTCCAACGCTGTGCTGGACGGAACTGAGTATTACTACGCCCTGAAGCAGATGGAAAACGCCCAGTGGACGCTGGCGTTCCTTGTTCCGGCAGAATATGTGGCCGTGAATACGCAGAAGCTGGTCAATATCGTCATGGCCGTTATTGTAGGCTTTGCAACGGTGTTTTCGATTACGGCAGTCATTGCTGGCTGGTTCCTTTTGCGGGAAAAGCAGCAGCGGGAGCTGCAGGCTGAAAAAAAGACGAACCTCCGTCTGGAGCAGTATAACGTCCAGCTGACGCAGGCCAACGACGAGATGCGGCGGGCGCAGGATGCTGCCGCCGAGGCGCTGCAGTCCGCCGAGCGTGCCAGCAAAGCCAAGACAGACTTCCTCTCCAACATGAGCCACGATATCCGCACCCCCATGAACGCCATCATCGGCATTACCACCCTGATGAAAAACGAGCTGCACGAGCCGGAAAAGCTTGCCGAGCATCTGGGCAAGCTGGAAAGCTCCGGTCAGCTGCTGCTGGGCATCATCAACAATATTCTGGATATGAGCCGCATCGAGAGCGGCAAGACCACCCTGCATGTGGAAAAGATGAACCTGCCCCAGCAGATCAGTCAGCTGGACAGCATCATCCGCCAGCAGGCAGGTCAGCGCAGTCAGACCTTTACGGTAAGCACCAATCTGCAGCACGAAAACGTGCTGGCCGACCCCAACCGTTTGAATCAGGTGCTGATGAACATCCTCTCCAACGCGGTCAAGTATACGCCCACCGGCGGGCACATCCGGTTGGAGGTGGAAGAGCTGCCCCGGAACGAGCACTACGCCCGGTACCGCTTCGTGGTGCAGGATGACGGCATCGGCATGAGCGCGGACTACCAAAAGACCCTTTTCGACCCCTTTACCCGTGAGGAGCGCTCCGGCACCAACAAGGTGCAGGGCACAGGTCTGGGTATGGCGATCACCAAAAGCGTCATAGACCTGATGGGCGGCTCCATCAGCGTGGAGAGCGCCACCGGTAAGGGCACCCGCTTTGAGGTGGTGCTGGAATTCCCCATTGACACCGAAGCGGACACGGTGCAAAAGGCGCAGGCGCTCCCGGAGGAAGAAGAGACCACTTCTCCCCTGTCCGGCATGAAGTTCCTCTGTGCCGAGGATAACGCCATCAACGCCGAGATTCTGCAAATGCTGCTGGAAACAAAAGGCGCAAGCTGCACCATCTGCCCCAACGGTCAGGAGATCGTGGATGCCTTTGCCAGCGTGAAGCCCGGCGACTATGATATGATTTTGATGGACGTGCAGATGCCGGTGATGGACGGCTTGGAAGCCACCCGCCGCATCCGCAGCGGCGAAAACCCGCTGGGACGCACCATCCCCATCCTTGCCATGACCGCCAACGCCTTCCTTGAGGATATGCAAAAGAGCAAGGAAGCCGGCATGGACGAACATCTGTCCAAGCCTGTAGACATCAGCGCACTGGAACAGGTGGTAAAGCGCTTCCGCGTTACCCCCCCCCGAAAATAAATAGCGGTCTGCAGCGTTTTTGCCGCAAACCACCGCATGACCTTGCATAAAAAATCTGCTGCCCCTTTGCCCGGATATTCTTGCATCCGGTACGGGGCAGCAGTTTTTTGCGTTATAGAAGGAGCTTTACCCTCAGATGGGCATGGTCTGGTAGAACCAGTCCGAAATGGCCTTGCGAGTGTCGGCGAAGAACTTTTTCACCGGGCAGGCGGCATCCCGTGCTTCCTGTTCCAGATCCGTGCCTGCGGGGAAGTTGCGGATGACGGTATACGCCACCGACTGCGGCGGCAGCGACATCATCACAGCCGGGTCGTGCACCACGCAGATCTGCTCGCCTACCGCAAGGGTAGCGGGGTCGGAGGTGGTCTTTTCGTCATGGTCCTGCCAGACGGTGCTGTCGGTAACGATCATCTGATAGGTCTCCTGCTCTTCCGCAGTCACCAGAATAGACTCCACCTTGCCTTCCACGGTGCAGCTGACACCCTCTACTACACCATAATAGTAGAGCTTCTTGGAAAACAGCGCCGAAGCAGAGGGCAGCACGCTGACGCTGAGCAGCAGCACCGCAAGCAGACAAAAGAGCGAGCGATAGGTCTTTTTCATAGAAAACCTCCATTTTTGATGTTGCAGCGGAGCGCCCGGCGCTCCCGGATGCCTTATTTTACCACAACTACCATCGGATTTCTATATCCGAGCTTAACCGGCCACGGAAAATCAGCTTTTATGCAAAAAGGACTGCCGTGCATAGCAACGCACAGCAGTCCTTTTTATGCTTTTATCCGTTTACTTGCTGATGGAAAGGGTGCCGAAAGCAGTCTCTTCAAAGTGGCTGCTGTACAGCTCCTGCATCAGTTTGATGAGCGAGAGGGTATCCTCTGCGCCGGCGGTCTCGTAGCAGGAGTGCATCGCCAGCTGGGGCAGGCCGATGTCCACGCAGTTCATGGACACCTGTGCCATCGCCAGATTGCCCAGCGTGCTGCCGCCCACCTTATCGGAGCGGTTTGCAAAGTACTGCAGCGGCACACCGGCGCGGGCAGCCAGCTCCCGGGCGGCGGCAACACTCATGCCATCGCTGGTGTACTTCTGACCTGCGTGGGTCTTGATGACCACACCCTTGTTCATGTAGGTGCAGTTGTTCACATCGGTGTGCTCCGGGTGGTTGGGGTGCACGGCGTGGGCGTTGTCGGCGCTGACCATAAAGCTGGAAGCCACCGCGCGGTGGAAGTCCTCATCGTTGCCGCCAAGGCTCTGGGCAATGCGGTGCAGCACATCGTACAGGAAGGTGGAAGCTGCGCCCTGCTTGGTGCCGGAGCCGACTTCCTCGTTATCAAAGAAGGCTGCCACGCCGATGGAGCGGGCGTTCTTGGCGGTCAGCAGACCTTTCAGGATGCCGTAAACGCACTGCTGGTCGTCCAGACGGCCGCAGGAGATGAACTCCTCGTTGCAGCCCCAGACGGTGGCCTTTTCCCGCACATAGAGGAACAAATCGCTTCCAAGGATCTGCTCCTCGGACACCTTCAGCTCCTCTGCGATCAGCTTTTTCAGCGCGCCCTCCTCGCAGGCACCGCCCAGCACGGGCAGCATATCCACCTGCTTGTTGAAGGAAGCCTTATCGTTGACCTCGCGGTTCATGTGGATGGCCACGCTGGGGATCATCAGCAGGTCGCGGTCCAGTGCCACCAGACGGGATACGATAGCGCCGTTCTCCTGCACCAGCACACGGCCCGCCACAGACAGCGGACGATCCATCCATGTGGCGCAGATCATGCCGCCGTAGCCCTCGGTGTTCAGCTTGGTGTAGTTCTGCCCCATGTGGATCTCGGCGTTCTCCTTGATGCGGAAGCAGGGAGAATCCGTATGGGCGGCGGCAACGTTGAAGCTGTAATTTTCCAGCTGGTCGCCCATGCGGAAGGCGATGATGCTGGAACCGTTGCGGCAGACAAAGTAGTCCTTGCCGGGTTCCAGCGCCCACTTGCGGCTTTCCAGCAGCTCTGCAAAACCTGCTTTCAGCAGGATATCCCGCACAGCGGCGGTGGTGTGGTATGCGGTGGGGTTGCCGTCGATGAAGGACAGCATTTCACGGACTTCGGATGCGATCATAAAAATAAACCTCCTTGGGTGTATCTGAAAAGAGCCGGTCAGTGCTGACCGGCCCTTTTTAAGCATATTCAGGTTACTTTTTAGCAGCAGTCTGCTCGCGCTTTGCTAGGGCGGGCAGAATGAATCCCAGCACGGTCAGCACCACGGGGGTGATGACGTTCAATGCAAAGGTGAAGGGGTCCTTGTCGTACATACCCAGCACGCAGCACACGGCAGTAACGGCAAAGCACCAGCCGCCGAAGAACTTGGCCACGGCCTGATTCTTGACAAAGCGGTACTCGGCGGGGATGGTATCGTAGGCGTTGCGCAGGGCGATGTAGGCGGCAAACACCCACAGATAGCGCATGGGCATGCACACAGAGTTCAGCTTGGTCAGCTGGCGCAGAACGGCAGCCGCACCGGGCACGAAGGACTGTGCCAGAATGATGGAGCCGGACAGCACAGCCACCATTTTGATGCCGTTGCTGTGCACGCCGTGGGCGTTGACCTTGTGCAGAGCCTTCGGGATGAACTGCTTGGTGTGCTCGTTATCCAGCAGCATACGCAGCGGTGCGTCGATGCTCAAGATCAGCACGGCGAGCTGGCTGATGACGTTGCACAGGGCGTAGATGATCATGAACAGATCGCCCACATGGTAGTACTGACCCAGCTTCTGGAAAGCCCAGTAGGAACTGTTGGCGACATAGGCGTTGAAGCTCTCTGCGCTGGCGTTGATGATGGCGGGGTCGAACATACGGCTCATGGCCAGCGTGCCCAGAATGGCGCAGGTGACCACCATGACGGCCAGCGCGATCATGCCGCGGGGGAAGCCCTTGCTGGGGTTCTCGACTTTATTGACGTAGGGAGAGATCTTCTCGCAGCCGCCCACAGCGAACACCAGAATGGACAGAGACGTAAAGTAGGTGACGTTGAAGTTGGGGATGAGGCTGCTGAAACTCAGGTTGGCGTGGACGTACTCTGCCGTGGGGTTGATGGCCGGGGCAGCGAACATCATCACGATGTACAGCAGGGACATGACGAAGGTGCAGGTGCCTGCGGCAGTCAGCAGCTTTTTCAGAGGGTTCAGACCCAAGCTTGCAATGTAGCAGCCCAGCAGCAGGATGCAGAAGGTAGCCAGCTGGATGTAGCGGGTGGGGAAGGAATCGTAGGTCTCCGCGTTGCGGAAAATTGCCCAGCTCAGCGCCTTCAAAAAGCCGCTGCCCTTGCTGGCAATGTAGGTGATGTGGCAGGCCCAGTAGGTCCAACCGGCGTAGTAGGCCAGCTTGGCGTTGGTGGTCTGGTGCAGCCAGGAGCTGACGCCGCCGCCCTCGTTTTTAAAGGCAGAGCCCAGCTCACCCACCATCAGCGCATAGGGGATGAAGTACAGGACAAACATAAAGATCCAGCTGAAGATGACCTGCGGACCGTTAAAGTACACAAAGCCGTTGGTAATGTTGCCGAAGCCCCAGACCGTAGAAAAGGCCATGAAGGCAAGGGTAAGCCACGAGATCTTTGTGGCTTTTTCTTTGTTAGACATGCGGACAATTCCTCTCTTTCTTTTCCACACAGGGCGGAAGTTCCTGTAAGAAGGCCGATGTTCCGCATACATTTCGCAATTTTTACCAAAAATACAGCAGTACTCGACCGATCACTTTGATAGTATAGCATAATTGCAGATTGTAGACAATCTGCAATTTCCATAAAATGATTGGTCAAAATTTAGACGGTCAGCCAAATTCCCCTTATTTTGCTGCTTCGTCCGCTGCCTGTACGGCGCTGTTTGCGCTGCGCATCCGCTCCATGGGCTCCATGTAGTGGGCGTAGACGGCGCGGCAGGCAACCTCGGTGTCGCCGCTTGCCAGCGCCTCGTACAGCTTGGTGTGGATGCCGTTCTGCCGCTGCGCCAGTGTCTCATGGTTAGAGCCGCTGTTCGCCCCAACAAGCAGATTGCCGTAGTTCAGGTCGTCCCAGAATTTCAGCAGTCTGGGCAGCCCTGCCCGCTGCACGATGACCGCATGGAAGCGGTTGTCGTTCTCCACGATCTGCGAAATATCCCCCGGCCGGACATTGCGCATCTCCTCCAGAATGCCGCGCAGGGTGCGCAGATCCTCCTCCGGGAATTTGCAATCAAAATAGCGCAGTGCCGTCATTTCCAGATTTGCCCGCAGCAGGTAGATCTCGTAGGCGTCCTCCGGCTTTACCCGGCGCACCGAGCAGCCTACATTGCGCGAATATTCAACCATGCCCTCCTGTTCCAGCTGCCGCAGCGCCTCCCGGATGGGTGCCCGGCTGGAGCCAAACTCCTCGGCCAGTTTCTGCTCGGCCAGCTTTACGCCCGGCTGTAATTCCCCGGTAAGGATCTTGCTCCTGATGGCAGAGGTGATACTTTCCCGTAAAGTCTGAAAGGCAAGTTCGCCCATGACTTTTATCCCCCTTTTCTCTTCTATACGTTCTTTTTTTGCCGCACGCAGTCCGCAGCCGCTGCCAGTGCAGCCGCAGGCCTGTATTGCGTGCGCCTTATAAGGATACCACGAAACGGTGGAAAAATAAAGTTTTCTGGCAAAAACAGGTACTTTCTCCCCTCTCCGTCGTCGAAAGCCTGAACACAAAAAATGCCCCCGGAGGGCTTATTGCAGCTCTCCGGGGGCATCCTATATACGTTATGCCTTGGCGCACACGGTCGGCATTTACTCGATCTCGATCAGATTCGGATTCTCAGGCAGAGCCTTTGTCTGCTGAGGAGCGGGCAGCTGGATATGCAGGACACCATCCTCGAACTTTGCGTGGATGTCCTCCTTCTTCACTTCGCCCACATAGAAGCTGCGGGCGCAGCTGCCGGAGAAGGTCTCGCGCCGCACGTAGCGACCCTTGTTGTCCTTTTCGTCATTAGAGTGGCTGCGCACTGCCTGAATGGTCAGATAGCCGTCGCTCAGATCCATCTGAACGTCTTCCTTCTTGCAGCCCGGCAGATCAACGTCCACTTCGTAGCCGTTGTCCGTCTGCTTGACATCGGTCTTCATCATGTTTGCACCGCGCTTACCAAAGGTGTCGCGGGCTTCGCGGTTCATCGCACGCTCCAGTGCACCCTCGTTCCAGAACGGATCAAAGAGATCATCGAACAGGTTCTCATGAAAAACAGTCGGCATAAACATAAAACATACCTCCAATCCCGGCGTTCGGGTCGGGGCAAAAACTTTGAAGCGTCCATTCGGAAAGGCTTTCCGGGGAGCCTTGCGGCTCTCCTTTTGCCCTTCCTCCTGAGCACGCCACTGTTATAGCATAATTATTTAGCACTGTCAAGCGTAGAGTGCTAAAATTCATAAAAGTATAATACTTTTGTCACAGCTTCTGCGATTTCTTCAAAAATGCTGCGCAGAAGCGTGTTTAATTCCGTTCAAACCCCAGATAGCGCGTACCCTGAAAGCTCAGCTTTCCGGTGTCGCCTTCTGCCAGCTGGCCGTATTCCGTGCCGCTCAGCCGCAGCTCCATGCGGTCGCCGCTTTCCACCTGAAAGGTCACATAATAGGTGGTAGCGCTCGTGCTGGTGTAGCCGTGGGCGCCGGTCATGTCCCCTGCATTGGCGGTATGATGGCGGGAAACGTTCGTCCGCTTGGCCACCACAGTAGCCGGGACGGTAAGGCGCGGGGACGCATTATTTTTGCCCCATGTGCGCAGGTTGCTCACCACGGTAAACAGGATCATGCCCAGCACCACCAGAAATACCAGCGGGAACAGGATGCTGAAAAGCGCGTCAAACCCACTATAAAACATATTAGTCCCCCAAAATTTCTTCCAGCAGCTGCTTTACGTCCTCCAGAAACGCGTCCTCGCCGAGGGTGTTCATTTTAAAGAACACCGCCTGACTGCCGCCCGCTGTAATGGCCGACAGCCGGATGGGCTCGTCCCCGTTCTGGAACAGGGTCAGCGTCAGGCTAAGGCGGTTGCCGCCCACCATGCTGTACCGCTCAAACACCCGCACACTGCACCGGGCGCTGCCCTCCTTGAAGTCGCTGCCGGCTTCCAGCTCTGCCGACCAGCTGCTGTCCGGGATGGCGTGTTCCAGCTTGCGGAGCAGGGTATCGAAGTTCTGGTTACGGATGGTCTTTTCAAAAATAGCCATAGCTTCCTCCTTTTGCAAAATACAGTCCCTTTACTCTGAATACGAATAAAAGCAGGCAACTATTGCAGCGCCCGCCCTTATTTTGCTGCGGTCAAGCTTTCTTTTTTCGCAGCTTGGGTGCGGTGGCGGTGTAGCTCATGTCCAGCACCAGCCGGAGTTTATCCTCCGGGGCGCTGCCGTCCAGCGCGGCGGTGATCCAGTTTTCCTTGTTCATGTGGTAGGCCGGGTAAAAGCCCGGTTCTGCCCGCAGGGAGCCGATAAGGATGGGGTCACATTTCAGGTTTACGATATCCACCGGCTGCTGCCCGGGCAGACCCAGCTTGCTTTTGGGCACAGTGGTGACCAGCGCAAACCATTTGCGGTTTGCCGCATGGCGGAACACCGCCGACTCCGGGGTGTCCATCCACGGATAATCCGGCTCTACGCTGTAAGTATCAAAAATGAGCTGTTCCAAACCCTTGCGGTCCATGGGCTCGCCCCCTTTACGGCTGCTGTGCCAACAGCTGCGCCAGCACATCCTCCGGGCGGGGGGTGTGGTTTTGGTATTTTGCCCGCAGCGGGGCGGCGGCGTTGTCCATAATGTAGGGCACGCCCACCACGTCCAGCATGGTCTCGTCGTTGTAGTTATCGCCAAAAGCCATGACCTGTGCGGGGTCGATGCCAAGGGTGCGGCACACGCACTGCACCCCGATGCCCTTGTTGGCAAAGGTGGTGTCGATCCAGTACGGGCCCGCCACGGCGCAGTTGGCCTGCTTCCAGCGGGGCACAAAGCGCTCTACATAGTTTTCCACGCCCTCGTGCAGGTACACCGACACCTTGGTGATGTCCTCCGGCACCTCGGCGGGGCTGTGGATGATCTGGTAGTGGTTGCCCACGAACTGCACCCGCTGCAGCATGCCAAGACCGCGCTCCATCAGGTAGGCGGTGTTCTGGCCGGAGAGCATCACCTCGCCCTGCCCCTCGCTGCGGGTCCACATATCGTTGGCAATTTCCTCTGCCAGCGCCCGCGGCATGGGATTTTTGGCGATGCACTGTTCTTCTTTAAAGATGGTGCCGCCGTTTTCGCAGATAAATACGCAGCAGTCCGCCACCGGTGCAAAAAGCTTGCGCAGGCTGGTATACTGCCGCCCGGAGGCCGGGCAGAACCAGATGCCCCGCTGATGCAGCGCCCGGATTTGTTCGAATATTTCGCCCTCCAGCTCCTTTTTGCCATATTGCAGCAGCGTACCGTCAATATCGCTGCAAACCAGTCTGATGTCCATGGCTGTTATTCCCTTTCCGTTTTTTCTTATTTTACCACGGTTTTCCGCTGCGGAAAAGCCCCGGGCACAGCTTTTGTGCCCTTTATCCTGTGCCGCTCAGCGCTTGGGCTGGTAGTGCATACTGGACACATTATAAATCGTAACAAAGGCCTTTGGGTCCTCGCGGTTGATAAAGTTCATCAGCTTCTGATACTCGTTTTTGTCCACGATGGTAATGATCTCGTTGTGCTTTTCAAAGTTGTATGCACCGATGGCCTCGTACATGGTGGCACCGCTGTGCAGGTCGTTGATGATGAACTGCCGCAGCGCCTCCTCCTTCTCGGTAATGATGCACACCCGGCGCTTGATGCTGTTATCGAAGATGAAATGATCCAGCACGATGCCGTTGAAGTAGGTACCGAGGATACTCAGTACTACGGTCTTTTTATCGTAGACAAGGGCAGCAGAAAGCGCCACACACATGCCCGAAAGGGACATTGCCTTGCCCAGCTCCATGTGCAAGTACTTATTCATGATCTTTGCCACGATATCCAGCCCGCCGGAGGATGCGTTGCGGTTGAACAGAATGCTCAGACCCACGCTGACCACCAGAATATAGCACAGCACATCCAGTTCCTGACTATCGGTCATGGAGCCAAAATCCGGGAACAGCCGCTCGAAAAGCCCCAGAAACACCGGCAGCATCACGCTGGTATACACGGTTTTTGCGCCAAACTCCCTGCCACAGGTAAAAAACCCGATGATGAGCAGCACGATGTTCAGCACCATAGTAATAGCCGAAAGCGGCAGCGGCACAAAATTAGAAAGCACGATGCCAAGGCCGGAAATACTGCTGACGGATGTATGACTGGGCACCAGAAAAAAATAGACCGCCGCCGCAATAATGGCAACGGCCCCGGTCAGGATGGCCATCTCCTTGGCAATTGCAGGGTAGTTCAGCTTCTTGTTTGTCATTGTTGCTCCTCCAAGCTTTTGTTTTCAGCATTCAGTATACCATGCTTTGTGCTTGCAGGAAAGCACCGGGCGCAAAATAACAAGGCCGCCGCACAAAACGCTGTGCAGCGGCCTTGCCACCTTATCAAAATTCGTCTTCCGGGTCGCCGCGCTCCGGCATGGTGCGCATCTCCCGCACCAGCATGGCACGCAGATGATACTTGCGCTGCTCCTGCTCGGTCTCCGAGCTGGTGCGCAGCTCCACCGTGCCATCGGGGCGGCTTTCGCCCGTGTACAGCGGAATGCTCACCACAGCCTGTGTGCCCTTTTCGGGCGCAGGCTCCAGCTGTAAGCTCCAGTCCATCCGGCGGCAGCACTCCCGGCAGAGCAGCAGTCCCAGCTGCGCCCCGCCCAGAAAGCTGCGGCGGTTTTCCAGCGCTGCCTGTACATCCTCACCGGGCAGACCGCAGCCATCGTCGGTGACGGTCAGCTGCCAGTCGCTCTCGGTGCGGCGCAGCGCAATACAGACGCTGCCGCCCTCCCGGCTGGCGTGCAATGCATTGGAGAGCAGATGCAGACACAGCAGCTCCGCATCTCTGCGGTCTGCCATTACGCAGCAGGTAGTACACCCGCCGTAATCCAGCCGGATATCCACCCCAAGCTGCGCCCGGATCATATCAGACTGCGCCGCCACCTGCTGCAAAAGCTCACACAGGTCAATGGGGTACAGCTGCGGCTTTGTGTCCTCGTGCAGAAACTCCAGCAGGGTGATTGCCTCGCTGAGGGTGCGGTCCAGCTGCATGGCAGCGGTGTCGATATCTGCCACCGCCTGCCGGGTAGACGCGTCTGCACCGGTGCGGTCAAAATGCTGCTCCAGATATTCACAGTTGCGTCCGATCAGCGCCAGCGAACGGAAGCAGACCTCCTCGACCCGCTTGCGCTGCTCTGCGGTGATAGACCGCGTTTCTGTCTTTTGCTGCTCCATTGCTCTGCCTCCCCGGGCGATGCCATTTTTCTAAAGGAACGCCGCCGTGTTCCAAAGCCGTGTGCAAGCCTTACAGGCGGGTGGATGGCACTTTTTGCCGCAACACAACGTCCCTGACCGCGTAGATCAGCTTGCCAGTGGTAGGTTTGCCGCTGCCCAGCCTTGTATCGGCCTTAAACGCCAGCCACGCAAGAGGCGGCTTTTCCTCCAGCTGATCCACCATCCGGCGGATGCCGCTTTCCACGGCAGCGACCGATGTATCAAACTGCTCGCTCACCGCCTGCAAGATTTCCTTGCGGATCGCCAGCTTCTGGCTGGTGCTGCATGCGATGCCGACCGCGCAGGATAGATATCCGGCGTTGACATCCCCCTGCGGGATGCCCCACGCCGCATACAGCTGGCTGCACCGCTGCTCCAGCTGCCGGTTCTGCCGCCCGGGCATCCGGTAAAGCTGCCACAGCAGCCTTTTCAGCTCGGTGCCCTCTACGCAGTAGCACCCCTCGCGGAGCTTTTGCAACGCCGTGCCGCTGCTGCGGCCATGGCTCTGTATCAGAAGCATCGGCCGCTCCTTCAGCTGATAAAACTGCCGGACAAATTGCTCCGCAGGCAGATCCGTCAGCTCGCTGCAAAGCACCACGGCATCATAACGGACACCCTGCCGCAGCTGTGCCAGCAGCTTTTCGCCGCTGCAAAAGCAGGTGCAGTCAATGGCGGTTCCCTGCTCCTGCAAATAACGCTTCTGGACACGCAGTTCTTTCAGATCATAGCTTGCAAGGGCGACTTGCAGTTGGGCTGTTCGCTCACTGTTCACGCCATGCGCCGCCTTTCTCGCCTACCAGCCCGGCAGCTGTCAGGTCTGTGACCGCATCCCGCCAGAGCTCCGGCTGAACTCCATTTTCACACAAGTAGCGCAGGAGCCGGTAACAGAACTCCGGCGCTGCCGCAACATGCTGACTGACGATCTGCTGTCGGCTGCCGATCTGGCACAGGGTCAGCCGACAGCCTTGTGTGCCCTCTACCTCCATGGCATACACCAGCGTATACGCCTGCTGCAAACCATCAATGGCAGAATACTGCCGGATCATGGGTGAAAATGTACGTTCCATTTCAGTTCCTCCTTACTACAAGGGCCAAATTTTTTCTGCCTTGTTTATCCTTTTGCTATTTTATGAAGTATATTTTATAAGGTAGGAGAAACCGTTACAATCCTAAAGAAGTGTTGTTCCGACAGCCTTTCAGGTAATATAACGCCGTTTTTTCCGGCGCAGCCTGTCTGTCAGCTTTAGAATATCACGTTCAGCTTGTAAATTCAACCGGTATCTTTTTCCGCTTTTCTTTTTTGCCCCATCCTTCCGGTCAGACCGCTGCCCAGACGCAAAAGCTCCGCAGCTTCATCCGTTCCGCAGTTAATTTCACGGTTTCTTCATTTTTATTTGCTAAACTAAATTAGATATTGTTTGCAAATGTTTCCTACTTTTAAATCCCAGGCAGCAGCGCCCGGCGGCGCAGTACCGGAAAGGCACTTCTATGCTCAAACTTAAACAGATCAACAAAGAATACAAGACCGGCGAGCTGGTGCAGCACGCACTGAACAACGTCAGTCTGAACCTGCGGGACAACGAATTTGTGGCCATTCTTGGCCCCAGCGGCTCCGGCAAGACCACCCTGCTGAACATCATCGGCGGTCTGGATCGCTACGACAGCGGCGATCTGGTCATCAACGGCATCTCCACAAAAAAATACACAGACCGCGACTGGGACTCCTACCGGAACCACACCATCGGCTTTGTGTTCCAGAGCTATAACCTGATCCCCCACCAGACCGTGCTGGGCAACGTAGAGCTGGCACTGACCATCTCGGGCGTTTCCAAGGCCGAGCGCCGCCGCCGTGCCGCCGCTGCGCTGGAGCAGGTGGGGCTGGGCAACCAGTTGCACAAGCACCCCGGCGAGATGTCCGGCGGGCAGATGCAGCGCGTGGCCATTGCCCGCGCACTGGTGAACAACCCCGACATCCTGCTGGCCGATGAGCCCACCGGCGCACTGGACAGCGAGACCAGCATTCAGGTCATGGAACTGCTCAAGGAAGTGGCGCGGGACCGTCTGGTGGTCATGGTCACCCACAACCCGGAGCTGGCCGAGCGCTACGCCACCCGCATCGTAAAGCTGAAGGACGGCGTGATCCGCTCCGACACCATGCCCTACGAACCCGAGGACGAGGCTGCTGCCGCAGCCCCCGTGCACCGGAACATGGGGCACTCCTCCATGTCCCTGCTCACCTCCCTTTCCCTCAGCTTCAACAATCTGCTCACCAAAAAGGCACGCACCCTGCTCACCGCCTTTGCCGGTTCCATCGGTATCATCGGCATTGCGCTGATCCTTTCCCTTTCCAACGGTGTGAGCCGCTATATCAGCAACATGGAAAAATCCACGCTGGCCGCCTACCCGCTGCAGATCAGCAGCACCGGCGTAGATCTGGCCAGCGTGATGGACCCGGACACCTACACCAGCGTCTCGTCCGGCTCCTCCTCCGCGCCGGAGGGCATGGTCACGGTGAGACAGCTGCTGTCTCAACTGAACATCGGCGCTGCCAGCAACGATCTGCGCTCGCTGAAGGCATATCTGGACAGTGACGCCTGTACCATCCGGGACAACGCCACGGTGGAATACACCTACAACGCTTCCCCGCTGATCTACCGGCAGGACGCAGACGGCACGGTGCATAAGCTGAACCCGGACACCACCTTTACCGACCTTGCCGGTCAGAACACCTCGGTATCCAGTCTGCTCACCTCGGTATCCAGTCCCCATGTGTTCGGCGAAATGGCCGAGACCCCTGCCCTATATGAGGATCAGTACGATGTAAAAGCCGGCCGCTGGCCGGAAAAGTACAACGAGCTGGTGCTGGTGCTGAGCGCCAACGGCAGCATTTCGGACTATGCCCTATACGCCATGGGAATGCGGGATCAGGCAGAGCTGGACAAGATCCTGCAGCAGTACGCCAGCAACCAGCTGGTCGATCTGCCCGATGATTATGGCACCTACAACTACGAAGAGTTTCTCGGCAAGACCTTCCGGCTGGTCAACAAAGCCGACTGCTACACCTATGATGCCGAACACAAGCTCTGGCTGAACAAGCAGGCCGATGCCGATTATATGCAGCAGGTCGTGGCCGACAGTGAGGAGCTGACCGTTGTGGGCGTTGTGCAGCCCAAGGCCGATGCCACCTCTGCCATCCTGTACACCGGGCTGGACTATCTGCATGAGCTGACTTATTACGTCATTGATCAGGCGGCCAACAGCGAGATCGTGCGCCAGCAGCTGGCAGACCCGGACATCAACGTGCTGACCGGCGAGCCCTTCGATGCTGCCGGCAACAGCATGCTGGATATCGCGTCCCTGTTCTCGGTGGACACGGACGCCCTCAAGGACGCTTTCCAGTTCGACACCAGCGCCCTGCACTTTGATCTGGACGGCGCATTCGACCTGACCGATGATTCCTTCGATCTTGCCACCCTCATCGACCCTTCCAGCTTCAAGCTGGACCTCAGCGGGCTGCCGCTGCCGGACATGGAGATGGACATGAGCGAGCTGTTCGACGGCGTAGAGCTGAATATCTCTCAGGACGGCTTACAGACGCTGATGAAAAAGATCATGAACGGCTACAAGCGCTATCTCATCAGCAACGGCCTGCTGAATCTGGATAAGATCGGTTTTTCCTCCTATATGCAGACCGAGGCCTTCCAGACGCTGCTTGCCGAATCCATGGGTGATCTGCTGGACACCTCCGGGCTGGAGGAGCAGTTTGCCGATACCCTCCAGCAAAATCTGCAGACCATGATGGAGACCTACTCCGTCCAGCTGGGCGAGGCGCTGCAGACCCAGCTCACCGCCGCTTTGCAGGAGCAGATGGGTCCCGCCATCCAGAAGCTGGCCGGGCAGCTGGAGCAGAAGATCGCGCAGGCCATCCAGAGCAACATTGCGCAGCTGAGCACGCAGGTGGAAAGCGCACTCAAGATCGACCCCACTGTGTTCCAGCAGGCCATTCAGATCAACATGACCGGCTCCGACCTGACCGAGATGATCAAAAGCACCCTGCTCTCCTCCGCTTCCAGCTACGAAAAGATTTTGGACGACCTCGGCTATGTGGACTACGCAAAGCCCGATGCCATCTATATCTACCCCAACAGCTTTGACACCAAGGCGCAGGTGGTGAACGAGCTGGATGCCTACAACGCCTCCATGCGGCAGCATGGCGAAGAGGATAAGGTGATTCACTATACCGATATGGTGGGCACCCTGATGAACTCTGTCACCGAAATCGTGGGCATGGTCAGCAATGTGCTGGTGGCCTTTGTGGCCATCTCGCTGGTGGTGTCCTCCATCATGATCGGCGTCATCACCTATATCAGCGTGCTGGAGCGCCGCAAGGAGATCGGCATTCTGCGCGCCATCGGTGCCTCCAAGCACAACGTCTCGCAGGTGTTCAACGCCGAGACCTTTATCATCGGCCTGTGTTCCGGCGTGATGGGCGTGGTGCTCTGCCTGCTGCTGCTCATCCCCGGCAATATGCTGATCCACCACATCGCGGGCGATGTGAACGTGGTAGCCTCGCTGCCGCCGCAGGCCGCGCTGATCCTGATCGTTCTGGCCACCCTGCTTACCATGCTGGGCGGCCTGATCCCCGCCCGCAGCGCCGCAAAGAGCAACCCTGTCAAAGCGCTGCGCTCTGAGTAAACTATTCCGCATCCAAATCCCTGCTGTGCTCTGTGTGCAGCAGGGATTTTGCATTCCGGCCCGGCTTGTGCTACAATAGAAAAAACTTCATTTCAAAGGAGCGTTTCCATGCCTGTCATTCACGAGATCACCGACCTTACCGCCCCGGAGCTGGACATCTACGCCCGTCTCACGCAGGCGCAGCTGCGCAACCGGCTGGAGCCGGAAAAGGGCATCTTTATCGCCGAAAGCCCCAAGGTGATCGCCCGGGCGCTGGACGCCGGTTACCAGCCTCTTTCCCTACTGATGGAGCGCAAGCAGATCACCGGCCAGGCACAGGAGATTTTGACCCGCTGCGGCAATGTGCCGGTGTACACTGCCGACCGGGAGCTGCTGGCACAGCTCACCGGCTTTGCACTGACCCGGGGCGTGCTGTGTGCCTTCCGCCGCCCTGCGCCCCGCACGGTGGAGCAGGTGTGCGCTCACGCCCGCCGGGTGGCTGTGCTGGAAGGCATCGTAGATTCCACCAACGTGGGCGCCATCTTCCGCAGCGCCGCAGCGCTGAACATGGACGCAGTGCTCATTACCCCCTCCTGCTGCGACCCGCTGTGCCGCCGCGCGGTGCGGGTAAGCATGGGCACCGTATTTCAGGTGCCGTGGGCGCAGATCGGCACCTGTCCTGCCGACTGGCCGGAAAACGGCAGTGCCCAGCTCCACGCGCTGGGCTTCAAGACCGCTGCCATGGCACTGAGCGACCGCTCGGTCAGCATCGACGACCCCGCCCTTGCCGCTGAGCCGAAACTTGCCATCGTGCTGGGCACCGAGGGCGATGGGCTGGCCAATAGTACCATCGCCGCCTGCGATTACACCGTAAAGATTCCTATGTCCCATGGGGTGGATTCCCTCAACGTAGCCGCCGCCAGCGCCGTAGCTTTCTGGCAGCTCGGCCGCTTGTAAGTCCCCTGCTCACACTCTCCGAAATTGCTTGACAAACGCCCCAAAACGCGGTACACTATCAGCGTCATCATCATGGGCCTATAGCTCAGCTGGGAGCCCATGCGGTCCTTAAACAATCTGGAGTTATATACCACGCGCCCCCAAGCGGTTTTTGGGGGCTTAAATATGGGCTCGTAGCTCAGTTGGGAGAGCGTTCGGTTCGCATCCGAAAGGTCGAGGGTTCGACTCCCTTCGAGTCCATAA
>ENA-ORLY01002400-ORLY01002400.1-human-gut-metagenome-genome-assembly--contig:-NODE-2400-length-17953-cov-4.134370_pt1 | contig 17953 bp, 16 predicted proteins | sample MGYA00243071_ERZ508832 | MGnify/ENA primary metagenome ERZ508832 (study PRJEB26277, sample SAMN04329777) | human gut metagenome | biome: human-associated habitat | host: Homo sapiens | place: USA... | reverse complement strand
ATTGAGAGGTCAGTCTGTGAAGGTGAACAGTTATTATGATCGCTATACACGGGAAGAAGAGAAGCTGACTTCCTATAAGGAAAAAGGAGGATTCTACCGACATATCTATTCTTTGCCTTGCAGGTGGAGAAGAGCAAAGTATCATGATAAAGTGGTGCGTGCTTATCAGCAAGACACTGATGCTCCGGCATTATCGAACCATTCGGGAGTCATTGTCTCGTTGACGACATTTCCTCCCCGTATTTCTCAACTTCATCTGATGTTGAAATCGATTCTGTGGCAGACTTGTCCGCCCGAAAAGATAATTGTATGGTTGTCGGAACAGGAGTTTCCCGGACGGTTGAATGATCTGCCAGAAGAACTTAAAAGATTGATGGCTAAAGGAATAGCATTCAGATTTGTGTCTGAGAATTTCCGTTCACATAAGAAGTATCATTATGTTTTCCGTGAATACCCGGATAGTAAAGTGATAACAGTGGATGATGATCTGATTTATCCCCGGAATACGGTTGAGCGTTTGCTTTCCTTATCGTATCAGTATCCGGATACAGTTTGCGGAAATAGAAAGAAGCCTTGACGGCATCTATTTTCTGGCAGTCAATCAGAATGTAGTCCATTTGTGACAGAATCGGTGCGTAGTCTTCGTAGCAGTGAACAGGAAGATTACGCATTGCAAAATGATATCCGAATTCGCGCAGTTCGCGGATGCGGTCTGTATACATGGATACCGGAGGAAATGTCTGGTCAATCAGGAGAATCGGTGCATGGTTTGTATTTTTGCACTCGGACTCCAGACTGCTGAAAATAGAGATATTATTTAAAGATACAAAAATCGGTTTTCCTCCGGAGAGTGTGGTGGTTCCAAGCTCCTGAATCAGTTCCAGCCCGTCTACATAGGCAGCTCCGTCAAACTGTCTGGAACCAAGAAGGCTTGGGTTCATAAGAAAGTTATTTTTTCTGGTAAACAGAGAATAAGCACTAACGGACATATTTCGGTCAAAAAAAGGAATGAGTGTAAGCATCATAAGCGTATCTCCTATTCTATCATGTAAATCCCTGATGTAAGTTTATCTTTGGATTTATTATACTATATAATGCTTAAAGAAACAAATATTTTGTGCAATGTGGTGAAAAAAGAAACAAAGCAGTTGACAAATGAAAGAGGATATGGGTAAAATACAAAAAGATAATAAACAGGGAGTAGTTTGCATCCGGTGTGTCCGGGTGTTGTGCAGGCCGTCATCACGTTACAGGAAAGCTGGAACCGGGCTGTACACGAAGAAACGAGACTTTTTATTGCATTATTCTGGTGCAAAAAAGTCCCGTTTCTTTTTTTGTACCACAACACAGGGAGGGCATGCCATGAAAAAATACTGGAAGTATTCCAAAGAGCAGCTAAGAGACGTATTTTCTACTACGGAGCAGGGATTATCCGAAATGCAGGTGAAAGAAATCCGGGAAACATGTGGGGAAAATATACTGGAAGAGGGAAAAAGACCCGGGCTTCTGAGGGTGTTTTTGTCACAGTTTGCAGATTTACTCATTGTCATTTTGCTGATCGCCGCGCTTATTTCCATGTTTTCCGGAAATGCAGAGAGTACGATTGTAATCGCAGTTGTCCTGGTGATGAATGCAGTTTTGGGAACGGTGCAGCACCAGAAAGCGGAAAAATCACTGGACAGTCTGAAAAATCTGTCTGCACCGTGTGCAAAAGTCATCCGGGAAGGGAAAAAGAAAGAGATCCCTTCGAGGGAACTGGTTCCTGGAGATCTTGTGGAACTGGAAGCTGGTGACATGGTTGTGGCAGATGGAAGGATTCTGGATAATTATTCTCTGCAGGTCAATGAGAGTGCGCTGACCGGAGAATCCACCAATGTAGAAAAGACACAAGGCAGTCTGCCGGAGGATCTGCCGCTGGCAGACCGCAGAAACATGGTATATTCCGGAAGCCTGGTCACTTATGGACGCGCACAGGTTTTGGTTACAGGAACAGGGATGCATACAGAGATCGGAAAGATTGCCGGGATGATGAATGATATCCGGGACCGTAAGACACCACTACAGGTGAGTCTGGATCAGTTCAGCAGAAAGCTGGCAGTTCTGGTTATGGGAATTTCAGCAGTGGTACTGGGGTTATGTTTATACCGTAAAATGCCGCTTCTGGATGCATTGATGTTTGCGGTTGCACTTGCGGTAGCCGCCATTCCGGAAGCACTCAGTTCAATCGTGACTATTGTGCAGGCGATGGGAACACAAAAGATGGTAAAGGAAAATGCCATCGTCAGAAAGCTGAAGGCAGTGGAGAGCCTTGGGTGTGTATCGGTGATCTGTTCGGATAAAACCGGAACGCTGACACAGAATAAGATGACCGTGCAGAAAGTTTATGTGGACGACAGGGAATATCTGCCCGGACAGCTTTCCATGGAAGAACAGCTGCACAGATATCTGGTCTACGATGCGGTGCTTAGCAATGATGCGACATTGGAGAACGGAAAAGGAATCGGAGATCCGACCGAATATGCCCTGTTGGAAATGTTTCGTAAAATTCCCGCACCGAAAGGGGGAATGATGGGCGAAGGCGGTTACCGGGAAGAAATGCTTCGAAGCTGTATGAAACGTCTCGAAGAGGTTCCGTTTGATTCTGAGCGGAAACGGATGAGCACAAGATATTGCCTGCACGGGGTCGGAACCATTCTGACCAAAGGGGCACCGGATGTATTGCTGGAACGCTGTGATTTTGTCCGGAAAAGTACCGGAATTGTTCCACTTGATCCGACGGAGACAGAAAAAATCAAAAAAAAGATTGCGGAATTTTCCGGGCAGGGACTGCGTGTGCTGGCATTTGCGTATAAAGAGAGTGAAGGACCGCTGACCATAGAAAGCGAAGAAAATCTGATCTTTCTCGGGCTGATTGCCATGATGGATCCGCCAAGACCGGAAGCCATTCAGGCGGTTGCCGATGCAAAGAGAGCAGGAATCCGCACGGTCATGATTACAGGGGATCACAAAATTACCGCGCGTGCGATTGCAAAACAGCTTGGAATTTATCAGGAAGGGGATCTGGCTGTGACTGGAAGGGAGTTAGATGCCATGAGTGAGAAGGAATTGCAGGAAAAACTGGAAAAAATCTGTGTATATGCCAGAGTTTCGCCGGAACATAAGATAAGAATTGTAAAGGCATGGCAGAAAAAAGGACGGATTGTTTCCATGACGGGGGATGGTGTCAACGATGCACCGGCATTAAAACGCGCAGATATCGGAGTGGCAATGGGGATTACAGGAACAGAAGTGGCAAAAGATGCGGCAGACATGATTCTTTTAGATGATAATTTTGCGACCATCATTCAGGCGGTGGTGAATGGAAGAAATGTATACCGGAATATAAAGAATGCTATTTTGTTTTTGCTGTCCGGCAATATGGCAGCGATTCTGGCGGTACTGTATACTTCACTTGCAGGACTTCCGGTTCCGTTTGCACCGGTGCATCTGCTTTTTATCAATTTGCTGACGGATTCGCTTCCGGCAATTGCGATTGGCATGGAGCCGGCAGATGCAGCACTTTTAGAGGAAAAACCAAGGGATCCTTCTGCCGGAATACTGACCGGTTCGTTTCTGGGGAAAATTGTGGCAGAGGGAGCGTTGATTGCGTGTCCGGTCATGACTTCTTATTATATAGGGCTGCAGCAGAGTACCGCGCTTGCAGCAACGATGGCTTTTGCAACGCTGACACTGGCACGCCTGTTTCATGGGTTTAACTGCCGGAGCCAAAAGTCCATGGCACGGGCTGGACTTGGGTCCAACAAGTACAGCATGGGAGCATTTTTGGGTGGATGTATTCTTTTGGGACTGGTACTTTGCGTTCCGGTTTTTGAGAGGCTGTTTGATGTGGCAGAAATGGGAGTGCTGATGTATGGATATATTCTGCTGCTGGCATTTGTGCCGACATTGGTGATTCAGATGGTAAAAATGGTCAGGGAAAAAATGCAGGAAGGTTTGTAATTGACTCCTCTTTACTTTAGCATGATAACATGATAATATGGTAAACATGTAGTAAACAGAAGAATTAATAATTAATGGAGGAACATTATGAAAAAGAAACTTGCAGTATTGCTGGCAGCAGCGCTGACACTTGGTATGACTGCCTGTGGTGCATCCAAAGGAGCAGGAGATACCGGAAAGAGCGAAAAGAGCATGGTATATGCAGTAGAGGCAGGATCTGCCGGAGAAGAAGCTGCAAAAGAAAAGGGATTTCAGTACAATTCCGTTTCGTCTCAGGCAGATGCCCTGATGGAAGTTGCTTCCGGTACATCTGATGCAGCGATCATTGACCTTCTGATGGCAGGTGCCATGATTGGTGAGGGCACCAGTTATCCGAATCTGAAGCATACAGACGAACTTACGACCGAGGAGTATGGCGTTGGATGCCGGAAAGGATCGGATCTGGCTTCTTATATCAATCAGGTGTTTGCTGACTCTTATAAAGACGGAAGCATGGAAAAAATTGCCGAAACCTACGGTGTTCAGGAAGCACTTGTAGAGCAGAAAGATGCCACCTTTGAACAGTCCCCAAAAGACAGTGACGTGGATTACATCAAGGGAAGAGGAAAACTGGTTGTCGGTGTGACCGATTTTGAGCCGATGGATTATAAGGATAAAGATGGCAACTGGATCGGTTTTGATGCAGATATGGCAAAACTTGTCGGAGAAAAACTTGGTGTAGAGGTTGATTTTGTAGAGATCGACTGGGACAACAAGGTCATGGAACTGAATTCCAAGAATATCGATGTCGTATGGAATGGAATGACTCTGACGAGCGAGGTAACTTCTGCAATGGAATGTACCAATGCTTATTGTAACAATGCACAGGTAGTTGTCGTACCAGAGGGGAAATAAATCATGTTCTGGACAGTAACACAGTCACTTTTGACAGGTCTTGCCACCACTTTTGAAATTTTTATACTGACACTGATTTTTGCGCTGCCGCTTGGGCTGGTGCTGGCATTTGGCCTGCTCAGCAAGTTTAAACCGCTGCAGCGTCTGGTTCAGATTCTGGTCTGGATCATCCGTGGAACACCTCTGATGCTTCAGCTGATCATTATTTTCTATGGACCGGGGCTCTGGCTCCATACGACCGTCTGGAGCGGAAATGAGAGCGGGCGAATTACCGCAACCGTAGTGGCATTTGTGATTAATTATGCGTGCTATTTTTCTGTGATTTTCCGTGGAGGAATCGAGGGAGTTCCGGCCGGACAGAGGGAAGCCGGACAGGTGCTTGGCATGACAAAGCATCAGATCTTTTTCAAAATCACATTGCTTCAGATGATCAAGCGCGTTGTACCACCGATGTCAAACGAGATCATTACGCTTGTAAAAGATACCTCTCTTGCGCGTATCATTGCAGCCTATGAGCTGACCTTTGCCGGTGCTGCGTTTATGAAATCCGATGGCCTGACCTGGCCGCTGTTTTACACCGGTGTATTTTATCTTATTTTTATTGGTATTTTGACGCTTTTATTTAATTATATTGAGCGTAAGCTGGATTACTTTAAGTAGGAGGATAACATGGCAATCTTAGAGGTATCACATATAGAAAAACATTTCGGCAGAACGAATGTATTAAAAGATGTCAGTTTCTCCATGGAGGAAGGCATGGCGCTTGCAATTATCGGATCGTCCGGCTCCGGAAAGACAACGCTTCTGCGCTGTCTGAATTTTCTGGAGCGCCCGAATGGCGGAACGATTACGGTTAATGGAGAGAATTTGTTTGATGCATCAACAGCCGGAATGGAAAAGGATGCGGATCTGCGCAGAAAACGTCTGCATTTTGGCATGGTGTTTCAGTCATTCAATCTGTTTCCACAGTATACAGCGTTACAGAATGTGACGCTTGCGGAACAGCTTCTGGCACAGGAACGTCCGGATTTCAAACAGAATAAGAAAAAGATCTTGGAAGAAATTGATGCACACGGCCGACAGTTGTTAGAGCGCATGGGACTTGCGGAGCGTATGGATCATTATCCGCATCAGTTGTCCGGCGGACAGCAGCAGCGGGTGGCAATTGCGCGTGCTCTTGCCTTAAAACCGGATATTCTCTGTTTTGATGAGCCGACATCGGCGCTTGACCCGGAGCTGACCGGTGAGGTTTTAAAAGTCATCCGCACACTGGCAGAACAGAAAACAACGATGATCATTGTTACCCATGAGATGGCATTTGCCCGTGATGTGGCAGATCAGCTGATTTTCATGGATGGTGGTGTGATTGTGGAGCAGGGAGACCCGCACCAGGTGATCGATCATCCGAAGGAAGAGCGGACAAAGCAGTTCCTGACACGGTATGCACAGGGATAATTTTTACAAAATAATTTCTTGGAAACGGCAACAAGCTGTGTTAATTATAGGACTTATCGCCTATTGTGGTTACATCCTGAAATGTTTACAATGGGAGAGTCGGACGAATTGTGTAGGACAATTGGTTCGGTTAAAATGTAAACAAAAAGGAGAATACTATGAAAAAGAAATTAGCTGCGATGATACTGACACTTGCGCTGGCAGCAGGTGTAATGGCACCGGTACCGGCATATGCCGATGGAATTACGGTTGAGGAAACTTCCATGGACACGGCAACGGAGAAGTCGTTTGATACTGATTATACCGTAAAATGGGATGCGGATAAGGTATACTGGAACAAGGTTACGCTGGATCAGCAGGGAATCCTTCGGATTCATTTGAATGAGGAGGATCCGAAATCCCTGGAAAATTATGATGTAGCTGTTTATACAGCCAAAGGGGAAAAGATCTGGAAGATCATGGTGGACTGTGCAGGGGCAGCAGCAGATAATTATGTGGGGCTTGCAAAGGGAACTTATTATGTATCACTGCAATCACATTACCAGTTTCGGCCTTCTACAACGTATCGTTTTTCGTTTGAAAAAAATAATGCCTGTGAGCTTGAGCCGAACGAGAAGAAAAATGATGCTGTAGATATGAAAGTAAACACCATGTATACAGGATTTATGGAAAATACTTATGCCGGTGAGAAAGACAATGATGATTTTTATGCAATTACATTGAAAAAGGGACAGAGCTATAAATTTATCTGTGATGCAGACTCTTACAGTGAAAAAACAACGATTGTAAAATTGCTTGGCAAAACAACAGAATTATCGTCTTTCTGGCCATCTGTAAAGAAAAAAGATTTCTGTGTGGCATCCGGTGATGTGTTTATTGCGCCTTATACAGGAACTTATTATGCATATGTAAATAATTATTATGGAAACAGTACAAGTACGAAATCGGAGTGAAAAAAATAAATCTGAAGGCTCCGACCGTATCTGTTTCTGCCGGAAAGAGCAGTGCAAAAGTAAGCTGGTCGAAAGTAAATAATTACAGATATGAGGTACAGTATGCAACCAACAGCAAGTTTCAGGGCGCAAAAAAAGTAAGTGTTCACGATCAGAAGACTTCTGTTACAATCAAATACCTTACTTCAAAAAAGAAGTATTACGTGCGGGTTCGTTCCTGTGCCAAGACAGAAAATGATAACAATAAGAAAGCATATTCTGCATGGTCGAAAGTAAAGACCGTTACCGTAAAATAAGAATAATAGACAGAATGAAAACCGTTGCAGCCGCAGCGGTTTTTTGTCTGGATATAGGATGAAATTTGTTCTTTACAAATAATAAATAAAAGCATATGATACTTTTATAAAATACTTTATTTAAGAGGAAGATTATGCCGGAAAAAAGAGAAAAACGCAATATAGCAAGAACTGAAATTATTAATTACATGTTGAACCATTCCGTTACATCAAAGGCAGAACTGGCAAAAGAACTGGGGCTTAGTATGCCTACAGTTCTGACAAATGTCAATGAGCTGATTGCAAAGGGACTGATTGTAGAAAATGGAGAGTATGCATCTACCGGGGGAAGAAAAGCCAAAAGCATAGGAATTAACAAGGAATATTGCAGGGCAATGGGACTTGTAATTACCGCTAATCATCTGGAAATGGTACTCGTAAATCTGGGATATGAAATCGAACATCTGAAACGTGTCCGTTTAAAATTTTCACCGGATATCGATTATAGTGTAAAAATTGCCGGGCAGGTGCAACAGTTTCTGAAAGAATGCAAAACGGAGAAAGATATTTTAGGGATTGGAATTGCAATTCCCGGAATTATCGATCAGAATGAGAAGACAGTTCTAAAATCGCATGCTCTTCAGGTAGAAAATTACAGTCTGCGTTTTTTGGAACAGGCATTGGGATTTCCGGTTTATTTTGAGAATGATGCTAATTCCGCTATGCTTGCGGAAGATACACAAAAATATAACAATGCGATATACCTCTCCTTAAATCATACTCTTGGAGGGGCATTTTGCATTGATGGAAAACTGTTTCGTGGACAGAACCAGAAGGCAGGAGAGTTTGGACATATGATCCTGATTCCCGGAGGGGACAGATGTTATTGTGGAAAGCAGGGGTGTGCAGATGCTTATTGTGCGGCAAGTGTGCTGACTGGGGACGGAAAAAATTCTCTGGAAGTATTTATGGAACAATTGAAACAGGGAAATAAGGAAGCTGAACAAAAATTGGAAAGATATCTGGATCATATTGCTATCCTGATATCCAATCGTCGGATGGCATACGATATGGATATTATACTTGGGGGAGATGTCGGAGGTGTACTGGCAGAGTATATGATTCCATTGGGACAGAGGGTATTGTCTTACAATGGATTTGACAGGGATATTTCTTATCTGAAAAATTGTTCTTATGAAAAAGAAGCATCGGCGGTTGGTGCGGCAAAACATTTTTTGTATGAATATGTAAAAGAATGCTGTTCGTAATGATGAAATTAAAAAAGTTCCTTCTTTACTGGCGTGTACATGCGGTAAAGAGGGAACTTTTTTGTTTAAAAATTTAGAAAAATTGTACAAAAAGTAAAATAAAAAATTGTGCAACTGGTAAAAACTCTCAAAAACTATTGACAAAACAGAGGAATGGGACAATAATGTAATTACTTTAATAAAACATTTTATAAAAGATAAAACAAAAGAAGAACAAATATAAAGGAGGAAACAATTATGTTACAGCAGGTAATGACAAATCCAGGAGAAATTACATTTAGAGAGGTTCCGGTTCCAGAAGTCAAGGATGATCAGGTACTGGTAAAAATCAGAAATATAGGTATCTGTGGTTCTGATATCCATGTATATCATGGAAAGCATCCGTTTACGAAATATCCGGTGACACAGGGACATGAGGTTTCCGGAGAAATCGCAGAAATAGGGAAAAATGTTTCTGGGTTTCAGATCGGACAGAAAGTTACGATTGAACCACAGGTTTATTGCGGACACTGCTATCCGTGTCGCCATGGAAAATATAATCTTTGCGAGGAATTAAAGGTTATGGGATTCCAGACCACAGGTACGGCTTCTGAATATTTTGCAGTAGATGCATCTAAGGTAACACCGATTCCGGAAGATATGTCTTATGAAGAAGGGGCGATGATCGAGCCTCTTGCAGTTGCAGTTCATGGAGTAAAGCAGATGGGCGATGTAAAAGGAATGAATATCACAGTAATCGGCGCAGGTCCAATTGGAAATCTTGTTGCACAAACAGCAAAAGGGATGGGAGCAGCAAAGGTTATGATTACCGATGTCAGTGATCTGCGTTTGGAAAAAGCAAAAGAATGTGGAATTGATGTATGTGTCAACACGCTGCACAAAGATTTTGGAGAGGCTATGGTAGAGGCATTTGGTCCGGATAAGGCAGATGTGATCTATGACTGTGCAGGAAATAACATTACGATGGGGCAGGCAATCAAATATGCAAGAAAAGGAAGTGTGATCGTACTGGTTGCAGTATTTGCAGGAATGGCAGAGGTGGATCTGGCAGTCGCAAATGATCACGAACTCGATATTAAAAGTACCATGATGTACCGGCATGACGATTATGTAGATGGTATCCGTCTTGTCAATGAGGGAAAGGTACATTTGAAACCATTAATTTCAAAAACGTTTGCATTTAAAGATTATCTGAAAGCATACCAGTATATTGATGATAACCGTGAGACAACGATGAAAGTCATCATCAATGTGCAGGAGGATTAAACAGATGAAAAACGAATATGGAATTGTCGGAGTAGCCCACATAGGGCTCCCGACGAATGATTTAAAAAAGACAATCGAATTTTATAAAAGTCTTGGATTTGAAGTGATTTTAGAAACCTATAATGAAAAGGCAAAAGAAAAGGTTGCGTTTTTGCAGATTCAGAATTACTGTATCGAATCGTTTGAGAACGGACAGGCGGTAATGGCAGACGGGGCATATCAGCATGTCGCACTGGATGTGAGAGATATTGAAGAAATGTATAAAAAGATCTGTGAAAATGGATATGAAGTCATTACGGATGGAATTGAGCAGCTTCCGTTTTGGGATAATGGTGTAAAGTTTTTCATGATTAAAGGACCGAATGAGGAGAGAATCGAGTTTTGCCAGAAACTCTGATAAAGTAGGAGGAACGTATGGGTAGCGAGAACAGAAGTGGAAAAGTGCCGCTGATCAGCAAAATTGCATATGGTTTTGGTGATGTGGGATGTAATTTCAGTTGGATGTTTGTCAGCAATTTTTTAATGATTTTTTATACCGATGTATTTGGAATCAGTATGGCAGCAGTGTCTGCACTGATGCTGTTTTCCCGATTCTGGGATGCCATTAATGATCCGATTGTCGGGGGACTGACCGACAAGACAAAGACAAGATGGGGAAGATACCGTCCATGGCTTTTGGTGGCGGCACCGATTACGGCGGTGCTCCTTGTAATGACATTCTGGGCAAGACCAGACTGGAATCAGACTGCAAAAATTGTATATATGGTAATCACATATTGTCTCCTTGTTTTGGGATATACCTGTGTGAATATTCCATATGGAACACTCTGTGGAGCAATGACACAGGACATTGATGAGCGTGCAAAAATCAACACTTCCCGTTCCGTTGCAGCAATGATTGCAATCGGTGTGTTAAATATCATTACCGTTCCTTTGATTAACAAATTTGGAAGCAGCAGTGCAAAAACCGGATATCTGACGGTGGCAGTTATTTATGGATGCATTTTTGCAGCATGTCATTTCTTTTGCTTTGCAAAGACAAAAGAGGCTGTGATCACACCGGAAAAAGAAAAAATTTCTATAAAAGTCCAGCTAAAAGCGGTGCTTCAGAATCGTCCGTATCTGCTGGCTCTGGTAGGACAGATTTTATTTGGTTTTACTTTATATGGAAGAAATGCGGATGTCCTGTATTATTTTACTTATGTAGAAGGAAATGCCTCGTATTATACCACTTATTCGATGTGCATCATTATTCCTTCCATTATTGGAGCAGCCTGCTTTCAGCCGGTATTCCGTAAACTGAACAATAAAGGAAGAACTGCCAGTGTATTTGCACTTTTGACAGGAATTTCGATGCTTTCCATGTTTTTCTTTAATGTAAAAGAAGCTCCGGTTATCTTTTATGCATTGTCTGGAATTACACAGTTTTTCTTTTTCGGATTCAATACCGCAATTTATGCAATCATTCCGGATTGTGTGGAGTACGGTGAGTGGAAAACCGGATTGCGCAACGATGGATTTCAATATGCGTTTATCTCGCTTGGAAACAAGATTGGAATGGCAATTGGAACAGCACTTCTTGCCGGATTACTCGGAAAATACGGGTATGTGGCAAACCAGACACAAAATGCAGCCGTACTTTCCATTATGAAACATGCATTTACAACCATTCCGGGGGTTCTCTGGATTGTGACTGCTGTGGTATTATTCTTTTATCGGCTGAATAAAAAGCGTTATAATGAAATTGTGGAGGAATTAAAGAATGGAAAAAGAGGTTGATATTGTAGCATTGGGTGAACTGCTGATCGATTTTACCGAGGCAGGATACGGAAAAGATGGAATGAAGTTGTTTGAGCAGAATCCCGGTGGTGCACCGGCGAATTTGTTGACGGTTGCAAGCCATATGGGATACCGGACATCGTTTATTGGAAAAGTCGGAAAAGACATGCATGGTGCATTTTTAAAAAGAACCTTACAAAATGAGGGGATTGCAGTGGACCATCTGATCGAAGATGATAAGTATTTTACTACACTTGCGTTTGTAGAAATTGATGAAAACGGTGAGCGGAAATTTTCATTTGCAAGAAAACCGGGCGCGGATACACAACTTCGGAAAGAAGAACTGGATCCGACGCTTTTGAAAAAAGGTAAAATTTTTCATTTCGGATCGCTTTCCCTGACGGATGAACCGGCAAAAAGTGCAACTTTAGAAGCCGTTCATATCGCAAAAGACGCGGGAGCATTGATTTCTTATGATCCAAATTACCGTGCATCCTTGTGGAGAAATGAACAGACTGCAGTACAGGAAATGAAAGCAGTGATTCCATTTGCGGATGTGATGAAGGTATCGGATGAAGAAAGTCTCCTGCTGACGGGAAAAAACAGCTATGAAGAAGCTGCGGAGGAGTTGCTTTCCATGGGACCAGAGCTGATTGCCATTACACTTGGCAGTGACGGCGTACTTGTGGCAACTACGGATGGAAAAGAACAGATCAGGGGATTTGCAACAGAGGCGGTTGATACAACAGGAGCCGGAGATTCATTCTGGGGTGGATTCCTGAGCCAGTTTTTATCCCTGAACAAAGCAATTGATGAGATGGACTGGAATGATTTGCGTGCCTGTGCACGGCAGGGAAATGCAGTAGCATGTCTTTGTGTGCAAAAGAGAGGTGGAATTCCTGCGATTCCAAAGAAACGAGAAGTAATGGAGTTTTTAAATCAACATATCAAAAAATAAATTTGATTTCCGTGCATAGACGGACCGGTCAGGTGAATACAGACAGGAAACGCAAAAAGAAGCTGACACACGAAAAGAAAATTTCGTGTGCAGCTTCTTTTTTGCTGGTTATTAGCATCCAAAACACTTACGGATCAGTGCTGAGAAATCGCAGTTGGAAAAAAATCTAAAACACATAGTTAAGTACCTCCCTGTTTGTATTTGTATTAGCTAAGTACAAATGCATTGTAACAAGTCTGTAATATTTCTGCAATAGGAGAGTATTTCCAGTTTAGGAAAGTTCCAGTTTTCCGGTATACAGCTGATAATAGGTTCCCTTCTGCTTAATCAGATCCGCATGATCCCCGCGTTCAATGATCTGTCCATGGTCAAGCACAATAATTGCATCACTGTTTCGGATCGTAGACAGACGGTGGGCGATCACAAATACCGTACGCCCTTTCATCAGATTATCCATACCCTTTTGTACAATGCTTTCGGTACGGGTATCGATGCTGGAAGTTGCCTCATCGAGGATGAGAACCGGTGGATCAGCCACGGCAGCTCTTGCAATGGAAAGCAGCTGGCGCTGTCCCTGGGAAAGTTCTTCGCCGTCACCGCTTAACATGGTATCATAACCGTTTGGCAGCATCCGGATGAACTGGTCTGCGTGCGCAAGTCTGGCAGCTTCGTAGATCTGCTCATCGGTTGCCTCAAGATTTCCGTAACGGATATTGTCACGGATGGTTCCGGTAAACAGGTGGGTATCCTGCAGGACAATACCGAGAGAACGGCGCAGATCATCTTTTTTGATCTTGGTGATATTGATGCCGTCATAGCGGATTTTTCCTTCCTGAATATCGTAGAAACGGTTGATCAGGTTGGTAATTGTTGTCTTTCCGGCACCGGTAGAGCCGACAAATGCCAGTTTCTGTCCCGGTTTGGCGAACAGACTGATATCCTTTAAGATGACCTTATCCGGATTGTAGCCGAATGTAACATCCTCAAAACGGACATCGCCGGTCAGAGGGGTGTAAGATACACTTCCATCTGCGGAATGTGGATGTTTCCATGCCCACATGCCGGTACGTTCTTTACATTCGATGATGTTGCCATCGGCATCTCTTTTTGCATTGACAAGTGTTACATAGCCTTCGTCTGTCTCCGGTTTTTCGTCGATCAGGGCAAAGATTCTATCAGCTCCTGCCAGAGCCATAACGATGGAGTTGAACTGCTGTGCCACCTGCATAAACGGCTGGGTAAAACTCTTGGTAAACTGCAGGTAGGAAGCCATGACGCCGAGCGTAATGCCGCCCACACCGGCAACCGAGAGAACACCACCGAGAACAGCAGTCAGCACGAATTGTAAATTTCCGATATTTCCGATCACCGGTCCCATCATGTTTGCGTATTTGTTTGCCTGTGAGGCACTGTCAAACAGTGCTTCGTTGAGCTGGTCGAATTCCTCTTTGGATTTCTGCTCATGGTTGAACACTTTTACCACACGCTGGCCATTCATATGTTCTTCCACAAATCCGGTCACGTCGGCAAGGGAAACCTGCTGGCGCACAAAGTATTTTCCACTGTTTCCACCGATTTTTTTTGTGACAAATACCAGAATCCCGATGACAACAATGGCAAGCAGTGTCAGCAGGGGACTTAAGACCAGCATGGAAATAAATGTAACAATGATGGTGAAAAACGACATCAGTGCCTGTGGGATTGCCTGACTGATCATCTGGCGCAGGGTATCGGTATCATTTGTGTAAAGACTCATGATAGAGCCATTCGTATTCTGATCGAAATAGCGGATCGGAAGGGTCTGCATATGCTCAAACATATCATCACGCACACGCTTTAACACACCCTGGCCGATATATACCATCATACGGGTATAGATAAATGTTGCAATAACACCGACAATGAAAATACAGCCAAGTACAGCAAGTGCACGGTAAAATTCGGTATAGTCCGGACTTTTTTGTCCAATCAGGGGAAGGATGAAATCATCAAGCATGTATTTTAAGGACAGAGATACCGAAATGGATGCGACTGCACTTAAGAAGATACATACAAATACAAGAATAAAGCGGGCTTTATAGGTTTCTGTTACATATTTCAACAGACGTTTTGCGGTAGCAATATTGTATTTGGAAAGCTTTGGCTTTTTGTTATTCATGATCTTCATCTCCTTTGACCTGTGATACATATACTTCACGGTAAATTGCATTGGTTTTTAACAGTTCTTCGGATGTACCGATGCCGGAAATCTCACCGTTTTCAAGGACAATGATCAAGTCGGCATCTTCAATGGAAGAAACACGCTGTGCAATGATGATCTTTGTCGTGTTTGGAATTTCCTCGCGGAAAGCCTTGCGGATCAGCGCATCGGTTTTGGTATCCACGGCGCTGGTAGAATCATCAAGGATCAGAATTTTTGGTTTCTTCAGCAGGGCACGGGCAATACAAAGACGCTGTTTCTGCCCACCGGATACGTTGTTTCCACCCTGGACAATCTGTGTGTTGTAGCCATCCGGAAATTCCCGGACAAAACCATCGGCCTGTGCCAGTTTACATACATTTTGCACTTCTTCGTCAGAGGCGTTTTCGTTGCCCCAGCGGATATTGTCGTAAATTGTTCCGGAGAACAGGACGTTTTTCTGCAACACCATGGAAACCTGATCACGCAGAGCTTCCAGATTGTATTTGCGTACATCGACACCGCTGACCATTACACTTCCCTTCGTGACATCATACAGACGTGGAATCAGCTGTACGAGAGTGGATTTGGCACTTCCGGTTCCACCGATGATACCCACCGTCTGACCGGATTTGATATGCAAATTTACATCTTTTAAGGAAAGATTTCCTCCCTCACCGGCATAACTGAAGCTGACATGGTCAAAGACAATATCACCATCGGCAACGGAAGTTACTGCGTCTGCGGGATCAATCATTTCCGGAATTTCATCGAGTACCTCGGTGATACGGTCTGTTGATGCGCCAGCAATCATAATCATGACGAAAACGAAAGTTACCATCATCAGGGAGCCGATGATCTGTAAAGCATATACAATAATGGAGGTTAAGGCACCGGTTTCCATCGTTTTGGTTACAATGCCTTTTCCACCAATGTAGACAAGGATCATGATAACGGCATACATTACAAACTGCATAACCGGAGAGTTCCAGGCAACAATTTTTTCTGCTGTTGTGAATAACTGGTAAACATATTTGGAAACACCGTGGAATTTGTCAATTTCGTAATCCTCACGGACGAATGCTTTTACCACGCGGGCTGCATTTACATTTTCCTGTACAGAGTTGTTCAAATCATCATATTCGTCAAACACCTTAATGAAATGTGGATGGGCTTTTTTTGCGATAAATAACAGCGTGCCACCGAGTACCGGAATGACGATTAAAAATAAGAGCGCAGCTTTTCTGCTGAGCGTCAGGGTCATAACCCAGGATAAAATAATCATGATCGGAGCCCTTGCCAGCAGGCGGATACTCATCATGTAAGCCATCTGGATATTTGTGATATCGGTAGTCATACGTGTTACAAGACCGGACGTGGAAAAATGGTCAATATTTTTAAAGGAAAAATCCTGTACTTTATAATAAATATCGTGCCGCAGGTTTTTGGCATATCCGGCTCCGGCAATTGCTGCAAAGTTTCCGGCCTGTACACCGAAAAACAGGGACATCATTGCCATAATTACAAGGATAAGTCCTCTTTGGATAATATATCCGAGATTTCCTTCTGCAATGCCAATATCAATAATTTTTGCCATTTCCAGAGGAATCAATACTTCCATCAGTACCTCTAATGTAACCAAAAGAGGGGTAATGATGGATTGCTTTTTGTATTCCCGGACGGATTGTAAAAGTTTCTTATTCATTTTTTTTACATACCTCCTTATGTTCTGATACGTTATAGAGCATCTGGTAGAGCACTTTTTTACAGGTCAGAACATCAGCTTCGGAAATATCTGTCGTAAGCTGTGTTTCCGACTGCCTTATGTGTGCAAGGATGCTCGGACGGAGTGCTTCCGCTTTCTTTGTAGGAATGATGCGTTTCAGACGGGCATCTTTTTTTTCGCTTTCCCGCACAATAAAACCATTTTTTTCGAGAAGCTGCAGCATTCCGGTCGCCGTGGATTTGCGGATCTGAAATTCTTCTTCGATGTCTTTCTGGTAGACAACCTTGTGAAGGGTTTCCAGAAGAAGAAATTTCAACACATGTTTCTGCATGGTGGTCAGACCATCGTCGTTGATCATGGAGTTCACACAGCTTTTCCGTTTCATCTGATGGGACAGTACCTGGATCAGGCGGCCCATATGAATTTCTTTGAGTTGTTCTTCATCGAAATCCTGCAAGAAATCACTCCTTTCTTAAAATGATTTTAAATAGTTAGCAACCGAACTTTTATCATTATAGGGATGAAAATTTAAAATGTCAATGGCTTTTTTTGGAGGATTTTGTAAGTTCACAGAAAAAACACAAACACAAAATGCCTGACAACTTGCGTTAAAATGAGTAAATTTATCATATTCACAGAAAAAACACAAAATAATTAACAGACAGGGTTGACATTGCCAGAATACAGTGCTATAACGTAGGCATAACAAAGGAAACAAATTTGACATATGAATATGAGGAAAAGAGGCGATTACTATGTCAGATAAGAATCCAAAACACCCGTTAAAGAAAAAACAGGCGAAAGCAAAAGATAAAAAGAAACACATTTACGAATAAATCGTAAAATGGAGTCGAGCGAGAGCATCTGCTGATGTCCTCGCTTTTTTCTTTTCCAGGAGCATGTTGAGAAGAAAAAACGGAGATGTTATACTAAAAACAGTATGAAATGAAGAAATGAGGAAATCGGTCATGATAAAAACAACGGGAAATATAGCGGCATCCGCCAATATCGTAAAGGAATCGGTAGTGATGGGGGATGTATCCATCGGTGCGGACAGTACCATTCTTTTTTATGCAGTGCTGCGTGGGGATGACAATAAAATTGTCATCGGAAAAGGGACAAACATTCAGGATAACTGTACGGTCCACACTTCTAAAGTGGATCCAACCATCGTAGGTGATTATGTGACGGTAGGACATAA